>Ga0210409_10001185_pt1 | contig 35347 bp, 30 predicted proteins | sample IncBWH17MmetaG_FD_161649 | JGI IMG/M metagenome (GOLD analysis project Ga0210409, IMG submission 161649) | Forest soil microbial communities from Barre Woods Harvard Forest LTER site, Petersham, Massachusetts, United States - Inc-BW-H-17-M | ecosystem: Environmental > Terrestrial > Soil >... | reverse complement strand
GGCGATGTACCAATTGGCGCTCTTCCGGATGATGCGTGTAAGTTTCTTCTTCATAGCGGGATGTTGCCGTGTTTTTTCTTGGGGTTGGTGTCGCGCTTGTTCTCTAGGGCGCGGAGGGCGGTGATGACGCGAGTGCGGGTGGCGGCGGGCTCGACTACGGCGTCGATGTAGCCGCGCTCGGCGGCTACGAAGGGGTTGGCGAAACGATCGCGGAACTCTTCGATTTTTTCGCGGCGAACGATTTCGCGTTCGGATTCCGGCACCTTCTCCAGTTCACGTTTGTAGACGATGTTGACGGCGCCTTCCGGGCCCATGACGGCGATTTCCGCGGTGGGCCACGCAAAATTGGCGTCGGTGCGGATGTGCTTGGAGGCCATGACGCAATAGGCGCCGCCGTAGGCCTTGCGGGTGATGATGGTGATTTTGGGCACGGTGGCTTCGGCATAGGCGAAGAGCAGCTTGGCGCCGTGCTTGATGATGCCGCCAAATTCCTGCTGCGTGCCCGGGAGGAAGCCGGGGACGTCTTCGAAGGTGATTAACGGGATATTGAAGGCGTCGCAGAAGCGCACGAAGCGGGCGCCTTTTACGGAGGCGTTGATGTCGAGGACGCCGGCGAGAAACGCAGGTTGATTCGCGACGATGCCTACGGGACGCCCATCGAGACGCGCGAAACCTACCACTAAATTTTTCGCGAAGTGTTCGTGGACTTCGAAGAAATAGGAATCGTCGACGATGGAGTGAATAGCGTCCTTGATGTCGTAGGGCTTTTGCGGGTCGTCGGGGACGAGGGTGTTGAGCGCTTCATCACGGCGGTCGATAGGATCGGAGGTGGCGCGGCGGGGCGGATCGTCCACGTTATTGGAGGGAAGAAAACTGAGCAGCTCGCGAATCATGGCGAGGCAGTCGGCGTCATCGGGAGCGACGAAATGGGCGACGCCGCTGGTGGCATTGTGAGTCATCGCGCCGCCCAGTTCTTGCTTGGTGACTTCCTCGTGCGTAACGGTTTTGATGACGTCGGGGCCGGTGACAAACATGTAGGAAGTGTCGCGGGTCATGAAGATGAAGTCAGTGATGGCGGGGGAATAGACGGCGCCGCCAGCACAGGGGCCCATGACGGCGCTTATTTGCGGGATTGCGCCGCTGGCTAGTGTGTTGCGCAGAAAAATATCCGCATAACCGGCGAGCGACGCGACACCTTCCTGAATTCGAGCGCCGCCGGAATCATTGAGACCGATGACGGGAGCGCCGGCGCGCATGGCCTGATCCATAATCTTGCAAATTTTCAGCGCGTTGGTTTCGGAAAGGGAGCCGCCGAAGACGGTGAAGTCTTGCGCGAAAACGTAGACGAGGCGGCCATCGATGCGGCCGAAACCAGTTACGAAGCCGTCGCCGGCCGGGCGCTGTTCATCCATGCCGAAATCGGTGCAGCGATGGCGCATGAATTTGTCGAGTTCCTCAAAAGTGTTTTCGTCAAGGAGGAGATGAATACGCTCGCGTGCGGTGAGCTTGCCTACCTTGTGTTCGCGCTCGCGTCGCTCCGAACCGCCGCCGGCTTCCGCTTCCGCGTCGAGCTTGCGGAGCTCTTCCATGCGGTCGTGATGATTGGAGAGCGATTGCGGAACGCGCTTAGGTTCAGGCAAGGGGAGCTCCCGGAGTTGGTGATTCCTTGACGCCGAAGATACGCACGGCGAGATGCGTGGCCAGCCAGACGGTGCCGAGGAGAAGAACGACGCCGAGAAAGAGTTCGGCGACGATCGCGACGGCACGTTCCACAGGCGATGCGATGGAAGTGACATACTCGGTGGCGCGCACAAGAGTAAACATGGCGGCAAGCGTCATTGCCACGATGAGGATGGTAGTGAGAACGGAGGCGAGGATGCGTTTCATGGGTGTGAAGCCGAGCTAGAAGGATAGCGCAATGGGGCGGAAATCAGAATGGACGCGTAACGGAAGTAGGAACTATCGTTGCAGCACCTCGAAACCGACTGCCTCTGGAATGATACCGGTTGTGCTCTCCGCGTAGGAATACCCTTCAAGGCAGTCTGCGTAGCCTTCTTTCAGCCAGAGAATAAAACCCATCCCGTGATGTAATCCGTCGATCTTAGCTTCCGGCCCTGCCCGCGACCGCTCACCCACAATCGGAGCGCTAGAACTTCGTTCAACAGCGAAACGGGTGTAGAAACCTGCGCCGGTGTTTTCGCGGCTAAGAAGAGTCGCGGTCGATAGTTGCGCCTCAAGTGCCGCTCGATCCGATGAATACGTGTCACAAATCGCGGTTAGGACGGCTCGTTCGAGCGGGGTGAAACATGATCCGATTGATCGCATCAGCTTTCGTTCCAATTTCAGCGCAAACCGGACCAGTCGTCGGCGACTAGAATGGAATCCGTGGGATTGGAGGGGTCGTACTTTATGCTGGCGGGCTGGCCGGCAACCAGCTTATCGAGGTGCACTTGGCTTTCGAGGCCGGTTATATCTTGCGCGGTGTGGTAGGTGACGCCGGAAATGGCGTAGCTGTAGGAGACCAACTGACGAGGACTCAAGTTGGCGAGCGGCCGGGGGCGCGGACCGAAGAAGCGTTTGCCTTTTTCACTGGGCTCGGGAGGGTGCGCGACGAGCTCGACGACCTGGCCCTCCGCGATGCGCCCGATTTGATTCAGATGCAGGCGGCGCCTGCGCTCAATTTCCTCGGGATCTTCCGCAGGGCGAAAAAAAGCGTAGGCGATCATGGCGATAGCAGCAACGGCAGCACCGCCCATGGTTAGAATGAGTTTCCAATCCGAAGACAATATATTCAATGACACGGCTCCGTGGCTTTTGCGCGGGATTCTGTGTGCGGGGCCAAAGAGCGGCGACTACATTGCCGGCTCTAGCGGGTACAACCCCAGACGAGTAATTTTACTCAAGCAGAGGTGACGCGGCTACTGCGCCGGAGGTGCGTGCACCGGATTACGCAACACGCCAATTCCCGCGACGCTGACCTCGACCACGTCGCTCGCAGCGAGCGGGCCCACGCCAGCGGGCGTGCCGGTGGCGATTACGTCGCCGGGAAGGAGCGTCATCATGCGGGAAATCCACCGGACAAGAAAAGCGCAGGGATAGATCATGAGGGAAGTGTTACCGGATTGGCGAACCGCGCCGTTGACGCGTGTTTCGACGAGAACGTTGGTGGGATCGAGGTCGGTTTCGATGTGCGGCCCGACCGGGCAGAAAGTATCGAAGCCTTTGCCGCGAGTAAATTGAACATCGCTCTTTTGTATATCGCGGGCGGTGACGTCGTCGAGGCACGTGTAGCCGAGAACGTAGGACAGGGCGTCGTCTGAATCGCGAAGATGCGAACAGCGGCGGCCGATGACGATGGCCAGTTCGCCTTCGTGCTCAACGCGCTGGGAGTAAGGCGTTAGGACGATAGGTTCGTCAGGGCCAATGATCGAGGAAGGGGGCTTCAGGAACATCAGCGGCTCTTTGGGGACTTCGTTGCCGAGCTCGGCGGCGTGCGCGGCATAGTTGCGGCCGATGCAGACGATTTTGCTGGGATCAACGGGAGCGACGCAGCGCACGGAGGCGAGCGGCCACATGCGGGATGACTGAGACCATTCAGTCCACGGAGGGCCCGAGATTTCGCACACTTGGTAATCGTCGAGTATGCCGTAAAGCGGGGCGCCGGATGAGACAGCACGATCAACAGGAACGAAGCGGCAGAACCTCATATCGGGGTCAGCTCACGTGATGGTTTGAATGTTAGTGTGAAACGTTTGATGCGCGAGCTCTCGAAATGCACGTGCCAATCCAGGAGAGCGTGGCCAAGATCATATAGAGAATTGCGCCCAGCGTGAACAGGTGCACGGCGCTGTAGCGCGCGGCGAGTCCCCAGAAGTAGGCACAAAGCAGGCGGTAGGTAAGAGCCGCGATGCTCCAGGCGATCAAGCCGGACGCCAGCAGAGGTCCGGGAAGACGCAAGAATCGAATGACCGGAACAGCAGCGAACAGGCCAAGCACCACAGCACCGGCGAGGTTGCGCTCCAGCGCCAAGGGTTCGAGGGAGGGCGCGCGGTTGGCCACGAAAAGCCAAGCGATAAGAACCATGGCCATTCCGACGCCGGAATAAACTCCGGTGCGGATAGCCGCGTTCTTGAAAACGTGCAGCCGACCATAACCAGGGAGATGAGCACGGACAGCGATCAAAGCGAAGCTCCCGAAAGCTTGCCAAGGTTTAAACCCGACTCTACGAAGAAGGTTGCGCGACTTCGGCGGCTACGGGAGCGGAGGGGGCGCTTTCGTTGCCGGAGCGGTCGACAGCGGTCACGTAGTACCAATAGCGGTGACCGGGTTGTACAGACGTATCACGATACGCGGGTGAGAGCAACAGATCCGGAGTACCAAGCTGACCCGGCGTGTCTTGCTGTTCACTTCTATAGACGTGGTAACCAGCTAGGTCCGTTTCAGCATTAATCGACCAGGAGAGGTCGACCTCCGGTGCATTTGTCGGGCTCCCTACAATGACGGCAGCGACTAGGCCCTGCGGGACTGCAGGCGGAAAAACATCTCGAGGCGCAACGATGGCGGGGGCCGAGTCTGCGGACTCAACCGCGCCGCCATCTGCGGGAATCACCGCGCGGACCGTGTAGAGATAGGTTTTGCCGAAATCGAAGGCGGTGTCTCGATACGTGTTTGAGGGGGTGGAGGCCAGAAGCGCGAGCGGCGATTTCCATTTCGCTTGAGAGAGAGCCTTCGTCGCCGAATCGGCGGTGGCGGGGTCGATTTCGCCACGGAACACGCGATATTCAGAAATGGGAGGAAGCGGATCGCCGGTGGAGGTACGCGTTGGAGCGGACCAAGAAAGCTCAATCGCGGACTCAGTGACCGTTCCATGTGCTGACGCTATTGGTTCTGGCGCCGGACGAATATGGACGATTGCGGTATTGGAATCGGCAGAGGCGCGCCTACGGGAGGCGCGCGTGCGGATGCGATAGGCAAGCGCCCCTCCGGGATAGGAACGGAGTTCATCGACGGAAATACGGTTGGTGATCTGGACCTTGTCGCCAGTGCGAGATTCGCCCACGAGGGCGCCAGGGATTGTTTGCACGGTGCGAAATGATTTTGTGTCGGGGGAGCCATCGGGCTTGAGAGCGCCGCGCAGGACCTCGATCGCCGGCGTTTGAGCGAGACGCTCATGTGTGGTGGTGGTCGCGGGCATCGTGAAGGCGAGCTGCACAGCATCGCCGGTTTGCTGCGCGGAAAGATCGTTGACGGCAACGGGGATAGGAGAGGAAGGGGGAGTTGGTTCGCCTGGCGCGCCGCAGCCGGTCACGAAGAAAAATAGGAACAAGACAAGTCGAAAGCGGGAATTCGAGATTAGGCGCGACCGAATCCTACGTGCCTCGGGGTTCCGCGAGCTTCCAGATTCCATATTCGATTTTCGGATTTTACAGGATGTAGCGGCTCAGGTCTTGGTTCTTTACGATTTCGGCGAGCTGTTTGTTCACGTAGGCGGAATCGACCTTGACGTTTTTCTTCTTGAGATCGGGAGCCTCGAAGGAAAGTTCGTCAAGAACCTTTTCCAGAATAGTGTGCAGGCGACGCGCGCCGATGTTTTCGGTCTGCTCGTTTACGACCGTGGCGAACTTGGCGATGGTGTCGACCGCGTCGTCAGTGATATTCAGCTTTACGCCCTCGGTTTCGAGAAGAGCCACGTACTGTTTGATGAGCGCGTTCTTCGGCTCGGTGAGAATGCGCACGAAGTCTTCTTCCTTTAGAGATTGCAGCTCGACGCGAATAGGCAAGCGGCCTTGCAGTTCGGGGATCAGGTCCGAAGGCTTGGTGACATGGAAAGCGCCGGCAGCGATGAACAGGATGTGGTCGGTGCGAATCATGCCGTAGCGCGTGTTGACGGTGGTGCCTTCGATAATGGGCAGGATGTCGCGCTGCACGCCTTCGCGGGAGACATCCGGTCCGTGACCGGACTCGCGTCCGGCCACTTTGTCGATCTCGTCAATGAAAATGATGCCCATCTGCTCGGCGCGTTCCACGGCGGTGCGCGTGACCTGGTCCATATCGAGCAGCTTGTTCTCTTCTTCTTGAATGAGGTACTCGAAGGCGTCGGCAACACTCATTTTGCGTTTCTTTTTTTGCTGGCCGAACATGCCGGAGAGCATGTCCTTGATATTGACGTCCATCTCCTCGACGCCCTGATTGGAGATGATTTCAAAGGAAGGCATGGAGCGCTCGCGCACTTCAATATCGACCATGCGCTGATCGAGCTTGCCTTCACGGAGTTGCGCGCGCAATTTTTCGCGGGTGCGCTGCGTTTGTTCGCGCTGCTGCGCCAGCTCGGTTTCGCTGGTGCCTTGAGCCGGCGGAAGCGACGGGGGGAGGAGGAGGTCGAGCACACGCTCCTCAGCGGTTTGCTCGGCCCGATCCGCGACTTCATCCAGCTTTTCCTCGCGCACCATATCGATCGAGGTTTCCACCAGATCGCGGACCATGGATTCCACGTCGCGCCCCACGTAGCCAACTTCGGTGTATTTGGAGGCTTCCACTTTCACGAAGGGGCAGCCGGCCAGGCGAGCGAGGCGGCGCGCGATTTCCGTCTTGCCAACGCCGGTCGGGCCGATCATCAGGATGTTTTTGGGGAGAACGTCCTCGGCTATCTCCGGGGGAAGTTTCTGCCGGCGCACGCGATTGCGTAGGGCTACGGCGACGGCGCGTTTCGCAGCGTTCTGTCCGACGATGTATTTGTCGAGCTCCGCCACGATCTCGCGCGGAGTCATGTCGTCGAGCGCGGGAAGGAGCTCCTCGGCTTCGTCGGGCGCCGCGCCATTGCCGCCGGGCGCGAAAATTATTTCTTTTTCAGACTTGCTTGGCATGAATCCTTCTGTTCCTGTTTTCGTGGGCCAGCCATCCGTTCCATCTTACCTAAGATGCGGGCCCTGTGCCTTGCGTACTGGCATTTGAATCATCGGTCACCGGGAGGATGCTGCGGTAGCTGCGCGATTCCCAAATATGCTTTACAGCTCCTCCACCGTAAAGTTCGCATTGGTATAGATGCAAATTTCGCTGGCGATGCGCATGGCTTCCATGGCCAGATCTTTTGCGCCGAGCTTGGAATGCTTGAGCAGCCCGCGCGCCGCAGCCAGGGCATAGCTACCGCCGGACCCGATGGCGCAGAGGCCGTCATCCGGTTCGATCACATCGCCATTTCCAGATAGTAAGAACGTGGCCTTGCTGTCGGCGACAATCAGCAGTGCTTCCAAATGGCGGAGGGCGCGGTCCTTGCGCCATTCCTTGGCTAGTTCCACAGAGGCTTTCTGCAGATTTCCGGAATGCTCCTGGAGCTTGCCCTCGAAACGCTCGAAGAGCGAGATAGCATCGGCAGTCGAGCCCGCAAACCCCGCGATGACCTTATCGTTGAAGAGGCGGCGAGTCTTGCGCGCGGTGTGCTTCATCACATGATCGCCCATGGTCACCTGACCGTCGGCGATGAGCACGGCCTTATTGTCCTTGCGCACCAAGAGCACGGTTGTCCCATGCATCCGTACGCTTTCCTGGCGAAGTGGCATTCGGCCATTATACCGCATGGCGCTGGGGACTCTGTAATGACACGCTTGGAAAGAAGATGTAAAAGAAAAAAGGGCCGGAATGGCGTCCGGCCCCTTGCTCTGGATAGTTCCTGCGCGATTTCAGGCTGAAGACCTCCTCAGCACGTCAGCCGTTCAAATACATCGCGAAGGTGTAGATTTGCGATTTCCTAATACTTGCTCCAGGTGAAGGTGTCCAGCGTCCAGTTGCCCACGGTAGCCAGGTTGGCGGCCAATGCACGATCGTAGTGGATCGTCACCGGGTTTCCGTTCGCGAGTATCTGCGAGCCGATCACCGATCCATACACCGTGCCGTTTCCGGAGAGCGTTACCGGAGAGTTCGGTGCAAAGATCACGGCAGAGGAAGAGCCGTTGCCATGGAGATTAATTGCTCCCGTCCCGGAATACTGAAACTGCATCAGCGAAGAATTGTATGTGCCGTTCGCTATGCCGTTCCCGCCAATATCCAGAACCGTGCCCACGCCACTGCCCACCATATTGATCACGACGGGCTGCCAGACCGCCGGAGCATTTCCGCCGTTGCCTCCGGTCCCAGGGCATGGGGCAACCGTAACTGAGGCCTTACCTGCTAGAGAGATACTATTGACGTAATAAACGGCTGGGATGCAGTTTCCAACGGCGTCGGTTCCAGGATTGAACGTTATTGGGGTTTTTCCCGCCGCGCTAATATCTCCATACACTCCCGGCGTTCCCGGGGGATTCGGAGGAACCGCAGGAACGGTAAGATTATTAGGCGGGTTCCCGAGACCGCTGAGGACCGTTGCGTCACACGCGGCCGCGCCGGCGCCGGTGCATAGCGGATAATCAGTTGCCGGGGGAACGTACTTGACCGTCTGGGGCAGTTTCACCAGTCCAGGAGCGGGCACACAATTCGTTGTGCTCATGGAGCAGCCCGTTACCGTGCCGCCTCCGGTCAAGGCATCCACACCAGAACCTCCGCCGCACGGGCCGACACCTGTGTCCGGACTCGAGAACGTGCCGTTGATTACCGTGCCATTGGCGGTGTTTACGTTTCCATTGGAGCCAAGATTGCCGTCATAACTCTGTGTGACCGGGTTTCCCCCGGAAAGCGCCATGTTGGAGGAATTATAGCTGTCGATCGTGCCTCCGCCGTTGAACTGAATCGAGGAACATCCGCTGCCGGTGGCAAAGCCCGCATAGAGATAGCAGGGTGTCACGTGGAGTTCCAAAAGGGCCGAGACCTCCACTTCCGAATTCCGCGTAGCAGTCATGTCTCCATGCGAGGTCAGCCTCCACAGTTGCGCAGTCAGCGGTTGACCCCCACCGCATTGGTTGACCGATCTCATCGCTATCAGCTCCGCGGAAACGGTGTAATTTATTGTGCTATTACCCGCGGCCAGAGAGCCCTGGCTGGCGGTATTAAAGTTGGTCAGCACCGTGCCCACCGGATAATTGGAACTAATACCGTTCATCGTCGGTCCCAAGGCGATGGGGTTGCCGCCGGCTTTCAGGGTGACCGGGCTAACGGTGTAATTGTAGGCGCTCAGTGGGTCACCCGCGCTGCCCGGCAGCGTGTAGTTGTTCATAAGATAGTTCGCAGCCGCGTGCAGGCCGGCTTCCGCTCCATAGCGCGATTGCGTCATCAGCCGGTAGTTCATGCTCGACCACGTTTCCGACTGCGACAGGAACATCAGCGCCGCCGCGGTGATGGACAGCACCAGAATGAAAATCATCGCGAAGATCAGTGCGACACCTTTTTGACTTGAGCGTTTCATGGTCAGTTCTCCTTGCAATCTCTTACGGACCTAATAGGGCTGTAACCGAGGCCGGCATCGGCTGCGCGCGCAGGGGGTCTGTCAGGCTAGCCGTGTCATACACTTCCACGACATTTCGCGGAGCGACGTTCAACAATGCCTTGGTCTCCGGCTGAAATTGGTTGGTCTGCTGATCTTTATTCTGAGTCTGCACTGTCAGAGTCACGGCAACGTCCGTTACGCAGTAACTGCTCCCCAGCGGCTGAACCTGATAAGCGAAACAAGGCACCGGATTGCCGTTTGCATCATTGGGATTCGTCAGAACGTTGCTCAGTAGAATCATCGTATTGTCCACCGCCGGTTTGGCTCCCGCGGTGATGGACATCTGGTTGCGGTAGAGGCTACCAGGGGCGGCGCTCGTGCCCTGGGTGCAGGTATATTCCACGTACACCATGTTGCCGTCGCTGTTGATGTCGCCGTACAACTTCAGCACCGTTTGCGTTGAACCAAGGGGATAGCTGGTCGGAGCTGCCGCAGGCGGCACGACCCCGGTGCCAAATGCGCCCAATGCGGACACCGGTGCACCCGCGGCATGGGGGTTCTGGAATAGTGCTGTCCCTGAATTGGTCGTTCCGCTCGCTACCTGAATCACTTCCTGGTTCGGTCCTAGATCAACGGTCAAGTATTCCAGGGGATAGACCGTTGGGTTTGGTCCCGTCGAGGCATTCAGAGTGAAGCCTGACGTCCCCGCTGCTACCACTGCGTTCAACGTTATATTGGCAGCCGGAACGCCAAGCGATACCTTTCCCGCCTGCCCAATTTCCTGCTGAAGTAATTCCGTCGCGCTGCGGACGCTGCTATGCATCTCCGTGCGGTTGGCGATGGTACCTTGCGTCTTCATCAGCTGTACCATTCCGGACATCATGATGCCGCCCACGGCGAACAGAACCGCAAGCGACGCCATCGTTTCCGCCAAGCTGAATCCAAACTGTTTTTTGCGCGTCATTGAATCCTCGATCAAAAGGGAAATGTCTTCAAAGCCACCACGGTCGACTGCGGTAATATCGCGTTACTTCCAACCTTTTTGTTGGACTGCGCCAGGACGGTAATTTGTTTCAGTCCCACGGAGCCTGCCGGCACGCTGATTTGCCAAACGCGCTCGTATTCCCAATTCGCTGTCGCCGCCACCAGATTGCCGCTCGCGTCCAGATAGTCAACGTACCCTGCGGCCGGTCCTGTGGGATTCAAATTGCCGCCGGTCGATGCAGTGGGCACTGGCGCGGTAAGTGCCGTGCATCCCGCCAGCCCGGTACCTGGAGGGCTGGTGATAGCTGGGAACTGCGTGGTATCCGTCACGGCATCGCAGAACTTCAAGGCCAATAGTTGCTCCATCTTGTCCTGGGCGTACTCAGAGGTGCGCGCCCCCAGGTGCCCTTGCGTTTCCGTGGTAGAGAGAGCCACTCCAGCCAGGCCCATTACGCCCGTCGCGACGAGCAGCAGCATCGCCAGGGCTACCATCGTTTCCACAAGCGTTACCCCTGTTTCCGACTTCCGATTTCGCACAAAATTCTCGCGCTGGAGCTTCATTATCATCCTCACTGACCGTACCAACTTGCTGTGTTCGCTGGGCTGGACCACGATTGAATCGAACCCGTCGCCGATACCGTCACGCCATCCACAACCGCTCCGTTGGTCAGATAAAACGCACCTGTGCCCAGCGGGCTACCCGTGTTATCGATCGGAACGCCGCGCGAGTTGAAGACGATGCATGCGCTGTTAGCTACGGCGGCAGCGCTGTTATCCAGGCAGGTGGCAGCCTGCGCGGGCGCTGGCTGGCCAGGTGTCGGACCGGTCGTCAGCCCTCCAAACCCAAACGTGTCGCCCTGCGCGAGTGTATAGACCGGGCCGCTCGGGCGGCCAGACGCGTAAGTTAGGCAAGCCCGTGTCGGATCTAAGTCTGCGAACCAACATCCCGCCCCTCCGACTCCCCCCGTCTTGTTCCACACCTCAAGTTGAAACGTGCCGCCATTCAAGTCCGCGAACACGCGAGCATGCGTAAAGTCTGCTGCGGCGCGCATCTTGGCCAGCGCCGTCAGTCCGTTGAGGGAGCGAAGATCGCCTGAGGCCCGCAAGTAGGCCGAGGCCTTGATGTATCCGGGCACGGCGATCACTGTGATGACCACAGAGATCGTCACCACCACCAGCAACTCCAATATCGAGAAGCCCGCCTGTCGTTTGTTCCTCAAGGTTTTCCTCACGTCGATATTCTCGAACCGCCGTCGAAGAAGTGCAGGCTGGTAGCCAAGTGGCGCTACTCTGTAAGTGATTGCAAATACGTTGCTTGCACGGATCATTGCCATGCCCATTTATACGTAGCGGCGGATTTTGGGTAGAAACGTAACAAGTCGAGGAGGTCCGAAAATTTTAAGGGGGTGCTTCCGTCCAAAGGCTTCCGACAGGATGTGCACATTTCCGCACGCGTTGACCGTCAGCCAACGGGCAACTTCTGATCTTTCAATGAGTTCGCCATCCGTTCGAGCGGTTAACCGACCTACAATATATTCTCGTTGACAATAGAACCGTCTCGTGCTACTGTTCCTTATGATTCCGGGCCAGACTCCGCTTGCAACCCTACTCTTGAAAAACTACCCCTCGTCTTTTCATTCCGGGTTGCGCAAATCTCGCGCCGCTAAGTCCTTCAAAATGAATACTTATGAAAGTATATGAAAATAAAAGACTTTAACTCGCTTTAGAATGAACACTTATGAAAAAAGGGGGGGAGGGGGCCGACCCTCACACCACAGCTAAATAAACATTTTACAGCTCTGGTCCGGTCGATCGCAGGGAGCGCTTACGTGCGATAGGAAGCGTTGATCCGGACGTATTCGGCGGTGAAGTCGCAGGTCCAGTACCGGGAGCTTGCGGAACCCGCGTGCAGGTGCATCACGATGGGCACGTGGTCAGCCAGCAGGCGGTCGCTTGCCGCGCGCTCGTTGAAATCGAGGGGTTGCCCGCGGCGCAGTACTGGGATCCCCGCCATCGTGATGTCCACACGGGCGGGATCGAAGCGGACGCCAGCGCGTCCTGCGGCGGCGAAGATGCGACCCCAGTTGGGATCGGCTCCGGCGAACGCGGTTTTGACCAAGGGCGAAGTGGCGATGGTTTCGGCGATGCGTCGTGCCGCGGATTCAGTTTTCGCGCCGCGCACTTCGATTTCAATAACGCGCTGCGCGCCCTCGCCATCGGCGACGATTTGCAGCGCCAGCGAATGGCACACGTGCTCGAGCGCGGCAGTGAAGTCCCGGTGCGCTTTGCTTCCGCTTTTGATGGAGGGCGCGCCTGCTTCGCCATTGGCGAGAACCAGCAGCGCATCATTTGTCGAAGTGTCGCCATCGATGCTGATGGAATTGAACGTTCGCGCGGTAACTTCTTTGAGCGTTTTTTGCAGCAGCGAGGGCGCGATGGCTGCGTCCGTGGTGACGAAGGCCAGAGTTGTCGCCATGTTCGGATGAATCATCCCCGCGCCTTTGGCGCAGCCGACCATGTGAATGCGTTTGCCGCTCATCTTGAACGAAGCTGCCGCGGTCTTTGGCCGCGTGTCCGTGGTGCAAATTGCCAGCGAGACTTCCGCGAACGAGCGTGCGGAGGAGCGCCGATGCCGCGCCAGCAGCGGCACTGCGCGCAAGAGTTTGTCCAGCGCCAGCGGGACTCCGATGACGCCGGTCGAACACACAAAAACCTCTTCGGGTCTACACCCGAGGCGCTTTGCGGTTTCCGCGACCGTGCGCACTGCGGCGGCATGTCCGGCGGCGCCGGTCGCGCAATTTGCGTTGCCCGCATTTACAACGATGGCGCGCATTCGCCCTTTGGAGGCGCGCAAGTGCGCTTTGGAAATTAGCACAGGAGCGGCGACCACCAGATTTTGCGTGAATACCCCGGCCGCGGATGCGGGAACGTCGCTGGAAAGAATGGCGAAATCGAGCGCGCCAGTTTTTTTCAGGCCGCAGGCGGTCGCGGCGAACCGGAAGCCGCGTGGAAGAGAAGCTTCGGAAAGGGCGTGTTGCATTGCCGGCGGAGTCATAGCGTGAGCGCGATGCTCACGGAAGGGACCTCCGATCCTCCGCGCCTTTTACGGATGATGCATCGCGCAAAAGTGCGCGTATTTCCGAGAGTGTTTGCTCCAGTCGTACAGCTTGCGTGCTCATGGCGTGGCTCCTCGCGTGACGTTTATTTTGGTGCTTAATTTGTTGATGCGGTTCTGCAACTCGGAAATCGCGGCGCGCACCGATTCCGGCGCGGTTCCGCCAGGAACCTTCTTGGCAGCGAGAGCCGTTTCCACGCTCAGGCTGCTCGCAAAACCGGCGTCAAATGCCGGCGAAATGTTCTTGACCGTTTCCAGGGGCAATGAAGTCCAAGGAATATTTTGCTTCTCGGCTTCTCGCAAGACCTTGCCGACGATGTCGTGCGCCTGCCGGAACGGAATACCCTTGCGCACCAGGTAGTCGGCGGCTTCGGTAGCCAGCAGCAAAGGGTTGCATGCGGCCGTGCGCAAACGCTCCACGTTGAATTTCGTAGTGGCTAGGGCTCCGGTTGCGACTGCGAGCATATCGGCGACTTGATCATGAGAGCTAAACAACGCTTCCTTATCTTCCTGCAGGTCACGCTGGTAGCTGCTGGGCAAGCCTTTCAAAGTGGTGAGCAGTGAGAGCAGCGCACCCGTGATTCGGCCGGTTTTGCCGCGGATCAGCTCCCAGGAATCGGGGTTTTTCTTCTGCGGCATCAAGCTGCTGCCGGTGGAATATTCGTCCGAAAGAATTACGTAGGCAAATTCCTGGGACGCGAAAATCACGAAGTCTTCCGCAAGGCGCGAAAGATGCGTGGCAATTCCAGTGAGCGCGAACAAATAGTCGAGCGCGAAATCGCGATCGCTCACGGCGTCGAGGCTGTTCGCCGTGATCCGGGAAAAGCCAAGCTCGCGCGCGACAGCCTCGCGATCGATGCCGAAGCTGTTGCCCGCGAGTGCGCCGGATCCCATGGGACACGCATCGGCGCTCTCCACAGCATGTTGCAGTCGAGTGAAGTCGCGAGAAAAGGCTTCGGCGTGCGCGAGGAGAAAATGCGAAAGAAGAATCGGCTGCGCGTGCTGCATATGTGTCATGCCCGCCATGGGAACGCCGAAGACGCTCTTGGCCTGCTCGAGAAAAGCACGCAGCAGCTCGAAGATGGCGGATTGCACGCTTGTGGCCGCGGCCATTACGAAGAGGCGGAAATCCGTGGCGACCAGTTCGTTGCGGCTGCGGCCCGTATGCAGCTTCCAGCCCAGCGCCCCGAGTTCATGCACCAGCGCACTTTCCACAAAGTGGTGGACGTCTTCCGCCGTCGAGCCCTCGAGGAAAGAAGGATCGTTCTTTATCCGCCGCTCAATATCGTCGAGGGCGAGCAACGTGTCGTGTACTTCGGCCGCCGTGAAAATGCCGGCGCCCTGCAAGGCTTTCGCCCAGGCGCGATCGACAGCAAGCTCGTGGGGCAGCAAGCGACGGTCAAACGAGAACGAACGCTGGAACACGTCAAACCGTTTGTCTGGCTCGCGCTCGAAGCGTCCGCCCCACAGGCGATCGTCTTTGCGTTCTGTCATTAGCGCACGCATTGTTCGCAGCAGCAGCAGTGTCGATGGCTAAATGAGTTCACGAGTTGCCTTCGGCTTTGGCTTTGGGGCGCACCGTTACTGGAAGTGCAAAGAGGTTGATAAAGCCCTCGGCGTCCTTCGGATTGTAGCGGCCCATGGTGAAGCTGGCGAGGTCGGTGCGGTAGAGAGAAAAAGGAGAGACGCGTTTGGTGACGGTGAGCGTGCCCTTCCACAGTTTGAGGCCCACGGTGCCCGTAACGCGCTGCTGCGCGACGCTGAAGAATCCATCCAGCGCGGCGCGCAGAGGCGAGAACCACAGGCCGTAGTAAACCAGCTCGGCATAACGAAGCGAGAGCGCTTGCTGAAAATGCGCGGTTTCGCGATCGATAGTGAGTGCTTCGAGTTCGCGATGCGCAGTGACCAGCAAAGTACCGCCGGGAGTTTCGTACGCGCCGCGCGACTTCATGCCGACGAGGCGATTTTCGACGATGTCGGTGCGGCCGATGCCATTCTTCGCGGCGACTTCGTTGAGGGTGTTCAGCAAATCTACAGGGCCGGTTTTTGCGCCGTTCACGGAAACGGGCAAGCCGGCTTCAAAACCGATTTCCACTTCCGCGGCCTTATCCGGCGCTCTTTCCGGAGAGACGATCCATTGCCACATCGCTTCGTTGGGGGAGTTGGCGGGATCTTCGAGCTCGCCGCCTTCGTGACTGAGGTGCCAGATGTTGCGGTCGCGGCTGTAAATATTTTTCTTGCTCTGCTCCACAGGGACGTTGTGTTTTTGCGCGTAGGCGATGGCGTCTTCGCGGGAGTCGATGTCCCACTCACGCCAGGGCGCGATGATTTGCAAATTTGGGGCGATGGCTTTGTACGCCAGTTCGAAACGGACTTGGTCGTTGCCCTTGCCGGTGCAGCCATGCGATAGGCCGTCTGCGCCGAGTTTCAGCGCGATTTCAGCCTGGCGTTTGCCGAGGATAGGCCGGGCCATGGAGGTGCCGAGCAGGTAGGTGTGCTCGTAAACGGCGCCGGCTCGCAGAGTGGGCCAGATGTAATCGCGGACAAATTCTTCGCGCAGATCTTCGACGAAGGCGGTGGAGGCGCCCGTGGCGAGGGCTTTCTTGCGCGCGGCTTCGAGATCTTCCTGCTGGCCGACGTCGCCGATCATGGCGATGACTTCGCATTGATAGTTTTCTTTTAGCCACGGAATGATGATGGAGGTATCGAGCCCGCCGGAATAGGCCAGGACTACTTTTTTGGGCTTGCTTAGCTGCTTGTTCACAGTTCCTCTTTCGGTTTTATTGGTCGTACTCATTCAAATCGCAAAAGCGGCGGCAAGTCCGCCGCACTCCAAGAAGGCCGCCAGCGAGATGCCGGCGTTAGGTGCGGTTGGCACCGGCATAGGCCCGGTTAAAACAAAGTGTGCAGGATGGCCTTCTGCACGTACATGCGATTTTCAGATTGGTCGAGGACGACCGAGCGCGGGCCATCCAGAATTTCCGGTGTGACTTCGAGGCCGCGGTGCGCCGGAAGACAATGCATGAATACGGCATCGGGTGCGGCGAGCGACATCAATTCGCCATTGACTTGGTAAGGCTGAAACACGGTATTGCGTACTTCGCCTTCTTCTTCAAATCCCATGCTGGTCCAGGAGTCGGTGTAAACGCCCTGTGCACCGGCGACGGCTTCGCGCGGATCCGTCATCAATTCGATTTTGGCTTTCGTTTCGCGAGCGACGCGTTTGCCGTCCGCGACAACTTCAGCGGCCGGGGCATAGTCCGGCGGAGTAGCGATACGCAGATGAACGCCCAGACGCGCTGCGAGATAGATCAGAGAATTGCAAACGTTGTTGCCGTCGCCCACGTAGGCGAGTTTGAAACCGCGAAGCGCGCCGAATTTTTCTTCGAGGGTGAAGAAGTCGGCGAGAGCCTGGCAGGGATGAAATTTATCGGAGAGCGCGTTGATCACCGGAATATCGGCATTGGCGGCCATCTCTTCAAGAACGCGCTGGTGATATACGCGCGCGACAATGCCTTGGACCCAGCGATCGAGATTGCGAGCAACGTCGGCGATGGATTCGCGCGCGCCGAGAGAAGCGGAGGCCTGCGTATGGTCCAGGAAAATCACAGAGCCGCCCATGCTTTGGATGCCGACCTCAAAAGTGACACGCGTGCGCAGCGAGGGCTTCTCGAAAATAAGGGCGATGAATTTGCCGTGTAGCGTCGAGGCGTAGCGGACCGGGCGAGCCTTTATGTCCGCGGAGAGATGGAGAAGTTCGCGAGTGTGCGCGGGACTCCATTCGGCGCCGGTAAGAAGATCGTTCGATAGAGAGATTGGAGCGACAAGAGTCGTAGTGGTCATTTTTTACCTCGCTGCAGATTGCGCAAGACGTCGCGGACTTGCGGCGGGTTGCGCGGAAGCAGCCGAAACGGCCTTGGGAGTTTTTGCGAGAACGGTCTCGAAGAGGCGAAGAAATTCGCGTACCTGCGCGCGAGTAATGATGAAGGGCGGCAGCAAGCGCAGGGTAAAGTCATGGGTGCAATTGATCAGCAGACCCTGGCGCAGGGCTTCGGCGACAAAGGGATTGCCGTCGATCGAGAGCTCCACGCCGAGGATGAGTCCCTCGCCGCGAACTTCGCGGATGAAGTCGAATTTAGCGGCAAGTTTGGTGAGGCCCTCGCGGAGGTCTGCGCCGCGGACGCGGACGTTGGCGAGCAGCTTTTCACGCTCGATAATGCTCAGAAATTCGAGAGCGGTGGCGCAAACCAACGGGCCGCCGCCGAACGTGGTGCCATGCAAGCCCGGAACGACCCGTGCCGCGACGCCTTCGGAGGTCAAGATCGCGCCGAGAGGCAGACCGGCGGCGAGAGGCTTAGCAACCAACACGATATCAGGCGTGGAAGAAAACTTCTGATAAGCGAAGTAGCGCCCGGTGCGGCCAAGGCCACATTGAATCTCGTCGGCGATGAGCAGAGCGCCATGCTGTGAGGCGAGGGATCGAGCGCGATCCCAGAAGCCTTCCGCAACCGAGTGAACGCCGCCTTCACCCTGAATCGTTTCCAGGATTACGGCGCAAACGGTGTTGTCGAACTTGGATTCGAGATCAGCGATGTCGTTGAAACGCACAAATTCGACGCCGGGTACGAGCGGAGCAAACGGCAGGCGATATTTCTCGGTGGACGTGACACTCAACGCCCCGAATGTGCGCCCGTGAAAGGAATTGTGCATGGCCAGGATGCGATATTTGGGCGCGGGCTTGTCGGGAGCACCCGAGGCGCTGCGAGCGCAAAGGCGGGCGAGCTTCAGGGCGCCGTCGGCAGCTTCGGTGCCGCTATTGGAGAAGAAGACGCGGTCCATTCCGGATATTTCCGCGAGTTTGCGGGCGAGTGGGCCCTGGTAGGCGTTGTGATAGAGGTTCGAGAGATGAATGGCGCGTGCGGCTTCGCGGCGAATCACTTTTACGATGCGCGGATGGGCATGGCCCAGGGCGTTGACGGCGATGCCGCCAAGAAAGTCGAGGTATTTTTTGCCGGCAGAGTCATACACGTAAGCGCCGTGACCATGCGTGATAACGAATGGCTGGCGCTTGTACGTGGGCAGCAGAAACTGTTCCGCGTCGCTAAGACGTGTATCGAGCGTCGGCTTGATGCTGGGTGCGCGCTTCGGCTTCGGTATAGCGGAGCGGACCACTCTCGTTTTAGTTATGGCTCGCATCACGCCGCCGAGAGCGCCGCTTGCGCCGCCGGAAGGGACTCCCGAACGACACGTGTGCCGGGGACGGCATTCGCGGAATCGTGAGCGAGGCTCGGGGCTTGCGACACCCGCAAAAGAGAATCCGGCGAACCGGCGCCAACGATGTGCACTTCGCGAACGCCCCCTTCGAGAGCCCGCTTGGCCGCTTCAAGTTTTAGCACCATGCCGCCGGATACCACGCGGGATTGCACGAGGCGTTCGATTTCTTCCCAAGTTATCGCAGAGAGAACTTTCTCACCGTCGAGAACGCCAGCAACGTCCGTCAGATAGATAAGGCGGTCCGCGCCGAGATACTCCGCGCAGGCAGCGGCCATGTGATCGGCATTGATGTTATACAGCTCGTTGTCCGGGCCGAGGCCTAGACAGGGAGCGACGGGAACGAGACCTTCGCGCCAGAGCGACTCAATAAAGGGTTGATTCAGTCCAGTAAGATAGCCGACAAAACCAAGGCTGCCTTCGACTTCGTTGTGAACCATGGGCTCCGCACGGAAGCATGCGGCGTCCGCGGCAGAAATGCCGATGGCAGGGGCGCCTTCGGCAGAGATGGCGGAGGCGACGCGCTTGTTCAAGAGTCCGGCGAAAACCATGACGGCGACGTCGCGGGTTTCGCGATTGGTGACACGCAACCCGGCAACGAAATTGCTCTCGATGCCCATGCGCTTGAGTGTCGAGGTGAAAAGCCGGCCACCGCCGTGTACGACGAGAATTTCCTGGCCTTGCTGCGCGAGCGCGGCAATCTGCCGGGCGACGGAGCGCACGGTGGCATCGTCTTCGAGTAATGCCCCAGCTAACTTGATTACGGTTTTCATTGCAGTGCGGTCCGCTCCTCGATGTCTAAGGTGAGATTGAAATTTTGAACGGCCTGGCCCGCCGCCCCCTTGCCCAGGTTATCGAGGCAGGAGACGACGATAAGGCGTTTACCGGAACTGTCCAGCGCGAAACCGATGTCGCAGAAATTGGTGTGCGCCACGTGTTGCAGCTCGGGCAGCGAGCCGGCGGGCCAAATGCGCACCATGGAGCGCCCGGCGTAGAACTTGCGGAAGACGGCCTCGACCGCTTCGGCGGAATACGTGGCGCTGAGCGTCACATAAATGGTGGAAAGGATGCCGCGAGCCAGCGGGAGAAGATGCGTTGAAAAAATGATGCGATCTTCGGGCAAACCGGTATGCTCCAGGATTTCAGGAGTGTGGCGGTGCGAAAAGAGGTTGTAGGCTTTGAAATTTTCGTCGACTTCCACGAACTGCAGGTCACGCCGGGGATCCTTACCGGCGCCGCTGGCGCCAGATTTACAATCGCAGACCACACTTGAGCTATCGGCGATAAGGCCGGCTTCCGCGAGGGGACGCAGCGCGAGAATAACGCTAGTGGCATAGCAACCTGGGTTGGCGATAAGGCGCGAGGAGGCAATCTCACTCGCATAAAGCTCGGGCAGGCCGTAGACGGCTTCGCTGAGCCATTTAGCATGCGGAGTGGGGAGTTTATACCAAGAGGCAAAAGTATCGGCGGAGCGAAAGCGGAAAGCGCCGCTGAGATCGACGACGCACAGACCGGCGTCGAGCAACGCTGGCGCAATTTCGGCGGAAACTTCATGAGGCGTGGCGAGGAAAGCCGTGCCGGCTGTGCTTGCGATGATCTCGGACACGGAAAGTGGCCGGAGGGGAGCCTCGCCCAGCCCCCGAAGTTGCGGGAAAAGTTCGGCAAGGCACTTCTTGTTTTGGGTGTCGCGAACGTAGAAGACCGGCGATTTTACGGCCGGATGGCGCACAAGGATGCGCGCCAGCTCAAAACCGGTATAGCCAGTGACACCCACCACGGCGAGTTGTTCGGGCTTCCTCATTTCAGGGGCGACGGCTCACCAACGACTCGATTTTCTTTTGCAAGGATTCGCGGGATTTTTTGTCCGGCGTGATGATCAGCACGGTGTCATCGCCGGCGATCGTTCCGGCGGTTTCTGGAAATTTCGCGGCGTCCACGGCGGCTGCTAGCGGCTGAGCTCCGCTGGGAGGCGTTTTCAAAACCAGCAGATTCTCCGCGGGGCGAATATCCGAAAGGAACTCGCCGAGCGCGCGAGCAAGGGAGGGCAGGCCGTTGGCTTCTTCCGGGAGCGCGGCGGCGGCGCGATAGCCCTCGTGAGTCTTGACCAGGCGAAGCTCCTGGAGATCGCGGGAAAGAGTGGCTTGTGTCACCCGCAACCTTTGCGCGGCGAGACGGCGGCGCAGCTCTTCCTGGTTGGTGATGGAAGCGTCTGAGATGAGGCGCAGAATCTGCCCGTGGCGGAAGGTTTTGCCTGAATTCATCGCGCGGTGAAAATATGCACTCACCTGTATATTTATACGGCCATCCCACTTGAATGTCAACGCCATAGTTGGAGTTCTTAAAGAACACTGGCCATACGGACAGCGACGGGACGGTGGGGCAGTAATGCAGGATTCGCACCACTGTCCGGCGAGGTAGTGGATTCTCGGGGCCAGTAATGTTACTTATCAAAATGGCCATCGTCGCCTCATGGGAACCCGCTGCCAAACCGCAGGATGCAAGAACGACTCGCCAGCAGCGCTGGCGGAGCAGCAACTCTGCGTGCTGCACTTCACGTTGTCACTCGAGAGCGGTTGCGCGGAAATGCGCCGCGAGACCGCGCTGGGCAACACCGGTCACGAGCGGCAACGCGACATCATGCGCTTCATCACGGAAAACGGCGAAAAGCTTGCGCGGGTAGCTACTAGCGGGTTGCATCTCACTGACGACCTGAAGGCGCGAATTTTGAGCACCTTTCTTACGTTGATGAACCTTCGGGAAAACCTGGACAGGGCTTCGATGCGATCTTCTTACGGGCGGCATCCCGTCCCGCGATAGTCGCGTCGCTTCTAGCAGAACCTTCAAGGATGACGCGCCGGGTATTGACTAAGCTCCGATGTAGCGGGCATAGAGGGAGCGGGCGACGGCGGGATCTTTTGTCCCTTTCAGGATGGCGCGTCCGTCGGAAAACACCGTCATTTCGTAAGGCGGCACTCGAAAGCGCAGCAGGAATTCGTTGTGACGGACGTCGGAGACCGTAGGAGAGAGGCGTTTTTTCAACATCGTCAAGTCGAGCGACCGGCCACGTTCGTGAATTTGGACGGAGTCGCGGCCACACATGGTGACGTGGGGCTGGGCATCACCCTCAAGATACGGGAATTCGCGGTGGCCGCAGGCGCGGCAGTCCGGGTTCCGGGCGATGCGGACGGATTGAAAGTGGCCGCTCCAAACATCGCAGGAGATGAGGCGTCCGTGCAGCGCGTCCGCGCGGCCCGCTAAGAGCTTGATGGCTTCGGCGGCTTCGAGAGAAGCAATCAGATTGACAATGGGGCCGAGCACCCCGACGGTGTCGCAAGTCTCTTCCAGACCCGGCTGCTGCGTTTCCATCAGGCAAGCGAGGCAAGGGGTCTCGCCGGGGCGGATGGTCATGGTGAGTCCATAGCTGGCGACGGCGGCGGCGTAGATCCAGGGCTTTCCGTTTTGAACGGTAAAGTCGTTGATCAGAAACCGCGTTTCAAAGTTGTCGGTTCCATCCAGGATGAGGTCGAAAGGGGCAAGCAGCTCAGCGGCGTTCTGCGCGCTCAGGTCGGCAACGATACCCTCGACGGACACGCCAGAATTGATGGAACGGAGCTTCCGCTCCGCCGCGACGGCTTTGGGAAGAGCGGCGAGGGCGTCGGATTCGTCAAAGAGGGTCTGGCGCTGTAGATTCGAGGATTCGACGAAATCGCGATCTATGATGCGCAATTTTCCAACGCCGGCCCGTGTTAATAGATTGGCGGCGGCGGCGCCGATTGCGCCGCAACCGACGATGACGGCGCTGGAGGTTAGCAGGCGTCGCTGGCCCTGCTCGCCGAGGCCGGCGAAGAGAATCTGGCGGGAGTATTTTTCGTACGAGGAATCGTTCACTTAGCCGATGGCCTTTTCAAGTGCAGAGTCTCTCGTTCCAGCGCCAAGCTGTAGGCGGCAAATCCAAGTTTGCGTTAGTGTTCCAGTATTTATGATAGCGCCAAAGTTCGCCGGACAGGCAACGCCGCTATGCTACGCTTCGTCTGAGCTTGTGAAAGCATGAAAGCGCATTGTGGGCAAGGGTTGCGCAAAATTGTCGCGGCCGCGCTCCTTACCGGAGTTGCACTGAGCCACGCGCGCGCGCAGCAAGAAAATTCAGGGCAGGCGAGCGTGCCCGCGCAGCAAAACGTCACAAGCGATGCCAAGCCCGTTGTCACTGAAATTAGGATTTTAACCGAGGACGGCCGCGTCCTTTCGCAAGGGCCCGCGGGGCTACCTATTTCGATTGGGAAGCCGGTGGACCGGGAGCAGGTGGCGCAAAGTATCCGTGCCCTCTATCGCACCGGCGGCTATGCGGATGTGCGGGCGACTTCCACGCCGATCGACGGCGGATTGCGAATCGACTTCGTGGTTCGCGAGCAACTCTATTTCAATCAGGTGATCATTCACGGGTTGGTATCTCCGCCGACGGAGGCTTCGGCCATTGCGGCGGTGCAACTCCCGCTTGGCGAGCCGTACCAACCGGATGCGGTGAAAGAGGGGTTGGACCGGTTACGAGAATTGCTGAAAGAAGAAGGACTGTATGCGGCGCAGATATCGGCCGACACGGTGCCACATCCACCGGACCACCAGATGGACGTAATCATCAAGATACAGTCGGGGCCGCGCGCGCATATCAAGGAAATTCAGCTCAAGAACGGGACGGAGTATCGAGACGCGGAGATTCTTTCGCGCTCTAAGCTCAAAGTGGGGCGGGCCGTAACTGCCGCGCATATCCAGCGCGCCACTTCGCGCCTGAGGAATTTTTTGGTCAAGAGGGGGCATTTGAACGCGCGCGCGGTTGTTCGCCGCGGGGATTACGACGCGAAGAACCACAGGCTCCCACTGGAGCTAGAGGTAACAGAAGGGCCGCGCGTAAGGATCGTGGTGGCCGGAGCGAAATTTTCAGGCGGAGAACTAAAAAAGCTTGTGCCAGTGTATCAGGAGGGAGCGGTTGATCCGGACTTGCTGGAAGAAGGCAAGCGCAACATTCGAGAGCGGCTGGAGCGTGACGGTTATTTCGATGCGGATGTGGAGTACGCGACGAGCACGCACGAGGTGACACTTGCCAGCGGGCATAAGGGAACCGAAGAGGTGATCACCTATCGCGTGGAGCGCGGCGACAGGCACACTTTGCTGGGAATCGAGATCACTGGGAACCATTACTTTAATACCGATCTTCTACGCGGCCGCCTATTGATTTACCCCAAATCGTTTGCAACGCGCGGGAGATTCAGCCGCAGGCTACTGGACGCCGACCGGGACTCGATGCGCAATTTGTACTTGGCGAACGGATTTCTCGAAGCGAAGGTGGATGGCCAGGCGCTGGACAATTACAACGGGAAAGAAGGCGCCCTGCTAATTCGCTTCGCGATTCAGGAAGGAAAGCAGACGCGTGTAGCGACGTTGAGCATCGATGGAACTCACGCGTTCACGCAAGCTGAATTGCTGGGCGTAGTCGCCTCGACGCCGGACCAGCCTTACTCAGACTTCAACGTGGAGACGGATCGGGACAATATCCTTGCGCTGTATTTCAACGAGGGATTTCCAGAGGCGAGGTTCACGGCGACGGCGGAGAGAATCAACGAAGAAGCAAACAAGCCAGCCTCAGGGACCGGCAATAGAGAGCAAACAGGGGCCGCGGCTAACACGCAGAAGAAAAAGGACGACGAGAGCTTCGCGGACGGCTTCGTGCGACTGGTTTACCGGATCGAGGAAGGGCCACAGACGCGGGTGCGAAGGATTTTGCTGACCGGCTACGAGCATACGCGGCGGGGAGTGATCCGACGAGAGATCCGAGTGAAACCCGAGGCGCCGCTGCGAGAAGGAGAGGTGGTCGAATCGCAGCGGCGGCTGTACAACCTTGGTGTGTTCAACCGAGTCACGATACAGCCGCAAAATCCGAATGGCACGGATACCAACAAAGACATCGTGGTCCTGGTGGAGGAGGCGAAGCGTTACACGCTGGCGTATGGCGGCGGCTTCGAAGTGCAGCGGCTGGCGAGCACCACCAATCCCGCGGGAAGCCAGGTGCAAGCCGCGGTCCGAGGGATTCTGGAAATTAGCAAGCTGAACGTGACTGGGCGCGGTGATTCGCTTTCGCTAAAACTGCGAGGCAGCACGATAGAGGATCGGGCGCTGTTGGCGTACAACCACCCGAACACATTCAGCGATCCGCATCTAAATCTGCAGGTTTCGGCATACACCGAGAAAACGCAGGACATTAATACGTTCACGGAAACGCGTTACGAGGGATCGGTGGAGATGAACGACCGCGTGACGCCGCGAACGTCGCTGCAGTACCACTATGCTTTCCGCAAAGTGTTGGTGTCGAATTTGAACAAGACTATTTCGCCGGAGGAGATTCCGCTGTTCAACGCGCCCACGCTGGTTTCGCAATTTGGCGCAGGGTGGGTACGCGACGCGCGGGACAACCCAGCGGATGCCACCAAGGGAAATTTCAACAGCGCGGATTTCAGCATCGCGGATACGGGAATTGGCTCGAGCGCGAGCTTCTTGCGTTTTTTCTTTCAGAATTCGACCTATCACCCGATCAGGCGGAGATTCAGTTTCGCGCGTTCGATTCGGATCGGGATTTTGGAGCCGTATCGCGACACGGTTTCGCTGAGTTTTCCGCCGCCAACGGCGGCGCCCTTCCCGCGAGTGATTCCGCTCCCGGAGCGATTCTTTGCGGGCGGCGGCACTTCGCTGCGCGGATTTGCGCTGAACCAAGCCGGACCCCGCGATTCGCTCGGATTTCCAGTCGGCGGGCAGGCGCTGCTCATTCTGAACCAGGAATTCCGCTTCCCGATGCGGCTGCCGTACATCGGGACGGCGCTGAGCGGCGCGCTCTTCTATGACGGCGGGAATGTGTATAGCCGATTGAGCCGAGTAACACTAAGGCCGTATTCACCAAAACCGATTTTCTTTCCCAACTCCACGCAGTGCGAATTCAATTGCACGAATGAGCTGAACTACTTCGCGCATACGGTGGGGCTGGGATTCCGGTACGGTACGCCGGTGGGCCCGATTCGCATCGATCTCGGCTACCAGATAAATCGGCCGCAGTTTGTTGCGCCGATCTGCCCCAAGGGAGTCGCGACGGTGGACTGTCAACTAGGACAGTTTGGATTCCAGGCAACCCGGCTGCCGGGCTTCCAGATTTTCTTTAACCTGGGATCAACGTTCTGATGCACCGCAACCGCAAATACGTGTTAGCCGGAGCGCTCCTGGCGCTGGCGGCGATCTGTGCGCGAAGCCAGGAGCTGATCGACGAGATTGCCGCCCGGGTCGAGACCGACATCATCCTGTTAAGCGAAGTACGCACGCTCAGCAGATACCAGATGCTGGTGGACGGAAAAGCGGAAAGCGACGCCGCGATTTTGGACCGTCTGATCGACCAGTGGATCGTCAGGAACGAGGCCGATACCGCACGATTCCCGCATCCCTCCGATCTGGAGATCGCGCATGGTGTCGAGCACTTGCAGGCGTCGTTTGCGTCGCCTGAGGAATACCAGGCGCGAAAAATCCAATCGGGGTTGAACGATAAAGGAATCGACCGCATGCTCGCTGAACAGCTCTATCTCAGCAACTATCTGGATTCCAGGTTTCGCCCTGCGGTGCAGGTGAACGCCAAACAGGTGGAAGATTTTTACCAACAGGCGGTAATTCCGCGGGCGAAAGCGCGCAACCAGGCCCCGCCAACATTGGATGCCTCCCGCGAATACATCCAGGAAGCTCTTGTGCAGCAAGGGATCAATGAACAGGCCGACGTGTGGCTGAAGGAAAGCCGGACCCGCCTGCACGTGGAGAAATTTCTGAGGGAAACGGGAAAATGACCCGCGAGATGCGCCAACGAAAATGGAGGTGGTTGCGGCACGTCGTATGGGTGCTTGCGGCGAAACTTTCTCTGATCATTGTGGTCCTTCTGGGCGTAGCGATTTTTTTCGGCAGTGGCGCCGGGAATCCTCTGATTCAGAGATATATGGTGCGCACGCTGCAGAAAGTGACGGGCGGCCAAGTCGCCCTGAAATCCATTTCCATTCGCTGGCTGTCGCTGGAATTCAAGCTAAAGGGCCTGGTGATTCACGGCCGGGAACCTGCCGGAACGGAGCCTCTCTTTGCCGCGGATGAAGTGCAGGTAGGACTGCGCATCGACTCGTTTTGGGGACACAAGGTCTCCTTAAACGATCTGCTTGTTCAGAGGCCGCAGGTGCACATCCGTGTCGCGAAGGATGGTTCGAGTAACGTTCCGGTGCCGCAAAGGGCTTCGACAAGGAAGCCCGCTCGAGAAGAACTGTTCGACCTGCGCATCCGCCGTTTGCAATTGCAAAATGGCTGGGTCCTTTACAACGACGTAAGAACTCCGCTGGCGCTGGAAGGCGACAACCTGCGCTTGGCACTGGATGCGAGCGGTCCGGCTAACCAACCCATGTATCTGGGTACTCTCGATTGGCAATCCATTCAATACGCCGCAAAAAGCTTCTTTCCCTGGCCGGTGGGCGTGTCAGCGAAATTCACGCTGCGACGCGATGGCTTCACGCTGGAACAGGGCGTTGTGAACGCGGGCCGGTCACACCTGGACGCGCAAGCCGAGATGCAGAACTATTCGCAGCCGAAATGGACGTTCCGCTACCGTGGATGGCTCGATCTGTTGGACATTCGAGAGAATCTGCGCTCGCCGGAAACACCCACGGGACGCGCCGATGTTCATGGCGAAGGAACGCTCGCGGAAGGACAGTTGCGAGCAACTGGAAGCTATGCGGGCCACGACATTACGCTGTCCTACCCGATATTTCACGTTGCTGGGCTGTCCAGCCGAGGCAGTTTTCAGATGGACAACAAGGGCCTGGTGGTCCCCGATTTTGTAGCGCTCGCGTTTGGGGGCACGGTGAAGGGCCGCGTCGCGATGCGTTTTGATGGACTGAAATTCCGCGCGGATACGCACGTCCAGGACGCGCACCTGGCGGGAGTCCTGCCGGCAATTGAACACCCCGGCTTCCCGGTCGAGGAACTGCACTGGGATTCGTTGATAACCGCGGACACCATTGAGACCTGGAGCGGCCCATTTCAACATTTTGAAATCAATGGGGCGATGCAGTGGATATCCCCCGACACCGTAGCATCCGGACACATTCCAGTGGATGGCGACTGGGACATTCGCTATCGATACGACCCGCAGACGCTGACCGTCAGCGGCGGCGAGTTCGAGACTCCTTCAAGTCGAGCTTCGATTACCGGAATACTCGCACCGCGCGATACGGCAATGGACGTGCACTTTGAAACTGCCGCGCTGGAAAGCTATCGCGATTTTATCAACGCTATTCGCGACGCAGCGCCGAACTCTCCGGATGCAATCAAAGTTCTTACCGGAGGCGCGCGCTGGGACGGGAAGATCAGCGGCCCCTCGGGCGGACCAACGTTTGAAGGTCACGCGCGAGGAGAAGGTGTCCGTTATGAAGATCTAGCGTTTGACTACGTCGACGGCGAACTCTTGTATTCTCCGGGCGAATTGACCTTCTCGCGCGGCCGCGTTCGGCGCGGTCCCGCCGATGCGACCATCGACCTGGTCCTCGGCCTCGAGCAATGGAGTTTCACGCCGGATAGCACCTGGGCTGCGGACGTCAACCTCGAAGCGACGCCTATGGATGCGCTACAGCAGCTCATGAATTCTTCCTACCCACTGCGCGGTCAATTGTCAGGCCAGTTTCACGGACGTGGGACACGTCAAGCGCCTGCCGTCACCGGCCTTTTCGATCTGGCAAACGGAGAGGCATATGGTGTCACGTTCAGCAGGCTGCGCGGGCAGCTCAACCTGACAACGGACGAAGCTCGCATCGCGAACGCGGAGCTGCGCTTGTTTCCGCCGGGGAAAGAACCGGGCCATGGCGCGGGAATCGTTACCGGCACCGCAGAATACAGTTTCGCGGATCGCACCGCTTCGGTTGATCTCGTGGGCGCCTCCATTCCGCTGGCCAATTTTCAGAGTTTGCAGTCCCCTCGCTTCGCGCTGGACGGCCAGGTTTCCTTTCGCCTAAAAGCGAGTGGTCCGCCGCTGGCGCCGAAGGGCGAGGGAACCTTTCGCGTAGTGGATTTGCGCGTAGGTCAGTCTGTGATCGGCAGCTTCGACGGCACGCTGACCTCCGACGGGCAAAGCGCCCGGCTTGAACTCGGATCGTCCATGACCGCCGGAGAAATCTCCGGCGCTTACACAATGACACTCGCCGATCCATACAACATTGAGGGCAAGGTCGCAGTTAAGAATATGGGACTCGACGCGCTCATTATGAGCGCGCTGCACTTGCAAGCATTCAATGGCCACGGTAACGCCGACGGCGAAATCGGCCTGAGCGGATCACTGAAGCGGCCGGAAAGTATTGTTCTAGACGCCCAATTCTCGCGACTGACCTTCAATTATGCAAACGTGCAGCTTGAAAACGTCGGCCCCGTGCACTTTCGCTCGTCTCGAGATAATTTGCAGATTGAACCCACGCAGTTTCGCGGACCGGACACGGATATTCATATTGGCGGCAATGTTGGGTTTGCCGAGCATGCCACCGTGAACCTGCGGCTCAACGGGGGACTGGATTTGCGCCTGCTTGCGGGAATCTCGCCCGGACTGACAATCGGCGGCCCGGCTCAGATCAACGCCACATTCGAGGGCACGCTCCAGCGGCCGCACATCACCGGGCGGATTCACATCGCCAACGTCAACGCACGCGTCGCCGACTTTCCCACTGGCCTCAGCAGCATGAATGGCGATTTCGTCTTTGACGACACGCGGCTGTTCTTCAACGACATCACCGCACAAGCCGGTGGGGGCACACTGCACCTCTCCGGCAGCGTCACCTACACGGAGCACCCTTTGCGTTACGACATCACGGCGCGAAGCGACGGCACCCGGATCCGCTATCCGGAAGGTATGAGCTGGTTGACCGCAGGTTCGCTACGTTTGACAGGTACAACAGATGGAGGGCTGCTCTCCGGACATGTTACTGTTCAGCGCGTCACGTTGACGCAGGGCCTGGAAGTTGCCGGCGCGCTGGTATCCACTAAAGAGGGGATCAGCGGCCCCTCGACCAGCTCGACGTTTCTCCGTAATCTGCAGTTCGACATCCAGGCCGTTTCCGCACCCGATGCGCGAATGGAGTGGCCCGGGGCGGAGTTGGACGCGGAAGCTGACATCCGCGTGCGTGGCACATGGGAACACCCCATTTTACTGGGCCATATCCACGTTCTCTCGGGAGACCTGCTATTTCACGGGAGTCGCTATCGCGTTGCGCGTGGCGACATCAATTTTGCCAATCCCTTCCGGCTCGATCCGGTCGTGAACGTAGAAGCGAGCACAACCATTCAGCAGTATGAGATCACCCTCAATTTCAATGGCCCAGCCAGCAAGTTAACACTGGCCTACCGTTCCGATCCGCCGCTCCCCGCCAACGATATCGTCACGCTGCTGGCCCTCGGTCAGACCAGCCAGGAATCCACCTTGCGCACCGCGTCGGGCGCGCAGAGCGGATCGGCAGGAGCTTCGGCACTACTTTCGGAAGCGGTGTCCAGCCAGGTCGGCGGTCGACTGGAAAAACTCTTTGGTATTACGAATTTTCGAGTCGATCCAGGGCTAACCGGCGTGGGTTCGACGGGGGCTTCGCAGAACGCAGCTGCCCGTGTGACCGTGCAACAACAGGTGACGCGGAATCTGACCGTCACTTACGTGTCCAACGTTGGGTCCACGCAACAGCAGGTCATTCAAGTGGAATTCAACGTAAACCGCAATGTATCCATCGTGGCCTTGCGCGACTACAACGGAACGTTTGGTATCGACGTAAAAATCAAAAAGCGTTTTCCCTGACCGTACTCTAATTTGGCTTCGGCTCGGCGCTCTTCTCTTCATCTTTCCCGCCGGTAAATTCCGGGAAATCCGTTTTCAATTCTTCCATAGTGTCTTGTGCGGCTTTCTGTCCCATGGCAAAGCCCGCGGCTTGCGATTCCCGGGTCAGTTCCGGCAAGCTTTTCAGCATGCGCTGTCCGAGCGGCGAATGATAATAGTCGATCAAACCTTTCAAATCATCGTCAGTCAGATATTTGTCGTAAATTGGAATGATTCGGTCCGTCAAGGAGTTGGGGTCGAAGTGTTTTTGAAAGCGCGCTACGAACGCATCCACAAACTGTTTGGCGCGCGGATTATCCGGCTGTGAATCCTGCACGCTGCTGCGGAACTGCTCCATCCCGGCCTCGATAAGCTCTTGCCCGAGGTTCTTCGCGCCGGTCAGCTCCATCAACTCGCGAATGCGCGCTTCCTTTTGGGAATCGATGGCGCTGGAAGACCGCGCAGCGCCCTTAGCCGTGCTTTGCGAAGAAGGCTTCGGCGCCGCGGTTCTGTCCTGAGCTATCACTTCAAGCGACGGCGAATAGGCCAGGATCACCAGCGCGCCGCAAAGAAGCGCACACCCTACGAACAACTCTCGCATTGAGACCTCCGGCGGGCACGTTACACGAAACACGGACACTTCATGCAGCGCTCTTGACTCCGCTGATACGCCGCGAGCTATGAGACGCGATAGAGCAGGCTAGGGTTGTGTCTGAGCTTGTTGTTGCGCTTGGTCTGCCTGGCCGGGTCGTGGCTTGGCCAATCGCGCGTGCGCTGCCACGCCGGGATATTCTTTTCGCAGATCTTGCATCACTTCTTTCGCAATTCGCATGCTGAAGGCGCGGTTGGCCGCTTGCATTTCGCCATTGATCTTGGGCATTTCCGCAGCAAACTTTTGGCCGATAGGTGACCCGTAAAACTGTAGCAAGCCCTTGATTTCATCCTGCGTGAAATGCCGGTCATAAATGGTTACGAGCTGAGCGGTGGCATCATCGGGATTGAACTTTGCCTTGTAACCATCAACGAAGGCATTCACAAACTGCTGGCCGCGGTCGTTGCTCGGGACAGATGCGAGGAGGTTTTCGCGGATCTGGTCGGCGCCGTGCGCCGCAAAATCTTGCAAGGCGTCGCGCGCGCCCGCGAGCTCCATCAGCGAGCGGATATCAGCCTCCTTTGCAGGATCAATCGGGCGCGTAGTTTGCGCTGCGCCAGTCTGCCACGCCGCTTGCACGGAATCCTGAGAAACGCCCTGGATAGCGAAAAAGAACATCGCCACGTAGATGATGACCAGCCCGAGAACCGCCTTCATGCCTGCCTCCGCGGAGAAAATCTTTGCTCTTTCACGACGCTTGCGATTGTAAAGACTGGCGGCTTGCGGAGAAGTGCATCGAAGTACAGTTGTGTCCGGTCGCTTAACTGTCCGCCCTTTGCTGTACTTTCGTGCAGGCCGGGCAGCGCTACCGGTCGACTATCCGCGTTGGCGGTTGGCAAACGGTCTGCTACGATTCCCGCGCCATGCCCCAAACCCTGGCCTCCGCCTCTGCGAATGTTGCGGATCCCGCAGGTATCCTGGAACGCGAATCGGGCCTCCACCGCAATCTCACGCCTCGACAACTCTCCATGATCGCCGTCGGAGGTGCCATCGGCACGGGACTTTTTCTCGGCAGCGCGCTTTCCGTCAGGCTTGCCGGCCCCGGCGTGATCCTCAGTTACATCTCCGCCGCTGCGATCGCGCTGGCTCTTATGTGGGCGCTCGGAGAAATGGCCATAGCCCATCCGGTTGCCGGCTCATTTGGTGTTTATGCCGAAATGTATGTTCATCCCTGGGCTGGCTTCGCCATGCGTTATTCCTATTGGCTTGGGCAGGTGATCGCTATTGGCAGCGAGATGGTGGCCGCGTCCATTTATTGCAAACACTGGTTCCCCGGCGTGCCCTCCTGGTTCTGGATTGCGGGATTTTCCGCGGCGCTCATCTGGGTGAACGCCAGCAGCGTTTCTAATTTCGGAGCGTTCGAGTATTGGTTTGCGATGCTAAAGGTCGTAACCATCGCGCTGTTTCTGATTTTGGGCGCCGCTCTGATTCTTGGTATTGGATTCCCTCGCATCGGCGCCACCAATTACGTAGCGCATGGAGGACTTCTTCCCAACGGCTGGACCGGCGTTGGGCTTGGCATCGCCATGGCCGTGTTTAGTTATTTGGGAATTGAAATCGTCGCGGTCACTTCCGGCGAAGCGAAAGATCCTGCAACGGCATTACCTCGCGCGATGCGCTGGACGTTTGCGCGCCTCGGCATCTTCTACATCGGAGGATTAGCGGTGGTAGTGGGGGTCGTCCCTTGGACGCAGGTAGGAATGGGCGAAAGCCCGTTCGTTCGCGTTTTCGAATCCGCCGGCATTCCCGCAGCTGCCGGAGTGATGAACTTTGTCGTGCTAACGGCGGCTCTATCCAGTGTGAACTGCAATCTGTATCTCACCGCGCGTATGCTGTTTTCCCTCTCACGCGGCGGCTATGCTCCGGCCGTTCTGGGGCGATTGAGCAAGCGCGGCACGCCGGTGACGGCTTTGCTCGCATCCAGCATCGGCATGGTGGCCGCGTTATTTCTGGAGCGGCGCTACAGCGGGACGGCGTACGTCTACATGCTCGGCTCCGCGTTTTTCGGGGGAATTTTTGTATGGCTCATGATCTTTGTCACACATCTTATGTTTAGGAGGCGCACCGCTCGATCTGCGCAACCTCCGGTGCGTTTCGGTCCGCGCGGACCCTGGAGCTCGATTTTTGGTGCCACAGCGCTCGCCTTTGTCCTCATTTCCACCTGGTGGGTGCCAGGGCTTCGCATTACGTTGACCGCCGGCCTTCCGTGGCTCCTCTTTATCACCCTGTGCTACCTTGGATGGAGGAAGACTCATCCCCGCAATCCAGACGCTGGAGTCACGGTTCATGGATGACCTGTTGAAATGGCGCGCTGAATTCCCTATTCTTGTGCGCTCCACCTATCTCATTAGCAACTCGCTCGGCGCCATGCCCCGTCGAGTCTACGACTCCATGCGTGCCTATGCGGATTCCTGGGCGAAGCGCGGCGTGCGCGCTTGGGAAGAGGGCTGGTGGGAGATGGCTGTCGATGTCGGCGATAAAATTGCTCCCCTGATCGGCGCGAAATCTAGCGAAATCTCACTACATCAAAATGTTACCTTGATCCAGGCCGTAATCGCTTCCTGCTTTGATTTTCGCGGCCCGCGCAACAAAATCGTAATGACCGATCTCGAATTTCCATCCATCCAATATTTCTATCACGAGCAGCGGCGCCTGGGTGCGCGCGTGGAGTTGGTGGCAAGCTCGGACCCCGTGCGCATCGATCTCGACAGGTTTCTTGCCGCCATCGACGAAACCACCTTGCTTGTGCCCATCTCGCAAGTTCTCTTTCGCAGCTCGTACATTGTCGATGCACGGGCGATTATCGAGCGCGCACACCGCGTTGGCGCGCATGTCATACTCGATGTGTTCCAGGCGGCTGGCACGATTCCGATCGACGTTCGAGCACTCGGCGCCGATTTCGCGGTCGGCGGCGTCCTGAAATGGCTGTGCGGTGGACCGGGCGTTGGCTACCTCTATGTGCGCGAAGATTTGCGCTCCAAATTGCGCCCAGCCCTTACCGGGTGGATCGCGCATCGGCGCCCCTTTTGTTTTGAGGCCGGGGCTATCGATGCGCGCGAAGATTCGTTCCGCTACCTGAACGGCACTCCGCATATTCCCGCTCTCTACGCGTGTCAGCCAGGGCTGGATATTCTCAACGCCGTGGGGATTGAGGCCATACGCGCCAAATCCCTGCTCATGACTGCACGTTTGTTCGAAGGCGCAAAATCTCGCGGCTGGCGCGTCAACACTCCTGAAAATCCCACAGATCGCGCAGGCACTGTTTCCATCGACTGCCCTCACGCCTACGAAGTCTGTCGCGAACTCCTCGCGCGAGAAATCCTGGTGGACTTTCGCCCGAAAGCCGGCGTGCGCTTTTCGCCCCATTTCTACAATCGGCTTGAGGAATGCGACTTCGCATTGGAACAGGTAGACGACATTCTTCGCACGCACGCCTGGGAGAAGCATGCGGCCGTTTCCGCGCCTGCTTGATTTGATGGGCGCAAACGGCAATCCCGGCAGTACGCCTGAGCGCTTGGCGCAAGCGCGCCACGATATGGTGGAAACGCAAATCCGCAAACGTCACGTAACCGATAGCCGCGTCTTGCAGTGCCTGGAGCGTGTGCCTCGCCACGAATTCGTTCCCAGCGAATTTCGAGACCGCGCCTACGAAGACGCCCCTCTGCCCATCGGCGGAGGTCAAACCATTTCTCAGCCTTACATCGTCGCCGCTATGACCGCTGCATTGAACCTTCAGGGAGACGAACGCGCCCTGGAAATCGGCACAGGCTTTGGGTACCAAGCCGCGGTGCTGGCCTGCCTAGCCAAAGAAGTCTTCACTGTCGAGTTTCGTCCAGAGCTCGCCACGGAAGCGGCAGAGCGTCTCGCGCGCTTGGGTCACACCAACGTTCACGTGCACTGCGGCGACGGTACCCTTGGCTTACCCGAATTCGCGCCCTATGACGCCATTCTCGTGGCGGCGGCTGCGCCCTCGGTCCCTGCGCCGCTCCTCGCTCAGCTTGCCGAAGGCGGCAGAATGGTCGTGCCCGTCGGCGGCGTCGAAAATCAGGATCTCCGGCTCATCCAGCGCAGCTACGA
>Ga0210409_10001184_pt1 | contig 35392 bp, 34 predicted proteins | sample IncBWH17MmetaG_FD_161649 | JGI IMG/M metagenome (GOLD analysis project Ga0210409, IMG submission 161649) | Forest soil microbial communities from Barre Woods Harvard Forest LTER site, Petersham, Massachusetts, United States - Inc-BW-H-17-M | ecosystem: Environmental > Terrestrial > Soil >... | reverse complement strand
CCGGGCGCCCTCCGCGCCGCCCTCGGCCAGCCCTTGCGTCAGCGCCAGGGCGTTCATCGCCCCGGCGCTGGATCCGCTGATCGCCTCGAACTTCAGGTGTGGCTCTTCGAGCAGACGCTCCAGCACGCCCCAGGTGAACGCGCCCAGGGCGCCCCCACCCTGCAGGGCCAGGTTGATCGTGGGCCGAGGCAACGGAGGAACGACCGGTCAGCTCGTGGCCAAAGTAGTCTGTGTAAACCCGAGGCAAAAGAAAGCCGCCTTAAGGCGGCTCCAAAGTCTTCGTATTCTATCTTCGTGTTGTTCTGGAGGCGTCCCCAGGTTCCTCGCCCCGCCCGTCTCCCTCCGGCGCTCGCGCGCAATTCTCGAAGAGCGGCGCAGCATAGGGCGCCATCTTGCCCTTCACAAGACGCGATGCAACCACACGTTGCTTTCGCACAACGAAGAGCGAGACGCTTGCTCAGGCAGCCTTTCGCTTGCCGGTCGTGGCGAAGAACTGCTCGTCTTCAGTGGACCCGGACAAGGCCGTCGTGGAAGACTGGCCGCGCTGCACCGTCTGGGTGACCGCATCGAAGTAGCCTGTTCCCACTTCGCGCTGGTGCTTGACGGCGGTAAAGCCCATCTCGGCGGCTGCAAACTCCGCTTCCTGCAGTTCGACGAAGGCGCTCATCTGGTGGCGCGAAAAACCGTGCGCGAGCTTGAACATCGAGTAGTTCAGGCTGTGGAAGCCCGCCAGCGTGATGAACTGGTACTTGTACCCCATCGCAGCGAGCTCGCGCTGAAAGCGCGCGATGGTGCCGTCGTCCAGATGCTTTTTCCAGTTGAACGAGGGCGAGCAGTTGTAGGCGAGCATCTTGCCCGGGAACTGGCGATGGATCGCCTCCGCGTAGGCCTTGGCGTACGCGAGGTCCGGCTTGCCGGTTTCACACCACACCATATCCACGTACGGGCAGTAAGCCAGGCCGCGCGCCACGGCCTGCTCCAGGCCCGCCCGGGTGCGATAAAAGCCCTCGACCGTGCGCTCGCCGGTCAGGAACGGCCGATCGTTCTCGTCGACGTCGCAGGTGAGCAGATCGGCCGCTTCGGCGTCCGTGCGCGCGATCAACAAGGTCGGCACGCCCAACGCGTCCGCTGCCAGTCGTGCCGCCACCAGTTTCTCGACCGCTTCGCGCGTCGGCACCAGCACCTTGCCGCCCATGTGACCGCACTTCTTGACCGAAGCGAGCTGGTCTTCGAAGTGCACGCCGCTCGCGCCAGCGGCGATCAGCGCCTTGGTCAGCTCGAAGGCGTTCAGCACGCCGCCGAATCCGGCCTCGGCGTCGGCGACGATCGGAGCGAAATAATCGATGTATCCAGGATCGCCGGGATTTTTCCCTTCCATCCACTGGATCTGATCGCACCGGGTCAGCGCGTTGTTGATCCGCGACACCACCGATGGCACCGAGTTCACCGGGTACAGCGACTGGTCCGGGTACATCTCGCCCGCCAGGTTGGCATCGCCCGCCACCTGCCAGCCCGACAGGTAGATCGACCGCAGCCCAGCCTTGACCTGCTGCATGGCCTGGTTGCCGGTCAACGCGCCCAGCGAACTGACGAAAGGCTCCTCGTTGAGCATCTGCCACAACCGCTCGGCCCCGCGCCGTGCCAGCGTGTACTCGAAAGCCACCGAGCCGCGCAAGGCAACGACGTCCTCGGCGCCGTAGCCGCGGCGGATTCCCTTCCAGCGCGGATTCTCGGTCCATTCCTTTTGCAGGCGCTGGGCCTCTTGCTTGCGAGCGGTCATGGGTTCTCCATCATCAGGTAACGGGAGGGCTCTCATCGACCGGGTCCGCCGCGTAGCCATGCCGACCGGATCGATGACGAGGATGCTAGGGAATCCGGCGCGCTGCAGCAAGTCTCATATCATATATAAGACAATATTTTTTATCATTTTAGTTCAACATATTATGCATCTTATTCCATGATACGAAAACACTTTCTCACTTCTGAAACGGGGAGTATTGCCCCGCACAAGGCGTAATTTCACATTGCGGAACGCGCTTCAGGCACTGAAACGTCCACGCCGGGCCGAGACGCTGACCCGGGGACGCCGGGCCGGATGTGGATAATGGCAACTGCCAAAACCGGAACGCCCCATGCGTCGCAACCGATTCATCTCCCGCGCCCGCCATCAGGCCGACGCGGACACGCTCGCCAAGCTGGCCAAGCGATTGTCCGAGTCCGGCAGCCGCATCGAGGACCGCCTGTGGGAGCGGCGCCTGGTCGAGCTGGTCAACGACCGGCTGGCGCGCGGCTTCGGCGACGCGGTCGAGGCCGCGCTCGACGAGCTGGGCACCGAACATCCGCGCGCCTATGACGATCTGGCGGATCTTGCCGAATCGTGCGCGGAAAGCACCACGGTGGAGATCGACGGCAAGCCGCACGATGCGCTGCTGCTGGCGGTTCCGATCCTGGCGTGGTCGCGCTACCGGCTGCCTGCGACCACGCTCAGCCCGTCGCTGGTCGACAACGTGCTGGTGCATGTGGTGGGCCACCTGGCGCCTCGCGGCGCGCATTGCGCGGTGGCCGATTACATGTTTTCGATCGATCAGCTGCCCGAGTCGCTCGGAGAGGTGCGCGACACCGCCGATCAGATGTTCTCGGCAGCCGTGCAGGACGGCCGGCTGAAAGTGGACGCCAAGAGCCTGCGCGAGCCGATCGCGATGCTGGCCGATGCCCGCTATCTGCTGTCGGCCATCGTGGTGCCGCAGGGCAGTCCCCTGTTCCACTGGCAGCAGACCGGCGTCGATCCGGACTCCAAGCTCAGTGCGATACAGGCATTTCGCGACCAGGTCGACAGCGTGCTGGCGCCCGTGATGACCGGATGCAAGTTCCGGACGCTGGCGCCGAACGCATTCCACGCGGCGCTGCGCCACGGGGACCGCGAGCTTCGGGAGTTCTCGCTCGAAGCGGCCGTTTCCTACCTGAAACTGTCGTTCGACCTGTCGCCGTCGGCGCTGCAGGCCACCATCGCCCCGTACGAGGAAAAGCGCGAGCGCGCGGCCCCGGAGATCCGGATCGGGATATCACGCGCCGGGGAGGACGACTTGGTGATCGAAGGCGTGGTGTGGCCGCTGCTCGGCGACGACGAGGAGCGCTCGCTCGAGGAGATCGAGGCGGCCTTGCGGCGGCTGGGCGTGGTGCGGCTGGTCACCCACGCGCACCGCTTTCCGCTGGAGTTCTGCGACGACTGCGGCGCGCCCATGTTCCCCAATGCGGCCGGCCACTCGGTCCACACGGAGTCGCCCGACGAGGGCGAGGAGCAGCCCTCGGTACCGCTGCATTGAACGACGATGAGCGCCCCTACGTGCATGGCTACGGCCAACACGAGAGCGCGCGTCTGCAGGATCAGGCGGCCACATTGGCCGATCTGCTGCATGCCGACACCGGGTACCCCGACGGCAGCTCGGTGCTCGAAGCCGGCTGCGGCGTTGGCGCCCAGACGCTAGCGCTGGCGCGCAGCAGTCCGGGCGCGAATATCGTTTCCGTCGAGATCCGCGCCGACTCGATCGAACAGGCCAGGGCCAGGGTGCAGGCGGCCGGCTTTGGCAACGTGCAGTTTCATCAAGCGGACCTGTTCGCGCTGCCGTTCGGCCCGGAATCCTTTGACCATGTGTTCGTCTGTTTCGTACTGGAGCACCTGTCGGATCCGCTCGGGGCCCTGGCCGTATTGAAGAAAGTGCTGCGGCCCGGCGGAACAGTGACCGTCATCGAGGGAGATCACGGGTCGGCCTACTTCCATCCTGACAGCGAGCCGGCCCGTATCGCCATCCGCTGCCTGGTCGACCTTCAACGCGCGGCCGGCGGCAACGCCCTGATCGGGCGGGAGCTTCACCCGCTGCTGCAGCGGGCCGGTTTCGAAGCGGTGCGCGTTTCTCCGCGGATGGTGTACGTCGATTCGAGCCGGCCCGATCTGGTGGACGGCTTCACCCTGAAGACGTTTACCGCGATGATCGAAGGCGTGCGCGAAGCCGCGATCCAGTCAGAAATGGTGAAGCCGGAATTGTTCGACGCGGGGGTGCGCGCGCTTCACAGGACTGCCCAGAACGACGGCGTGTTCTGCTACACCTTCTTCAAGGCGCTGGCGCGGAAGCCGCTAATACACAGATACAGGATCTGACATTCATCTGCACGATCACGGTGGAGGAGCGCTCACACGGCGCATTCCCACTCAAGAGACCACCGATACCCTTCGACGAGACCGATCTTCAAAATGGCACAACGCAGAACCCACCAGAGCCCTTATCGTCGCAGCCATCAGCGCGCCATGCTCCGTGAAGGCGCAGGGCAGTGCGCCGGCCGCCGCGACCGATGTTTGAGATCACAGATTGTGATCTCAAACCGGCGAGCTCCACCGCCGCAAGCTGGAACATGAATCTGCGGGAAAGCGCCCCACGTTACGCTTGACCGCCTGCACGTCCTGACTCTACGTCGATCGCCTCCGAACACGCGGCCGCGAGCGCCGCCAGCCCCAGTAGCGCAAGCTTTATTTGCATTGCCGATCAGTGCACGGTCCGCTCGAACAGGAACGCCCCGTCCTTGAAATCCACCGGGACTACGTCCTTCGGGCCGACCTTGCCTTCCAGCAGCAGCTTGGCGATCGGGTTTTCGATCTGCTGCTGGATGGCCCGCTTCAGCGGTCGGGCACCGTAGACCGGATCGAATCCGACCTTGGCCAGCTCGGCCACCGCCGCGTCGCTGACGACCAGCTTCAGGTCCTGCGCCGCCAGCCGCGCCTCCAGGCGCCGCAGCTGGATCTTCGCGATCGCTTCGATCTGCACCCGGCTCAGCGCCTGGAACACGACGATCTCGTCGATCCGGTTGACGAACTCCGGCCTGAAATGCTTGCGCACCTCGCCCATCACGGCTTCCTTGATCAGGTCCGGGTCCTGGCCGGTCATCCGTGTGATCTCGTGCGAGCCCAGGTTCGACGTCATCACGATCACCGTGTTCTTGAAGTCGACCGTGCGCCCCTGTCCGTCGGTCATGCGGCCATCGTCGAGCACCTGCAGCAGCACGTTGAACACATCGCTGTGCGCCTTTTCGACTTCGTCGAGCAGGATCACGCTGTAGGGCTTGCGCCGCACCTGTTCGGTGAGCTGGCCGCCCTCCTCGTAGCCCACGTAGCCGGGCGGCGCGCCGATCAGGCGCGCCACCGAATGGCGCTCCATGTATTCGGACATGTCGATCCGGATCAGATGATCTTCGCTGTCGAACAGGAACTCGGCCAGCGCCTTGCACAGTTCGGTCTTGCCCACGCCGGTGGGCCCGAGGAACATGAACGAGCCGTACGGGCGGTTGGCATCGGCCAGCCCGGCGCGCGAACGGCGGATCGCATCGGACACCAGCCGCACCGCTTCGTCCTGCCCGACCACCCGCGTGTGCAGGTACTCTTCCATCTTCAGCAGTTTTTCGCGCTCGCCCTGCATCATCTTGGCCACCGGGATGCCGGTGGCGCGCGCGACGACCTCCGCGATCTCCTCGGCGCCGACTTCCTTGCGCAGCAGCTTGAACTCGCGCTTGCCGCTGCCCGACTCGGCTTCCTTCAGCTGACGCTCCAGCGCAGGCAGCTTGCCGTACTGGATCTCGGCCAGCTTGTCGAACTGGCCCCGGCGCTGCAGATCGGTCATCTGGGCCTTGAGCCGGTCGATCTCTGCCTTGATGTGGGCCGCTCCCTGCACGGCGGCTTTTTCGGCGCGCAGCACCTCGTCCAGGTCGGCGTATTCGCGCTCCAGCCGCTTGATCTCGGACTCGATCAGCTCCAGCCGCCGGCGCGAGGCCTCGTCGTGTTCCTTCTTGACGGCCTCCCGCTCGATCTTCAGCTGGATGATGCGCCGGTCCAGCTTGTCCATCACCTCGGGCTTGGAATCGATCTCCATCTTGATGCGTGCGGCCGCCTCGTCGATCAGATCGATCGCCTTGTCCGGAAGGTAGCGGTCGGTGATGTAGCGGTGCGACAGCTCGGCGGCGGCCACGATGGCCGGATCGGTGATCTCGACGCCGTGATGCAGCTCGTAGCGCTCCTGCAGTCCGCGCAGGATCGCTATGGTCGCTTCCACGCTCGGCTCGTCGACCAGCACTTTCTGGAAGCGGCGCTCCAGTGCCGCATCCTTCTCGATGTACTTGCGGTATTCGTCCAGCGTGGTGGCGCCGATGCAGTGCAGCTCGCCGCGCGCCAGCGCGGGCTTGAGCATGTTGCCGGCGTCGATCGCCCCTTCGGCCTTGCCGGCGCCCACCAGCGTGTGGATCTCGTCGATGAAGACGATCGTCCTGCCTTCGTCGGCGGCAATCTCCTTCAGCACCGCCTTCAGGCGCTCCTCGAACTCACCCCGGTACTTGGCCCCGGCCAGCAGCGCGGCCAGATCGAGCGTCAGCACGCGCTTGCCCTTCAGGGTCTCGGGCACTTCTTCGTTGACGATGCGCTGCGCCAGGCCCTCGACGATGGCCGTCTTGCCCACGCCGGGCTCGCCGATCAGCACCGGGTTGTTCTTCGTGCGCCGCTGCAGGATCTGGATCGTGCGGCGGATCTCGTCGTCGCGGCCGATCACCGGGTCCAGCTTGCCCTGGCGCGCGCGCTCGGTCAGGTCGATCGTGTACTTTTTGAGCGCCTCGCGCTGCTCCTCGGACTCGGCCGAATCGACGCTGGCGCCGCCGCGCACCGCGTCAATGGCCGCCTCCAGCGCCTTGCGCGTCAGCCCGTGCTCGCGTGCCAGACGCCCGGCCTCCCCCTTGTCCTCGGCCATCGCCAGCAGGAACATCTCGCTGGCGATGAAGGCGTCGCCGCGCTTTTGCGCTTCCTTGTCGGCCTGGTTCAGCAGCCCGACCAGGTCCCGGCCGACCTGCACCTGGCCATCGCTGCCCTGCACCTGCGGCAGGCGCTTGATGGCCGCATCGAGCGCGGCCACCAGCGGCCCGACGGCCGCCCCGGCCCGCTGCAGCAGGGACCTGGCCGCCCCGTCGGTCTGGCGCAGCATGGCCGCCAACACGTGCACCGGCTCGATGTACTGATGGTCGTTGCCCACCGCGATCGACTGAGCGTCGGAGAGGGCTTCCTGGAACTTCGTGGTCAAGCGGTCCTGTCGCATGGCAACGCGTCGTCTCCAGCAGTGATCCGGAGCTTTAGTTTGGGCGTTTGCAGGCCGATTTCAACCGCGGGCCACCGGTACGAGCGGCCGCGCCCACGCGGGCGGAAAGGTCAGCGGGCCGGGCGGCCCGGCTAGGAAAGCGTCGGTTGGCCCGAGAAATCAAGCCACCGCTGCGCAGCGAAGTCGTACAGCTTGCAGGCCCGCGCCGTATCGAAGTACCAGCGCCAGGAGAATGCCTGCACCACGATGCGCCCCGGCAGCAGCTGCTCCAGCCGGGCCTGCGCCCGCTTCAGGCGATACAGCGGGATCGACATGTCCAGGTGGTGCGCCGTGTGCTCCATGATGTGATGCATCAGCGCCCCGAAGCCGCGGCGGAACGTCAAATGCACGGTCGTGCTGACGGCCGGGTTGGACTGGCTCCAGGCAGATTTGTCGGCGAACCAGCGGATCGACGTGTGGGTGTGATGCAGATACACGACGAAGCCGATCATGCCGTTCCAGAAAATGAAGGGCACCACGAACGCGACCAGCAGCAGCCAGGTGACCGATTGGCCCGTCGCCGCGGCGGTGCCGACGACCGCGCCGATCCACGTCAGGCCGGCCAGCAGGGCGAGCGCGCAATCGGCGAAGAAGATCGGCCGGCGGCTCGGCATGTGCCGCTGGCTCGGGAAGAACATCCGCAGCCACCAGATCTCGACCAGGTAATACAGCCACGGCGCCCAACCGCTGCGGTAGATGCGCTCCAGACCGCGCCGCCAAGCCGGCATCGCCGAAAATTCCTCGGCCGACTTGGGCGCCCACACGAAGTCGAAGCCACGCAGGTTGGTGTAACCGTGGTGCACCACGTTGTGCCCGACTTCCCACAAACTGTACGGGGTCAGCGACGGCAGGAACGCGATTCGCCCGATCCAGCGATTCAGCCCGCGATGTCGCGTGTAGCTCTGGTGGCACGCATCGTGCCCGATGATGAACAGCCGCCCGATCACGAACCCGCAGGCCAGTGCCGACAGCAGCTTCAGCAGCGGGTTGGTCAGCAGCAGCGCACCGGCCAACGCCGACGCGTACAGGCCGAGGTCCAGCAACAGCAGTGCGATCGCCAGGGCCGTGGAGCGCTTCACCAGCGGGGCGAGGTCGTTGCGCAATTGCTTGCGCGACGGCACCGAGCCATGCGCCTGGCGCGCGGCGCGCGCGCTGGTCCGTGCGGTCGTCTGCTCTACGCTCATCGAGGGTGTCCAGCCATCGGATCAAACCTGTCAATTGTAGCTCACACCAGTGCTCGCACCGTGGCCATTCCAAGAGCCGTTAATCCAAGTGACCCGGCCAGATGCGCCCCGGCGGTCGCGAGCGCCCACGACATCTGTCCCCGCGACATCAGCGTGACAACTTCGGCCGAGAACGTCGAAAAGGTCGTCAGACCGCCCAGAAATCCGGTGATCGCGAACAGGCGCCATTCGGGCGCCAAGGCCTGGCTGTGCGCGAAAAACGCGACCGCGACACCGACCAGGTAGCCGCCGAGCAGGTTCGAGGTCAGCGTACCGAGCGGCAGGTTCGCAAGCAGCGGGTTCAACCTCAGGCCCAGCCACCAGCGCAGCCACGCACCACAGGCGGAGCCCAGGCCGACCGCGGCGAAGGCCATCCACGCCGATCCCTGCCGCATCACTTGCGCGGCTCGTGGCGTTGCCACGCTGCCCGCGCCTGCTCGTCCGAGCCGCGCGCCTCGACCCAGTGCGAGCCCTGCGGCGTGCGCTCCTTCTTCCAGAACGGTGCGTCGGTCTTCAGGTAGTCGATCAGGAACCGGCACGCCTCGAATGCGTCGTGTCGATGCATGCTCGACACGGCCACCAGCACGATCTGCTCCAGCGGCGCGATCGTGCCGATCCGATGCACGATCAGGCAATCGATCAGATCCCATCGCTGCCGGGCCTGCTCGACGATATCCTGCAGGGCGCGCTCGGTCATTCCCGGGTAGTGCTCCAGCGTGATGTCCAGCACCTGGCGGCCGTCGTTCACGTCGCGCGCCAGGCCCACGAAACTGGCGATGGCGCCGACGCGCGGATTCGCGCCCCGCAGCCGCGCCAGTTCGGCGCCCACGTCGAAATCCTGCGCTTGCACGCGTACCGTCATCGGCGTCGTCCGGGCCGCCTCAAGATCAGCCTCCGGTCACCGGCGGAAAGAACGCCACCTCGGCGCCATCGCGCAGCTGCGTGGCATCATCGGCCATCGCCTGATCCACCGCGGCGCGAATCGGCCGCACCTGTGCGAACGCCTCGCTCCACGGTGCCCCGCGCTGAGTCAGCCACGCGCGCAGATCCGCGACCGTGGCGACACGGGCGGGAACGTCGATGTGCTCGCCGGAGGCGCCGATCGCGTCGCGCAGGCGCGCGAAATACAGAACGGACAGTTTCACCCGAACAGCTCCGAAAACGGTAGATACCCGACTTCGTCCCCGCGCGCGATGCGCCGGCCGGCGGCGACGTCGGCCAGTCCATCGGCCCAGGCCGCCGACGTCAATACCGCCGAATTCTGCACCGGGAACGCTTCCAGGGCGCCCTGCGCGGTCACGCGCACCCGCAGGAATTCGCGCCGTGGTCCGGGTCGCTCGACTTCGAAATCGGCGCGCATCGGGATCGCACGCGCAACGGGCTCGGCCGCGCCCTGCAGCTTCAGAATCAGTGGCCGCGCCAGCATCGCGAACGTGACCAGCGCCGAGACCGGATTGCCCGGCAACCCGATGAACGGGACCTCGCGCACCCGGCCGAACGCGAAGGGCTTGCCCGGCTTGATCGCGATCTGCCACAAATCGATCGAGCCTTCGGCCTGCACGGCAGCGCGCACGTAGTCGGCTTCGCCGACCGACACGCCGCCCGAGCTCACCACCAGGTCCGACTGGCCGGCGGCGTTCAGCACGGCTCGCCGGGTCGGTTCGAGCTGATCGGGCACGATCCCCAGGTCGACCACCTCGCAGCCAAGGCCGCGCAACAGCGCGCACAGCAGGAAGCGGTTGGAGTTGTAGATCCGGCCCGGCGGCAGCGGATCGCCGGGCATGGCCAGCTCGTCGCCGGTGAACAGCACCGCGACCCGCAACCGGCGAACCACCGGCAGCCGCGCCAGGCCAACCGAGGCGGCCACGCCCAGGTGCGGCGCGCGCAGCCGCGTGCCTGCCGCCAGTACGCGGGAGCCAGGCGCGATATCCAGGCCGACGGGCCGGATGAACTGGCCGGGCCGGGGCCTGGCGAGCACGCTGACCCGGTCGCCCTGCTGCTGGGTATCCTCCTGCGGCACGATCGCGTCGCAGCCGTCCGGGATCGGCGCCCCGGTGAAAATGCGCGCGGCCGTGGCGGGCGCCAGCGGCGCGGCGACCTGCCCGGCCTGGATCCTCTGGGACACGGGCAGTGCTGCCGGGATCGAAACCAGATCGGCGGTGCGCACCGCGTAGCCGTCCATCTCGGAGTTGGCCAGCGGGGGCACCGCCACGCTCGATACGACCGGCTCGGCCAGCACCCGTCCGAGCGCATCGAACGTTGCGACCCTTTCGGTCGGCAACGGCGCCATCGGCTGCGCCAGCAGCCGCTCGACAGCCAGATCGAGCGCAATCATCGGTCGATTCCAAGTTGCCGGACGATGAACGCGGCGATGGCCGCCACGTCATCGCGTGCGAAGCGCGGCAGCGCGCTATCGATCGGATCATCGCACACGATGGCGATCGCCTCCGCCTCTGCCTCCGCCGCGGCTGCGGCGGAGGCAGAGGCGGCCTCCGTAGCCTTGGCGAAGGAGGCCTCGTCAGCGCCCACCTGGCGCCCTCGAACCTCGATCCGCGCAATCGATCCTTCGCTGCGGAAGCCCTCGACCAGGACGAGGTCACACGGCGCCAGCTGCGCCAGCAGCTGCTCCAGCTGTGGCGGCTCGCCGCGCAGCTCGGTCATCAGCGCCCAACGCTGGGGCGCCGCCACCAACACCTGTGCGGCTCCGGCTGCACGCAGCCGGAACGAGTCCTTGCCGGGTCGATCGAGGTCGAATCCGTGGTGTGCATGCTTCAACGCGGACACGGTCAGCCCCCGCTGCGTCAGCAGCTCAATCAGGCGCTCGATCAGGGTCGTCTTGCCGGACCCTGATGGGCCGATAAAACCGATCACCTTCAAACCGTGTGTGCCTCGATGTAGCTTCGGATCGCGGCCACCTCGGGCGGCATCGTCTGGAAGCGCTGTGGACGCGCCAGCACGCCCGCCAGCTCAGGGCTCAGCAGCGGGGGCCGGCCGATCGCCTCGGCGATCGTCTCGGGAAACTTCGCCGCCTGCGCCGTCTCCACGCAGATCATCGGAATTCCGGACTCGCACCGCTCGCGCGCGACCTTGATGCCATCGGCCGTGTGGGGATCGACGATCCGCCCGCTCGCCTGGTGGACCGACCGGATCGTGGCCACACGGTCCGCATGCGTGCTGCGCCCGGAGGCAAAGCCGCAGGCCGCCGCGCCCGACCACTGCGCGGTCTGCGTCAGGTCGAACTCGCCGCGCGATTGCAGCTGGCTCCACAGATCGCGCACCCGGTTGGAGTCGCGCTCGACCAGGTCGAACACGAACCGCTCGAAGTTCGACGCCTTGGAAATGTCCATCGACGGGCTGCTGGTGGCCAGCGTCTGGCTGCGGCTGCGCACGCGGTAGCGCCCGGTGCGGAAGAACTCGTCGAGCACGTCGTTTTCATTGGTGGCCACCACCAGGCGGTCGATCGGCAGTCCCATGCAGCGGGCGACCCAGCCGGCCAGTACGTTGCCGAAGTTGCCCGATGGCACGCAAAACGACACCGGATCGCCGTTGCGCGCGGTGGCGGCGAAGTAGGCACTAAAGTAATAGACGGTCTGCGCGGCCACGCGCGCCCAGTTGATCGAATTGACGGCGCCCAGCCGGTGGCGCTGCTTGAATTGAACGTCCGAGGCGATCGCCTTGACGACGTCCTGGCAGTCGTCGAACGTTCCCTCCACCGCGATGTTGAAGATGTTCGGGTCCGCCAGCGAGTACATCTGGGCGCGCTGGATTGCGCTCATGCGGCCGTGCGGCGACAGCATGAACACGCGGATCGCGCCGCGGCCCCGCATTGCGTACTCGGCCGACGAACCGGTGTCGCCCGAGGTGGCCGCCAGGATGTTCAACGCGGCCGCCGGTGAGGTGAGTTCGAGCTGGAACAGCCCTCCGAGCAGCTGCATCGCGATGTCCTTGAACGACAGCGTCGGGCCGTTGGCGAGCTGCAGCAGTTTCAGCCCCGGCTCCAGGTCGACAAGCGGCGCCACCTCGGTCGTGCCGAACGAGGCGGCCGTGTAGACGGCGGCGGTCAGTCGGGCGAGCTCGCCCGGCGCGTAATCGTCGGCAAACAGCGCCATCAGCTCGCCGGCCAGCTGCGCGTAGGGCAGGCCGCGCCAGGCCCGCAGCGTGTCCGCGCCGATGCGGGGATAGCACTCGGGGACCATCAAGCCGCCGTCCGGCGCCAGGCCCTCCAGCAAGACGGCGCGAAACGGCGCCGGCGGCGTCTGCCCCCGCGTGGACACGTACCGCATTACAGCAACTCTTCCTGACGGATCCGGATCACCGGCGCCAGCACGGTCGGCAGCGCCTCGATCGAGGCCAGAGCGGCGTTGACGTCCCGCTCGAGCGCGTCGTGCGTCAGCAGGATGATGTCGGTCTGATTTTCGCCCTCGCCGGGCTCGCGCTGGAACATCGCGTCGATCGAAATGCGGTGATCGGCCAGGACGCGCGCGATGTCGGCCAGGACCCCGGGACGGTCGGCCACCCGCATCCGGAAGTAATACGACGTGACGGTGTCTTCGATGTTCAGCCACGGCAGGTTCACCAGCGCGTCCGGCCGGAAGGCCAGGTGCGGCACCCGGTTGTCCGGATCGGCCGTATGGGTGCGCGTGACGTCGACCAGGTCGGCCACCACGGCCGAGGCGGTCGGCTCGGCGCCCGCTCCCGGTCCGTAATACAGCGTGGTGCCGACCGCGTCGCCCTTGACCAGCACTGCGTTCATCGCCCCTTCCACGCTGGCGAGCAGCCGCTGCATCGGCACCAGCGTCGGGTGGACCCTGAGCTCGATGCCCTTGGCAGTCCGCTTCGTGATGCCGAGCAGCTTGATCCGATATCCGAGCTGCTCGGCGTAGCGGATGTCGGCGGCGGCCAGCTTGCCGATGCCTTCGATATAAGCGGCCTGGAACCGGATCGGCACCCCGAAGGCGATCGAGCACAGGATCGTCAGCTTGTGGGCGGCGTCCACCCCGTCAATGTCGAACCGTGGGTCGGCCTCGGCGTAGCCCAGCGCCTGGGCCTGGGCCAGCACCGATTCGAACGGGGCGCCGGTGGCGCGCATCTGGCTCAGGATGAAATTGCTGGTGCCGTTGATGATGCCGGCGATCCACTCGATGCGGTTCCCGGTCAGCCCTTCGCGTATGGCCTTGATGATCGGGATGCCGCCGGCCACCGCGCCTTCGAACGCCACCATCACGCCCTTCTGGTGGGCCGCCGCGAAGATCTCGTTGCCGTGCTCGGCCAGCAGCGCCTTGTTGGCGGTGACCACGTGCTTGTGGTTCGTCAGCGCCTCCAGCACCAGCGAAAGGGCCGGCTCACAGCCGCCGATCAGCTCCACCACGATGTCGATGTCGGCGCTGCGGACGAGCTGCTCGGGCCGATCGACGATCTGGACCGTGCTCCCGACCACCGCGCGCGCCTTGGCCGCGTCGCGCACCGCCACCTGCACGATGTCGATGCCGCGGCCGGCTCGGCGCTGGATCTCCTCCTGGTTGCGGCGCAGGATCTCGTAGGTGCCGCGCCCGACGGTGCCCAGGCCGAGCAAACCGACCCTGATCGGCTTCATATCGCTGGCCGCTGCCGCGCCGGCCTCAGGCCGCCGCCTTCGGCACCAGGCGGTCGCGCCGGAACATGTCGCGGATGCCGCGCACGGCCTGCCGGATCCGGTGCTCGTTTTCGATCAGCGCGAAGCGCACGTGGGCATCGCCGTATTCTCCGAAGCCGACGCCGGGCGAGACGGCCACCCTGGCCTGCGCCAGCAGCTTCTTGGCGAACTCCAGCGATCCTTGCGCGCGATACGGTGCGGGAATCTCGGCCCAGATGTACATCGAGGCGCGCGGCACCTCGACCGTCCAGCCGGCCTCCTGCAGCCCCTTGGCCAGCACGTCACGGCGGTTCTGGTACTGGGCGCGGATCTCGGCCACGCAGTCCTGGGGCCCTTCGAGCGCGGCGATCGATGCGACCTGGATCGGGGTGAAGGTGCCGTAGTCGTGATAACTCTTGATCCGGGCCAGCGCTGCCACCAGATCCCGGTTGCCGACCATGAATCCGATCCGCCAGCCGGCCATGTTGTAGCTTTTGCTCAATGTGAAGAACTCAACCGCCACGTCGCGCGCGCCGGGCACTTGCAGGATGGACGGGGCCCGGTAGCCGTCGAATACGATGTCGGCGTATGCCAGGTCGTGCACGACATAAATGCCGTGCGCGCGGGCCAGATCCACCACGCGCCGGAAAAAGTCCAGGTCGACGCACTGCGCGGTCGGATTGCTCGGAAAACCCAGCACCATCATGCGCGGCTTCGGGAACGATTCGCGTATGGCGCGCTCCAGCTCGCCGAAGAAGTCGACCCCCTGCGTCATCCGCACCGAGCGGATGTCGGCGCCGGCGATAATGGCGCCATAGATGTGGATCGGATAGCTGGGGTTGGGAACCAGCACCGTGTCGCCGCGGTCCAACGCGGCGAGCATCAGGTGGGCCAGCCCCTCCTTGGAGCCGATCGTGACGATGGCCTCGGAGTCGGGATCGACCTGGACCCCGTAGCGGGTCAGATACCAGCCGGCGATGGCTCGCCGCAGCCGGGGAATTCCCTTGGAGACCGAGTAGCCGTGCGTGTCCGGCCGCCGGACCGCTTCGACCAGCTTGTCGACGATGTGCCTGGGCGTCGGTCCATCCGGGTTGCCCATGCTCATGTCGATAATGTCCTCGCCGCGACGGCGGGCTGCCATCTTCAGCTCGCCCGTGATGCTGAAGACGTACGGCGGAAGCCGTTTGATGCGAGGAAATTCGGGCGAGGCGCGCTCCATGGGCGATCTTTCTGTGCATAATTTACCCGAAATGCACGACCGCGACGCGTGACCGGGCGAGCGAGGCGCCCGCGCGCGGCGCCTTGCTGGAGATGCATTGAAGCTGCACGCAGAGCGCGCCACCCACCTGAACACCGTTACCGGTTACGGTCCGGGCTATATCGAGATCAACGGCGCCCGCCACGGCGGCCACCTGATTGTGGCGGCCGCGTTCGTGCAGCCCTGGAGCGTGACGCGATTCGAGCTGCTGCGCCCTGAGGACCTCGCGCCGGCGCTCGAGCTGGAGCCCGAAGTGGTACTGCTGGGTACCGGCGAGCGTCATCGATTGGCCGATCCGCGTCTGACCGCATACCTGGCCCGAACCGGCATCGCGCTGGAACCGATGAGCACCGCGGCGGCCTGCCGCACCTACAACATCCTGATGTCCGACGGGCGGCGCGTCGCCGCCCTGCTGCTGCAGGAGGAAACAGATCGATGACGGTCGAAATCGGCGCCGCGGTGCCCGATTTTTCCGCCGCTTCCACCGCCGGGGAGTTCCGGCTGTCCGAAGCGCGTGGTTCGCCGGTGCTGATCTACTTCTACCCGAAGGACAACACGGCAGGCTGCACCGCCGAGAGCCAGGACTTCGCGGCCGCGCATCGGCAGTTTGCCCGGCACCACACCGTGATCGTCGGCGTCTCGCGCGACAGCATCAAATCGCACCTGGCGTTCAAGCAGAAGTTGTACCTGCCGTTCGAACTGCTCTCCGATCCGGACGAAGAGCTGTGCGTCTTGTTCGACGTGATCAAGAACAAGACGATGTACGGGCGGCCGGTGCGCGGGATCGAACGCAGCACCTTTCTGCTCGACGCCGGAGGCGTGCTGCGCAACGAATGGCGCGGCGTCAAAGTGCCTGGGCATGTCGAGCAAACGCTGCAAGCCGTGCGCTCGCTCGGCTGACCTGGATCGCCTCCCTTCCGAATCATCCAACCAACCGCTGATCGCATGCCACTCCCAAAAGCTCCGAGCAAGCCTGCCACGATCCTGCTGCCAAGCAATGCGCCCACCGCCGAGACACCGCCCGCGCGTCGCCCCTCCTCCGCGCTGCGCGCTACGGAGGGCGAGCCGGCGTCCAAGCTGCGCGCTCCGGCAGGCGAGCCCGCCTCCGTGCCGCACGGGCGCGAGCGCCCGGCCGCCGCCCACCTGGCGCTGGTCGAGACGCGGGCGCGCGCCGCGGGCAGTCGCAAGCCGCGCGCGGCCGGCGGCCGGCCGCGCCTGTTCGTGCTGGACACGAATGTGCTGATGCACGATCCGACGAGCCTGTTCCGGTTCGAGGAGCACGACATCTTTCTGCCGATGATGACGCTGGAAGAGCTGGACGGGCACAAGAAGGGTATGTCCGAGGTCGCGCGCAACGCGCGCCAGGCGAGCCGCTCGCTCGACTCGCTGGTGGCGACCTGTCACCACCCGATCGAAGAAGGCATCGTGCTGTCGTCGATCGGCAATACCGAGGCGACCGGGCGCCTGTTCTTGCAGACCGAGGCGCTGGGCGATGCGCTGCCGGCCAGCCTGCCGGTCGGGAAAGCCGACAACCACATCCTGGGGGTGGTGCGCGCGCTGAGCCAGACGCGCACCGGATCCGACGTGGTGCTGGTGTCCAAGGACATCAACATGCGCGTGAAGGCGCGCGCGCTGGGACTGTCGGCCGAGGACTACACGAACGACAAGGTGCTGGAGGACACCGACGTCCTGTACACGGGCGTGCAGGCGCTGCCGGAGAACTTCTGGGACCGGCACTCCAAGGGAATGGAGTCCTGGCAGCAGGGCGGCGCCACCTACTACCGGATCACCGGCCCGGTGGTGCCGGAGCTGCTGATCAATGAATTCGTGTTCCTCGAGGTTGCGGCGCCCCCGTTTTATGCGCAGGTGAAGGAGATCCGCGGCAAGACCGCCGTTTTGCGTGTGCTGCGCGACTACCTGCATGCGAAAAACGCGGTGTGGGGCATCACCGCGCGCAACCGCGAACAGAGCTTTGCACTGAACCTGCTGATGGACCCGGACTGCGACTTCGTCACGCTGATCGGACAGGCCGGCACCGGCAAGACGCTGCTGGCGCTGGCGGCCGGCCTGGCACAGACGCTCGAATCGCGCCGCTTCTCGGAGATCATCATGACGCGGGCCACGGTGCCCTTCGGCGAGGACATCGGGTTCCTGCCGGGCACCGAGGAAGAAAAGATGGCTCCCTGGATGGGCGCGCTGGAAGACAACCTGGAGGTGCTGAACCGCGGCGAAGACTCGGGCGGCGACTGGGGCCGGGCCGCCACCAACGACCTGATCCGCACGCGGATCCGGATCAAGGCGATGAGCTTCATGCGCGGCCGCACCTTCATCAGCAAGTACCTGATCATCGACGAGGCGCAGAATCTGACGCCCAAGCAGATGAAGACGCTGATCACGCGCGCCGGCCCCGGCACCAAGGTCGTGTGCCTGGGCAACATCGCCCAGATCGACACGCCGTACCTGACCGAGGGCAGCTCCGGCTTGAGCTATGTGGTCGACCGCTTCAAGGGCTGGCCGCACGCGGGACACGTGACGCTGCAGCGCGGCGAGCGCTCGAGGCTGGCGGACCACGCTGCCGAGGCGCTCTAGGAATCTGCGCGGCAGAAGGTGGTGCGCGAGCTCCAAGCTCTGCCGCGCAAACTGATCCGGATATAGCATCGCGCAGCGCGCCGCGAGGGCGCGCCGGCCAGGATCATGACAACAATTATCAAGAACGTTCAAGAACCGGTCCTGCGCACGCTGTCGGGAGGCTGCCTGTGGCTGCTGATCATCAATGGCATGATCGGCGCCGGCATCTTCGGACTGCCCGCTGAAGCCGCTCGCCTTGCTGGTGCGTTCAGCCCGTGGGTTTTTGTGATCTGCGGCCTGCTGCAACTGCCGATCATGCTGTGCTACGCCCAACTCGCAAGCTATTTCACGGGGACCGGCGGTCCGGTGCTCTATGTGGGCACGGCATACGGACCGATCTGCGGCTTTCAGGCGGGCTGGTGTCTGTACGTCGCGCGCTTGCTGGCCTTCGCTGCGAACGTGAATCTGCTGGTCGATTCGTTCGCCTATCTGGCCGGAGGAACGATCGGCGCCGGCTGGCGCACCGTGCTGCTGTTCGGGGTGTGCAGCTCGCTCAGCGTGGTTAACGCCGTCGGAGTCCGTGGCGCGATGCGCTGTCTGAGCGCGCTCACCGTCCTGAAGTTTGCGCCTCTGATTGCGCTCGTCCTGTTCGGATTGCTGAAGCTGCGCCCGAATCTGCACCTGCGAACCCCGACGGATCTTCACGATCTGGGCGCGGCGGTGCTGCTCGTCATCTACGCCTATACCGGCTTCGAATCGGGAACCGTGGTCGCCGGGGAAGCGCGGGACCCGCAGCGCGACCTTCCGCGCGCCCTGCTGGCGGGGTTGTCGGTCTGCGTCGGCCTGTACGCCCTGATTCAGGCCGTCAGCGTCGCGGCGGTAGACAGCCTCGCGACCTCGACCCGGCCGCTGGTTGATGCAGCGGCAGCGCTGATCGGGCCGTGGGCTGCACTCCTGCTGGCGGCGGCTGCGGTGGTGTCGATCGCCGCCAATTTGCTCGGTAATATGTTTTCGACTGCTCGCATCACGTATCGACTCGCGCTTGGAGGGCAGCTGCCGCGCTGGTTCGCCTCGGTTCATTCGACCTACCGGACGCCGCTCTGGTCCATCGGGTTCTTTGGCGCTGCGTGCTTCCTGCTCGCTGCCACCAGCGGTTTCGTCTGGCTGGCGGGACTCAGTGTCCTGACTCGGCTTGCCCTGTGGCTGGCTTGCATTGGCGCGCTGCCGCGCCTGAAGACTCAATTTGCCGGTGCGGACCGCGCTGTGCGACTGGCGGGCGGAAATCTGGTCCCGGTGCTGGCCGCTGCGGTTTGCGTGGCGCTGTTGTTGCAGGTGAAGCTCCTGGCGTATGCGAGCGTGGCTGGCCTGCTCGCAGTCGGTAGTCTGCTGTATCTGGCGGGGCGCGGGTCGACTTTGAAGCAAAGTACTCGAGTCGGAGAGTAACCCTGCGCGCCTCGAGCAGGTGACACGCCACCAGGTGGGCCGCAGTGGCCCCCCTTGAGCACCGGTTCCTCGACCCGGCCGCGATCGAACACATAGGGGGCAACGCGTGTGGAAACAGCAACTTCAGCTCGCCCGCGCCTGGTCCTCGCGGATCGTGGCCGCGCTGGTCCATAAGTGCCAGGCCGCCCAGAAGCCAGCGGGCGCCAGCAACAGCAGGGCCCAGCGCAGCGATTCCTGGCCCGCGCCGAACGATCCTGCGAACCAGTCGCTCAGCCACCCGATCGCCTGCGGCGCGATCACCAGGTTGGCCACGTTGGCCGTGAACAGCAGGACAGCGCACGTCGTGGCGCGCATGTGCGCGGGGACCACGTTCTGCAGCAGCCCCAGGATGGGGCCGATATAGAAGTACACCGCGGGTACGAAGATCCACAGCAGCGCGGTCGCGGCCCAATCGGAGCGGACCCAGTACACGAGGACCGAGGGAACCGTCGCCAGGGCCATGCCCCACGCGAGCAGTCGCGCCACGTAGCGTGGATCGGCGGCCGCGGGCCGGCCCATCACCCACCCGGCCAGCAAAGTGCCGGCGGTTCCAGCGACGAGGTGCATCGGTCCCAGCAGCCCTCCGGCCTGCCCCACCGTCAAGTGATGCGATCGTTGCAAAAATGCGGGCGTCCACCACATCAGACCCCAGGTCCAAAGGGTTGCCACCGACCCTCCCGCCAGCAGATGAACCGCCGAGCGCTGGGCCGCGATGAAGCGCAGCGAAGCGGCGAGCGTGCTGCGCGGCGGGCTGGCTCGCGCCGCATCGAGCGCGCCGCGTCGGGGTTCGCGCACCGTCAGCCATACGATCGCAGCGACCAGCAGGCCTGGAAGCCCCAGCACGAGAAAAGCCGCCCGCCAGCCGGCGCGCTCGGCAGCCGCTCCGGCCACCGACGAACCGAGCCATGCGCCCAGGCAGGCTCCCAGCGCAAAGATCGTCATGGCCATCGGGCGGCGGGCCGGCGGAAACTTGTCGGCCAGCATCGAGGTGGACGGCGGCGTTCCGCCGGCCTCGCCGATACCCACCGCGAAGCGGGCCAGCAGCAACTGCGAGTAGTTCTGGGCCAGCCCGCACAGCGCGGTCATGGCAGACCAGAGCGCAATCGCGATCGCCAGGATGTTGCGTCGGTTGGCCCGGTCCGCCAGGGCCGCGATCGGAATGCCCACCGTCACGTAAAAGAGCGCGAGCGCGACGCCCGTGAGAAAGGCGACGCCGCTGTCCGACAGGTGCAGCTCGAGGCGGATCGGCTCGATCAGCGTCGAGATCGAGAAGCGGTCCGCAATGTTGAGCGCATAGACGACCGTCAGAACGGCCAGCACGTACCAGCGATCGGCCGGCACGGGGGCGCCTTCGGGCTCGACGTGCGGGCTCAATCGGGGGCTAGAACGGCGCCGACGGTGATCCGCTGGCCAGATTGTCGAAGCGCGTGAACTCGCCCCCGAAGCGCAGGTTCACGCGGCCGATCGGCCCGTTGCGCTGCTTGCCGATGATGATCTCGGCCACGCCCTTGTCGCTGGTGTCGGGGTTGTACACCTCGTCGCGGTAGATGAACAGGATCAGGTCGGCATCCTGTTCGATCGCGCCCGATTCGCGCAGGTCGGACATCACCGGCCGCTTGTCGGTGCGCGATTCGACCGTGCGGTTCAGCTGCGACAGCGCCACCACCGGCACCTGCAGCTCCTTGGCCAGCGCCTTCAGCGAGCGGGAGATCTCCGAGATCTCGGTGGCGCGATTTTCACCCATCGCGCTGGCCGACATCAGCTGCAGATAGTCGACCACCACCAGGCCGAGCTGCTTGTATTCGCGCGCCAGCCGCCGGGCCCGGGCCCGCAGCTCCAGCGCGTTCAGCGCCGGCGTCTCGTCGATGTAGAGCGGCGCGGCGTGCATCCGCTCGATCGCCTCGCTCAGCCGCGGCCAGTCCTGGTCGTTCAGGCGGCCGGTGCGCAGCCGCTGCTGATCGATGCGCCCGACCGATCCGAGCATGCGCAGGGCGACCTGGGCTGCGCCCATTTCCATCGAAAACACCGCCACCGGCATGCCCAGGTCGATCGCCACGTGTTCGCCGATGTTCAGCGCCAGCGCCGTCTTGCCCATCGAGGGCCGCCCGGCGATGATGATCAGGTCGCCCGGCTGCAGCCCCGCCGTCTTGGAGTCCAGGTCCGCGAAGCCGGTGGGCACGCCCGTCACATCGCTGCCGCCGGCGCGCTCGAACAGTTCCTGGATACGCTCGACCACCCGCGTGAGCAGGGTCTCGAGCCGGGCAAAGCCGGTGCGGCTGCGCGAGCCCTGCTCGGCGATCCGGAATACCTTGCCTTCGGCCTCGTCCAGGATCTGCTTGGCGTCGCGCCCCTGCGGCTCGCGCGCCGAGATGGCGATTTCCTCGCCGACCGAGGCCAGGCTGCGCAGCACGGAGCGCTCGCGCACGATCTCGGCGTAGCGCCGGATGTTGGCCGCCGAGGGCGTGTTCTGCGCCAGCGCGTTCAGGTACGGCAGGCCTCCGCAGTCCGCGGCCTGGCCCGCGGCCTGCAGCGCCTCGAACACGGTGACCGTGTCGGCCGGCTTGCTCTGATCGATCAGGCGCGCGATCTGCTGGAAGATCAGCCGGTGATCGTGCCGGTAGAAGTCTTCGGCGCCGATGCGGTCGGCGATCCGGTCCCACGCGGAGTTGTCCAGCAGCAGTCCGCCCAGCACGGACTGTTCGGCCTCGACCGAATGCGGCGGCGTGTGCAGGGCCGCCAGTTGCGCATCGGCGACCGCGGAACTCACACGGCGTCGCTCAGGACCGAAACGATGATCTCGACCACGACGTCCGAGTGCAGCGCCAGCGCCACCTTGTGGTCGCCGACCGACTTGAGCGAGCCCTGCGGCATCCTGACCTGCGCCTTGGTGATCTCGAAGCCCTGCTTCTTGACCGCCTCGGCGATGTCGAAGTTGGTCACCGACCCGAACAGGCGCCCGTCCACGCCCGCCCGTGCGGGTATCTGCACCGTCAGTCCGGCCAGCTTCTCGCCGACCAGTTGCGCCCGCTTCAGCCGGTCGGCATGCGCCAGTTCCAGCTCGGCGCGGCGGCTCTCGAATTCCTTGCGCGCGGTCTCGGTGGCACGGCGGGCCTTGCCCTGGGGAATCAGGAAATTGCGGGCGAAGCCGTCCTTGACCTTGACGATATCGCCGAGCTCGCCGAGCTTGGCCAGCTTTTCCAGAAGGATCACTTGCATGGTCGACGCTCAGTGGTTGTCGGTGTAGGGAATCAACGTCGGAAAGCGCGCCCTGAGGTGCTTGCCGCTCAGTGGTTGTCGGTATAGGGAATCAACGCCAGAAAGCGAGCTCTCTTGATCGCCGTATCCAACTGGCGCTGGTAATGCGCCTTGGTACCGGTCAGCCGCGCCGGGATGATCTTGCCGTTGTCCAGGATGAAATCGCGCAGCGTTTCGATGTCCTTGTAGTCGATCATCACGACCTTCTCGGCCGTGAAGCGGCAGAACTTGCGGCGCTTGAACAGCGCATTTTGCTGTTGAGCGCGGCGCCCGCCGCCGCTACCGGGGCGGCCTCCGCGGCCGCCCGGTTTGCCCTTGGTCGATTTGCGTGGTGGTGGCATGTCAACTCCCAACTAATCGTTTCATTCCAATACCGCCCGCGCCCGGTGCAGCCCGGTCAGATGCAGCACCAGCCTGCGGGATCGGCGCGACCTCGGGGCCACGAACCCCGCCAGGTCCAGCTGCACCCCGAGCGGTTCGTGCTCCAGGGCGCCGGCGATCGGTCCCAGTCCGATTGCGCTGACGACGAACTCCAGCGTCCTGGGCACCCCGGCCTCGATCACATCGGACCGATGCCGTATCTGGGCTTCCACCACCGGGACTCCGGCCGGGGTGAAGCGCAGCGCAGCCCGCTCGACCAGGATCCCGCTGAGCCGGAACTCGTTCACCCCACGGCCGGCTACTAGGTGGTGGCCTGCTCGGCCGCCGCCTTGCGCGCTTCCTCCTTCTCGACGATCTTCATCATCGGAGACGGGCCGGTCTGGGCGGTCTTCATGCCAACCGTCAGGTGTCGCAGCACGGCGTCGTTGTACCGGAACGTGTGTTCGAGCTCGTCCAGCGTGGGCTTACCGCACTCCACGTTCAGCAGCACGTAGTGCGCCTTCACGAGCTTGTCGATCGGATAGGCGAGCTGGCGCCGACCCCAGTCCTCGACGCGGTGGACCTTGCCGCCCTGTCCGGTGACGAGCGTCCGGTAGCGCTCGATCATGCCCGGAACCTGCTCGCTCTGGTCCGGATGGACGATGAAGCAGATTTCGTAGTGACGCATCACCAACTCTCCTTGTGGATAAAGCCGCCCGCTGCGTCTGTCTCGGTGCGGCAAGGAAAAAACGCGTGATTCTACCCGATCTGCGAGACCGGCTGGAGCCCGCGCTGGCGGCGCGTCTCGAACAGGCAGATCCCGGCCGCCACCGACACGTTCAGGCTCTCAACCTGGCCGGCCATCGGGATGCTGGCCAGCTGGTCGCACCGTTCGCGCGTCAGGCGGCGCAGGCCATGACCCTCGGCGCCCAGGGCCCATGCAACGGGGCCCCGCAAGTCCACCTGGTACAGGCTCCCCGGCGCCGTATCGTCGGCGCCGACGATCCGCACGCCGGCCTGCTTGATCTGGTCCATCGAGCGGGCCAGGTTGACCACCGGGATCACCGGCAGCGATTCGATCGCGCCGCTGGCGGCCTTCAAGGCCACCGACGACAGCGAGGCCGAGCGGTCGCGCGGCAGCACGACCGCAGCCACCGCGGCCGCTTCCGCGGTCCGCAGGCAGGCGCCCAGATTGCGCGGATCGGTGATGCCGTCCAGCAGCAGCAGCAACGAGTCCTGGTCGACCCGATCGAGCACCTCGTCCAGGGAATGCACCCTGAGCGAGGCGGCGCACAGCGCCACCACGCCCTGGTGCCGCGCCTGGCCGACCAGGGATTGCAGCCGTGCCGCCTCGGCGGCGATCGGCCGCACACCGGCCTGGTGTGCGCGCTCCAGCAGCTGCCGCATCCGCCCGTCGCGCCGGCTGGCGTCGTAGTACAGCGCCTCGACCGTTTCGGGGGCGTTGCGCAGCCGGGCGGTCACCGCGTGAAAGCCGGCCAGCACCGCGTGGGCGCTCATCGGGGCAGGCGGCCGCGACGGCGCTTGCGGCCGCCGACGCCGACCTTGCCGTGCCGACCGGTCGGCACCGCCGGCCGCTCGGCCGCCTGTGCGGCCAGGCGCTGGGCGCGCCGCGTCTGGCGCGCGCCGCGTTCGTCCGTCCGATCCCGCCCGGCGGCGTCGCGCCCGTCGGGGCGCGGCGCAGCCAGGGGCGCGGCCGGTCGCACCAGCCGAAAATCGATCCGCCGTGCCTCCAGGTCAACCCGCGCGACCTGCACCGTGAGCCGGTCGCCCAGCCGGAAGCGCAGCCCGGTGCGCTCTCCGCGCAGCTCGTGCAGGGCTTCGTTGAAATGGAAGTACTCCGAACCCAGCTCGGAGACGTGCACCAGCCCCTCGACGTACAGATCGTCCAGGGTCACGAACACGCCGAACGGCACCACAGCCGAGATCGACCCGGAGAAGGTCTCGCCGGTGCGTTCGCGCACGTAGTAGCTCTTCAGCCAGGCCTCGACGTCGCGCGAGGCATCGTCGGCGCGCCGCTCGTTGGCCGAGCAGATCACTCCGAGCTTTTCCCAGCTGGACATGGCCGAGCCGCCTTCGAGGCGGCTGCCGTCGTCCGCGTACAGCGCCGGCTCAAAGCGGCGCTTGTTCAGCAGCGCCTTCAGGGTCCGGTGCACCAGCAGGTCCGGGTAGCGCCGGATCGGCGAAGTGAAATGCGTGTAGGCCTCGTAGGCGAGCCCGAAATGGCCGCTGTTGTGCGGCGAATAGACGGCCTGCTGCATCGAGCGCAGCACCATCATCTGCAGCAGCTGCGCATCGGGGCGGGAACGGATGGTCTGCAGCAGCTTGGCGTAGTGCGACGGCTCGGGAGCGGCGCCGCCATCCAGGTGCAGGCCGAAAGCCTTGAGCGAGGCTCGCAGCGCCTCCAGTTTCTGCGGCGTGGGGCCTTCGTGGACCCGATACAGGCCCGGGTGGCGCCCGCGCCGCAGGAAATCGGCCGCGCACACGTTGGCCGCGAGCATGCACTCTTCGATCAGGCGGTGCGCATCGTTTCGAACACGCGGAACGATCCGTTCGATCCGCCCGTTGGCATCGCAGATGATCTGCGTTTCGACCGTATCCAGATCCAGGGCTCCGCGCTGGGTGCGGCCGGCCGCCAGCACCTCGTACACGCGGTGCAGGTCGCGCAGCTGCGGCAGCAGCGCCTGCTGGCGGCGCTGCGCGGGCGAATCGGGTACTGACAGCGCCTCCCACACCTCGTTGTAGGTCAGCCGCGCGTGCGACCGGATCAGCGCCGGATAGAACTGGTAGCCCTTGACGGCGCCTTTGGAAGTGATGGTCAGATCGCACACCAGCGTGAGCCGCTCAACCCCCGCGTTCAGCGAACAAAGCCCGTTGGAAAGCCGTTCGGGCAGCATCGGGATCACGCGCCGCGGAAAATACACGGAGGTCGAACGAGCCTGCGCCTGCTGATCGAGCGCGCTGCCCGGCTCCACGTAATGGCCGACGTCGGCGATCGCCACGATCAGGCGCCAGCCCTTGCGCGCGATCGGCTCGCAGTACACGGCATCGTCGAAATCGCGCGCGTCCTCGCCGTCGATCGTGACCAGCGGGATGTCGCGCAGGTCGACGCGCCCTTTGCGATCCTTGGCGCCGACCTCGGTCGGCAGTGCCTGCGCCTCCTGCTGGGCGGCCTCCGAAAACAGGTAAGGCACGGCGAACTTGCGGACCGCAATCTCGATTTCCATGCCCGGGTCTTCGATCTGACCCAGCACTTCGACGACCCGCCCGATCGGCTGCACGTAGCGCTGCGGTTGCTGGATGATCTCGACCACGACCACCTGGCCCTGGCGCGCCTGCGCCGATGCGTGCGGCGGCACCAGAATGTCGTGCTGGATGCGCTGGTCTTCCGGCACCACGATCGTGACGCCGCGCTCGTTCAGCAGGCGCCCGACCAGCCGGTTGGTCCTGCGCTCGAGCACTTCGACGATTTCCCCGAGGGGCCGGCCACGGCGGTCGTTGCCCGTGATGCGGGCCAGGACCCGGTCCCCATGCAGGACCTTGCTCATCTCGTGGTCGATCAGCACCAGGTCGGGACCGCCGTCGTCGCGCACCAGCAGGCCGTGGCCTTCCCGGTGACCCTGCACCTGGCCGGACAGCAGATCGGCACGCGCGCTCACCAGCAGCAGACCGGCCCGGTTGCGCACGATGCGGCCGTCGCGCTCCAGCTCGGCCAGGGCCAGCGCCAGCAGGCTGCGGCCGCTTTCCTGGATCTGGAGGCGGTCGGCCAGTTCCTGGTCGGTCAGCGGGGAGCCCGCGCCGGTCAGTGCGTCGACGATCGACTGCCGCTCGATCGCCGCGATGGGATGTTTTTCTTCGTTCAAGTGGTAATGATTCCTAGTAAAACGTTAATTTGACAAGTGGGAGCCCGGATCTAAAATCCGCGCCTCGCTGTTGCCCAGATGGCGGAATTGGTAGACGCACCAGGTTCAGGTCCTGGCGCCCGCAAGGGTGTGGAGGTTCGAGTCCTCTTCTGGGCACCACGATTACAAGACCTAGCTCGGCTCCCGGGCCGCATCGCTGAGCCGCCGCGCCAGCTCGTCGGGCCTCAAGTCGTCGTACACCTCGAACGGCTGGTGAATCCACGGGCTGTCGGGCAGGTGTGAAACAAAGTAATCGGGCCGGAACTGCGAGCAGCCCTTCAACCAGATCACCGCGGTGCGCAGCTCGCTGATGCCGGTGAAGCGCTCGCGCAGGGTTTGAACCACGCCGGTGAGCGTCTCGCCCGAGTCGGCCAGGTCGTCCACCAGCAGCACGCGGCCGCGCAGCTGCGCATCGATCGACGAGATCGCCGCCGCGATCCGCAGCGATCCGCGCTGCCGGCCGGCCGCCTCCCGGTAGGAGCTCACCGTCAGCACCGCCAGCGGCCGCTCGAAGATGCGCGAGATCACGTCCCCCACGCGCAGCCCTCCTCTGGCCAGGCACACCAGCGAGTCGAAGGCGTAGCCGGACTGGTGGATCTGCAGCGCCAGTTGTTCGATCAAGCGGTAGTACTGCGCCCAATTTACCCGCAGGTCTTGCGCGGACTGTTCCATGTTCAGGCGGCCGCCTCGAACGGATGCCGCAGCACGATGGTCTGGTCGCGCTCGGGACCGGTCGAGATCAGGTCGAGCGGAACCCCGGCCAGCTCGGACAGGCTGCCCAGGTAGCTGCGGGCGCTGGCGGGCAGGTCCGACCAGGCGCGCACTCCGAACGTCGACTCGCTCCAGCCCGGAAAATCCTGGTACACCGGCTCGCAGCGTGCCACCGCGTCCGCGCCGAACGGCAGGATGTCGACCGTGCTGCCCTGGTAGCGGTAACCGACGCACAGCCGCACCGTGGCCAGCCCGTCCAGAACGTCCAGCTTGGTCACGCAAAGGCCGGTGGCCCCGTTCAACTGGACCGAACGGCGCAGTGCTGCCGCGTCGAACCACCCGCACCGCCGCGGCCGCCCCGTGACCGAGCCGAATTCCTGGCCGCGCTGGCGCAGCTGCTCTCCGGTCTGTTCCAGCAGCTCGGTCGGAAAAGGCCCGGATCCCACCCGCGTCGCGTAGGCCTTGGTGATTCCCAGCACGTAATTGAGCTTCTGCGGCCCCACGCCGGCGCCCACCGCAGCGGCGGCGGCCACCGTGTTGCTGGAGGTCACGTACGGATAGGTGCCGTGATCGACGTCCAGCAGCGATCCCTGCGCCCCCTCGAACAGCAGTCGCTGGCCGGCCTTCATCGCCTGGTCCAGCCGATAGGAGACGTCGGCCACCATGGGCCGGATGCGCACTCCCAGCTTGAGCGTCGTGTCGATCACGCGGCCGGCGTCCACCGCCGGTGCGTCAAAGTACCGGGTCAGCACGAAATTGTGGTACTCCAGCGCTTCGCGCACGCGCTCGCCGAAGCGGTTCTCGTCGAACAGGTCCTGGGCGCGAACGGCGCGCCGGCCCACCTTGTCTTCATAGGCGGGTCCGATCCCGCGTCCCGTGGTGCCGATCGGGTCGTTGCCGCGCCGCAGTTCGCGGGCCTGGTCCAGTGCCACGTGGTAATCCAGGATCAGCGTGCAGTTGCCGCTGATGGCCAGCCGCCTGTCCATCTCGACACCGGCCTGGGCCAGCTCGTCGATCTCGGCCAGCAGCGCCGGGGGCGACAAGACAACGCCGTTGCCGATGTAGCAGGCCACCGTCGGTCGCAGGATGCCGGACGGGATCAGCCGCAGGATGGTCTTGCGCTGGCCGATCACCAGCGTGTGTCCCGCGTTGTGCCCGCCCTGGAAGCGCACCACGCCATCGGCGCGATCGGTCAGCCAGTCGACGATCTTGCCCTTGCCCTCGTCGCCCCACTGGGTGCCGACCACGACCACGTTACCTGCCATCCGGCTGCTCCTGCGCCGATCCGTCGCTGCCCGCCGGGTGCGAGCGCGCAATCACCTGCCAGCGGGCCCCGACCCGGCGGATCTCCCGGTCCAGCTCGAATTCCCCCTCGGCCAGGCGTCCATCCGCGCTGCGCACGACGATCTGGCCCTGCGACCTGAGCGCGTCCACCAGCGCATCGAGCTGCGGATCGGCGCCGTGCGGAGCGGCGATCGCCTTCGGTGCCGGCAGCGGCGCGGCCAGTTGCGCCGCCTCGCGCAGATCGACGATCGAAAAGCCGGTCGCGGGCCTGGCGCGGCCGAAGTTGCGCCCGATGTCGTCGTAGCGCCCGCCCCGCAGCAGCGGTCCGGGGCAGCCCGCCGCGTAAGCGGCGAAGGTGGCGCCGGTGTAATAGCGATATCCGTGCAGATCGGCCAGGTCGACGCTGGCCGCGCCGGGCGGACACAACGGGGCGAGCCGCTCCAGCTCGGACAGCGCCGCGGCCAGCTCGTCGCTGGCGGGCAGCTCGCGGCGGGCCCGTGCCAGCACCGCAACGCCCCCGTGCAGATCGGCCAGCCGCAGCAGCGCCTCACGGGTGGACGGCGCGAACGAGCCCGCGGCCTGCTTCAAGGCCGCCGGGTCCTTCGAGTTCAGCGCCTGCAGCACATCGTCCAGCCGCTCCGGCGTCGGATGCTCGGCTGCCAGGATCGCCCGCAGCACGCCGCTGTGGCCCAGGTCGATGCGCAGCTCGGTGGCTCCGGCCAGCAGCAGCGATCGCGCCGCCAGCTGCAGCACCTCGCCGTCGGCCTCGATCCCGGCGTCGCCGTACATCTCCGCGCCGACCTGAATCGGCTCGCGGCTGGCCAGCGGGTGCAGCGGACGCGCGTGCAGGGCCGGGCCCGCATAACATAGCCTGACCACGCCGCTGCGATTCAGGATATGGGCGTCGATGCGAGCCGTCTGGGGCGTGGCGTCGGCGCGTACGCCCAGGCTGCGGCCGCTGGACTGATCGACCAGTTTGAAGGTGCGCAGGTCCAGGTCGACGTCGGTTCCCGACAGCAGCGACTGCAGGTGCTCGATCAGCGGCGGAATCACGTACTCGTACCCGAAGCTGCGGTACAGATCCAGCAGCGCGCGTCGCAGTTGCTCGACCCGGCGCGCTTCCTGCGGCAGCACGTCCGAGATGTTCTCGGGAAGCAGCCAGTTCGACATCGGAAGGACCCAGGCGCGCTGCGCGTCAGCTCAACATCCAGAACAGCACGGCGCCCAGTGCGATCGAGCTCAGGCCGAAAAACCGGATCTGCCCGTCGGCCAGATCCGCAATGCGCCGGATCGCCAGCCGCCACGCGCCCGGCGCAAACAAGGGTGCAACGCCCTCCAGCACCAGCATCAGCGCGAACGCGGGACCGAGGCGCTCCAGCATCATCGCGCCGCCGCGCCGCCCGGGCTCTTCATGTACTTGAAGAAGTCCGACGACGGATCGACCATGAGCATGTCGGTCCGGCTGCGAAAACTCGCCTTGTACGCCTCCAGGCTGCGGTAAAAGGCATAAAACTCGGGGTTGGCGCCGAAGGCCTGCGCGTAGATCGCGGAAGCCCTGCCATCGCCCTCACCCTTGATCCGCTGCGCGTCCCGGTAGGCCTCGGCCAGCAGCACTTCCTTCTGCTTGTCGGCGTCGGCGCGGATCTTCTCGGCGTCGGCCGCGCCGGTCGAGCGCTGCTCGTTGGCCACGCGCTTGCGCTCGGACTCCATGCGGTCGTAAACCGATTTGAGGTTCTCTCCCAGGAAGTCGACCCGTTTCAGGCGCACGTCCACGATCGTCACACCCAGCTCCTTGACGCGCTCCTGCACGCCCGCCCGGATCTCGTCCATGGCCTTGTTGCGCTCGCGCGACGTGATGCCGTTGACCGTGCGCTTGTTCACCGCCTGGTTCAGCGCGTCGCGCACCAGCGTCGAGATCCGGTCCTCGGCCTCGCGCTCGGCCCCGTGAAAGCTGATCCAGTAGCTGCGCGCGTTGCTGATGCGCCATTTCACGAACGTCTCGATCTGCAGATTCTTGTTCTCCGAGGTCTGCACCTTGTCGGCGCCCTGCGAGTCGATCGTCAGGATCCGCTTGTCCAGATACTCGACGTTCTGGAAGGGCGGCGGAAACTTGAAATGCAGTCCCGGCTGGTCGATCACCCGGTCGATGTGACCCAGCGCGAACACGATCGCGTAGTGCTTCTGATCGACGATGAACGCGCACAGGCGGAACAGGGCCGCAGCGATCACCACGGCGATGACGGTGCCGATGATCCGGTTCATGGCGTCAACGCGCTTCCCGGTCGCGGTCGTTGCCGGCATCGCGGCCGCGCAGCTCTGCGCCGGAGTCCTTGCTGCCGCCCGAGCCGGACGAACCGCTGGGCGTGGCCACCACGCGCCCGGTCCCGTCGGTGGCCTGCTGCAGCAGCTTGTCGAACGGCAGGTACAGCAGGGGACTGCCGGCCTTGGTGTCGACCAGCACCTTGGTGGTACTGGAGAAGATCTGCTGCATCGTGTCCAGGTACAGCCGCTCGCGCGTGACCGCGGGCGCCTTGGAGTACTCGGCCAGGACCTGGCGGAAACGCGCCGCGTCGCCCTGGGCGTTTTCGATCGTCTTGATGCGGTAGCCCTCGGCCTCCTGGATCAGGCGGGCCGCCGCCCCGCGCGCGCGCGGCACGACATCCTTGGCGTAGGCCTGCCCTTCGTTGATCTGCTTGGCCTGATCCTGGCCGGCCTGGATCGCGTCGTTGAAGGCGGGCTGGACCTGTTCGGGCGGCTGGACGTTCTGCACCGGAACTGCCGTGATCATGATTCCCGTGTTGTAGCGATCCAGCATGTCCTGCATCTTGACGCGAACTTCATCGGCGATCTGCTGCTTGGAGGCCTCACCGCTCAGGACCGCGTCCATCTTGCGGCTGCCGACCACCTCGCGCATCGCCGACTCGGCCGTTTGCCCGACCACCGTGGCCGGATCGCCGTCCGGGGTAAACCGGCTGCCGAACACGAAGTCGCGCGCCGCGCTTTCCAGCTCCGGTCCCGACTTGATCCGATACTGGACCTTGAACTGCACGTCGACGATGTTCTCGTCGTCGGTCAGCATCAGCGCTTCCCTCAGGCGGTCCTGGCTGCGCGCCTTGGTGCCGACCTCGATCTCGCGCGTGGAGAACACGTCGACGATTTCGTTCGACTGGATCGGCCACGGGGCGCGCCAGCGGAATCCCGCGCCGGTGATCGAGTCGAAGCGGCCGAAGGTAGTCACCACGGCGACCTGGCCTTCCTGGACGATGTAAAAGCCGGTGACCATCCAGATGACCAGGATCGCCGCCAGCACCATGGCCACGCCCACGCCGGCGCGCCACAGCTCCGATCCGCCGCCGCCACCACCGCCCCCGCCGGAGCCGAACAGGCTCCCCAGGCGCCGGTTCAACTCGCGCCAGAGCTCTTCAAGATCGGGTGGACCTTCGTGGCCGTTGGGGCGGCGCGGCGGGCGCTGACCATCGCCTCCTTCGCCCGATCCCCCGCCGCGACCCCATTGAGGGTCATTCAGCGACATGATGGTTCCAGACTTCGGGAAAGGTCGGCTGGGCTTTCCTGTGCACGTTGCGCGATCGCCCCGCGCAGCAATTCCAGACCGTTGCCCGATTGCGCGCTCAGCCAGACCGAGTCGATCCTACCACAGGCGGACCGCTCAACCCCGGCGCCGCGCTCGACCCGGTCGATCTTGTTGAACACGACGCAGCGCGGCACCTCGGCCGCGCCGATCTCGCGCAGCACGCCGTCGACCGCGTCCATTTGCGCTTCGCGCGAGGCGACGGAGGCGTCCACCACGTGCACCAGCAGATCGGCCTGCGCCGCCTCGTCCAGCGTCGCCTTGAAGGCGTCGATCAGCGCGTGCGGCAAGTCGCGTATGAAGCCGACCGTATCGGACAGCACGACCGGCACCCCGGGCGCCACGAACAAGCGGCGGCTGGTCGTGTCCAGCGTGGCGAACAGCTGGTTGGCGGCGTACGCGCTCGATCGCGTCAGCGCATTGAACAGCGTCGATTTGCCGGCGTTGGTGTAGCCCACCAGCGATACGCAGAACGCCTCGCGCCGGCGGCGTGCGCGCCGCTGCGTGCGCCGCTGCGAGTCCAGCGTGCGCAACCGCTCGCGCAGCTGCTTGACACGCTGGCCGATCATTCGCCGGTCCAGCTCGATCTGCTTCTCGCCCGGCCCTGCGCGCAGGCCGATGCCCCCGCGCTGCCGCTCCAGGTGGGTCCACCCGCGCACCAGCCGGGTCGAAAGATGTTGCAGCCGGGCCAGCTCGACCTGCAGCTTGCCCTCGCGGCTCTGGGCGCGCTGCGCGAAGATGTCCAGGATCAGCGCGGTACGGTCCAGCACCGCCACGCCGAGCTCGCGCTCCAGGTTGCGCTGCTGCACCGGCGACAGGGCCACGTCCAGGATCACGACGCCTGAGCCCGAGCTGACCAGCTGCTCGCGGATCTGCTCGACCTTGCCCCGCCCCAGGTACAGCGCCGGATCGGGCCGATCGCGCCGCGCCACCAGCTCGCCCGCGGTCGCAAATCCCGCGCTTTCGGCCAGCTGGCGCAACTCGTCGACCCCGTCGGCAGCGCCGGTCGCGCCCCGGCCCGAGCCGCGCAGCGCAACCTCCACCAGCAGCGCCGAGGTGGGCGCTTCGGAACGGGCTCGTTCGATCTGGAATCCGCTCAGGATTCGGGCTCCGCGGCCAGATTGACCGGTCGTGCCGGCACGACGGTGGAAATAGCGTGCTTGTACACCATCTGGGTGACCGTATTGCGCAGCAGCACCACGTACTGATCGAACGACTCGATCTGCCCCTGCAGCTTGATTCCGTTGACCAGGTAGATCGACACCGGCACATGTTCCTTGCGCAACGCGTTCAGGAACGGGTCTTGTAAAAGTTGGCCCTTGTTGCTCATTTTCTCTCCCGGTCGGTTGCGGTTGCGGGCGGCACCGGTGCCAGCCGCCGTTCCGGCCCCACTAGCGTCTTAGATATGTGCAGTGCGACAAAATTCAATCTACTTGAAAAGCCGGTCCTTTGCCAGCGCGCCGCGATGGTGCATAAGGGTTGACTGAGTTGCTGCGAAATTCGATGCGCAGCGGGGTCCCGTGCAGTTCGAACTGATCGCGAAACCACCCTTCCAGGTAGCGGCGGTAGCTGTCCGGCACGTGCCGCAGCGAATTGCCGTGGATTACGACGATCGGTGGATTGGAGCCACCCTGGTGCGCGTATCGCAGCTTGGGCCGGACCCTTCCGGCGCGGGGCGGCTCCTGGCGCTGCACCGCGGCCAGCAGCGCACGGGTCAGCTTGGGCGTGGGCAGGCGGCTGAAGGCGGCCCGCTCGGCGGCGACCACCGACCGCATCAGCCCCTTCAATCCGGTGCCGGTCACCGCCGACACGAAATGCATGCTGGCCCAGTCCAGGAAGGTGAGTTTGCGCCGCAACTCGCGCTTGATGCGTTCGCGCTGCTGCGCATCGCCCACGGCGTCCCATTTGTTCACCGCGATCACCAGGGCCCGGCCGCGCTCCAGGATGTAACCGGCGATGTGCGCGTCCTGCTCGGCGATCTCGGCCGAAGCATCCAGCAGCAGCGTGACCACGTTGCACTGTTCCACCGCCTGCAACGTCTTGATGACCGAAAACTTCTCGACCGCCTCGAACACGCGTCCCTTGCGGCGGATGCCGGCCGTGTCGATCAGGGTGAAGCGCTCGCCCGCGAACTCGAATTCGACCTCGATCGCATCGCGCGTGGTTCCGGGCTGATCGGAGGCGACCATGCGGCGCTCCCCGATCAACGTGTTCACCAGGGTCGACTTGCCCACGTTGGGGCGGCCGACGATCGCAACGCGCGTGCCGCGTTCCGGATCGGGCGCCTCGGGCGGGGCCTCCGCCTCGGGCAGACCGGCCAGCGCCGTGTCCATCAGCTCGGTCAGGCCCGCGCCATGCGCGGCCGAGATCAGCACCGGAGCCCCCAGCCCGAGCTCGTAGAACTCGGCGCCGGCGGCGGCGTCCATGCCTTCGGCCTTGTTGGCAACCAACACCAGGCGCTTTCCGCCGGCGCGCAAGCGCTCGCCGATGCGCTGGTCCTGCCCCGTCACCCCCGCTCGCACGTCGACCATGAACAGCAGCACATCGCTTTCGGCGATGGCCGTTTCCGTCTGCTCGTTCACGGCTCGCTGCAGCGCATCGCCCGAGCCCGGATCGAATCCGCCGGTGTCGATCGCCAGAAAGGCTCTGGACCCGACGTCGGCGTCGCCATATTGCCGATCGCGGGTCAGCCCCGGAAGATCGGCCACCAGTGCGGCGCGCGAACGCGTAAGCCGATTGAACAGCGTCGATTTGCCGACGTTGGTGCGGCCGATCAATGCCACCACGGGTTTCATGGCGAACGCCCCATCGTCGGGCCGCGCCCACGGGCGCGGCCGTCGGCTCCGGATACGGGCAGCACTCAGCCCTGCGGCATCAGCAGCGCGACATAGCCGCGCTGGGTCTGGACCAGGATGCCGCCGCCGACTTCGCGGGGCTGCGCCACGATGGGGCTGCCGTCCAGCTCGATGCG
>Ga0210409_10001183_pt1 | contig 35415 bp, 15 predicted proteins | sample IncBWH17MmetaG_FD_161649 | JGI IMG/M metagenome (GOLD analysis project Ga0210409, IMG submission 161649) | Forest soil microbial communities from Barre Woods Harvard Forest LTER site, Petersham, Massachusetts, United States - Inc-BW-H-17-M | ecosystem: Environmental > Terrestrial > Soil >... | reverse complement strand
ATTTGCGCGCGCCCGTTTTCCTGGGCATCCGCAAGGACCGTTCCCCCGAAGAATGCACCTTCGCCGCCGCGCGGCCAGAGAAAGACGACGATCCGAAACCTGCGGCGGCCAAGCCTCCAAAATCCAAGGCTCCCGCACGGGACGCAGGCTTCGAGGAATTGGCGCACGGGACAGCAGAGAGCTTGCGCCTTCAGGTCGACCGCAGAACGCTCGCTCTCACGCACCTGAACAAAATCTATTTTCCGGAGTCCGGCATCCGCAAGCGCGACCTCCTTGCGTATTACTACCGCATGGCGGACCTAATTCTTTCCTTCCTGAAGGACCGGCCCTTGGTGATGCGGCGCTATCCAAACGGAATCGAGGAAAAAAGCTTCTTCCAAAAAGAAGCGCCGGAATCGATGCCCGCGTGGATCAAGCGGGCCACCGTATATTCCGATGAGCGCGGCGGAGAAATGGATTACGTGATGGCAGAAGACCGCGCTTCCCTTCTCTTCCTCACCAATCTCGGCTGCATCGACCATAATCCATGGTCCAGCCGCTTCGACCATCAGGATTATCCCGATTACGTCTTCTTCGATCTCGATCCCACGCCGGAGACGCCCTTCAGCACCGTGCTTCGCGTGGCACGCTCGATTTACAAAGTGCTGCTCTCCACACGCCTGGTCTGCTTCCTCAAGACTTCCGGCGCCACAGGATTTCACATCTTCGTGCCCCTCGAGCCGATTTACAAATACGCGCAGACGCGCACCTTCGCGGAGATCATCAGCCAGATGGTCGCTGCAGAATTGCCGCGAGACACCACCCTCGAGCGCAGCATCCGCAGGCGCCCCGCCGGACGCGTGCTGCTTGATGCGATGCAAAACGCCAAGGGCAAGCCGTTGGCCGCCGTCTATTCCGCGAGGGCTCATCCTGGAGCTACCGTATCGACCCCGGTGACCGCGGACGAACTGATGAACGGCAACATCGATCCGAACGCTTGGACCATCAAGACTCTGCCGTCCCGGCTGGAAGCCGGCGGCGATTTATGGAAAGACTTCTGGAAAAAACGGCAAACGTTGGATAGCGCGCTGGAAGCATTGAGCCGTCACATCTCAGGCGAGAAGCATAAATCGTAGCCGCGTATGACTCACATGGGCGCGACATTTCCGCCAGACTCGCCAGGAATACCGCGATGGGGCCTCCCACCCTGGACCATCAATTTCCATTCGGAGCCGCAGGCGCTGCCGGAAGAAGTTGAATTTGCCGTCGTGGGCGGCGGCTTTACCGGACTCGCCGCCGCTGCCTGGCTGCGCCACTTACAGCGCGACAAGAGCGTGGCACTGTTTGAATGCAGTCATATCGGTGCAGGCTCCAGCGGACACACCGGTGGAATGGCTCTCTCGGAAACAGCGGCCGGCAACTTGCCTGGCCTGGGCGATGTGCTGGCGGGCTTCTCCGGCGTTTTGCGCGAGCTGGAGGTCCAATGCGATCTGACGCTTCCCGGCGCCCTGGAGATCGGGCGGCAGGGAGTGCTGGCGAATTCGCCGATCGCGTGGAATGATTCCGGCAAACTGGGTGTCACGCGGGAAGTACATGGCGGCACGATCGATCCCGGCAAGATGTTGAGCGGCTTGGCCCACGTCGCCAGTAAACGCGGCCTTCTGATTTTCGAGGACGCGCCGGTCGAAAGCTTGAGCCTCGAAGAATTTCCCATCCTCACAATTCGCGGGAAGCCAGTGCGCGCTCGTTCGGTTCTGCTGGCGACAAACGCTCAATCCCTGGAGCTAAGCGGGCTGGTTGGCCGCGCACAACCGAAATTGACGATGGCGGTGGCCACCGAGCCGCTTTCGCCGGAACAACTTTCTTTGCTAGGGCTCGCACAACGCAAGCCTTTTTATACTGTCGATCTGCCGTATTTGTGGGGACGTGTCTTCCACGAAAACCGCGTGATTTTTGGATGCGGATTGGTGCATGTCGAGGATTGGCGGGAATTGCTGACGCTAAATGTGACGGAGGGTCGCGCCGCCGAACTTCTGGCCGATCTCGAACAACGCGTGCGTGATTTACATCCTGCGCTGCGCGGCGTCCGGCTAAGCCATCGCTGGGGCGGCCCGATACTTATTGGCGAAAACTGGGTGCCGGTTTTCCGGCGGCACGCAGATCACGGCAACGTAATTGTGCTCGGAGCGTACAGCGGGCACGGCGTCGCGCTTTCCGTGTACTTGGGAGCTTGGGCGGCCGAGGCGATGCTCGGCAAACGGGACTTGCCTCAGTGGGAAGGCGAAGCGGACGCCGCCGATTGAGAAAGATCATTGGGCCGGCCCTATCTGACCGGATAGTCCCTCTATCCGCTCAGAGAGAAATCGTAGCCCGCGATAGGACGCTCGTCCGCTAAGCGCCCTACCCACTGACACGCTATCTCCTTTTGCTGCAACTTCTTGCGTCCAGGGATCGAATAGCTACGTTGATTCGCTCCTCTGTGGTCCGCCGAATGCAGTCTGTACTGACGTGCGACTCAAGATCAAACCTTCACGGCCGCAAATCGAGCTAGGTTTCGCAAGGAGGTTCTTATGACATCGCTTCGGAATCGCATGCTGGTAATCGCATCGTTCGCGTTGGCGGCCATTTTCGCAAGCGCGACCCCCGCCGCTGCTCAAGCTTTCAAAGGCAGCTTTACTCTCGCCCATGAAGTTCGCTGGCAGAAAGCCACTTTGCCAGCTGGCGACTACACTTTCGAAATAAAGTCCGTCAGCGTCCCGTCCCTCATCACCCTCAAGGGCCCCAACGGCTCTAGTTTCATCCCCGCTCTGGTCGTGAACGACAAGGTCATTGAGCAGAGCATGCTGGTCATCGAAACTCACGGCAGCATCTCTGCTGTCACGGAGCTTCGCTTGTCCAGCATCGGCCGCAGCCTGCGCTACGCAGCGCCGAAGGCTCCCAAGGACGTCGAGTTGGCCCAGGGTCCCGTGACACGAGAGCAGGTCCTCGTGGCTGTGAAGACAAAGTAAGTTCGCAACCTAGACCCAAGTGGCGCGCGGGCGCGAGCCTACAAGGCTCGCGCCCTTTTCCATTACTCCGCTAAGCGTGCCGATTACTTCCGAGTGCGCGTCACTGAATCGAAACGACTCGAAGCCAAAATCTATTCGTATCGCAGGGCGACCATTGGATCGACTTTCGTAGCCCGCCGTGCGGGAAGGAAACAGGCCAGCAGCGCTGCGCAAACCAGGAGCAGCGTCACCCCGCCGAAAGTCAGCGGATCGGTGGCTGTCACGCCAAAGAGCAGCGACTCCACGGTGCGTGTCAAAGCCAGCGAACCGGCAATCCCAATTGCGACACCGATGAAGATCGTGCGTAGCCCCTGACTCAGGATCATCCTCAGAACGTCGCTCCGACCAGCCCCGAGCGCGACGCGCACGCCGATCTCGCGCGTGCGCCGGCTCACCGAATAGGCCATCACGCCAAAAACTCCGGCCGTTGCGAGCAGCAGCGCGGTGATTCCGAAGAATCCGATAAGAATGACGTTGAATCTCCGCGAGCCCAACGAAGCAGAATAGACTTGCGAAAACGTCTGGAACCTGGCCGGAATCTCCGGGTCGAGGTCCTGCAGGATTCCTCGCGCTGCGGACGTGACCAGCCGCGTGTCAGCATCGCTCAGCATCGTCAACGTGACCGCCGAGCGCGGCCGCTGGAACAAATTCACGTAAACAGTCGGACGCGGCGGCTCATCGAGCCCATATTGGCGAGTGTCGCCTACGATCCCGACTATGGTCAGCAAACGCAAGTCTCCATCCATGTTTCCAAATTCAATGGTGTGACCGAGGGGGTCCTGATTTGGCCAGCGGTCGCGCGCAAGGGACTCGCTGATCACCGCCACGTGAGGAGAATTCGGGCCGTCGTGCTCGTCGAAGATTCGACCTTGAATCAGCGGAATGCCGAGAACCTGGAAGTATCCGTCGCTGACGACGCCGAAATCCGCAATGCCCAGGCGCTCTTTCTGCTGGAACAGCGCCGCAAAACCGTCCATGCTCTTGGGGACCTCGTTCTGGTTCATGAGCAGAAACGTTCCGTCGGGGAGACCCCCGCCAACCAGCGGCAGGCCACTAGTCGCGCCCACTTTGCGCACGCCCGGGACTTGCTTAAGCCGGTCAATCAGGTTCGTAAAGAAAAGCGCCTGACCTGCCTTCGCTTTCGGATCCTCCAACCACGGAAGCGAGACATCCATGGTGACAATCTTGTCTACGCGGAATCCGGGATTCACTTCGAGCACTTTCATCAGGCTGCGTCCGAGTAACCCTGCGCCTATCACGAGAACTAACGTGATAGCAATCTGCGCGGCCACGATTGCCCGGCCAACGCGCTGGCTGCCTTGCGAACCTGCTTGTCCACGTCCGCCTTCTCCGAGGCCCTTGCGCGGATCCTCGGAAGTAGCTCGTGCGGCGGTAAACGCTCCGAGGCTGACGGCGACCGCGGTGGAAAGGAGGAACGCGAATAGAAGCACGGGAAGGCTGATCGAGACGTTGTCCAGCCGTGGCAGATTTACCGGCGCCAGCGACACCAATCCCATCACGCCCCAGAAGGCTCCCAGTACACCAAGACCGCCACCAACCAGCGAAAGCAGGAAAGCCTCGGTAAGGAATTGACGGACCAGGCGTCCACGCGCCGCGCCGAGCGCGCTGCGGATGGCGAGCTCGCGTTCTCTCACCGACGCTTGTGCCAGCAGCAAGTTGGCTACGTTCGCGCACGCCACGAAGAGCAGAAATCCCACCGCACCGAGCAGGACCAGCAGCGCCGGGCGAGCTGTGCCGGTGATCGAGTCCTGTAGCGGAAGGACAATTCCATCTTTGAGGAGATAATCGCCCTGTTCGCTCGATGTCTCATGAATGCGCCGCGCTATCGCGCTGATGTCTCGATTGGCTTGCTCGACAGTCACACCGTCACGGAGGCGCCCGACTGCGTAGTAGTTATGTGCCGTCCTGCTTTGACTTTCGCCGTCCAGGTCGGTCGGCAGCCACAGGCTCACGTCTTGCGGGAACTGAAACCCGGCCGGGAGCACGCCGACGACGGAGTAGACCGCGCCACCAGTCTTCAGGTGCAACTGCGAGAGGTCCTGCGACGATCCGAACTGCTCCTTCCAGTAGCCAAAGCTGACCAGAACGACGCGAGCGGCCCCTTTTTTGGCATCGCCGGCGCTGAAATCCCTCCCGAGGATGGGCTGGATACCGAAGACCTTGAGAAAATCAGGCGAGACGACAGCCGCCGCCGTGCGCGACGGTTGCGAAGCGCCGGAAACGGACACGACGTCATACTGATACTTTGCAATCGCCTGGAAGCTGCGGTTTTGGTCGCGAAAGTCGTCGAAGTTCGGGTCCGCAAGATGTGACCACCCGCCCTTCGAGTTGACCTCGAAGACGGCCATAATCCGGCTCGAATCGGGGTACGGCAGCGGGCGCAGCAACACACCGTATACGACGCTAAAGATTGCGGTGGTCGCGCCGATGGCCAGCGCCAGCGTAAAAACCATGACCGCCGTGGCGCCGGGGCTTTTCCGGAGCTGGCGGAGACCATAGCGGCAATCGGAGATGACGGAGCGGAGCCAATTACCAATCCCAACTTCGCGAACCTGCTCTTTCACTTGTTCGATGCCGCCCAATTCTATTCGCGCGGCACGTTGCGCTTCGTGCGGCGGCATGCCCGCACGAATGTTCTCCGCTGTGAGCATTTCGAGATGGGAATGAACCTCCTGATCGAGGTCAACCTCAACGCGCCGGGAAAAGAACAGATTTCTCAGGAAACTTCGGGCTTTCACAAGGAGCGGCATGCTAAACACCTCGCTACGATGCTTCCAAAGCTTGGGCAATAGCCCAGGAAACGCGGCCCCATCGCTCGGTTTCGATTTCGAGCTGCTTCAATCCCGCCTTGGACAATCGGTAGTATTTGGCGCGGCGGTTGTTCTCGGACTCTCCCCAAAAAGAGGAAATCCAACCTTCTTCTTCCATTCGGTGCAGGGCGGGAAAGAGCGAGCCTGGCTTAACCACAAAAGTGCCGCTGGTGATCTGCTGGATCCGGCGCGAGATTCCCAATCCGTGCATCTCACCGGCGATAAGCGATTTCAAAATCAGCAGGTCCAAAGTCCCTTGCAAGAGGCTTGTCGGTTCAGGGCTCAATTGATCCCTCCTATCGGCTGTCTATAGGGATAATATAGATCTACGTATAGAGTGTCAATAGGAAGCGCGCACCCTCGCGGAACTTGCAAATCGGTGCTACACAAGCCTTTTCCTTGCCATACATTCAAAAACAGGGGGCCGATTATGCGCTCTTGACGACAGGGTGTATGCAGAGGACGATATGCGCCCAAAGGAGCTGGCTCGCTGCGCAAGACTCCATGAAACTCAACGCAAACCTACTGAAGGCCACTGTAGTTGGCGCGCTTGGCGGCCTTCTCTTCGGCTTTGACACCGCCGTCATCGCCGGCACGACGCACTCGCTCACGCTGGCTTACGCCCTCACGCCGCGGCAACTGGGGGTCACCGTCGCCATGGCGCTGCTCGGCACGGTCATCGGCGCGATGTCCGCCGGTATCCCTGGGCAGAAATATGGAGCGAGAGAAACGCTGCGCGTGCTGGCTATCTTCTATGTCCTGTCGGCGCTGGGCTGCGCCTTCGCGTGGAACTGGGACGCGTTGCTTTTGGCGCGCTTCCTCGGCGGCCTGGGCATCGGTGGCTCGTCGGTGTTGGGCCCGGTGTACATCGCGGAACTGGCCCCGGCAAGAATTCGCGGCCGCCTCGTCGGCATGTTTCAGATCAACATCGTCATCGGCATCCTGCTGGCTTATTTATCGAATTTCGTCATCGCGAGCCAGGGTCTGGGCGCGGCGGAATGGCGCTGGCAGTTCGGAGTTGCCGCGGTGCCGGCAGCGCTCTTTCTAGTCATGCTGTTTGGCATCCCGCAAAGCCCGCGCTGGCTGGTCACGCAAAAGCGGGTCGACGAAGCGCGCGAAGTGTTGCAGAAAATGGGTGGGGAAGATCCCGAGAGAGAGCTCCAGGAAATCGTCAACTCCGTGCATCTGGAACGGCTAGAGAAAACCGAGCCGCTGTTCGCCTGGAAATACCGCTTGCCCATTTTTCTGGCCATCACCATTGGCATGTTCAATCAACTCTCCGGTATCAACGCTATCCTTTATTACCTCAACGACATTTTCGGCGCCGCCGGATTCAGCAAGCTTTCCGGCGATCTGCAAGCCGTGGCTGTCGGCGGTATGAACCTGCTCGCGACGCTCCTGGCCATGTCGGTAATCGACAAACTGGGACGCAAGACGCTGCTGCTGATCGGTTCCGTTGGCACGGCGCTGTGCCTCGCCGGCGTCGCTCGCGTTTTTTGGACCCGCCAACATCAAGAGTATTTGCTGTGGTTCCTGATCGCCTACATCGCATTTTTCGCGATTTCGCAGGGTGCGGTCATCTGGGTTTACATCAGCGAAGTCTTCCCCAATCGCGTGCGTGCCAAGGGCCAGGCTCTCGGCAGTTCCTCCCACTGGGTGATGAACGCCATCATCGCGTACACTTTCCCTCAGCTTGCGAAATCGTCCGGCGCGTATCCCTTCATGTTTTTCTCCGCCATGATGGTCCTGCAATTCTTCGTGGTCCTCTTCTTCTACCCGGAGACCAAGCGCGTCTCCCTGGAACAAATGCAGCAGCGCCTCGGAATCGAGTAACGGACTAGCGCGATGGACTATTCTCCAGTGGGACAGCCAATTCTGGCTGTCCGCGGATGAACATCCAATGAGCACAAAGAAACACGCAGCCGAAAATCAGCGAGCGGGCTTCACGCTGGGCGTGGATGTCGGCGGCACGAAAGTGGCCGCGGGGCTGGTCGATGCCCGGGGCACAATCCTGTTTCAGACGCGCGCGGCAATGCCCGCGCGGGAAGATGCGGCGGCGGGATTTGCCGCGGTAGAGCACGCGATCAATGCCGTCTTCGCGGCGCAGCCACAAGCGCGCGCCGCAGTGACCGGAATCGGTATCTGCGCACCCGGACCGCTCGATCCGATTCGCGGCGTTGTTTTGAATCCGCCGAACTTGCCGTGCTGGCGCAATTTTCCACTCGCCGCGGAATTGCAGCGCGCCTTTCACGTTTGCGCGAAGGTCGACAATGACGCGAATGCCGCGGCACTGGCCGAAGCCGTGTGGGGCGCGGGCGTGGGATTCCGCAACGTACTCTACGCCACGCTCGGTACGGGCATCCGCACCGGAATTATTTTCGATCGCCGCATCTACCACGGGCGCACCGGCAGCGCCGCCGAGGGCGGGCACGTCAGCATCGACTACAACGGCCCGCGCTGCGGCTGCGGAAAACGCGGATGCATCGAAGCGCTGTGCTCCGGCCCGGCGATTGCCCGGCGCGCGCGCACACGCTTGGCGGAATCGAACGCGCCGTCGCGCATGCGCGAACTCGCCGGCGGCGACCCCGAGAAATTGACAACGGAAACTGTTGCGGAAGCGTTTCGCGAAGGCGACGCGTTGGCCCGCGAAGTTCTGGAAGCGACAGCGGATTTGTTGACCGTGTGGCTCGGCAACCTGATTGATTTGCTGGAGCCAGATGTAATGGTATTCGGCGGCGGCGTTGCGCAATTAATGAGCGAATTCTTCCCTCGCATGCAAACCGAGCTGCCGAAGTGGTCCATCAATTCGCGCTGCTGCGAAATCCCGCTGCTGCTGGCGAAATACGGCTCCGACGCCGGAATCGCCGGCGCCGCCGCCCTCTGCCGGCAGTAGTGCGCGAATTCCCTCAAGCAGATATGGCGAAAGCGTGTGGGAGTCGGCGGGGCTCCGGGCCGGCGAGATCCCGATTGAATGCGGACAGTTTTTTCCTGATAGACGCGGATCATCAGAGGGAACTGTGGGATGCAGGGCTCGTCCATACCGTAATCAACATCGCAGCATACTTTCGTAAACAGGATTGCGGGAATCGTTGACTTACTTCTAGGCGGCGTCTAACATGCGCTAACATCGGGTCGCCCCCATGATTGGCAATGTCATTTCGCACTACCGCATCATCAACAAGCTGGGTGGTGGCGGCATGGGTGTCGTGTACAAAGCGGAAGATACCCGTCTGAAGCGTCTTGTAGCTCTTAAATTCCTTCCTCCCGAAACGGAACACAATCCCCCTGCAGTGGAGCGTTTCAAGCGCGAGGCCGAAGCCGCCTCCGCCCTGAATCATCCCCACATTTGCACAATTCACGACATCGGCGAAGAAGCTGGCGAGCACTTCATCGTCATGGAGTTCATGGACGGCGATACGCTAAAGCACCACATAGATGGAAAGCCGCTTCCCCTCGAACAAGTGCTCGAACTCGGCATCCAGATTGCCGACGCGCTTGACGCCGCACACGCCCGAGGCATCATCCACCGCGACATCAAGCCGGCAAACATCTTTGTCACTAAACGACATCAAGCCAAAATCCTCGATTTCGGCTTGGCTAAACTGGTTCCCTCCGCTCGTATTGCTGGAGGCGTCGGCGCCGTAGCCGCTAGCATGACCATAAGCGCGCAAGAACTTTTCACCTCTCCGGGCACGACCATTGGAACCGTGGCCTACATGTCTCCCGAGCAAGTGCGCGGCGAAGAACTCGATCACCGCACGGACCTCTTTTCCTTTGGCCTGGTTCTCTACGAAATGGTCACCGGCCAGCTCGCTTTCCCTGGAAAGACCCCTGGCGTCATTATGGAAGCAATCCTCAACCGCGCGCCCATTCCGGCGACACTGATGAACTCGCAAGTTCCTCCCCAACTTGAGGAGATTATCGATAAGGCCCTCGAACGTGACTGCGATTTTCGCTATCAGACCGCTGCCGACATTCGTGCCGATCTCCAGCGCCTTCGGCGCGAAACCGTATCTGGTCACGTTTCTGCAAGCCACATATCTTCGGTGCGCTCGTCCGCTCGTCGGAGTGCAAGTGCCGTTGCAGCCCCGGCCCAAAAGCCTGCGAAGCCAATCTATTGGAAATGGGTCGGCACAATAGCTGCTGTTGTGATTGCTTTGGCGGGGGTGGTTTTTTTCTCATGGCAGAAATTTGCGGTGCCCCCTGTATCGAAGCATAGCCCGGTAACCGTGCTGGTAGCCGACTTCAACAATCATTCTGGCGATTCGGTCTTCAATGACACCTTGGAGCCGATGCTCAACGTGGCCCTTGAAGGAGCCTCGTTCATCAATGCCTATGATCGCAGCCAGGCGCGCGCGCTGGCTTCGAAGCTCCCACACCCTTCGGATAAGCTCGATGAACAGACCGCGCGACTGTTAGCGGTCAGACAGGGGATCAGTACAGTGATTACCGGCGAGCTGAATGGAGATCGAGAGATATACAGCATCTCGGCCAACGCGATTGACGCAGTCACTGGGAAGGTTCTCGCCAAAACACGGGTTACCGCCACCAGCAAGGATGGAATCCTGAGCGCAATTCCCAAGCTCGCTGTCCCGATTCGCAAAGCGCTAGGAGACACCACACCACCATCGGTCCAGTTTGAAGAGGTAGCGGGAGGCTTTACTGCTGCATCGCTGGAAGCTGCCCATGAGAATGCGATCGGCGTGGAACAGCAGTTCGTCGGCAAATTCGAAGAGGCGTTTCAGTCTTTCCAAAAAGCTGCAGAGCTTGATCCGAAATTTGCGCGCGCGTATACGGGAATGGCAGCAATGGCCCAGAATTTGGGCAGACCACAGGATGCAGAGAAGTACATGAAACTGGCCATGGAAAATGTGGACCGCATGACCGAGCGAGAGCGCTACCGAAACCGCGGACTCTATTACCTCAGTACCGGTGACTGGCAGAAATGTGTTGAAGAGTACAACCAGCTCGTCAAGCGCTACCCAGCAGACAGAGTAGGGCAAAACAATCTCGCGACTTGCTACACACAGTTGCGCGATCCCTCCAAGGCCGTTGAGGCAGGTCGAAGGGCGGTCGAGATTGTCCCAAAAGGGGCCGGACAGCGGCTTAATCTTTCCTTCATCAGTTCTTTTGCTGGTGACTTCATCAGCGGGGAACGTGAGGCACGCTCGGCGTTGGAGATCAATCCGTCCTCGGCGCAAGGTTATCTGGTGCTGGCGGAGGCGCAACTCGGGCAGGGGCAGCTCGAACAAGCCGAGCTCAGCTATCACCAATTGGAGAAATTCGGGGCACTGGGTACATCGACCGCCAGTGTCGGCCTGGCCGATTTGGCGGCTTACAAAGGCCTATTCCGTGAAGCCGCGCGGATTCTTCAGCAAGGCGCCGATGCCGATTCGCTGCGCAAGATGAGCGACAATGCCGCGCGAAAGTTTGCTGCACTCGCCAGCGTTAAGTTGTGGGAAGGCGACAAGAGCGCTTCACTGGCCGCTGCCAATAAGGCCTTATCCCTTAGCCAATCTGTACAAATAAGATTTCTGGTCGCCAGGATGTATGTCGAAGCAGGAGAATTAGCCAAAGCCCGAAAGCTAGCTGTTGCACTTTCCTCCGAGTTCACTTCCGAGCCTCAAGCCTACGGAAAAATCGTTGAGGGTATGTCTGCAGTGAAGCGAGGAGATGCCCGACAGGCGATCAAACCAATTACTGATGCCAACAGTCTGTTGGATACGTGGATTGGCCGTTTTGAATTGGGTCGAGCGTACCTGGAAGCCGCGGCGTTCACGCAAGCCGATTCTGAATTTGAGCGCTGCCTCAAGCGCCGTGGGGAAGCCATCGAATTGTTCATGGACAATGCGCCAACCTACGCCCATTTCCCAACGATCTACTATTACGAGGGGCGAGTGCGGGAGGGGATGAAGAGCGAAGGGTCTAAAGATTTCTATCGCTCGTATTTAAGCATCCGCGGTGAATCCACTGAAGATCCACTAGTCTCTGAGGTCCGCCGCCGCATCGGCCAGTAGTGACACTCCGCAGCACTGGTCACCGGACAGAACTGCGATCGTTTAGCTTTAACCTGACCGTGACGCCCGGGACGATGAACGTGTCTGGCGCGGATGGCAGACAGTCAATTGATGCCGCTGCGCGTCACTGAGACCCTGAAAGCGTGTGAGACGTTAAGAGTGCGGTGCAAATCCGCGCCAAGAGCACCCCGCAAAACCGAGAGAAGCTGGGCCTGTTCGGGCGGGGCATCGAGCGTCGAGCATCAAGTTGACCCCAAAACCCGCCCGTGCAAACCCGGCCTATGCGGTACGCGGCGGAGATTCACCGCCTGTTGTCAGCGCAAGCCGAACTGGAAGCTCGCATTCCCGGCGCCAGCCAAGGTTGTGCCGGTGACGATAGTGCCGTCGTTTAGGGCGATGGTGTAAATGTAAGTGTTGCCCGCCGATAGACCCTGGGTACTCAGGTTGAAGATCCATTGCTGGCCATCCCAACGGAATGCCGTGTCGACGTTCGTGGCGGTGACAGTTTCGTCCACGGCTGTTATCGTTCCATTCCAGATCCCGGTGAGCATAAAGCTGGAGACAACCCCTGGCGTGCTAATTGAAACCCCATTGGCGTCGCATACCTTGAACTTAACGGGAATGGTGCGACCCTGCTTCCAAACGCTGGTGCCATCAGGGTTAATGGGCTGCAGCACCGTGCGGCCCACGTCTCCTCCGCAGGGCAACCCCGCGGCGGCGTACAAAATCTTGAGCGTGCCGACAACCCACGTGATGGCATAGTTCGAGGACGTCAGTCCCGAGCACGTGATGGTATAGCTGCCGACTGGACTGCTGGCGGTCGCGGTGGTCGTGCAGCTTAATGTCCCCGAAAGGACTGCCGAGCTCTCTCCGTTCACAAAGCCGCTGAAGGATGCAGAGAGGGCTGGCAGCGCCGCATTCAGAAGTTTCGTTGCGCTATTGGCGGTAATAGTGAGCGGCGCGCGAGTGATCGTCAGCGCGCCAGCCACGTAGGTAATGGCATAGTTTGACGACTTTTGTCCGGTACAGTTGATCGCGTAGGGACTGCCGCTAACGGGACTAGTCGTGGCTGCGCTAGTGCAAGTGAGCGTCCCTGTAAGCACGGACATGTTCTCGTTGTTCACGAAGCCGTTGTAGGTGGCGGTGAACTGGGGGTTCGCCTGGCCGTACAGCCGCGTCGCATTGTACGCCGTGATGGTCAGCGGCGCTGGGGTGATATTGAATGATTGCGGTCCGGCCTGCGGCGCGGCATTGTAATCGCCATTTCCTGCCTGCGATGCGGTCACCGAGCAGCTACCCGCGCCGGTGATGTGGAGTGTGCTGCCAGTCACGCTGCAATTGCCGCTCGGCGTGTAAGTGACCGGCAGATTCGAGCTGGCCATGGCCAAAAGAGTGAAGTCCGGATCGCCATACTTATGTGTTCCCAAAGCGGGAAAGGTGATCGATTGGCTGTACTTCGCTGACGATGCCAGAGCGATGGAGAATGCCTGGGAGACGCTCACGGCCGCCGCATACGTGCTATTTCCACCCTGCGACGCTGTGACCACGCACCCTCCAGGCGCTGCAGCGTTCACTGTTCCTGTCGTCGGACTGGTCTGAGTCTGAGTGGCCAGCGCACAGTTCCCTGAGGTCGAAAAATTCACCGGCAGATTGGACGATGCAGTTGCGCTGACCGGAACGGTGTCACCCACCTTGGCGTTGGGCAATGGTCCGAACACGATCGTTTGCCTCAGAAGCACCGGAACCGAGGGAGGGCTCTGCAGCGTGGCCTGGGTGCCGGAATCGAGGATGACAATGACCCCACTCGAAATTGTGTAGGCGACATTTGCCGCGCTCGACGGATTCGTATCCGTGAAGGTAGTCGAAGGCGGATTGCCAGTTACTGTACCAATGGCTACCGGAGTACCGCCATTTTCAGCGCGATAAATCGTGTATGAGGTCACGACACCGAAAACAGGCGGAGTCCAATTAACCACGACAGCCGGACTATTGCCTATGGTGGTCCGTACAAGCGCTGGCGCATCCGGCGGACGAGCGATGGAGTTAGCAGTGTCATAGGTAATTTCATTCAATGCGGGTGCACCACCGCTGCCCAGTGCGACCGTGCCGCCACTTCCCAAAGTGACATTGCCACCGCTGCCCAGGGAGATGGTGCCGCCGCTGCCGAGGATCGTGTTTCCACCGCTGCCCAGTGCAATATTGCCGCCGCTGCCGAGCGCTACTGTGCCGCCTTTGCCAAATTGGAAAGGGACGCCAGCCTGGAGGGTTGCCGTTCCGCCACCGCCCAACAGCGCGAGCGTACCGCCGCTGCCCAACGTAACGGTGCCGCCGCTGCCGAGAATGGTGTTGCCGCCGCTCCCGAGAGCAACGGTTCCGCCACTGCCCGGCGTGACATTTCCGCCGCTGCCGAGTGCAATGTTGCCACCGCTGCCCAGCGCAACCGTTCCGCCGCTTCCCAGTGTGACGTTGCCACCGCTCCCCAGCGTGACGGTCCCACCGCCGCCCATGGCGATGGTGCCACCGCTGCCCAGCGTCACGTTGCCACCGCTGCCCAATGTCACTGTGCCGCCGCTACCGAGAGTGACGGTGCCGCCGCTGCCAAGTGTGATGTTGCCACCACTGCCCAGCGCCAATGTCCCGCCGCTGCCGAGAGTGATGTTGCCGCCAGCTCCGACGGTGATCACATCGCCCGCGGAGCCGGTGTAACTGCCACCTGCGCCCAGGGTAATCGTGCCTCCGCTGCCCAGCGCGACTGTTCCGCCACTACCTAACGTCACCAGGCCACCGCTGCCCAGCGTCACCGTGCCGCCGCTACCCAAGATAATGTTGCCGCCGCTGCCCAGTGCGACCGTGCCGCCACTTCCCAAAGTGACATTGCCACCGCTGCCCAGGGTCACGGTGCCGCCGCTGCCCAGCGTGATGGTGCCGGCGCTTCCCAGTGTGACGTTGCCACCGCTTCCCAGAGTGACATTACCGCCTGAGCCGAGTGTGACTGTCCCCCCACTTCCCAAAGTGACATTGCCACCGCTGCCGAGGGCGACGTTGCCCCCGCTACCAAGGGTCACGGTGCCACCGCTCCCCAGTGTGACGTTTCCACCACTACCCAGCGTCACGTTGCCACCGCTGCCCATGGTGATGGTGCCGCCACTGCCCAAGACGACCGTGCCGCCGCTCCCCATGGTGATGGTGCCGCCGCTCCCCATGGTGATGGTGCCGCCACTGCCCAGCGCGACCGTGCCGCCGCTCCCCAAGGTGATGTTGCCGCCGCTGCCAAGCGTAACGGTTCCGCCACTTCCGAGAGTGACGTTGCCGCCACTTCCCAAAGTGACATTGCCGCCGCTGCCGAGCGCGATCGTTCCTCCGCTGCTGTCCAGCGTATAACTGCCGCCGGCTCCGAGGACTACGGTACCGCCGCTGCCGAGCAGGATGGTGCCGCCGCTGCCCAACGTAACGGTTCCGCCACTGCCGAGAGTGACGTTGCCGCCACTGCCCATCGTTATAGTGCCACCGCTTCCGAGGGTCACAGTGCCACCGCTGCCCAGCGTGACATTGCCGCCACTACCCATCGTTATAGTGCCACCGCTTCCGAGGGTCACAGTGCCACCGCTGCCCAGCGTGACATTGCCGCCAGCGCCCAGGACGATCGTTCCGCCGTTACTCAGGGTCGCAGAGCCACCGCTGCCCATCGTGACGGTCCCACCGCTGCCGAGAGTGATAGTCCCGCCGCTTCCCAACGTGACGTTGCCACCAGCGCTCACGTTCAGCGAACCGCCGATATTGCCAAACGAGAGCAGGTTGGCGAGCGAGACGAACTCTCCGGTGACCGCCCCCAGTTGGCGCAGATCGATGTTGGCCAAGTCGTTGTAACCGCGCATCGAGGTATCGAGCTGGCCGTTGAAATTGAGATCCTGGCCACTGGTCCACGCCGGGCTTATAGGCGAAATCGGATCAGTAACGCGATACGCCTTGTCACCTGTGAGCGGTGTGCCATCGCAATGCCGCGTAGCGGGGCTTGCCGCGCTGGTGGAAGTCCAAGGGAGGTACCAGGCTGAGGTCGGGTAATTTGCCGGAGCACCAGACACATCCACAAGCTGAGTCGTAGACGCGGCTTGGCTCTCGTTGAGGGTACTCAAGGTCTGGCCGGAAAAATCCAGGGCATGGTTCGGTCCCAAGCCATCAAGCTGGAACATATAGTTCATCACGCTCTGGTAGTTCGGTTTGCAATTGCCTTCAAAGGTGCGCCGATAACTGCCTGGTGTGTCGTTATACGCACCGCCGTGGGCCAAGCCCAGCGTATGGCCAATCTCATGGCTCAACGTGCCGACTTGCACGTTGACGCGCTTGCTCATGTCCTGGTTGGGGCTCGTCTCCCACTTAGCCAAAGTGACATCCGAGTCGGCGCCGGCCAGGTCCGAGAAGCCAGAGATACTGGTGGTTGTGCCAGAGGTAACTCCGGCGATCGGCTCAGCCAGGGTGCTGTTCGGATAGGACCAGTTGGGGACACTCGGAGTCGAGATGGTGATCGTCTTCGAATCGGCGCAAGGCGTGGTGGTGTTGTACACGCCATTCAGACTCGGACTACCAAGCACCCCGCTAATCGTGATCCGGCTGGGGCACATGTTGATGCCGATACCTCTGTCGGTAGTGTTAATGGTGGTTATTCCGTTGGAAACGGTAATGGCTGTCAGCGTGCCCCATGTCGTATTCCACGCTGGGAATCCCAACGATTCCCCCATCAAGACGTAGTGGTAACTGTCCTTGGCTCCATAGGCGAAACGCGGAGAGCAATCGCCACCCGTTCCGCAGGCGCCGGGATTACGCGGCCAGTCCTTGAGGATTTCGTGTCCCAACTTCCAGTCCACGACGCCTGTCTCGTTGGGGTATTTGCAGAGTTGCTGCGCATTATCGGTGCAGGTTTCCGCCTGAATTGCGTTGCCAATCATCAGGTGCAAGGCGATGCCACGGCTCGCGAACACCTGCTGCAGCATGAGCAACGGATCGTGTCCCTGCGCATCCACGACCGGAAGCTCGGAACGACCGGCGGGATCGCAGGTGCCATCCGCCCGGACGCTGTCGCACATGTAGTCCAGCTGAACAAACAGGTCCCTCTGTCCGTGGGCGGCACCCGGCAGGGGAATCCATTGTCGGAGTTTGACGTCGTAATAGCCTGGCTGACCGGCATGGAAATCGGGCGGGGGCGGACCGCTCTTCCACCTGTCCAGAAGTCCATCGTTGTCGCTGCTGTTGACCGGCGTACTTATCACCACGACACCCCAAGCGCCGGGACTCAACAGGGCCCCATACTGGCTGGCGCCCGCGAGCGATAGCATCGACGTGGAGCTGTTCCAGTTTCCGCCGGACGTGTAGATATTGGTGGTCCTGGCCTGCGGGGCTCCGCCTGGGACGGCGGCATCGTAAAAGCCCTCGACGACTTGCAGCATCGAGGCGTTCGTCGGCGCCGCGGAGCCGTCATAGAGGACGACCGCCTTCAGCGGGAAATTGGGTGAGGTGACGCGATAGACCACGACTAGAGCGGCGCCCTCGGTGAGAGGAAGCGCGTTGCCGCCGTCGGGCAAGCTGACCGTATGCGATCCCGAAGCTACGCGCACACCATTCGATACCGGGAAATAGGGAAGCACATCCGTGCGGTACACGCGCATCGTGCCTGTGAAATTGCCGTCGGTGTACTGCACGTCGTTGCCCATTTTTTGTCCGCTGATGGAGTAGCCGCGGAATGTCCCGCTGTTAGCAGAAGGCAATGGTGTGTTTTCCAGGGTTAACGAATAGAGGTATGCACCGACGATATCCGCACCGTCTGGAATGCCGTTCGTCGAATCCTGGGCGGAGGTAGGTATGGTTATGGTTCCGGTGGCCATACCGCCGATGCCGGTACCGCGCAGGGCTACTCCGGCCGCAGAGTAATCCCCGGTGACGAAGAAGTTGTTGAGCAGTGTGAGCGGATTCGATGAGCTCGCGGGATAGAAGGTGAACGACAGGGCGGGCGGATTCGCCACCATCGCAGTGAAAGGATCAGATACATTGATGCTTTGTCCGATCAACACATTCCGCGTGACCAAGAAAGTGCCGACAGGACCGACCAGCGGATAGAAATAGGCGCCAGCCGCGGGATCAGCATAGATCGTGATGCCGATCAAGTCTCCTGTCAGAACAGGAATCGGCTGTTCGTTGAATGTCAGTACGCTGGCGCTTGTCGCGAAATAAGGGTATCCAGGCAGCAGCTGTTGCAAAGCGGGACGCGGATCATGAACCGTCCCTTGCGCCACCACTTGCAGACCGGAGGAGGTGCTGCGGAAGATCTTCAGTTGCACCCCCGCGGGGACACCCGGGTGCCCATTTGCCAAAACTCCTCCGCTGAACTCCGTCTGCCAGCTCGTAATAAACCCATTCTGCGAGATCCCGTAGGGCGTCGCGTAGGTGTCGGTGTAGTTCGGCGCGCCACCCTGCGTGATCTGGCTCTGGGGGGTTGTCGGCAACGAAGGCGGCGACAATTGCGTCACTGTTAAAGTGCCAAGCCCGAAGGCAAAGGTGTAATTGGCAGCGGACAAGGTCCCCTGCGCCGCAAAGATCGGATAGCTGCCAGGTGGAGTGGTTGCCGTCACCACCGTGGACAAGGTCGACGCGCCGGTGACCGCTGTCGCAGCCGTGTCACCATTCACAAACCCGGTTAGCGTCGCGGTCAGCGTGGGCAGCACCTCGCCGAAGGGTTTAGTCATGCCATCCGGTACCACGGTTAGAACGGCCGGAGTGACAGTCAGATTCACGCTCCCGCTGCTGCTTGGGACCGAACCGCCTCCACTGTACGATGCCGTAATCGTGTGAGTGCCTGCGGATAGCGGTGGGGTATTTAGGCTCGCCTGACCGGAGCTATTCAGAGTGACCGTTCCAAACGGACCGATTGTGCTGTCAATGAACTTTACCGTCCCAATAGAAACCGGCGAACCACTCGACAGAACCGTTGCCGTCAAAGTCGCGGACTGGCCATACACAACAGGGTTGGGTGTTACATTGACGCTGGTTCCAGTTGGGGAGCTGACCAAAGCAATCGCCAACCGAACAATGTTGTTGGATATAGGAACGAGCGTACCGATCGAGGTTAGCTGGCCGGTCGTTTGGTTAATCTGGAAACCTGCAATCCCGCAGCTCGGGCCACAAGTCGTGTACAGGATATTCCCGGTCGCCTCTACCGCGACGGCTGCTCCACCGTTGGCATACGGCGATCCCGCTACAACTGTCAAAGCGCCCGTGGTTTGATCGATCGCTAGCGCCGTGGTTGTGTTGTTGCTCTGGTTGGTAACAAAGAGGAATCGGCCCCTCGGATCAAACGCGAGCCCGCGTGCTCCGACAGTGAATCCCGACACCCGCACGAACCCCGTGTTGTTCGACTGGGTGTTGTAAGACCACGTGGAAGGATCGGAGTCGATCACCGTATACGTGCCGGGAGGCAACGCCACATTGTTGAGATTGGCCTGCCAGGCAACGAAAGGCGGTAGCGACTGACCCTGAGCATTGAGTCCCTGCGCGGGAAATGGCCCATAGACGTTACCATTCTGGTCTTTAAGGCTGATCGTACCTGGATTAGCCCCCGCACCGCCATTGTAGTGATAGGTCGCTATCTGTGTGACTTGCGTCGGCGCTGTTAGGACGAACGTCGTCGCAGTGGGTGGTCCGGCAGTCTGCTGGGTGACCGCAGCGATATTAAAGCCGTCGAAAAGCAACATTGCAGACTGCGCAGCCTGCAGCACACTGAAGGGTGACCCGGAGAGCGGCGTAAGGAGTCCGGTGGCCTGATCGATGCTGAAGGCATAAACACCCGAGCCGCTCGTGCTCTGGCTAACGAAGAGGTAGCGGCCGAGCGGATCGATTGCGGCGGCGGATGGGTCTGGACCTGCCGCGAAGGGCGATCCCGGCAGTGGGGTGAGCCCACCAGTTGCCGGGTCGACAGCATAGCCAGAAAGCGAGTTCCCCGCCGTGAAATTCCAGTTTGGAACATACAGGAACCTTCCGTTCGGGTGCATGGCGACGTTCCCGGCCCCTAACGCCGGAAGTGCAAAGGGGCTGCCAGCTAGCGAAGAGGGAACGGCCGTCTGCTGGTCGACGCTCAGGCCGGACAGTTGGGTGGTGTATGGGTTATCGAGATACAGGAAGCGTCCTGTCGGATCGCTTGCGATGTAAGAGGACGGACTTCCGCCGAAACAAAATGGAGATCCGGAAACCAGGGTTAAAGAGCCGCTTGGCCCATCGATGGCGAACGAGGAAACGTTGTTGAAGACGACGCTATTTGCGGTAAACAGAAAACGGTTCAGGGGATCGATGGCCAGATCGTTCACTCCACCGGGCGCAGCGCCCTTGGGAAACTTGCCACAGGTAAAACCTCCATACGGATCAACCGCAGGGCCGATGGATGTCAAAAAGCCTTTGGACGGATCGATGGCGTATCCGGAAACGGGAAGAGGCGCGGTCAAGTCGCCCGAATACAGATACTCCTTAATACCGGCAGCGGAAGACAACGGCGCCGGATACACCTGCAACGTCCCATTTAAGAACATGAAGGTGTAGTTCGCTGCCGAAAGCGTTCCCTGCGCCGCCACGATCGGATAAGTGCCGACCGGGCTCGTCGGCGTCGCCGTGGTTGTCAATGACGGAGTTCCGTTGAGCGCTGCAGTCGTGTCGTTATTTACGAATCCGGAGTAGCTAGCTGAAAATGCCGGAAGCGGATCGCCATAGAACTTGGACGTGCTGATGGCGGTGACGGTCAGAACGGCCGGAGTGACGGTCAGATTCGTGCTCCCGCTGCTGGCAGGGATAGATGAAGCGCCGCTATAAGACGCCGTGACGCTGCGAGTGCCTACGGCGAACGTCGTGACGTTCAGGCTTGCTATGCCGGAGCTGTTCAGAGCGACGGTTCCAAGCACCGCGCTAGTGGTGGTGTCGGTAAACGTTACCGTCCCGACCGAAACCGGCGAACCACCCGACAGAACCGTCGCTGTCAATGTCGCGGACTGGCCATACACAACAGGGTTGGGTGACGCAGTGACGATGGTCGAGGTCGGGAAAGAGACCAGCGCTGTTGCCATGGACAGGTTGAAGCCCACGGCGGGAAATCTACCGATTGAGGGATCAAGTTGCCCGCTGTTTTGGTCAATTCGGAAACCGGCAATGGTGGGCCCACCGCAAACCGTCCCGCAACTCGTGTAGAGGTAATTCCCCGTGGGATCGATAACCATTCCTTGCCCACCGCCGGGAACTGGGGCAGTTCCGATAGGAGTTAACAAACCGCTAGTTTGATCGATCCTGTAGGTTGCTGTGCTGGCGTTCGCCCTTGAGACGAAGAGAAACCGTCCTCTCGGATCGACGGCCATCGATACGGCGGGGAAATCGGCAATCAGCGAACCCCAGGAAAGCGGAAACAGCCCACCGCTCACCGGGTCGATGCCGTATCCAGTGATCATCGCGCCGACCTGAGTCTGAGCTATGAAGACAAATCGGCCCAGCGGATCCATCGCGGCTGCGCCTGCGCCGTTAATTGTTAGCAGAGGAGATCCCGGCAGAGGAATCGGAACTCCCTTGCCCGGATCAATTAAGTAGCTGTAGAGGAGGTTGCCAGCGCCATCTGCTACATACACAAATTTTCCATTGGGATGGATAAGAATCTTGTAAATCTGTCCAGGCTGAAAAATTGGGCCGGTTAGCATGAATGGGGTGCCGCTTGCCTGTATCCCAAAGCCGAATAGCTGTTGCGTGGAGTTACTATCGACGTATAAGAGCTTTCCAGCAGGATCCTCAGCCGCCTGAGACACGCCCGCAAGCCCGAAGTTGAACAAAGGAGTAGGCGCTAACGAGCCTGTGGTTCGGTCCATTGGATACGCGGAAAGGGTTCCGTTGACATTGCTCGTAACGTAGAGAAAACGGCTGAGAGTATCGGCTACCACGTCCGATGTCGGCGCCGGAACGGGGAATGGAGAGCCAGGCACCGGGGCCAGCAGACCGCTAAGCGGATTGATCGACAATCCAGCAAGACTGCCGGAATCGTTTGCTCCTATGTATAGGTACTCCGTCACCGCGCCAGACGCCATCGGCGCCGCCTGATACACCTGCAGCGTCGCGTTGACAAAATTGAACGTGTAATTGGCAGCAGACAAGGTCCCTTGAGAAACGGTGATCGGGTAAGTGCCCACGGGACTAGTGGCGGTCGCTGTTGTTGAGAGCATCGGGGCGCCGCTGACAACTGTAGTCGTATCGCCATTCACGAATCCCGAAATGGCATACGTGAGTGGGGGAACGGGATCGCCCCAGAACTTCGACAACCTGTTTGCCGTGACCGTCAGCACTGCCGGGTTGACCGTTAGAGTCCCGCTTGCATACGCGATCGCGTAACCTGCCTTCGCCGCGCCTGTGCAGGCGATTGAGTATGTGCCCACCGTAGGAGGGTTGGTCGTCGTTTGCACCGAGCAGTTGGGCGAGGTGTCCAAGCCCACATTGGGAGTTACTGTGTACGCCGGAGACGGCGGTGTGGTGCCATAGGTGACCGACTGATTGTTCGCTGTCACGGTCAATACCGGCACTGGGTTCTCGGTGATGTAGATCGCATCGACGGTCGTAGCGCTTCCGGGAGTTGCGGCCTCGAAGGCAAGCAGGCCGTTCGCCAGCAAACCAGGTCCAAATGATGTTTGTGTGATTTGCCCACCGTTCGTTCCCGGAGCCGGATCCCCTGGCGCGACAACTTTCGTCAGCGAGTTGTCCAGACCGTAGTAGAAGGTTGCGACCAAATCCGGAACCACTGCTGCCAGGGTTTGTCCGGGAATTTCGTTTTGGAACGCCAATTCCCCATTTGGGCCAAGCGAGAAAACGTAGCCAGGCGATCCCTCATCTAGCGGATCTCCTCCTGGTAGGGCAAATGTCGTGAAATTAAAGTTGGTTCCAGGCGCAGGTTGTCCCTGTAGGGCGACGGTTTGCAACGCCCCCTGCGTTCCGCGACGCAGGAAGTATCCGGAGTCCGAGGCGCCGCCCGCTAGCGCTGCCGAAAAAGCCACGTCATGCTCATCGTTGATCAGCACGTCATTGGGAAGATTCTGCAAGCAGAGCTGAACGCATGAGCCAGCCTGAATGGAGAAATTGCCACCAGGCGGGGCAGGTGCACCGTCCAAGGCAATGCTCCGTGGCGGGTTCGAAACTGTTCCGATAAAGACGCCCGCTGAAGACACGCCGTTTGAAAGCGGACCGTAACCGGCAAAGAATGCGATTTCCCCGCTACTGTTCAATGAAAAGAAACCGGGAATGGTCGAGATTCCAAGATTGTTCGGACCCGCGTCCCCGGTCTTAACGATTTTGAGGGGAGTAGCGCCGACAGTTTTCAGATAGAGTCCCTGACTGCCATCCGACAAAGTCGCATTCAGCGCAACCTGTCCGTTGGAATTCAACTGTGGCGCTGTTCCCAATCCGCCGTTCGTTAGATCGGTGACCGTAAGGCCGCCGATAGAATCGCCGGTCGCAATCACTTTGGAAGGAGCGCTCCCCGCCGACACCAAATAGAAAGCGTTCTGACCCGACGACAGAGTCGTGGAAATCAGGACGGTTCCCTGGCTATTGATTGGCGACTGGGTAACATCGAATGAAGAGGTTGCGGCTGTCTGCGGCAAAACGAACGTTTGCCCCGTCACCGGGTCGATGTCTCCTCCAGCGATAAGCTTTACGAGTCCATTCGTTGACGTCCACAGCAGGACTGCCGTTGTGAAACTTGTGGTGGCCAGATTTGCGTCAAGCGCCACAGCACCGCCGGAATTGGCATAGATGTTGCCTCCAAAGAGGACTCCGGCAGGCATAACCAGGCGCGCACCCGCGATGCCGGGCATGGAGTCTCCGTCGCCAGCGATTCTCGTGATCGCCCCCGTAAGCGAATTCAGTACAAACGCGCTGACGGACCCACCCGCGCGCAGGGCGAAGAACGGGACCAACGATCCTGCCGACGAAATGGTGCCGTTGCGTAAAGAAATGCGCGCTCCCGACGGCAGAGGATCATTGGAATTGACGAGTTTTTGGAAAGATCCAGTACCGGAATGGAAGAGTCCGCCAAAGGCGGGTCCCGCAGTTTCCAATGCAGTGAAGACAACGGAATTGTCGCCCAAAATTCTTGATCGTGATCCTGAAAGGGAGAAGTTTCCGCCATCGCCGGAGGCGTTTCCGTCCAGTGCGATTAGCGTCGGCGCATTGGCTCCGCTCTGACTATAGATGGCATTCTGCCCGTTTGAGAGTTGCGTCGCAAAAACGACTGCCCCGGTGCTGTTGATCGAAGCAGGCGATAAGAAAGAAGCGAAAGTTGCACCTGTCACCCCAGGTGCCGATTCGCCGCTATAGGCCACAACCTGTGTGGCCGCTCCGGAAATTTGACCTCGGAATATGGCGGCGTTCGTCGTTGGGTTACCCGCGATAGCGCTCCGAAACACGACGTCGCCTTCATCATTGCTCAGAAGGGGCGCAAAAGGGGCACTATATGTGCCGCCACCAGGAACAGGCGCAGTCATTGCCGAAGAAGCTATCTCGTGGGTTAAACCTAAATTCGGATCGCTAATCCAAATAGCTCTTCGTGTGACTGAATTTGTGGTTACCGACGCAATGAAAGCGACTTGTCCCAGGTTGTTAATGGCTGCCTGCGATAGGTTAAAGTCGGTAAAAGTGCCGCCTCCGGGTACTTGGTCTCCGATCGCAGCAACCTTGCGAATGCCATTCTTGATCGATGCAACGTAGAGTCCGGCGTTGCCGTTCACCGTCCCGGAAAAAAGCAATTCGCCATTGTTATTGAAACTCGCCCTGCTTCCTTCGGGAAAAACAAGTGGAGCAACACTTTGCAGCGTTCCCCCTGGCACCGCAGTACCGGCAGTAGCCACAACCATAGGAGCCGAACCGGCCGGCGCAATATACAACCTTGCGGGCACTTCTAAGACAAGGAGTGCAAATGCTGCATCGCCGGCATCGTTCAATAGCATGCTGCGGCCAGGGATAATTCCTCCCACGGCCAATTGGGCCGAATCCGCAATTTGCTTGAGGGTGACGCCATCAGAGACCAGCATCTGGGTGCCTAACACGCCCGCTGTTTCATAGACCAGGTTGAATGCGACGGTGCCGGAGGAGTTGATGGCGCGCACAATCATGTAGTCAGCGTGCCCGCCTGTCACGCCGGGCACCGGATCGCCACTTTGAAAGAGCCGGATGGGAGTGCTTGCTCCGGCCTTTTGCAGGAAGACTGCCGAGAGCTGAGCGTCGTTGAAAGCCGCATCGCCGGCTGCGTCAACAACTAAATTACCCACTTGACCAAAATTGTTTGACAAATTCAGAGCGGACTGATCGTTGACGATCGCCACAACCGTGCGGACGGTCTGAGCGAGTGCGGTGCAGGTCGACAGTACGATTGCCAGTATCGCCGAAAGAAAAATTGTCAATGACTTAGGCAAGGGTATCCCCTCTTGTGTAGGCCCTTCCGATTAAGGATCGGAATTCGACACGCCTTCGAAGGTGACGCCGGACTGGAAGTTCAAGATCGTCGCCGGCCCAAGGACGCTCACATTGGAAACGCCCGATGCGACACCGCGTCCTACGAACACGCCGGCTGCGCCGGGAACGATGCCCGGGCCGGAGATTTGGTGACCGTTCAGGTTTAGAACGACATTGCTGGTTACGACGGTAATGCCATCGCCGGGGCAACTGAGCAAGTCGTTCTGCAGAACATACGTGCCTGGGCTGGCGATGACGGTTCCGCAGGTGGTTACAATCCCCTGTGCCGCAGCATCGGTCGAGCTGTACGCAACAATGGGGATACCCAGCGCCAACCAGGTAACCAGGCGCGCAGCGTGCCGCTCAACGCGGGTGCAATGCAGGAAGCGAACTGGGATTTCGCCACTCATTACCCGACCTGTACGTCCCCATCAGCGCTTGGGCGCCACCCTCGCGGGCAGCTCGCATGACTCGGGGCCGCTGCGGCTCGCCATTCCTTCGGATCACGATCATCCCGGAATTGTGATCACGATACGCCCCAGAAACATTGATCATCATGATCCGGAATCCGCAACCCGAGGCCGACCCGGTCGTTGGGACTTACTGCCAGGTTTGTTCTTGAGAATGGCTACCTTCAGTGCTCGCTTGATACTACTTTGTCCCATGCGAGTCAAGCGCAAAATCGCCCTTAGCGTATCCTTGCCGGAGATGTCCTTGCTGAAGCGCTGGAAGCAATAAATGGTCAGCAGTTTGAGCAGGAAATCCGAGCACGACGCCCGGATGCTGCGATTTTCCGTTTCGACGGAAGATTCTCGGGGGCGGTGGTTCGGCAACTCCTTCAAGCCGGTTCCGAAGCCGATCATATCGTCCTTGCGACTTATGTCGTGCACGGCACCGCGAGGCAAGGCGTGATGAACGGAAAGCAGATCAGCCATTTCGGTTTCCGAGGTCTAAGCGGCCGAGTGTTTCAGGAAATTGTCACTACCTTCCCACGGAAGACAGCAGTTAAGCCCGAGACTTGCTGGTCGGTATCGCCTTCTCAATGACCCCCGGTATGGCGCGGTCAGTTCTGACTCCCACAAAAGCAATGGAATCATCAGCAATATGGCGGAAGCGTGTGGGAGTCGAACCCACCATTCGACCCGCTAAGGACCGAATCGCCGGCTTTGAAGGCCGGGGAGATCACCGGACCCCTTTCGCTTCCGGGGGAAGTATATCAGGTGAGGAAAAGCGCGCTCCGTGCTGGCGCTGGATGAATTGGGGAGGGGGGCGAGCTTCGGCGTGGCGCGGCTGCACCGGATAAAGCCCGTGCTACTACTGGCGTGATCAAGCTGGGGTCGCCGCTTCGACCGCGGCGCGCTGGGTGCGAATCAGGGCGGCGACGAGGTCGTAGAGGGCGGGGCTGGTGCACACTTCGTAGTAAGGATGCGAAGAGGGCATGCCGATTTTTCCGTCGGGGAGAAGCTGGCGGGCGAGACCTTTGCGGAGAACAAGAAGCTCGACGGAGTCGCCGAGGGGCACTTCGCCGAAATACAACGCTACGTTTTCTTTACCCCAGGGCATATCGAGCTTGGTCTCGATGGAGTCGAGCGAAATTTCCTCGGACAGTTTCTGAAAGCCCTCTTCGTTTAACTCAATGCCGTTCATGTTAAATCGCACGAGAAATTCGTCGAGCTCTTCGGCGGAAGCGCCCTCCATGGTGTTCAGAAATTGAAAAACGGAGAAATGGGTTTTCTGTGCGCCGAGCAGACGTTTGGCGAGTTTGGCGCAACCGGAGAGGCGGTCGGAGAGATTGAGGGCCTTGGAAATCATGATCCGGGAATCGCCGTCGGCCCAGTAGGTGGGGGCCGAGCCCTGGAAGGCAACGCCAACGCCGAGTTCCAGAGCGGGGAGATTGCTGCTGGCGGCGCCGTCATTGTAGGAATTGCAGACGACGAGAATCTGGCGCGAGAGGATGCAGGCTTTGGCAACGGAGCGAGCGTAGGCAAGATTGGATTCGGTTTCGAAGATGGCGAGGATGACGGCGTCGCCTTCAATGAAAACTTTTTTGGCATTGTAGCGGTCCAGAAGCTTCTTGACCGGTTCGTGCAGGTTGAGGCTGAAGTGCGAGGCGGGACTCAGTCCGCGGGAGAGAAGATCCTGCGTCATTTTCGTGGAGCCGCGTACGTCGGCTTTGATGATGACGTGAGAGACGACTTGATCCTGTTGCGGCTTGGCTTCGTCCTGAAGCACGCATTCGTAGAGCCGATTGTTGAGGCGGGAGAGTTCGCGGGCCTGTTCGGTGGTGACAAGATTGATGCGCTCCATGCAGGTGGTGAGGTGGTCGGCATCGCGCAGCTCCCGGCGGAGGCGCAGAAAATCCACGGCGAAACGCAACACAAAGGCTTGCATCTCGTCGCGAGAATAGCGCCGGATTTGGCGGGAGAGGTCCTCGACAGGTTTGAGGGAGAGCTTGCGCGCGGGGACCTGCTTCAGTACATGCTCGACGCGTTTCATTTCTTCCTTGGAAACGAGCGCCTTGCGAAGCTGCTGCAGGTGGACGGGCGGACTGTACTCCTGGGCGATGGAACGAATTTCATAGCTGGCGAGAACGTGATACAGGATTTCCTGCTGCTCGAGGCGCTCGAGCAGCCGCGTCAACATCCTCGCGCGCAAAGAGCGCTTGGCTTCGGGGGGAAACATGGGGTCGAAAAGGCGCTGGGCGTTTTCCGGCTCGTTCAAATAATCGTCAATGCGGCCTTTGTGGTCCTTGGCCAGGAAATCGATTTTTTGCTTGGCGGCGTCGATCTGCGGGCCAAGTTCCTCGAGCTTGTATTCCTGATGCTTGAGGCGAAGCTCGACGTCGTTGAGAGAGGCTCTTAGATCGGAGCCGCCGGAAGGGCTGAGAAATTTGTTGAGAAAACCGCCGCGGTCGAGACGCTTGCGGAGATTCTCGCGCTGCTCCTCGAGGCTGGCGACCTCGTTGCGTATAGTTTGCGCTTGCTCGAGCAGCGCCCCGTGAACCTGATTGGCTTCGGCGTAGGATGGATCCTCGCTAAGGTTGAGTCCGGCTTCGCGCAGAAATTCGTGGAAGAGCGCGTCCATGACCTCGAAGCGGTCGGGGTCACGCACGTAATTACCGAGCAGTACGTAGTTCTCGAGAAAAAACCTATCATCCTTGCCGCCGTCGAGAAAGATCAAACGATTTTTCAGCAACTCGTACAACGGCGAGAAGTCTTCGCCAAAAAGCGCGCGGCGCGATTTGCACACGACGTTTTCTTCCGCATCGACGACCATCTGCGCCACTTGCTGGCCGACTGCACGAACGACGCGGCGACGCGAGGATTGCAGTTCGGAGAGCTTGGCTTTAATGACATGAGCTTCCTGGCTGCGCTCGAAATGCTCGCCGCGCTGGCGAACCCATTCTTTGCCTTCGAGGATGAGATTGGCGAATTGATTGCCGATTTCGAGAGTGAGAAATCTCAGGAGACTCAGGCGGAAGAGCAGGTCGATCTGGATGTTTTTGTGGAATTTTGCCTGGGTCACGGCGCTCTGCATGAAGTCGGTAAGCTGTTTGCGGAAAGTAGTGTGGTCCGGACCCCTGACGGCGCGCAACTCAGTGCCGGCTACGTAGGAGCCTTTGGTGTGCTGGCGGATGAGATCGAATAGATACTCGCGAGAAGCCTGCACGAACCGGGGGCTCAGGAACACGTCGTGGTGGATGTTGTCCACCCCGATAGCCAGCGACCCCATGGGGATGGTGGTGTTGTAGCTCTTGAGTTCGATCCCGGCAGCTTCTGTCGCGCTGGGCGTGAGGATCCTGTTGGCCATGATCTCGCCGAGGGGCTTTTTCCAAACTAGCAGCCGAAGGGGGAAGGGGCAAGGATTGGCGGCGGGATGGTGGCGAGAGAGTAAGCTCAGGTACACCAAACGGGAGGCTCAACGGCAAGATACCGATAGATTTGCAGGGCTAGGGGCGCCCGTCTGAAGGCGGCCGTTACATAACTTGGATGCGGCGGGCGTCACCGCCTAGATGTTCGAGTTTGAGGCGGAGTTGGGGCCAGGGAGGCGGTAGGGGGAAGCGCTCGGACCATTCGAGGATGACCACGGCAGGTTTGGCGAAGACGTCTTCAAGTCCGAGGGTCTCGAAATCGTGAAAATTTTCGATACGGTAGAGGTCGGCGTGGTAGACCTTGGTGGCCCCGGCCGCACCGTAGACATGAACCAGCGTAAAGGTTGGACTTGTAACTTCGTCTTCGGCGGCGGCGCCGAGCCCGGCTACGATGCCTTTGGTGAGTGTGGTCTTCCCGGTGCCGAGATCCCCGGTGAGCAGCACGAGTACGGGAGCCTGAAGGCGTTTGGCGAATTCCCTGCCCCACTGCGTGGTTTCTTCGGCGGAGTGCGTGATGATTTCCTCATTCACGCGTTTGCAGCTCCTGCAGGAGTTGATGGCGCGCACGGGGAATGGTGGCAGCTACTTCGGTGGCGAGCAGGCCGGACTCATCAGTATTTTTTGCAGCGAATTCGGCGGCTTTACCGTGCAGGTAGACGCCGAGTGCAAGGACACGCGTCCAGTCGGCGGTTTTGAATTGCGCGGTAAGGGCCGCGAGAACGCCCGTCAAGATATCCCCGGAGCCCCCTTTTGCCAGGCCCGCGTTGCCGGAGGTGTTGACGAAGATTTGACCGTCGGGGGCGGCGATTATGGTGTGTGAGCCTTTGAGGATGACGTGGGCGTTCCAGCGGCGCGCGGCGTCTTGCGCAGTCTTGACGCGATCTTGCTGCACATCTTTTGTTGAACTCATGAGCAACCGCGCCATTTCTCCGGGATGCGGAGTAATAGCGAGAAATTTGCTCTTGCGCGCCCGCAGAACATCGGCGTTGCCAGCGAAAGCGTTCAAGCCATCAGCGTCGAGAATGAGGGGAAGCTCAGTTTGCAATACGACCTTGCGGATGAACTCTTGCGTTTCGGGATGAAGGCCCAGGCCTGGACCTAAGGCGAGAACGTCTTTGTTTTCCGCAATGCTCTCAAAGCGCCCCCGCGCAAGATTTTCCATTGCAGCGGTGCCCTGTGACGTTGCTGCCAGGGGTTCGGTCATGATCTCGGGATGGGCAGAGGCCACGACGGGGAGCACAGGGCCGGGAGTCGCTACGGTGACCAAGCCTGCTCCGGCGCGCAGCGCGGCGTAAGCGGCCATTACAGCGGCTCCGGACTTGCCCAGCGAACCGGCTACAATGAGGGCGTGGCCGTACAATCCTTTATGCGAATCGATCGAGCGAACAAGTGGAAGTTGCGCGAACTCTTGCGGCTCGACCCAGCGCAGCGCGCCGTGGCCGATTTCCTCGACGAGCAAGGAAGGCGATCCGATGTCCGCGACTTCGAGCATGCCGACGGCGACAGAATCGCGCGAGATCAACAGGCCTGGCTTCGGCGCCGTGAAGGTAACGGTTTTGTGGGCGTATAGAACGGAGCCTTCCGCGGGCTGGCCGTCGGATGGCAGCCCGGACGGCGCATCGACAGCGAGAATCAGGGCTGGACGAGCGGCCGTGGAGTTTTTCGACCGGCGATTGATGGCCGAGATTGCATTCGCGATGACGCCGCTCGCGGCTCCGCGAAAGCCGGTGCCGAAAATGGCGTCGACGATGACATTGGCATTGGAGATCTCCGGCCAAGCGGTTTGCCAAGCAGCTTCGTCGGTGATCGCGACTACGTGATTGCCGATTGCGGTCCAGCGGTGGAAATTTGTGGCCGCATCGCCTTGCAACTCCCGCGGTTCGGAGAAGAGGTAGAGCGTCACCTTGGTACCCGACGACTGCAAGTGCCGGGCGGCAACGAAACCGTCTCCGCCATTATTGCCTTTGCCGCAAAGGACCGCGATCCTTGTTGGCTCGGCCGAGGCCCTATCAATGGCGCAATAGCAAGCGTCCGCCACGCGGCTGCCCGCAGTCTCCATGAGCTGAAGGCTGGGAATGGCGTAGCGCTCACTGGTCAAGCGGTCGACTTCGCGCATCTCGGCAGCGGTGAGCACTTTCATGGCAGATTTCCCGGACGGCTAAAGCATCCAGCCGCCGCTGACATTGACCACCTGACCGGTGACGTACTCCGCTTCATCGGAAGCGAAAAAGCCGACGGCAGCGGCAACATCTTCCACGGTGGGCGGTCGGCCGATGGGAAACCGCGCGTCGCGGATGCGCCGCGCCTCATCCCGCGTCAGCTCCTTTTCATCGATGCTGGAGGGATTTACGACGTTGACGGTGATGCCATTCTTGGCTTCTTCCAGAGCTAGGGAGCGGGAGAGCGCAACGACGGCGGCTTTGGCGGCGGCGTAGGCGGAAATTTTTGCCTGGCCGAACGCACGCTCCGCGCCGACGGCGCCAAGATTGATGATGCGGCCCCAGCGGCCGCGACGCATGTGCGGGAGGGCGGCGCGGCTCATGTACAGCACGGTCATCAAGTTCGAGGAAAAGATGCTTTGCCAGTCTTCGAGCGAAGATTCGGCGAGCGTGCCCCAACGGAAATCGCCGACGTTGTTCACCAGGATGTCGATGCGTCCAAAACGATCCGCCACCGTGCGCAAGAGCTGCTCGGCGCGCGGGGCATCGGTGATGTCGGTCTCCACCGCGACACAATCGGCGCCACTCGCCTGCAATTGCAGCAGGGTTTGCTGCGCGGCGGCTTTATTCGAGCGGTAAGCGATGGCCACGCGCGCGTCGTCCTTCGCCAGGCGCACTGCGATTCCTCGGCCGATGCCCCGACTGCCACCGGTAACTAGTGCTACGCGATTGCGAAGGGACATTCCTCTCCTCAAATGATCCGCAGCGAAGCATGCCAGTATAACGCAGGTGGCTGAAATGTCGGGCTGCGGCTGATCTCTACCGCTCACATTATGGCGTGAACGAGGTTTTGAGAGACGCAGTCCAAATCTTAATGCAAGCGGGCGACGATTACGGTCATGTCATCGGCTTGCTCGGGGGTGCCGGCCCATTCTTCGGCGGCGGTCATCAGGGATTCGGCGACGACCTTCGGGGTCGCGCCTTGCACGTGGACGGCGGCTTGCTGCAGGCGGCGAATGCCGAACTCTTCGCCGTAGACATTTTCCGGTTCAATCAATCCGTCACTGTAGCCGACGAGCAACGAATCGGGCGGCACAAGCACCGCGCCTTCTTCGTAGCAGTAATCCTCAACGACTCCGAGAACCATGCCACCTTTATCGAGATGCAGAGCCGAATCCTTGGAAATAAGAAACGAAGGAAGATGGCCGGCGTTGGTGTAGCGCAGATTGCGCGTGCCGCTGTCGTAGACGGCGATAAAGAAAGTGGCGAAGCGGTCGTCGCCGGTGTTGCGCACCAGGTGTTTGTTGAGGCGCGAGACGAGCTCGGCGGTGCTCATGGTTTCGCTTCCGGCCACCAGCACCTGACTCCGCAGGGCGGCTTGCAGGCTGGCCATCAGGAGCGCAGCGGAAATTCCCTTGCCGGAAATATCGGCGATGGCTATGGCGAGGTGGCTGGGACTGAGCTGAATAAAGTCATAGTAATCGCCGCTGACGGCGCGGGCGGCCTTGCAGATGGCTTCGATCTCGACGCCAGGGACCTGAGGCAAAGTCCTGGGAAAGAGCTGGTCCTGCACTTCGCGCGCGATGGAAATCTCGTTTTCGAGGCGCTGGCGCTGTTTCTGCTCCTCGATGAGATTACTGATGGAACTGGTCATAAGGTTGAACGACTCACCGAGTACGCCGAGTTGATCGCGACGCTCGATGCGCACGCGGTGCGAGAGATCGCCGGCCTGCACGAATTGCGTAGCGCGATACAGTTCATCGATTGCTTTGGTGATTTGCCGGGTGAGCGCCAAGCCGGTGATCAGCGCAGCAGCCCAGATAACGAAAAAGGCGATGAGGATGAGCATGAAAAGAATGAGGTAGGTGTCGCGCAGCTCGCCGAGGGAGCTGAACATGCGGCCGCTCAACTGGGAGTCGCGGGCGTTGAAGACGGCGAGCACAGGGTGAAGCGGCTGGACTTTGCCGTCCGGCCGGACGTAGACGGAATCCAGACGGGAAACGACATCGACGGCGGGATCGATCCACAGCAGCGCGGGCTGCAGAGAGCGATTTTGGGCGACGATACGATGAGTGTTTGCGTACTTCGCGCCGCTGTCGGTAGTGTACAACACGCCTTGTTGGGTGCCGCCGGTATAGGGCTCCATCAAGTTGAGCTGAATGGCGCCAAGATCGGGGGCAATGGAGGCCAGAAACGTATCGTTCACCGGAACGCGCAGGGTGACGATGCGCAGACCGTGACGGTCTTGCATGGCGCGCATGCTAACGATGGCGAGAAAGCACTGTTCCTTATTGCCGCACGGAAAGGGTTTTTCCTGCTGCACCAGCCCGGCAAACGCCTGGCGGTTGGAAGCGATGGCGTGCAACAGCGTGACGTCATCGGAAAATTCGATGGACAGGCCGGGCAGCTCGCGGTCGTGGACGGCATGCGACTGGTCGGCGAGGATTCGCTCGGCTTCCTCTTCGCTGGTACCACGCAGAAGAGCGCCATGGGCGGCGGCGATATGCTCGGCGATGTCGGCAAGCATATCTTTGCGGCGCTGGACATCTTCGTAGAGAAGGTACGACGCAAGCTGCGAGTAAAGAATACTCGCGGAGCGGACGGCGAGAAGGACGAGAAGCAAAACCGGAACGAGAGCGATGAAGAGGCCGGCAACGATGAGGCGGTTGCGCAGGCTCCAGAGCAAGCGGCTGCGTCCGAAGGCCAGCAAGCGGTAGAGCAGGTAAAGGGCGGCGAGCAGGGCGACAAATTTGAGGTAATTAAAAATGCGGCCATTCGCTTCAAAGAAGTAAGCGAGGCCTCCGGCCAGTGCCAAGATGGACGCGACAAGATCCAGGCGGGAAACGCGGTCCCATAGGGTGCGGAGTTTGAAGGCAGCGGTCACACGTCCACCTTGGACAGAAAGACTACTTTACCTTAAGGAGGAGCTTTAGGCCGAGCGGGCGGGGTCGCCGCGACGGCCAGGGCTGAAAAGGCTTACTTGGCCAAATCGCCGCGGACGCGACTGTGATAGCGGCTGTAGGTGAAGTAGATGACCAACCCGATGACCAGCCAGATAATCAGGCGCGCCCAATTGATCCAGCCCAGCTTGTACATCATATAGCCGTTAAAAAGGATGCCGAAAATCGGCACCAACGGTACCCACGGCGTGCGAAAGGGCCGGGATTGCTGCGGATTGGTCCGGCGCAAGATCATCACCGCGATGCACACCATGATGAAGGCCAACAGCGTGCCGATGTTCACCATCTTTCCGATATCGTCGATCGGGGTGATGCTGCCGACGATAGCGGCAAGCAAACCCACGAGAATGGTGTTCTTGTAGGGCGTGCGGAATTTCGGATGCACGGAGGCAAAAAATCTCTTGGGCAGCAAGCCATCATTGGCCATGGCATAGAGAACGCGAGTCTGACCGAGCAGCATGACGAGCATAACGCTGGTGAGCCCTGCCAGAGCGCCGACAGTGATGATGTGCGAGGCTACGCTCAGTCCGCGATCCAGGAATGCTTCCGCGATGGGCGCTTCGATATTGATGTCTTGCCAGCGAACCATGCCGGTGAGCACGCCGGCGACGAGAATGTACAACAACGTGCAAATCAGCAGCGAAGCCATGATGCCTATGGGCAGATCGCGCTGCGGATTCTTGCATTCCTGCGCCGTGGTGGAAACAGCGTCGAAGCCGATGTAGGCGAAAAAGATATAGGCGGCGCCCGCGCCTATGCCCCCGACGCCCATGGGCGCGAAGCTGGACCAGTCATGCCCCCAGTTGGCGAAGTTGATGTAGTGAATGCCGAGGCCAATGACGAAGAGCACCACACCCACCTTGATCGTCACGATCGTGGCGTTGAAGCGCGCACTTTCCTTGATGCCAAGGACCAGGATGGCGGTGATGACCAGAGCGATGACGAAAGCCGGAAGGTTGAAGCCAATTTCGCGCCCGAAAATCACTGGAGCATTGAGCAACGCATGCGCCTGCTGAATCAGGTCCGGCGACTTCGCACCGACGAT
>Ga0210409_10001182_pt1 | contig 35426 bp, 29 predicted proteins | sample IncBWH17MmetaG_FD_161649 | JGI IMG/M metagenome (GOLD analysis project Ga0210409, IMG submission 161649) | Forest soil microbial communities from Barre Woods Harvard Forest LTER site, Petersham, Massachusetts, United States - Inc-BW-H-17-M | ecosystem: Environmental > Terrestrial > Soil >... | reverse complement strand
CTGGAGGAATCGTTGCCTGAGTTAAGAAAGGATCCCATCACCGGACGATGGGTGATTATTTCGACGGATCGCGCCAAACGGCCGTCCGATTTCCTTCGCCAGAGCGTTGAGATCAAAGGAATCGGAATCTGTCCGTTTTGTTACGGTCATGAATCGAAGACGCCTCCCGAAGTTCTCCAGTACGGGCGCAACGGCAGCGGTCCGAACACGCCGGGCTGGCAAGTGCGCGTGGTTCCCAACAAATTCCCCGCGCTGGGCATCGAGGGAGACCTCGACAGGGAAGGCGAGGGGCTCTTCGACCGCATGAACGGCGTCGGCGCGCACGAGGTCATTATCGAAACGCCCGACCATCGCAGCACTCTCGCAACGATGTCGGAAAGGCAAATCGAAGACGTGCTCTGGGCGTTTCGTGACCGCATGCAGGATCTCAAAAACGACAAGCGCTTTCGCTACATTTTGATTTTCAAGAATCATGGAGAAGCGGCTGGCGCTTCACTCGAGCATCCTCATTCTCAATTGATCGCGCTGCCGATCGTTCCGAAGCGCGTGCGCGAGGAAGTGGACAGTTCACGGCACTATTACGACGACAAAGAGCGCTGCATTTTCTGCGACATGATTCGCCAGGAACATGATTCGGGCGTCCGCGTGATCAGCGAAACCGATTTGTTCGTGACGCTGGCTCCTTACGCGCCGCGTTTCCCGTTTGAGATGTGGATTCTGCCGAGGCAGCACGCTTCGGCGTTCGAGAATCATCAGAGCCTCATCTATGCGGGTCTGGCCAAAGTGCTCAAGGACAACCTCTCGCGCCTCGATATGGTGCTTGACCGCCCGGCCTACAACCTGATGATTCACACCTCGCCCATCAGCGAGGAAACCAACGAGCACTACCATTGGCATATCGAGATCATTCCCAAGCTCACGAAAGTGGCCGGCTTCGAGTGGGGCACAGGCTTCTACATCTGCCCCACGCCGCCCGAGGAATCCGCACGCTTCATCCGTGAGGCGCAAGTCATGCCCTTGGCGTCGCGCTGAGACAACGATTGAGCCTGCAATTCAGATTTTCTTAACCTCGTGCGGCCGCTGACAAGGGGACTCCAGTTTCGCTATACTTCTAGACTCCGGCGCGGTACCCAAGTGGCCTAAGGGAGAGGTCTGCAAAACCTCCATTCGTGGGTTCAACTCCCACCCGCGCCTCCAAAATGCTTTGCATCCCTCAAAATTCGTAGGGTCGTCAAAATCACCGCATCCGCGCCTTTTCCCGCTAGGGAATCAGGGGTAGCGAAGCTTCAGAATCAGTATCGCGAGCGCGAACATGAGTGTCACACTATTCGCGAACAGCACGGGCCTGTTATTCAGGAGCAAGCCGTAGGCAGCCCAGAGTGCGGTACCGAAGGTAAATACGCACTGCGTGATGACCGAGATGCCCTCGGTTCTCTTCTCGCGAATAATTTTCACCGATTGCGGCAGCCAGCAAAGCGTCGTGCATACCGCTGCCACGCTTCCTACTATCTCAAACCAGGCGGCCATGATCTCGCTCCAATCCCACTTCGTTTTGAAGTGTGCGTCCCGCCGGAGTCAGGGTTCGGAAGGCGCGCTAAGATATTAACGCAAAGATTATTCGAGCGGTCAGTCGTCCGTTGCTGGAATTTCTGAAGCGGAAGAAAGCTCATCATTTCTGGCGCGGGCGCGCACACAAATGAAGCAGGAAAGTTGCGCTGCAGGTTCGTATCTGGTGCCTGGGTGGCGAACCTAGTTTGTGTCTTGGGCCAGTTCGGGACTCGCAAGGACCAATCTGGGCCGGGAAACGCCAGGGCTCCATCGTTAGTCTTTTTAATCCCCATCTTGATTGGAAATAAACGGGTAACCGCCGAAGCTGCAGTCCCCAACGGAGACTAATGTGCTTGTATGACGCGGGGAAGGCGCGCCCGGTTGAACTCATCGTGTCCTCTTTCAATTTTCGAGACAATTTCGGTTTCCAAGAAAGATTGTTGCACTTGAACAGAAGAAAACAACCACTGAAATGGCTCCCTTGTATCCTAGCAATGGCCGCTCTCTCGATTGGTGCGGGCGAGCAAAAGTCCTCGCAGGATTCCGCAAAACCAGTGGATCTGACTTCGATCAGCATCGAAGATCTCATGAACATCCAGGTAACCTCGGCTTCGAAGAAAGCGGAAAGCCTGTCCGCAGCTCCCGCGGCGATTTTCGTGATCACCGGGGAAGATATCCGGCGAGGGGGATTCTCCTCGGTTCCGGATGCCCTTCGCACCGTTCCGGGACTGTACGTTGTACAGCAGAGTTCCCATGTCTGGCTGGTGACGGCGCGCGGATTCAGCGACGAATTCAACGACAAGATGCTGGTGCTGATCGACGGGAGGCTCGTGTATTCCCCAACCTTTGGCGGCGTCTTTTGGGATGTGCAAGATCCGCCCCTGGAGGATCTTGACCGGATCGAGGTGATTCGCGGGCCGGGCGGAACCTTGTGGGGCGCGAACGCGGTCAATGGCGTGATCAATATAATCACCAAGGAAGCGGCGAAGACCCAGGGACTGCTGGTGGCAACATCTGCCGGAGTCGGTGAAGGCTATGCAGGCCGCGTGCGCTACGGCGGGAGGATCGGGGAAAGCTTCGCATACCGGATTTACGGAACGAGCAATAATTGGCTGCCAACCGTGGACGCAACGGGCACGCAGAATTACGACTCGTGGAGCATCACCCAAGCAGGAATGCGTTGGGATTGGGCTGCATCCCAGAAAGACACTGTGACGTTCGACGGGCAAGGTTACTCGGGAAGAATCCGCGACGAGCAAGCAAACTTCATCCCTACTTCGGCGGTGCCTGTACAGGTAGACAGCAGCGGCGTGGTAAAGGGCGGGCACCTTCTCGGCAGGTGGAAGCATTCGTTTAGCGACCGTTCCAACCTGGATGTGCTGGGCTATTGCGATTGGACGGATCGGTTCAGCAGCGCCTTGACGGAGAACCGAAATACGTGCGATGTCGAGGTGCAGCACCGTTATTCCTTCACTCCCCGGCATGCTCTGACATGGGGCGGTTCGATTCTGACGACTGGCGAAACCTGGAACCAAACATTTACGAATCGTTTCGTCCCGCCTAATCAACGCGTCACAAACTACAGCGCCTTTCTGCAATACGACTTGGTGCTGGCGCCGGACAAGGTCCGGCTGATCGCTGGCTCGAAGCTCGAACACGATCCCTACACCGGGTTCGAATACCAGCCTCAGATCCGGGCGGTCTGGACTCCATACAAACAACACACTCTCTGGGCGGCGGTATCACGTGCGGTGCGGACTCCCGATCGCTTGGACGAGGATATCCTCGACCGCGATATGCAGATCAATCCATCGCCTCCACCTCCGGAATTCCTGCTTTTCACCGGTAATCCGGCCGTGAAGTCCGAAGTCCTCATTGCCTACGAGCTAGGATACCGGTACGAGTGGAGGCAGAAGTTCTCGGTGGATGCGACGGCCTTCTACAATCAGTATGACCGCCTCATTGGGGTAAGTGCACCCGGGAGCCCGATCGTCCACCCGTCGCCGTTCTTTATTGACGTCCCTGTGATTGCAATTAATGAGGAAGGAGGGCAAACCCACGGTTTGGAACTCTTTCTGAAATATACCCCGGTTCGCCGGTGGACTGTCTCTGCGGGAATTACAGAATTGCGCGGCACCTCCCCTGCGGGAACGGCTTTCCCGGCCCTCACGAACAATCCGGAGCACGAGGTCAACGCCCAGTCCAAGCTGGATCTAACGCAGTTCGTGAACTTGGACGCTTCGTACTACTACAACGATGCGATTTCGCACCTGCTGCCGCCTCTGAATCGCCTGGACGTGGGCTTGTCTACGAAGCCCATTCGTGGGTTTACGTTCTCCGTGTGGGGAAAGAACCTGCAACAAGACCGGCACAAGGAGGCAATCCCCCAGTTATTTTTAGGGGGTGATATCCGCAGGTCGGTGGTATTTAAAGTGATTTGGGAGTCGAGCGAGGGCCCCAGGAAAGCCATGCAATAGCCGCTGGGGATGATCATTTGTTCCGCGCGGCTAACCGCGGTCTGGTTGTTCTCCTGATATTCGCATGAGCGAGTCAAACCGGTGCGCCAAGGACCGATTCGGAACTGCCTGGTAAGAAGCGCCCTTTCATTAGCTGGTTCTCATCTTGCAATTCATTGAAAAACAGAAGGTTAGCTCACGACCAGCGATTGCCATTTGGTCAGAACAATGCAAATGCAACGGGGAAGAGTTTCGGATGAAATACGAGCTCTTCATTTCGCAAGTTTAAGGATGGGAACTCAACTTTGACTCAAATCTCGGCGATTGGCAGCCGAGCTGGATAAATGTAAGCGAGGCAATGAGACGAAAGTCAAAATTCGTGACCTGCTTGCTAATCCTGATTATTTTATTCCGCGCCCCAATCTCGGCGGAAGAGGCCCTCCCCGAATATCAGGTCAAAGCCGCTTACTTATACAATTTTCTCAAGTTTGTCGAATGGCCCGAAAGCGCATTTCCAGACCCACTGGCTCCCATTGTAATCGGTATTTCCGGGGATGACCCGTTCGGCAATTCACTGCCGCAGGTCATTACAGGTAAGACGGTACAGGGTCGAGACCTCGTCATTCACAAATACCATTCGGGGGAGGATATGCGCGGAGCTCACATCCTGTTCATTAGTCCTTCGGAAAAAAAGAGACTCCCCCACATTCTGTTCAGCTTGCGCGGATCGAGCGTACTCACCGTGGCGGACATTGAAGGATTCCTCGAAGCGGGCGGGATGATTCAGTTCCTGTCAGAAAATGACCGGGTCCGGTTTGCGATCAACGTGGATGCAAGCAGCCGGGCGAAGCTGAAAATAAGCTCCAAGTTACTAAGCTTGGCGAAGGTCGTTGGAGGAAACTCCAAGGAAACTGCCAACTGAGCCGAGCCTTGCAGACCGCGGGTAACAATCCGGAGAACACAAGTGAGCATTTGTGCAGACCGCATATCTGAGCGGTTGCAGAGTTTCAACGTTCTCTACGCGGACGAAACATGCGAGAAGTTGCGTTAGGGGCCTTCCAGGGACAGATGTGGAGCCCCACGCCGTCCAGGTGCAAAAGTGCAGCGCTTATCGAATGCAAATCGAATTGCCCTTTGTGTGGCGCGCCATTGCAATTCGTGCCTTCGGGCGCGTGTGGGCGCACGGCGGTTCGCTCGCTTCGCTGCGCTCCTGCTGGCCATACATCTTCCGTTTGCGAATCGCGCCGCTTGCGCGGACCAATTCCCCACCGAGTATCAAGTCAAGGCGGCCTATCTATTCAACTTCTTGAAATTTGTGGAATGGCCCGATGATCCAGCCGCGGATCCCCATGAAAAGTGGGTGATTGGATTTATCGGAGACACCCCCATCGGTGACGAGTTGACACGGCTGGTCGAAGGGAAGAATGTGCTGGGCCGCGATTTGCTGGTCAAAAAATTTCAGGCTGCGGACAATCCGCGCGCCTGCAACATTTTATTTATCAGCGAATCGGAAAAGAAGCGCCTCCCCTCCATCCTCACGGCTTTGCACGGATCCAGCGTCCTGACGGTGGCGGACATGGACAATTTTATCGGCTCGGGCGGAATGATCCAGTTTCTGGTGGAGGACGCCCGCGTGCGAGTGGCCATTGACGTGGGCGCCACCAGCCATGCGCGTTTGAAGGTGAGCTCGAAGCTGTTGTCGCTCGCCCGCGTAGTGACGGGAACGGAACGGAGTCCGAATAACTAAAATGCAATGGACTCGCAAACTTTCGCTGCGGCGCAAGCTCACACTGGTGATCATGATCAACACGGTCGTGGCACTATGTGCGGCCGGGATCGGATTCGCGGAATACGGAGTGTATCAGTTCAAGGAGCTGCGCTCCGAAGACTTGAACGCCCTTGCAAACATCCTGGGAACCAACAGCACCGCGCCGCTGGCATTTAAAGATCCCAACTCCGCGCAGGATATCCTGCGGGCTCTTGCGGCCAAGCCGCACATTCTGTCGGCTGTCATTTACGATCGTGACGGCAAGCCCTTTGCTGTTTATCACCATGGGGAATCGAAGGACCAATATTCCGCGCCGCCCGTGGAAAACGAATCCAGCCGATTTACCTCCAACCGTGTGTTGATTTTCCAGGCGATCAATTTTCAAGGCGAGAAAGTGGGTACCGTTTTTCTGGAAGGGGACACGCTCGAGTACAAGCAGCTCTTGGCCGGCTATCTGTTTTTCTTCGCATTGATCGTTGTGGTTGTCTCCCTGGGAGCGTACGCCATGGCCGGGCGCCTGCAACGCCCGATCTCGAATCCGATTCTGGAACTGGCTTGGACCACCAAGATGGTGACCAGCGCCAGGGATTATTCCATTCGCGCGGAGAAGCATTCGGAGGATGAAGTCGGCGTCCTGATCGATGGCTTCAACGAAATGCTGGAGCAGATTCAGAATCGCGACACCGAGTTACGCCATGCCGGCGAAGATCTGGAGCGGCGCGTGGACGAACGCACGCTCGAGCTGGAGCAGGAGGTGGCGGACCGCCAGCGCGCCCAGGAAGCGTTGCACGAGAGCGAGGGACGAATCCGTCTGCTGCTGGACTCCACCGCCGAGGCCATCTTTGGAATCGATCGCGATGGAAGCATTATTTTTTGTAATCCTGCCACGGTTCGGCTATTGGGACATGCGAGTGGAGTGGACCTACTTGGCAGGAATGCCCACGAGATCATGCACCATTCCTATGCCGACGGCACACCTTACCCGTTGGCGGAGTGTCCGATAGTCCCTGCCCGGCAGGGCAAGGAAATTCACACGGATTCGGAAGTGTTTTGGCGTTCCAATGGCACGTGTTTTCCCGTCGAACTCTGGGCTTACCCGATCCGCAAGGAAGGCGAAATCGTCGGTGTAGTGATCACATTCCTGGATATCACCGAACGCAAGCGCGCACAAGCTGCGCTGCTCGACGCCAAGGAAGCGGCCGAGGCCGGCAGCCGCGCCAAAAGCGAATTCCTGGCCAATATGAGCCACGAAATACGTACCCCGATGAACGGCATCATCGGAATGACGGAGCTGGCGCTCGATACCTCGTTGACCTCCGAGCAGCGGGATTATTTAAACCTGGTGAAATCGTCCGCCGACAGTCTCTTGCACGTCATCAATGACATATTGGATTTTTCCAAAATCGAAGCGGGAAAGCTCGAGCTTGAGAAAACCGAGTTTGAGATTCGGGATCTGTTCAGGGATACCTTGAAAACGCTGGCCCAGCGGACAGACAAGAAGCTCCTGGAGATTTGCGCGCGCATCTCCCCAAAAGTACCGAAGACCCTCATCGGAGACCCCACGCGGCTGCGGCAGCTGGTCGTGAACCTGATTGGCAACGCCATTAAGTTTACCGAGAAGGGAAACATCCTTCTGAATACAGAACTCGATTCAAATTCCGGCGACGAGGTGCGTCTGCACATTTCCGTTTCGGATACGGGCATTGGGATCCCCCTCGAAAAGCAACAGATCATCTTTGAATCCTTTGCCCAGGTCGACGGATCCACCACGCGCCGATTTGGCGGCACGGGCCTGGGACTCACGATTTCACGCCAACTCGTCGGACTCATGGGCGGCCGAATGTGGGTGGAAAGTGAAGTAGGGAAGGGCAGCACGTTTCATTTCACGTGCAACTTCCAGCCAGGAACCGCACCCGAGTCGCGCGATGAACGAATAGCCGCGCAAGCCTTGCCCGGACTGAATGTCCTCGTCGTTGACAATAATGCCGTAAACCGCTCCATCTTTGCGGAAATGTTGACGAACTGGCGCATGATCCCGACTCTTGCCGACAGTGGGGCTATCGGCCTGGAACTCTTGGAAGCCGCGCAACGAGCCGGGCATGCTTTTCCGATTGTCTTGCTGGACGCGCTCATGCCGGTCGTCGACGGATTCCAGGTCTTACAGCGAATTCGATCGAATCCGGGACTTGCAGGCCCGGTCATCATGTTGCTCTCCGGGAACGGCCATCTTGCAGATAGGGCGCGATGCCGCGAACTCGGCGTGAGATATTGCCTCACCAAACCCATCGGGCAGTCCGAGCTTCTCGACGCAATCCTCATGGCCTTGGGACCGGGCATCGTCGAGGAACGATTGATCGAATCTTCGGTTCGCGTTCCCGAAAGACACAGGGGGCCGAGACTCAACATTTTGGTCTCCGAGGACAACCCTGTGAATCAAAAACTTGCGACCCGGCTGCTCGAAAAGGCCGGCCATCGTGTCACCCTGGCTGGCACGGGCCGTGAAGCCCTCGCGGCCTGGGAAAATGCCGGCATCCCAGGATTTGACGTAGTGCTCATGGATATCCAGATGCCGGAAATGGACGGCATGGAAGCGACCGCGGCGATTCGGCAGCGTGAAAAGAATTCCGGAAAGCATGTTCCTATCCTCGCGATGACCGCGCACGCCATGCGAGGAGACAAAGAAAAGTGCCTCGCGAGTGGAATGGACGGATATATTTCCAAACCAATTCAGCCTGCCGACCTGTTCGCGGAAATCGAGCGATGCCTGGGCGCATCGCAAAGGAGCGACTCTATGGCTGAAAATTCTCAGGAACCGGTCGAGCAAATCGACCGTGTTTCACTGCTGGAACGCGTGGAGGGAGATCAAGAATTACTAGCCGACATGATCCGCTTATTCCAGGAAGACGCGCCCCATCTGCTTTCCACCATGCGCGAGGCCCTGCTGCGCGACGACATGGCTGCGCTGGAGATGTCCGCGCATTCCCTCAAAGGCGCGGTGAGCAATCTTTCGGCGATGGCGACGGCTGCCGCAGCCATGCAGCTGGAAAAAGACGCAAAAAACAAGGACAAGGAATCCGCGAAAGAAAGTCTTGCGCAGGTCGAACGAGCGGTGAGCCGTCTGCTCCCGGCACTCGCCGGGCTCTGCCTGGGAGTTACGAAATGAAAATTCTAATCGCCGAAGATGCGCCGGTATCGCGGCGCATGCTTCAGGGTCTGCTTGTGAAATGGGGATATGATGTTGTCTCTGTGGAAGATGGCGATGCCGCCTTGGAAAAGTTGAAAGCTCCTGATGCTCCTCGCATCGCCTTGTTGGACTGGATGATGCCGGGCCAGAACGGAGTCGATGTGTGCCGCGCTCTGCGCAAGCATCGTCCCCTTCCCTACACTTACATTCTTTTGCTAACGGCCCGTGACGCCAAGGAGGGCGTGGTGGAGGGCCTCGAATCCGGCGCCGACGACTATTTGACGAAACCGTTCGACCCGCAGGAACTTAAGGCTCGCATCCGTGTGGGATTACGCCTTCTCGAATTAGAAGACGACCTCGTGCAGGCGCGCGAAGCGATGCGCTTCAAGGCTACTCACGACGCCCTCACGGAGATTTGGAACCGCGGAGCGATCCTGGAAACATTGGAAAGAGAAGCCTGGCGCTCTCGGCGGGAGGGCATTTCCCTCGGCGTCCTGATCGTGGATTTGGACCACTTCAAATCCGTCAATGACACTTATGGGCACCTCGCGGGAGATGCCCTTCTTCGGGAAGTCACAAAAAGGATGCAAATGGACATCCGGCCCTATGACACCCTGGGACGCTATGGAGGCGAAGAGTTTTTGATTCTGCTGCCGGGCTGCAATGGCTCAGAAACCTGGAATAAAGCCGAACGCTTGCGGGAGGCGATTTTGCGCGGGCCCATTGCGACATCCGCGGGCAATTTGAAAGTCACGATGAGCATCGGCGGAGTTGCGACTGCGGATTGGCCCGAAGTCACTGCGAACCAAATCCTGCAAATGGCCGATTCGGCTCTTTACCGCGCAAAGGAAGAGGGACGTAACCGCACGGTCATGGCGGGAGCTTTGGAACATGAGGAAGCACATCGCTCTTCTATGGAGCTCTCTTCGCAAATTCCTCTTAAGGAGTGACGAAATTTTCGGGGTTAGTCCTTCAGGAATTTGACCGCGCCGTGAAACTCTGGAGCGTTTCGTTCCCCACAATCTCCACACGCTGCACTCCGCCCCATCGAATGTGCTCCTGCTCGAAGCGGTTCTGAATCCTGCGGCGCAATTCACGCGCGGCGTCATCCTGGCGTCCCGGAACAGTACGAAGTTGCAGCCGCAAGGTTGCTCCCGCCGGCCCGAACGATTCCACTCCTAGCGCCCGCGGGCCGTCCACCAAGACCGGCGACCACGAAGCATCACCCCTTAGTTCGGCGCATACGCGCTCGAGCGCGGCGAGCGCCGCGTCGGACGATGCCTCCGGCGGGATGGAAATGTCCACGAACACCTGCCCCCAGTCCCGGCTGAGGTTCGAGACCTGGGTGACCGCTCCATTGGGAATGGAAACCACGGAGCCCTGAGCATCCCGGACCACGGTGCGGCGCAGCGTCAAATGCTCGACGCGACCGGTCACAGTCCCGATCTGCACGGTTTCCCCCACGACAAACTGATCTTCGATAATGATGAAAAAGCCGTTGATGAGATCGCGAACCAGATGCTGCGCGCCGAAACCAAACGCCAGGCTCGCAAGGCCCGCAGCCGCGGCAATGGGCGTCACATTAAAGCCGAACTCCGGCAAGGCCGTGAGGATTGCGCCGATGATGATGACGGCAGTTCCCGCGCTGTACAACAGTCCAGCCAGGGTTTTCACGTGTTGCTCGCGCATGCGCGCGATCCGGCCCAGACCCTCGGTCCCGGCAGCTGGAATTAAACGGCGCGTCAGCGAGCGCAAGAGGCGGTTCAAAAGCAGGGCGATCAGTAAAATCGCGGCGATGCGAATTCCGCGGGCGACCGCAAAATCCGTCCATTTGAAGACGTTTGGAGTCATAATATTCGCGCGTAATTATAACACCAGGGATTCGCCGCAAGATGAGGGATGGTAGCCAAGGATGCAACTGCAGGAGAATCCGATGAAGACCGGACGCAGATTCTTCCTTTTGGGCGTTACCGCGCTGCTGGCCGGAACGCGAGCTTTGCTGGCCGGTAGCCAGGGCCAGCGGCATGATAACCCTTCACAACTTCCGCAGATTCCGGATGCCAGCAGTTCGGGTAGGGGGGACGATTTTCCTGTTCCTCCCCGGGCAGCAGATCCAAAGGTGCAACTTAAGGAAGAGCAGAAAGCGTTGAGGCGTGACGTAGACCACTTGCTGCAATTGGTCAAAGACTTGAAGGACGAATCGGATAAGACCCCCGAAACCGATGTCCTATCCCTTTCCCTCGTCAAAAAGGCGGAAGAAATCGAAAAACTGGCGCACCAGATCAAGGACCGTATTCGCGCAAGTTAGTTCTTGCTCTCCGATCGATCTCGCTCTCGGAATCAACGAATTCCTCTACTGTCGAAGTGTGATCTTCGTCACATCAAAGCGTGACGCCGATCATGGCTGAATCCATCGCGTTCATTTATTTATCTAATATGGTGAAAGAAAGGAATTCGCGTTGGCGTCCCTGCCGGATTTATACGGCCCGTATTATAGCGATCAAGTGAGTCCGCGGACCTGAGGATGGATCAATGCTAACTCAACATATTCTATTCGTTGGAGATACGGAGACGACGGCCAAGCCAAGAACGCATATCCTCCTGGCGCCCGCAGCGGTAGAGCCGCTGCACGACGTGTTTGCGGATGCCATACTGGAGGACACCTCTTCTCACCGGCACCGCAGCCCTTTGGATTGGGTTGTGTCCATTGGAGTCCATTTCGCGATCCTCGCCGTGCTGTTGATTTTGCCGCTCTATTTCACGACCGGGCTGGATTCCCGGAAGTTAAATCTGACATTTCTTGCTCCTCCGATGACGCCCGCAGCGGCGCCTCCGCCTGCACCTTTAAGCTCGGTAGCGGCGCGTCCAGCGCGCATCACGCCGGTGAGAGTTTTCACACCCGGGCAGCTGACAGCGCCCACATTCATCCCGAAAGCGGTCGTTGCCTCAACTAACAATGAAGGAGCCCCTCCGGATGAGCTGATGGGAGCGGTCGGCGGAGTACCCGGAGGAGTTCCAGGCGGTATTCCAGGAGGCCAGGTGGGAGGTGTTCTTGGAGGCGTGCTGGGCGGCGCATTGAAGGGAGCGCCACCGCCTGCACAGCCGGTGGCGGCCGGGCCGAGGCTTCCCGTTAGAGTGGGTGGCGATGTGAAACCGCCGCACCTGCTCTTTGGGCCCGAACCAGAGTATCCGCCTCTTGCCAAGCTGTCCCGCCTCTCCGGCGTTGTTGTCATCGAAGCGGTCATCGACGAACATGGCGACGTGAAAGGTATGCGCGCGATCAGTGGCCATCCCTTGCTGATTCCCTCGGCAATGAGCGCGGTATCGAAAAGAAAATATCAACCCACTGTGCTCGATGGCCAGCCAACCCCGATCGATTTGAGGATCGAGATAAGCTTTAGTTTTTCGTAAGGAAGGCACAATCGGCAGAGGCGCTTGCACTGCGGCTGGTGGGTTCTTCCCCTGCGGGGACATTTGGGCGCACCGCTGGGAGGACCAGAAAAAGACGCCGTGAAATTTCAGCACTTTGGTGTAGCTGTCGCTTCAGGGCCGGAGGCTGATTTAAGATTCGTGAATCTTCCAATCTTTAGTTACTCAAGCTAAATTAACGAATTAATTTTCCCACCACACTGTGATCTTCACCCCATTTGAGCTGACGAAGGGTTTGTCCAATCGTTGAGGATTCCATTATCCATGGAATTGAGTATAATAAGAGAGCGAGGGGTCGCTATTCGCCTCCGGGCTGGATTCTTATATGCCCAGATTTATTGGTTTTTGCGAATGGCGAATGCAACGGAGAAAGCGTGCAAGATCGACATATTCCGTTCGTTGGAGCAACGGAACCGGCTGCGGGGCCGAGGAGTTCCTTCGGCGATCTTTTGCCTAAGAATGCGCTTTCGCACGACGTCCTGGTGGAAATTTTACTGGACGATACTTCCATCCACCAGCGCCGAAGCCCATTGGATTGGGTTGCATCATTTGGCGTGCACATCGCTATCCTCTTTGTGTTCATGATTTTGCCCCTGTATTTCACGACGGGGCTGGATTCCAAGAAGTTGAATCTTACGTTTCTCGCTCCACCTGCAATGCCTGCCGCTCCTCCACCCGCGGCAATGGTTCCTCCGTCCACGCCGCGGCCAGTTCACGTCACACCTCCGAAAGTCTTGACGCCTGGACAACTGTTGGCGCCTTCGTTTATTCCGAAGGCCGTCGCGCCGCCGGATCCCCCGGGGACGCCCCCCGATGAAGCGTTATTGGGAATGGCAGGCGGGGTTCCTGGCGGAGTTCCGGGAGGACAAGCAGGAGGTGTCATTGGTGGGGTTCTTGGAGGCGTCCCAAAGGGAGCGCCGCCGCCGGCGCCACCGGTTGCAACGGGGCCCAGGGCGCCCGTTCGAGTAGGTGGCGATGTGAAGCCGCCGCGCCTGCTCTTTGGGCCCGAACCTGACTATCCGCTTCTTGCCAAGCAGTCCCGCCTCTCCGGTGTCGTTGTCATCGACGCGATCATCGACGAGAACGGCAACGTGAAGGGTATGCGGGTGATCAGCGGCCATCCCTTGCTGATTCCAGCGGCATTGAGCGCCGTTTCGAAGAGAAGGTATCAACCCACAGTCCTCGACGGCGAGCCGACGCCCATCGATTTGCGAGTAGAGGTCAGCTTCAGTTTCTCGTAGGTCAGAGCGGACGGGGCAGTTCGAAGCGAATTTGCCGGGATCGCCAAGAGTCAAGCGAATGGATCGAGCTTTTTGGTGTGTCCCTCCCCATAAAATTGAAAGTGGCTCGACAATTTCCGCCTGCCAGAGCCAGATTTAGCGCAAGGGGCATGCGCAAGCCGGGCTTGTCGGATTATTCGCCTTCCACTTCATTCCATGTCTTGTCCGGATTGAAGCGCGTCATCGCATGTGCCAACGTTGCGGTTGTAGCGCCGAGGTCCTTTTCGTAAACCGTTCCATGATGGCTCACCAGGAACGTCTTGATGCCTGAGACGCCATATTCCGCCGGCCACGCCACCATCGCGAAACCGCCGATCATCTCACCTTTCACCGTGTAATCCATGGCGCCGCCGGGCGCATCCGGCCCCTGCGATTTCAAAATATGATAATAATAACCGTGATACGGCGCCGGCTTCTTGCCTTCGGCCTGAAGTATGGACTCGGCGGCATCGGCAAAAGATTTTGGAACCAGGTTGTCCGGCTCACCTTCCCAGTAGAGTCCGTCTTTCTTACCAGGCGAGCTTACAATTCTCTGGGCATATTCCAGATTTCCATCGCCGTCGTGGTCGTGCGAGGCGTACATCATTTGCGCTTCGACATAACCCCGGCAAACTTCGATGGCGGTCAGCTCGTTGCGCCCGATGCGGCGCGCCAGAATTTGCATCCGGCCCCCCGCCGCATCGAAATGCCACTTGCCGTCCTTGCGAACCAGTGGAACCGGGAAAGGCCAATCATTATCGCCCACAACCAGCGTGGCCCAGTTGAGATTCCCATCCTCGGGTTCAATCTGCATTTTCACATGCGCGCGCGCCACGAATTCATCCCGCATGCGTTTGTCCGCGGCCGCGTCGCCGGATTCCAAGATGTCCTTTCCTGCCGGGCCGAATAGTTTCAGTAACGCGGCAGTATCATTCTGGGTGGAGGCATCGATCAGCGCCTGCGCTGCCTCCTGCGGAGTGGCAAAAGTGGGCTGCTGCGCCGATGCGGGGACAGCTCCGATCGAGCCGATCGCGCCGGCCAGCAGCAGTACCGCCAATGTAGGCTTCTTCATAGGTCCTCCTGAACAAAGCGCCGATCGCATGCCGATGCGCCGTTGTCTTTCATTTCATAGCTAGCGTCTTCCGCCGCGCGAAGGAGCCGCGGATCTGGGTGGCGGAGAATATGACCTCGGCGCTGGTGCGCTCCGCGCGGGCCCCAGGCTCGAATATCCATGCTCGGCGTGAGTCTGCGCGGCGCGGCCGTTCTCCTGCCCTCCGAATGCGCTGCGGGTCTGCGCGGGCGGGGCATTCCGCGGGACTTCGCGATTGCCGAGGCGTTCACCCTGGCCTTGCAAGGCGTTTCGCGTCTGGTCCAAGCTGGGCCGGGGCGCAATATTCTGCCGCACATTTCCGCGGTATTGCTGGTTCAATTCCTGCCGCGAATAGGGAACGCCTTGCCGGTGCGCCGGGTCGTGGACCCAGGTGGATGTTCCGTGAACGTTGTTGATGCGAGCGATATTGAAATTATTCTGATGAATAAATGTATTGTTGACGATTACCGTACGGTTACCCCATCCGGGATGCCAGCCCCAGCCGCCCCATCCGTGCCACCCCCCGCCGAAGTAGAAGCCCACATTGATGCCGATCCCAAAGCCGAAGCCTACGCCTCCATAGATCACGCTGCGCGGCGGCCAAAACCAGCGTGGATACGGATACCACACCGCTGGTCCCCAAATCCAAAGCGGATCGTAAACCGGTACGTAGATGACGTTCGGGTCCGCCGGCTCAATCTGGATCTGCGGTTGCCCGTTATCCGACCCGGTAACCACGTTTTCCTGCGGAGTGGAAGCCAGCTTTCCAGCCTGCTGCGCCTTGGCGCGCATCCTCTGGACCGCGTCCATAACGTCCTGCTGCTGTGCGAGAAACGCGTTGCCGAGGTTGGTCGTCCAGGTGACATCGTCATTCAAGCGCTTCAGCACGTCGGGGAACATCACCAGCGCCTGGACGCTCGCGTCCCAATTCTGCTGTTGAGCGGCCTGCGTAAGGTCAGGACCCTTGAGCCCCGGATTCCTCTGCAACCATTGATAGGCCTGAACGACTTCCAGCGGGTACGTGGATGCCACCAGCAACTGGCTGAGCAGCGGATCGGGATAGAGCGCGACGGGCGCAACCAGATCGTCCAGTTGGTCCGGAGACAATGTCTGGTCCGGCGGAGGAGGCGCGGGAGGCTGCGCCTGATCCTGCGCAAAAGCGATGCCGGGAGCGAGGAGCAAGAGGGAAAGAAATACGCCCACCGCCCGCGTGGCGCAGGTGGGAAACGGCTTGAACTTCATGACAACCTCCTCGGTCGCAACACCAGGCGCTGCCAGCGCCGCTCGTTCCAATACCCGACAACAACTCCGATTGCGAATGCAATCGAGCGAGGAATTCCGCTTCGATCTCCGAGTTAGATACAGTTATACACCTAAGTCCCTGCGAAAATGAGCGATATTGATCGTCGCTTCAGGACTTCGCGGGTCGCTAGGGGTTTGTCCCACGGTTCGAATGTCCGCACTCTTGACGCTTCCCACCCTTTGCTGGGAACCGCAAAGGATGGGCCACCTTGAAATTCAACCCCAAAATCGGATTCGAATTGAAAGGCTCGGCCACCCGCCCGGCACCCGAAAACTCAACCCGACCATAAGGTCTGGATCGCGCGTTCGAGTAGCACAGGCACTCTTGCCTGTGCGGTTTTGAGGGCTGCGGCGTCTTCGAGGATGCAGATTGTCGCTGCCATTTCGATTGCGAAAACCGCACAGGCAAGAGTGCCTGTGCTACTAAAACACACGGTCAGGCAGGCTTTGCGCGATTCTGAACATTGGGTGGCGCACTCTTGTGCCGTTCAAGGGTGCGGACTTTCGGTAGCGCAGAGTTCAGTCTGTCGGTTTTCCGATTGATCTTGGCTTGTGCGGCCCATGTGGCTTGAACGAAACCACACAGGCTGAAGCCTGTGCCGCCTAAACCCGCACCCTTCACAAAAGGCGTGAAGAGTGCGGCACCCGAAAATTCAACCCACCCTTAAAACTTGGCCCACCCGCCCCTCGAGATTATGTGTCCATCCGTTCGACCCGAAGATTAAAGTCGACGTGATCGGGTCAAAGCGGAGCGCTTCGCCGAAGGGCTTTGGCCGCTCGCCGACCATAGCCTTTCCCGGGGCCGTTAAAACGTTCACACTAAGCGTGCTCGGCGCGACAGGCTTTGTGCCGTCCATTTGGTACTTCTTTCGATGTCAGAGCGAGTGGCTGTTCAAAGCAAAATTGGCGGAAGCGCGACGACGAATCCGTTGGACGAGCGTATCGATCAGGACCAAAGTAGTCTCTCGACACTGCAGCCTGGAAGGCCTCAACAGAACATCCGCAACCGGTTAAATCCGGATCCCATCCGGGCCGAGCGCTAACCGTACTTGAGCTCTGTGCTCTGTCCGACCTCGATGATATAGCCGTCAGGATCGCGGATGTAGCAGCGGATCTCGCCGTACTTGGGAATCGGCGGCGTGAGGAACTCGGCTCCCCGGCTTTTCCACAATTCGTAGCACGCTTGAATATCCGCAACGCGGAAATTCATAAAGCTGTTGATGTGATTCGGGTCGGGCACGCTGAGCGTTACCGTGGGCTTGTCCGGGGTCGGCCCGCCCCCCACATTCAGAATCATCCAGATATTGGCAAGCTGAAGGTACGGAGGCGCGTTGCCGTCACCCATGGTCAGAATGCGGGCACCGAAGACCTTTTCGTAGTAGCGAGCCGATCGCTCGACGTCGGCGACGGTGAGGAAATGCGCGATGCTGATCCCCTCTCGCGGGGGCATCTCATAGCTCTTCTGTTCGACTTGTACGGCGCTCATTGATGGCTCCTCTCGATACGGTGCTCATTTCAAATACGGTGTCCCGAGTTGCTGGCCTTGCGGTCGTTGGCCTCGCATGATTCCCCGTGCGAGGATCACGCGCGCTTGTGACGGTCCGTGCTTATGCTACCTTTAACAGGATTTTGCCTCTGGCCCGGCCTTGCTGGCTGGCATCCTGCGCTTCACGCGCCTGCTCCAGCGGAAATACCTCGCCCATCCGGGGCTTGACGTCGCCGCGTTCCACGAGGCCCGCCAGCTCCGATAGGTCCGCGGCGTTTCCCTTCGACACCATGTTCACGCCGCGAATCCCCGCCCGCGCCGCCAGTTCCGCGCTCGCCCCGCCCACCGTCGAAACCAACACGCCGCCCTTTTTCACCAACGCGAAGGAGCGCGTCGCCGTCTCGCCGCCGATCAGGTCCAGCACCGCGTCTACCTGCCCCACGGTTTCAAACCGCTCCTGCTTGTAGTCCACTACCTGCACGTGGCCTAGCGAGCGCAGGTACACGATGTCTTCGCCCGAAGCCGTCCCGATCACTTGCGCGCCCCAGCGCTTGGCGATCTGGGTTGCGAACGAGCCTACGGCGCCCGCCGCGCCGTGGATCAGAATCCGGGTTCCCGGCTTTGGCTGCACATAGTCGCGGATTGCCTGCAGCGCCGTCACCCCAGGCGTCGGCAGCGCCGCGGCCACCGCGAACTCTATTTTCTCTGGAATCGCGGCGATGTACTTGATCGCCGCCGCCGTGAACTCCGCATACGTCCCTTCGCCGAACCCGAACACCCGCTCACCCGTCCGGAAACCGCCCGAGTCGCCGCCACCCGCCACGACCTCTCCCGCGAAATCCTGCCCGAGTGTCAGCGGAAAGCTTGCCGGGCGGACGTTCTTCATGTAGCCCTCGCGGATTTTCCAGTCGATCGGGTTCAAACCCGCGTAGCGCACTTTCGCGAGCACTTGGCCCGGGCCGAACTCCGGCAGCGGTGCTTCCTCGTATTTCAGTTGCTCAGAGCCGCCGTACTTCACGATCCGAACCGCCTTAATCAGGCTCGGCACCGCCGCGTGTTTTGTCGTCGCCATTGTCGGTTCTCCTTTCGCTGCGCTGTGACATTCTCTGGTTTTCCGGTTTGCCCATCCGTCTTTACTTCAGGCGTGGACTCTCGCTCATCCAATGAGATTCGGGCCTCGCCCATTCTGGTGCATCAGTTTTCCACAGCTCGCCCATCCCCCAAAACATGACTCCCGAAAGCGACCTGCTGGGAAGCAATCGGCGAAGGCGCAACTCCCGAGAAACGAATCATCGACCGGTGACGCACCCTTTAAGATCCCTTTAATCTTCCGTGTGGCCCCTCCTTCGGGTTAAAGCTGTAAAATAACCCAAACGCGGAAATGGCCTCAAAAACTTTTCTCGATTAGAAATCCTACAAGCGATTATTCGCGACCCGGTACAAATTTTGTATCACCCCAAAAACGCGCAAAACCATTGGCAAATAGGTTTTTTCACAGCTTCGTTTCGAAGGGGCGGAGGGGTTGGCGAGGTAATGGTGCGGCTGGGGCGACTCGAACGCCCGACCTCGTGCTTCGGAGGCACGCGCTCTATCCAGCTGAGCTACAGCCGCGTACTCCCTTTATATCATGCGTTCCGGCATGAGGACACGGGGGATTGGGGAGACGTGGCAGGTGACAGTTGACTGGTGAGGACGGGTGCGACTGTGCGTGCGCTGAACGCTGCGCGGAACCGGCCACATATCATTGCAATCGAATCGCAGGGCTGTATCCAGGCGGGACATCACATCTTTGTTTTCAAGATTTACGAACCACAAATTGCAAATCACTCTGCGCCATAAACAAGGGGAGCGAATCACCAGTCACTAGTTACCAGTTACCTAAGCGTTCCTGGCGCCCGGACGCCTACTCGACGTTGTCGGCAATGATGGAATGGCCACTTACCTTCACGTCGATAGAAATGGGGGGGCGCAGGCCGGTGCCTTGCACGATTTCTCCTCGGGCCCAGGTATTGCCTCCAATCGGGCCGACTTTCAAGGGATCGAACACGGTGCTGTCGCACGGATTCACGACCATGGGATGGCTGGCGGAATATTTGTATTGCGAAGCAAGCTTGTCGAGATCGGCAATGAATTCCAATTCGCAGCGGCCAAAAGGTTCTTGAAGAGAAAACGCCCAGAGGCCTCCGCCGGGGAGGCGCATCACCAGGCCGTCAATTTTCTGATGCGTGAGAGGTTTCACGAACTTGAATTTCTTCGCGTCCCAGGGCTTGGAAAGCTCATCCACCGTCGCCGCCACAGTCGGGCCCTCCGGAACTGCCGCAATGGAAGCTGGCAGCGGAGGAATCGGTTCCGCCTGGTCCGGGACCTCCACTTTGGCGGAAGGAGGATTGGTTGCGCGGCGCGGGTTGCTCTTGACCCACCAAAGGATTACGGCGCAAATCAGCACCACTGCGGCGGCGATGCCTCCAATTTGCATTAGACTTTGATTGTCGATGCCGCTTGGGGCCCCCGCCGGTTGCGGGGAACCGGGGCCCACGCCGGGAATTTGCGGCATGTCGGGCCGAAACGGATCAAACTTGTTCTCAACGGGTTTGTCGGGAGGCGCGTCAGGAGCTTTCGTGGGTATTTTGACAGGCATGGCAGTTAAAATTTGCGCATTCGGATGACCGTACCGTTGCGTTCGTGCTTCACTTCATCCATCAGCTTGTTGATCAACAAAATTCCGCGGCCGTGGTCGGAATGCAGATTGGAATCGTCGGTCGGCGAAGGAATGGACGCGGGGTCGAACCCGTTGCCTGGGTCACGAACAACGATCAGAATGCCCTGATCCCGGTCCCCCGTGACAGAACATTCAACTTTCTGGGTGGGATCGCCCTTGCAACCGTGCAGGACTGCATTTGCCAGGGCTTCGCGCAAGGCCATCTCGATTTCGAATTCTTTGCCAGCGGAGTATTCCAATTCACCGACGAGCCGCATGATCCAGCCCACGACTGGCGAAATGGTTGCAACGTCGGCGGGCAGAGTCACCTCGAAGTGCGCCGATGAGGAGTGCGTATTCCCTGCCGCGTCTGGATTCAGTTCTATCGCCATATAAGATTCCGCGGAGCGTGGCCGCGCAGGCAGATTGCACCAGAAAGGCCAAATCCGCAATCATTGGTTACGATCAGGCTGCCTGGCTTTATTTTGGACCCGAGTAGGTTTTCTGACAAGCGGGGGAGCCGGATTTCGTTCCGCATGGATACTCTATCCCTGGGCTTAAAGGCGCAGGGAGGCTTGGTGGCGGATTTGTTCGTTCAAATTGGCCACCGCGAGAAGGAATTGCAATAGATCCGAGCGCGTTTCATCGCCTAATTCCAGATTCTCTCTACCGATAGTTTCGACGATAAAGTCCACCTGAGCGAGCATCCAGTTGTGCGAATCGCGGTCGACCACGTCTCCCCGGCCTACGAGTTCCGTGATGGCGCTCAGCCTCTGCGTGGATTCCCGGAGGTAGTCCTCCAAGCGCGGGCCGTTTTCGCCGGGGTCTGTGGGGACGTCAATGACGCATCCTTGGGAATAGCCCTGGCGGTCGGTGGTGGTCATGAGATACACCTCAATCTTAAATCAAGCGATGCCGCTTTTATGAGCACGCTTGCTGCCAACCGGGCAAGACCTTTCATCTGCCTTCTTTTTCCACTGTTTGGAAACCCCTGCTGAAATGAGGAGTCTCACTTGGGCGGGCACTCCGGATAGAATCTATCCGCGAGCGGAAGCAAACCGGCGTCCCTGCACCTGCCTTCGGATTCGGTTTTGGCGTACGTAGCGGCCGCCGACCGCTGCGGGCGTGCGCCGGATGATTGCCATATGCCGACGCGCAGTTTAGCTCTCCAAGAGCCCGCCGGATTAGAGCACTCCTCCAGACGGCACAGCGGCAGCGGGAAGGTTCGGGGTGGAACACAAAAATGGTCTAATGGCAGGAAAGGGTAGTATTGTCTTGCTGAGAAACTCCTGTTCGGATTAGCATGGACACGGCTCGCCACCGAGGCGAAGATGATGGGGCAAAAGCAGTTGCACATCGGGATGCGAGGAGGATCGTCCGTATGCGCAAGTTATTAGTTCTATGCGCGGCGCTTTTTTGCTTATCGCTGACAGCGTCGGCACAGGATTCCACAGCGGCGCTCGATGCCAGCAATTCGGCGAGCGAGCCTGCCGCCCCCGCGTCGTTAATTCCGGCCGATCGCGAACCGTGGCAACTCGGAGCGGGGTTCCAATATTTGCAATTCAACGTCCTGGGGCTGAATTTTCACGATTTCGGCTACCAGGCGGACGTTGCCCGGTATTTGAATAACTGGTTTGCAGTTGAAGGAACAGCCATAGCTGGATTTGGCAATGCGGGGTCCAGTCCCAGTATCGACGCGAAGTCCTTATTCCTTGGCGGCGGCCCGCATATCACCGTTTACAACTCCGCCCATTGGGAGCCATGGGTTCACGTGTTAGTTGGATGGGAACGTTTCCGCTTTACCCAAGGTGCCTCGTTTGGCAGCAATTCCCACGCCGCGTTCATGGCCGGCGGAGGAGTGGATTATCATATCCGCGGCGGGCGCCTGGCTTGGCGTGTTCAGGGCGATTACATAGGAACGAACGTCGGGCCTTCATTTTCGAACAACTATTCTTTCGGAACGGGCGTAGTCCTCAACTTTTAAGCGACGCGAATCTGCACTTTTTATTGGCCGGTATTTAGCGGGCACACCTCGCTCAGTGCCGGCTTTTTCATTTTGAGGCGCGATAAGGAGGCCCGTGGAGGAATCCCAGAAGGAATTGAAGCCGCGGGATGAGTCCGGTTAGTTACGCCGCCGCGCCATGGCACTTCTTGTATTTCTTTCCACTTCCGCATGGGCACGGGTCATTCCGGCCCACTTTCGCTCCGGTTCGGACCGGCTTTGGCTGCTCGGCTTGCGCAGCTCCAGCCTGAAACTGCAATTCCTGCTGTTGCCGGCGCTGGCGGCGCTCGATTTCCCGGGCTTCGTCTTCGGGACGGGCAGGCTGAACCAGGAAAAGGTAACGGACAGTCTCGGTGTCGATGCGCCCCATCATGTCCTCGAACAGGATGAACGCTTCCTTTTTGAATTCGACAAGCGGATCTTTTTGCCCGTAACCGCGCAAACCGATGCCTTCCTTCAAGTGGTCGAGCGTTAACAGGTGGTCCTTCCATTGCGTGTCGACGATGTCCAGAATGATTCGCCGCTCGAGCCAGCGCATCATTTGCTCGCCAAACAGTTTTTCCTTTTCGGCGTAGCGTTCCTTGACGCGTTCGACGAGAGTATCCGCGAGTTCCGCGTGGTTCATTTTGCCGGCGTCGATTCCGGAAACCTTCACGTCAATGCCATACTGGTTCAGCACTTCGGCGGCAAATTGCGTGACGTTCCACTTTTCGGGATGCTCATTGGCGGGGCAATAGGTTCCGACCAGTTCGCGGGCAATATCTTCGGCGATGCCCAGGGCGTAATCTTTTTGTTCTTTTCCTTCGAGGGCAGAGCGGCGGATGGAGTAGATCGTCTCGCGCTGCTTGTTCATCACGTCGTCGTATTCGAGCAGGTGTTTGCGGGCCTCGAAGTTTTGGGCCTCGACGGCCATTTGCGCATTTTCGATGCGGCGTGAAATCAGCTTGGATTCGATCGGGACTCCCTCGGTCATTCCCAGCCGGTACATCAGCGCTTTGACGCGTTCGCCGCCGAATACGCGCAGCAAGTCGTCCTCGAGCGAAAGGAAAAAGCGCGAGGAGCCGGGGTCGCCCTGGCGGCCGGCGCGGCCACGGAGCTGATTGTCGATGCGCCGGGCTTCGTGGCGCTCGGTGCCAAGAATGTGCAAACCGCCGAGAGCGATCACTTCATCGTGCTCCGCGCGGCATTGCTCCACAAACTGGTCGTAGATGGGCTTCCACTGCTCCGCGGGAACCTGAAAGATCTTTCCTTCCTGCTGGAATAGAACCATGTTGGGCGTCGTGCCGCCGTCGGAGCCTTGCCCGCCGATCACGGCAGGGGCAGCGATGTATGGAATCGCGAGCCTTTCGCGCAGGCAGTGCTCGCGAGTCATCGCTTCCGGGTTGCCGCCCAGCAAGATGTCGGTGCCGCGGCCTGCCATGTTGGTGGAAACCGTGACCGCGCCCTTGCGCCCGGCCTGTGAGATGACTTTTGCTTCGCGCTCGTGCTGCTTGGCGTTCAAGACCTGGTGCGGAATGCCCGCTTTTTTCAGCAGGTTCGCCAGATGCTCGGATTTTTCAATCGAAATCGTGCCCACGAGCACGGGCTGGCCAGATTCATGAAGCTGCCGGATGCCGTGCGCGTGCGTATTGTCCTCTTGCAGAATGCCATTGACCACGGCCTCATATTTTTCCCCGGCCGTGCGGTAGACCACGTCCGAAAATTCCTCGCGGCGGAGGGGGCGGTTCGTGGGGATGAGCGAAACATCCAGCTTGTAAATCTTATTGAACTCGGTGGCTTCGGTTTCCGCGGTTCCTGTCATGCCGGAAAGTTTCTTGTACATGCGGAAATAGTTTTGGAAGGTGATCGTCGCAAGCGTCTGATTTTCGCGCTCGATCTTGACGCCTTCTTTGGCTTCCACGGCCTGGTGCAAACCGTCCGACCAGCGGCGGCCGGGCATTTCGCGTCCCGTAAATTCGTCAATGATAACGACTTCGCCGTTTTTGACCACGTATTCTACATCGCGTTTATAAAGCGTGTGAGCGCGGAGCGCCTGATAGACGTGGTGAATTGTTTCCATGTGCTGCGGGTCATACATATTGCCGAGCCCCAGCAGCTTTTCAGTTTTGCTGACGCCTTCTTCGGTCAGCGTCGCGGTTCTGTGTTTTTCTTCGACGATGTAGTCGATATCCTGAATCAATTTCGGAATAATTTTGTCGATGCGGTAGTACTTGTCGGTGGATTCCTCGGCGGGGCCGGAAATGATCAGCGGAGTGCGCGCCTCGTCGATCAGGATGGAGTCCACTTCGTCCACGATACCGAAGTGATGGCCGCGCTGAACGCAATCCACGAGATCGAATTTCATGTTGTCGCGGAGATAATCGAAGCCGAACTCGTTGTTCGTGCCGTATGTAATATCCGCGCCATACGCCGCGCGCCGCTCAACGTCGCTCAGATCGTGGACGATCACGCCAACGGTCATTCCAAGTGCTCGGTAAATCGGGCTCATCCATTCCGCGTCGCGCCGCGCCAGGTAATCGTTCACCGTAACGATGTGCACGCCCCGGCCCGTCAGCGCGTTCAGAACCGCAGGAAGCGTGGCGACCAGCGTCTTGCCTTCGCCCGTCTTCATTTCGGCGATTTTGCCTTCGTTCAGGACGATGCCGCCGATCAATTGCACGTCGAAGTGGCGCATGCCCAGCTTCCGGCGGCCCATTTCGCGGACTAGGGCGAAGGCCGGCACCAACGCGGGTTCCAGCGCCTCCTTGCAGCGCTCCTTGAACTGGGGATCCTCCAGCGGAATATTGCCGAGACGACCCTGCACCTGCGCCCGGAGTTGCACCGTTTTCTCCAGAAGATCGGCGTCGCTGAGCTTCTCAAACTCCGGCGCGAGGGCGTTGATCGCGGTGACCAGCGGCTGGATGACCTTCAGGTCGCGCTCGTGCTTGGTGCCGATGAACTTAGCAACGACTTGGTCGATCAGACTATCGACTCGCATCACGATCCTTCAGTCATCTTCGGAATAAACTTCCTGCTCCAGAGGCGGGCTCGCGGGCCCTGCGTATGAGATGCAGGTGCGCGCAGCACGAGGACAACCTGCATGCGCGCTCAAAAAATCATTGTACCCTGTCCAGCAATCGCCTTGCAAAGAGAGGTGATTTCAGGGGCGGCGCGTTCGATTTATTGCCTTCCGAAAGTGTAACCGATCGAAACGGTGAAGCCCGGGACGAGGTTCCGGCTATATTGCTGGTTCAGGTTGTCCACCCAGCGGAGATCGAATTGAGGCTTGATAAATATGTCATTCTTGAAGTACAGCTTTACGCCGAAGCCGCCGTGAACCTGGAAGTGATTGCTGCTGATATAGAATTGACTCTGAGTGCAGGTCAACGGCGGCGTGCAATTTTGCGTTGCGTAAAATGAGAGTCTCGCGCCGCCAATTCCCCCTTCGATGATGGGAACGACGCGCTTGTCGCCAGAGATTGGCTGATAAATGGCATTGAAATCGTAAAACGCGGGACGAACGTTGAGTCCCGCAGCCGGCAAAAAGTTGGCCTGAGCAAAACGGAAATTGTATTCGCCATTAATTCCGAAGTGCGGCTTGATCATGAAGTCAGCGCCAAAAACTCCGAAAACTCCGCCCATCGTCGGAGCGGCCTCACAATTGCCTGTGAATCCATCGAAGATTTGTTTTGGCGGGCACGCGGGAGTCGTGCTTGTGGCCCCGCTTGTCGCCGCGCTGTCGAATGAGCTGCCTAGCCCAAAATACGGACTCACCCCTTGCGCGCTTGCCTGTTCGATACCGGCCAGCAAGAGAAGAACTAGAAGTGGCATGATGCGCATCGTGAGCTTTGACAAAGATAATCTCCTTCGCTAGAAGTTTTTCCCTCGCCAAGTCATGCCGGCGATTGCTGCGGCATTCCCCATGAGGACTCGAGCTGTGGGCGCCGTGTCGACAGGTTGCCCTTGCTGCTCCGTGTAGGAGCTACGTTCTGAAAATTCCGCCTCCTGGAGCTGAAGCATAGCTGAAAAAACGGATCCTATTTGTTCCCCTACGGGCGCGGACCTCCGTGGCACACTGACCTTGCTTAAGACCCCACAAATGTAGATGGCGGAAAACACCCGATGGTTGCGCCTGGGTCTAATTTCCGGATGACGAATTAGCGGTAGAGCTTCGTCACTGCTCTGGAAGCTGGACGGGTCAGACTCGAAATCCCGCGCTTCCACTGCCTCCTTTCCCACGCCGGAGCGAGGCCTCGCAAGGCACTGCTGTTCCCATACAGTCATTAGCTAGCCAGAAATCCCGCTAACACCTTAGGGACAACTCGAACTTAGCTCATGCAAGATGTAAATGAGATGCAGTCAAATTCCTGGAACTGAGTGTATCGGGGAAAACAGGACCGGGGAGGAAAAAATTTCATAGTGTCAGGGCGATGCAGGCGAGATGAGGCTTCGCCGGAATACAGGCGAACTGACACACAAGCTACTGAATATGCAGTTGTTAGCAATGCGCCGAAAATTGGTTTGCGGTTTGGCTTTGATGGTGCCGCTTCGATCAGGCAGAGTTCTAGCTATTGAGGACGCGAAACGGACAAATTCGACGTAAGATGGACCCTTCGTACCGGCAATTAGATTTACTTCAGGCCGCCCACACCCAACTTGGCGCGGCCGATTCCCAGGAAACGCAGCAGGAGTACCGATGCGCACGGCCCTGAAAATGGTCTTGCCCCTGATCGTGAGCGTCGCAGTGGTGTCTCTGCTGTTCGCGTGGTATCAGGTGCGGACGGAGAGACGTAACCTGAGGAGTGATTTGTCGCGCAGAGCGGTGATTCTTGGAGAGGGCTTGCAGGAAGGTGTCGAACCTCTTTTGGACCGCGCCGGGGACAAGGACTTGCAGCGGCTCGTGGAACGATTTGCTGAGCGCGAGCACTTGAAAGGCGTTGCAGTGTATGACGCGTCGGGAGGGACACTGGCGATCACGCCGGGAATTGCTTCGATTTTCCAGAGTTGGCCGGACGTTGTGAAGGACGCCGCCGGGAAGGACAAGGAAGAGGACGCATTTATCCGCCAGACGCGGGTCGACAAAATGGGGAACGACGTAGCTGCAGCGCTGCACATTCATGCCGTACCGCTGCACGAGAACAACGAATTGGCGGGAGCCCTCGCAGTATTTCACGACACCAGCTACATCGACGTGCAGGTCGCGCATACGCTGCGCGATTCGCTGGTGAATGCAGCCGTACAGACGATCCTCATCACAGGGTTGGCTCTAGTCCTGGTGAGGTGGACTTTCATGCGTCCGCTCAGGCGCACCGCCCACTGGCTGCGCACGCTGAGGACCGGCGGCCCAAACGGCGCCAAGGCTCCGCCAGAGTTGCCGCAGGGGGAAATTTTCGACCAGTTGCATCAGGAGGTCACCCACCTGGCGAGGGATCTAAACACAGCTCGGGCCACTGCGGAGGAGGAAGCGAGGTTGCGCGATACCGGGGCTTCACAGTGGACGGGCGAGCGGCTGCGTGTAAGTCTACAGAACAAACTTCACGAGACGCCGCTCTTTGTGGTCTCCAACCGCGAACCATACATGCACGTGCTGGATGAAAAAGATGGATCGATCGACGTGATTGTTCCGGCGAGCGGCCTCGTGACGGCGCTCGAGCCGGTATTGCTGGCGTGCAATGGGACGTGGGTGGCGAATGGGTCTGGGAGCGGGGATCGCGCGGTAGTGGACGCGGATGACAGGTTGCGCGTGCCCCCCGATTATCCGAGCTACACGCTGCGCCGCGTGTGGATGACGGACGAGGAGGACAGAGGCTTTTACGAGGGATTTTCGAACGAAGGGCTCTGGCCGCTTTGCCACATCGCGCACACGCGGCCGGTCTTCCGTCCGGAGGATTGGATTCAGTACCAGCGGATCAACCGCCGGTTTGCCGACGTGGTGCTGCAGGAAATGGAGGGCACGAAATCGCCGATCCTCCTCGCGCAGGACTACCACTTCGCCCTGCTTCCGCGAATGGTGAAGGAGGCGCGGCCCGACGCGCGCGTGGCGATTTTCTGGCACATTCCCTGGCCGAATTCGGAAATGTTCGGAATCTGCCCGTGGCAAAGGGAACTGGTGGACGGCTTGCTGGGCGCGGACTTGATCGGATTTCACATCCAGACGCACTGTAATAATTTTCTGGAGACCGTAGACCACGCTGTGGAAGCGCTGACAGAATGGGACCGCTTCGCTGTAAACCGGAACGGGCATGTGACACGCGTACGGCCGTATCCGATCAGCGTGGCGTTTCCGGAAAGCGTGCCCACGGACGAAGAGACCCGCAGTGCGGGAGCGGAACGCGCGGCGATTTGCGATGAGCTGGGCATCGAAGCTTCGCTGTTTGGCGTCGGAGTGGATCGCGTGGACTACACCAAAGGAATTCTGGAGAGGTTCCGCGCGATCGAGCGATTCCTCGAACAATATCCTTCCTACCAACGGAGATTCGCGCTGCTGCAAATCGGGGCGCCGAGCCGCACGGATATCGTGCGCTACAAGAATTTCCTGGACGAGGTGACAGAGGAAGCGGAGCGGATTAACGCGAAGTTTCAATCCGGGAGATGGAAACCGATTGTCCTTTTGAAAAGGCACCACTCGCACGAAGAGATTGCGCGTTATTACCGGGCGGCGTCGGTTTGCCTGGTGACTTCGTTGCATGACGGGATGAACCTGGTGGCGAAGGAGTTCGTGGCGTCGCGCGAAGACGAGCAGGGCGTGCTGATTCTCAGCACATTTGCGGGAGCGGCGCGCGAGCTTACCGACGCTTTGCTGGTGAACCCGTACGACATCGCGCAGCTGAGCGAAGCGATTCACCTGGCGCTCGAGATGCCGGAAACGGAACAGGCCAAGCGGATGCAGTGGATGCGGCGCGCCGTGAAAGAATACAACATTTACAGGTGGGCAGCGAACCTGCTCAGCGATTTGACGGAGATTCGAATCGAAGCCCCCGAACGGGCCGAGGCGCGGCAGGCGCAATGACACGGACGCGCCTCGCGACCCCACATCTATTCGCACAGTGGGAATGCGTTGCCCGCCGCATCCGTAAAAATAACCGCCTGGTGTTTCTTCTTGATTTCGACGGGACGCTGGTTCGAATCGCGCCCTTGCCGGGCGGTGTGCTCCTAGAGGAAGAGACGCGGGACGTGCTCCGAAAACTTGCGGGGCACCGGAACGTAACCATCGCGGTGATCAGCGGAAGGCAGCGCGCCGAGTTGCGGCATTTCATCGGGATTCCTAACGTGAAATATATGGGCCTGTACGGATGGGAAAGCAATGGAAATAAGAGGGTGCCTTTTCCGGTCCGCGTGGCGTTGGCTCGCACCCTTGTGGAATTACTGACGGAACTTCCGGCCTATCCCGGCGTTTGGATCGAACCGAAACGCAGCAGTTTTTCGGTCCATTTAAAAGGCGTCGGCAGCGAGACACAACGGCGGGTGCTGCAAAGAGTGAACAAACGCGTGGAGCCGCTGCGCGATACGTTACAAGTGATGGCGAACCTGCGCGACGTGGAGGTCGCGCCCCGGTCGATCGGCGACAAAGGGGTGGCGGTGCGGAAATTTCTCGACGAGCCTGCGATGCGCGGAGCGCTCCCGATTTATTTCGGCGATGATTTGTCCGACGAGCCGGCCTTTGCGGCGGCGGGGAAGGGAATTTCAGTTCTAGTGGGCAACCGGCGGGCGACGCGGGCCCAGTTTTGCGTGCGCGGTCCGGCGGAAGTGACGGCGGCACTCTCCCGAATGGAGGAAGCGATTCGATGACTGTGGCGGAAACGCCATTTGATTTCTTCGCAGTTTCCTATCTGACGCGCATTGGCAATGAATCCGCCGAGACAATCGCGGAACTGCTTCAAGGGCTCCGGCAGTGCAGTGACGCATCCATCTTTCACCACACATTTCAGACCCTGGGCGCCCACCACTTTTTGACCGAGAATTTCTCGAATGACTTTGCGCAGTGGGTCATGGCCGACGCCAACTGCAATGATCTCAGTGAACAGCTGGCTTCCCTCGATGTCCGCGACTACCTTTCCATCGCGGCGCTGCGCGACGATTTGTGCCGGATGGTTGCCGACTTCTGCGCCGCCTTTCCGGAATTCGCCAACCAGACTGCGCTGGAACGATTTTATTTTTGCGAAGGTGTGGGAGTGACTGTGCCTCTGGGTCTTCAGGCGAGAACGCTGGACGAGTTCCGGCAGGGAATCGAGCGCTTGAGTCACGATGGTTTTTATTTTCACTTCATTTCTTCTCGCTTGCGCCTGCAATTGCAGACCAACGATTTTTCGCACTGGCTGGCCGACGGCCTAGGACTTGCAACCCTGGCGGAAAGCGTCAATCACATCGACATCTATACCAACACACTGGAAGGCACGCGGGCCAGGATCCTCCGGCTCATCGACCGCGAGCGGAGGAAATCATGATCGATACAGGAATCTCCAGCCGTATTCCGCTGGAAGAATATGCGCGCCTTTTGGGCGAGGGAGAGATAGAGGAATTGCGCGCGCTCGCGAAGCCCCTCCGCGGCCGCAGCATCGAGATGATCAATTCGACGGCGGTGGGCGGCGGAGTGGCGGAAATCTTGTACCGCTTGCTTCCGCTCGGAGAAGAGCTGGGCCTGAATATGAAGTGGGACGTGATGACGGCCGGCGACGACTTTTTCGAAGTAACCAAATCGTTTCACAACGCGCTGCACGGCGCCCCGTATCATGCTACCGCCCAGGATTTCGAGATTTTCAGGGCTTACAGCGAGCGCAACCGTGCGCGCCTGCCGCTCGATGCGGAATTCATGGTGATCCACGACCCGCAGCCGGCCGCGCTGATCGAGGGGAGACAGAAGAACTCGAATCACTGGGTCTGGCGATGCCACATCGATTTGTCGCATCCGAACCAGGCCGTGTGGGATTTCCTGGAACCGTATGTGGCGCGGTACGACGGATCGATGTTCTCTTCGCCTGAGTTCGCGCGCAAACTTCCCATTCCGCAATACCTTTTTTATCCGGCCATCGATCCGCTTTCGGAAAAGAATTGTGAGCTCGAGCCCGAATTTATCGCCGGCGTGCTAGAGCGCCATCAGATCGACCCGCAGCGCGCTATCCTGACGCAAATTTCACGCTTTGACCGCCTAAAGGATCCCGTGGGCGTGATCCGCGCCTACCGTATCGTAAAGCGATACTTCGATTGCCAACTCGTGCTGGCGGGAGGCGGCGCGCCGGATGACCCTGAAGGGGCCGTGGTGCTGAAAGAAGTCCTGCGCGAGGCGGAAAGTGACCCGGACATCAAAGTGCTGGACCTGCCGGCCTCGGCGCCGCTGGAGGTGAATGCCCTGCAACGGGCCTCGACGATCGTGATTCAGAAAAGTCTGCGCGAAGGATTCGGACTCACCGTCTCCGAGGCATTGTGGAAGAAAAAACCGGTGGTGGCGTCGGCGGTGGGAGGTATTCCGGCCCAGGTGATTCACAAGCAGACGGGCCTGCTGTCGCACTCGGTAGAGGGCGCAGCGTATCAGATTCGATTTTTGCTGTCGCACCCGGAGATCGCCGCAAAGCTCGGCGAGAGCGGCCATCAGCACGTGAGGGAGAATTTCCTGATCACACAAAAGTTGAAGAGATATTTAACGCTGTTCTTGGCCGTGGCGCGCGGGAAGTAGGAATCGCCAATGGAGCGTTGATCGAGGCGCATCGCAATATGCTGCTGTGAATTTCGGGACTGCGAACAATGCCCCACTCGGAAAATGCACATTCGTACTTTCATCGCGATGCTGGCAATCATTTTGGCCGGAATATCGCCTCTTCATGGGCAAAATCAGCCGGCAAGCTCTTCAGATTCGGGACCGTTCGCCACGGATCGTCCTTCCGTTGCGAACTCCAGCGTGGTCGTCCCGGTTGGCAGCATTCAATTTGAGAATGGCTTCCTCGAAACCAGCAGCCAGGGACAAAGCATCGTTGACGGCCCGGAGACCGAAGTGCGCCTCGGCGTCGCTTCGAGGACTGAGCTGCGTTTCACTCTGCCGGACTACTACCACAACCTAAACGCCACCGGCGGCCTCGGCTCGGGATTCGGCGACTTCGCCTTCGGAGTAAAAGAGCAGCTTGGCCCCACACTGGGCGGATTCGATGTATCCGCCATCCTGTTTCTCAGCTTCCCGACCGGCGCCCACACCGTGTCCAGCGGCGGCTACGATCCCGGGTTGCAGATACCTTGGTCGCGCGCGCTGTCCCCGAAATGGACGGCGGCCGGAATGTTCTCATTGTACTGGCCCACTCAGGGATCCACGCGAAATCTGACTGGCGAAGCAACCTTCTTGATCGATCGGCAATTGACTGGGCCCTGGGACGCATTTGTCGAGTATGCAGGCCGCTTTCCGGAAAGCGGCGGGCCACAGCACCTGCTGCATTTTGGAACAGCAATAAAGGTAGCCAAGCGGCAACAGATAGACTTCCACGTCGGCGTGGGGCTGTCGTCGGCCGCTGTGGATCATTTCATAGGGATCGGCTATTCCTTCAGATTTCAGGCATTTCGGCGCTAGTGGCTAGCACCGCGCACCGCGCGCACTAGCAAGGGTAGTGAATTAGTTTGCGACCACGCCGCAATCCGTTCCTTTTGCCCCCGTTGATCGAATAAACTTAGCTACTTCCTGTGTTGCCTGGCGGCCGCCGGCGAACACTCCGCGCATGGCAACGAAGCCGTGAATCATTCCGGGATAGCGGGTCACGGTTACAGGCACGCCAGCCTGCTGGAGGCGCTGTGCGTAGGCTTCGCCCTCATCGCGAAGGGGATCGAACTCGGCCGTAATCACCAGCGCGGGCGGCAGGCCGCTGAGGTCCGGGGCAAGCAGAGGCGAGACTTCCGGATTGCGCGCCTGTTCGGCGGAAGAGAGGTAGTGGCCGGCGAACCAAACCATCGCAGCGCGGGTAAGGAAGTAGCCTTCGCCCAATTCGCGATACGAAGGAGTTTCGAAAGAGCTGAAGTCCGTCACCGGATTGATCAACATCTGCGACGCCAGAGCGGGGCCGCCCGCATCGCGGCAGCGCATGGCGACCACGGTCGCAAGGTTCCCGCCGGCGCTGTCGCCGCCCACGGCGATGCGGCGCGCGTCGATGCCCAGGCGCTCCGCGTTGGCCGCGGCCCACACTGTGGCTGCGTGGGAATCTTCCACCGCTGCCGGGAATTTGTGTTCGGGCGAGAGCCGGTAATCCACCGAGATCATCACGGCGCCGGATTCCTTGGCAAGAGCGCGGCAAACCGCGTCGTGCGTATCCAGATTGCCAAATACAAAGCCGCCGCCGTGGAAGTAGACCAGCGCCGGACGCACGCCGCCATATTCGCTCGCGTAAACGCGCACTGGCACGTCGCCGCCCGGCCCTGGAATGGATAGATTTTCCACCCGGCCCAGCGCATCCGGCTTGCCGCCGAGGATCTTCATCCGTTCCACACGGCCGATGCGAGCTTCGGCAGGATCCTGGCTTTCGAGCGGCGGCGCGCCTTGCGCGTCCATCATCTCCAATAGTGCGCGCGCTTCCGGGTGCAGCCGTTCACTTCGATTCATGGGCACGGGCATGGGGGAATCCTCCGCAACATTGATCCTGTAGAATGCTATGAGTGTCAACATTGTATCCTGCAGGAGGCATTCATGACGCAAGGCGGCCCCTCCAATCATCAAAACCCCGGTGGCCGTTCCTACGAGGCCATCGTCATCGGCTCCGGAATCGGCGCGCTGGCCTTTGCCGCCATCATGGCCAGGCTGCGCCAGTGGCGCGTCTTGGTCCTCGAGCGCCATTTCAAAATTGGCGGATTCACACACACCTTCAGCCGCCCGGGCGGCTGGACCTGGGATGTCGGCGTTCACTACGTCGGCGAAATGGGGCAGGGCATGACAGGCCGGCGCCTCTTCGATTTCGTTACCGACGGCCGCGTGGATTGGTCGCCTTTGCCCGATGTCTACGATGTGTTCGTCTATCCCGGCCTCACCATAAAGGTGCCGAAGGGCCGCGCGAATCTCGAGCGCGCGCTTGTGGAGGCGTTCCCCGCCGAGAAGCAAGCGATCGGCGAATATTTCCACGACATCAAACGCACTGCGAACTGGTTCAGCCGCCGCATCATGGGCATGGTCACGCCGCAGCCGCTGAGCTGGATCGTGAAAGCCATCAATCGCTTCTCGGAAGAATCGGCGCTGCAAACGACGCAGCACTATCTGGAAAGCCACATTCGCGACCCGCGTCTTCGCGCCGTGCTCGCTTCGCAATGGGTCGACTACGGATTACCTCCGGGCCGCAGCGCCTTCGTGGCCCACGCCGTGATCGTACACCACTATCTGAACGGCGCATGGTATCCCGCTGGCGGTGCGGGAGAAATTCCCAAGGCGGCGAGCTCCGTGATTTGCGAAGCGGGCGGAGAACTCTTGATGGGCCACGAGGTTACGAAAATTATTGTGGAGAACGGCCGGGCTGTAGGCGTAGAGGTTCAACCCAAAAAAGGAAAGGAGCAACCCCGGCTGGAATTTCGCGCCCCGGTCGTGGTTTCCGATGCGGGTGCATGGAATACGTTCACACGTTTGCTGCCGGGTGAAACGCTCCCATTCCGCTCGGAACTGGAAACGCTGCCCGGAGGCCTGGAAACCGTCGAGCTTTTTCTAGGACTGAAGCGTGATCCACGCGAGTTGGGTTTTCAGGGTGAAAATTACTGGATCTTCTCTTCCTTCGATCACGATCAAATGTGCGCCGGCCGCAACGAAGTGCTGGGAGGCCGCGCACCGATGGCTTACCTTTCGTTTCCTTCGCTGAAGGATCCACGCGCGCAGAGCCACACCGCGGAAATCGTCGCGCCGTTTTCTTACCGCGCTCTCGAGGCGTTTCGCGAAGAGCCCTGGCGGCGGCGCGGAACCGGCTACGAATCGGCCAAAGGAGTCATCACGCAAGCCTTACTGGACTTGGTCGAGAAGCAGCACCCAGGATTTCGGGATTTAGTGGCCTACGCAGAACTCGCAACGCCCCTTTCCTTTGAATATTTCACGGGAGCGCCATCTGGAACGGTCTACGGATACCCGGCGACGCCGGATAAATTTCGAAAGACCTGGCTCACGCCCAGGACGCCGATCCGGAACTTATACCTCACCGGCACGGATGCGGCAGTGCTCGGCGTCATGGGCGCCTTGATGGGCGGAGTTGCCACAGCCAGTACACTGCTCGGTCCCGCCGGGTTTATT
>Ga0210409_10001181_pt1 | contig 35431 bp, 32 predicted proteins | sample IncBWH17MmetaG_FD_161649 | JGI IMG/M metagenome (GOLD analysis project Ga0210409, IMG submission 161649) | Forest soil microbial communities from Barre Woods Harvard Forest LTER site, Petersham, Massachusetts, United States - Inc-BW-H-17-M | ecosystem: Environmental > Terrestrial > Soil >... | reverse complement strand
GGCGAAATCGGATCCCCGGGCCAAGAAGCCGGCCCGCAGCTGCTCGAGCAGGGCCCGGGCCTGGGGGCTGAAGGGATCCACGTGGGCCCCCAGGACGTTCAAATGGGCCTGCTGCCGCCGGAAGAGGAGGGTGGTGGCGGCGGCGATGCCCATGCTCCCCCCGATGTTGCGCATGAGGTTGAACATGCTGGTGGCGTTGCCCATGGACTCCTTGGGGATGGGATCCATGGTGATGGTGGTCAGGGGGACGAAGAGCATCCCTAGAGAGATCCCCTGCAGGAACTGCGGCCAGAAGATGTCCCAGTAGCCCGCGCTGAGGTTCAGGGAACCCAGCCAGAAGAGAGTGAAGGAGCCGGTGACGAGCCCCATCGCCAGCATGCGGCGCGCCGGCACCCGCCCCAGGAGCATCCCCACCGCGGGCATGGCCAGGAACGCGCCCATCCCCCGGGGCGCCATGGCGAGACCCGCTTGCAGCGACGGATAGCCGAGCAGCGTCTGCAGGAAGATCGGCAGCAGGACCAGGCTGCCGTAGAGGACGAAGCCCATCACGGTCATGAGAAAGACTCCCGCGCTGTAGGTCGACACGCGGAAGACGCGCAGGTTGACCACGGGCTGTTGCACTCGGAGCTCGTGGACGAGAAACGCCACCAGCGCCGCCACCGCGACCGCCACCAGCACCGTCATCGCGCTGGAGGCGAACCAGTCCTCCTCCTGGCCCTTGTCGAGCAGGATCTGAAGCGCTCCGATGCCCACGGCCAGAAGCCCCATGCCCTGGTAGTCGATCCGGGTCGCGCGCCGCCCGATGTAGGGGGGGTCGAAGATGAAGAGCTGGGCCATGACCAGGGAGGCCACCCCCACCGGGATGTTGATGTAGAAGACCCAGCGCCAGCTGTAGCTGTCGGTCAGCCAGCCCCCGAGCACGGGGCCCAGGATGGGGGCCACGACGATCCCCAGGCCCCAGAAGCCCATGGCCCGGCCGCGCTGCTCGGGGGGAAAGGCTTCGAGCAGCACCGCCTGGGAGATGGGCTGGAGCGCGCCCCCGGTCAGGCCCTGCACCAGGCGGAAGGCGATCAGCAGGGAGAGGTTCGGAGCCAGCCCGCAAAGGAAAGAGGAGACCGTGAACCCACCCACCGAGAGCATGAGCAGGCGCTTGCGGCCAAACTGGTTCGCAAGCCAACCGGTCAGGGGGAGGACGATGGCGTTCGCGACCAAGTAGGAGGTGAGGGCCCAGGTCGACTCGTCGATGGTCGCGGACAGGCTGCCCGCGATGTGGGGGAGGGAGACGTTCACCACCGTGGTGTCCAGCACCTCCATGAAGGTGCCGAACATCACGGCCACGGCGACGATCCAGGGGTTGACCTCGCGCCCCCGGGGCGGAAGCGACGTCACCGCCGGGCGGTTAGAGCGGGCCCGTCCCCGCCGCGGGCGGAGCCGGCCACGGGGACTGCGCCCAGGAGGGGGCAGGCGGGGCGGGCCGCGAGAGCGCTCCCCGCTGCCGCACGGGGGCGGCGGGGTGCATGGGCATCGGCGACCAGGCGGATTCCTCTTCTCATTTCGTGAAGACGGTGGGGACCACCGACATGCCGGGGCGGAGACGGTGCTCTTGGTCCTGGTCGGGCTCGAGGACGATCTTCACCGGCAGCCGCTGCACGACCTTGACGTAGTTCCCGGTCGCATTCTCAGGGGGGAGAAGGCTGAATCGCGAGCCCGTGGCGGCGGCAATGCTGTCCACGTGGCCGCGGTACTGCCGCCCCCCGTAGGCATCCACCGAGATCACCGCGGACTGGCCGGGCCGCATGCCCTTGAGCTGGCTCTCCTTGAAGTTGGCGGTGACCCAGATGTCGTCCAGGGGCACGATCGCGAGCATGGGCTGACCCGGCTGGACCACCTGGCCCACCTCCACCGTCTTGCGGCTGACAACGCCCCTCACGGGAGCCGTGACCTCGGTGTAGGCGAGATTGAGGCGCGCTTGTTCGAGGGTGGCCCGGGTCTGCTCGACCTTGGCCGCCGCGGAGGCAGCCCGGGCGGAGGCAATCTGGACTTGCTCAGAGCCGGTCTGGGCCTGGAGGAGACGCGCGCGTGCCGACTCCACGCCCTTCTCCGCCTCGCGGACCGCGGCCTCCGCGGCCTCTCGGGCGGCCCGGGCGGAGTCAGCCGCCCACACCGCGGTGTCGTACTCCTGCTGCGAAACCTCGTCCTTGGCCAGAAGGGGCCGCAGGCGGTTCAGGTCTTGGCTTGCCTTCCGATCCCGGGCCTCGGCCTCGCGTAGCTGGGCGCGGGCGGAGGCGAGCCGCGCCCCGGATCCCTCCAGGTCGCTCGCCGCGGCGGTCACCTGGGTGCCGGTGGTCGTGGAGGTGAGCGGCACCGACAGGTGGGCCGCTCGCGCCATCGCCTCGTTCTCTCCCAGGTCGGCTTGGGCCCGGGCCGCCGCCACCTCGTAGTCCCGGGGATCGATCCTCAGAAGCAGCGTGCCCTTCTCGACGACCTGGTTGTCTTGGACCAGCACGGCCAGGACCGTGCCCCCCACTCGAGCGGCCACCGGGTTCACGTGTCCGTCGATCTGGGCGTCGTCCGTGGACTCGCGGACCGCGAAATAGCGCCAGGCCACGTTCCCGACGACCAGGACCACGGCCGCCGCCACCAGCAGCCACCCCCCCCGCCGCCAGCGCGCAGCGGGGCCGGGGGCGAGGCCGGCGTCAACCTGTGCTCCCTGCTCGCTCTCGTCTCGAATCGGCACACTCTGCGCCATCTACTGTCCTCGCAAGAGCTGTATGTAGCTCGCCTCCGCCCCTCCCAGGGCCCGGGCCAAGGAGACCTTGGCTACGTTGTGTGCGTACAAGCTCGCGATGCTGTTCTCGGATGCCGTGGCCAGTGCTTCCTGGGCCTGGACCACGTCGATGTTGCTCGCGACCCCGGCCGCGAAGCGGTCCTGAGCTTGCCGTAGTTGCTCACGGCCCAGACCGAGGGCCTTCTCCGCAACCTGCACCCGGTCCTGGGCCGACCGCAGGTCGAGGAAGGCCGTCTGCACTTCGTAGTAGATGCGGGCGCGCAGGTCTTCGAGCCGCGCTCGGTCTTCTTGGACCCTGGCCTCCGCCGCTCGCACCTTCCCCTGCACCCGCCCCCCCTCGAAGATCGGGACCCGCAAAGCGGCGCCCAGGGTAAAGGTCGCACGAGCGGTGCCGGGGTCGTTCCCGATCGTGCCGTAGTCCGCGTCCACGGCCAAGGAAGGGAGCCCCTCGCCGAGGGCAGATCGGCGCTGGGCTTCCGCGGCCTCGACGCGGGCCTGGGCGGCCTTGAGATCGGGCCGCTCACGCCAAGCGCGCGCCACCGCCTCCTCGGGGCTTGGCGGCGCCAGGGTAGCCAACGGCATGGGGTCGGTGAGCCGGAAGCGCTGGCCGAGGGGCAGGCCGAGCGCGCGCGCGAGGGCCAGCTTGTCCTTGGCGGCTTCCTCCTCTGCCACCAGCAGCCGCTGGTGCTGGGCCTGCATCTGCACCTCCGCCCGCAGGGCGTCGAGTCCGGTGGCCAGGCCCGCCGCTTTGCGGTCGCGGGCAAGCGCGAGCAGGGCCTCGGCCGTATCGAGCTGGGCCCGGGTGGCGGCGATGCGGCTCTCTCCCGCCACCGTCTGCAGGTAGAGCCCCGCGCAAGCCAGCACCACCAACTCGCGGGTGTTGCGCTCCTCGTGTTCGGCGGCGCGCAGCTCCTTGGAGGCGGCCCGGGCGTGATGGAGGGCCTTGAGGTCAAGGACCGTCTGGGAGACGAAGGCGCGGGCGTCGAAGACGCTGAAGGGGCCCACTATTTCGGGGAGGCCGGGGAAGCTCGTGAAGCCGAAAGAGGCGAGGTTGATCTTCTGGCGGGTCTCCAGCAAGCCGGCCCGCACCTGGGGGAGCAGATCGGCCCGAGCCTCCCCCCGCGCGCCCTGTGCCGCGCGCACGTCCTCTCGCCCCAGGATCAGCCCAAGGTTGTAGTGGAGTCCGCGCTCGACCGCGTCGGGGAGAGAGAGCGCGAGCTCATCGGAAGTGGCCTCGCCCGTGGGCACCCCGCCTTGGAAGACGGAGGGCGGAATCCCCTCCTGCGCGACGGCGGCGCGGCCCGCCAAGGCGAGCGCCATGAAGACGGCGAGCCGGTTGCTCATCGCGGGGCCAGCCCCCGCCAGGCCAGGTCCACCACGAAATCGATATCCTCCTTGGTGCGCGATTTGGACCAGCCCAGCATCCGCCGCATGATCACGCCCTTGGTGAGGTCGAAGATGGCGAAGGCGGCGGTGTCTTCGGGGACACGAGCGATGGCCCGCTTCCGCACCGCTTCCTGGATCTCCGCCTTTAGGATGCCGACCTGCTGGAGGTAGAACTCCTGGAAGTCCCGAAGGGGTGCGCAGGGGTGGGCCACCACGTTGGTGAACTCGGCGTAGTAGATCTGCACGAAGTCGCGGTGCTCCTCGAAGTACGACACCTTGGTGTCCACGAAGGCCCGGATCTTCTCCCGGAGGGACTCCGCGGCGGCGACGCGCCGTGCCAACTCTTCGCCGAGGCCGAGCAGCCCGTGGCGCAAGGCTGCCCAGTAGAGCGCGCGCTTGGAGGGGTAGTAGAGGTAAACCGTGCCTTTGGCCAGCCCGGCTTCTTGGGCAATCGCTTCCACGGAAGCCTCCGTAAAGCCCCGGCGCGCGAACACGCGTTGGGCCGCCTCCAGGATTTCCCCGTGGCGGAACTCCGTCACAACATCCCTCTTGGTCTTGTTCTTGCGCAGGGCGCCCATCTGACCTCTCCGGTCAGTTGGCTGACCGAACAGTCATTTTCCTGAACCGGGAGCCTCCTGTCAAGCCCCCGTCCTCAAAGCTCGGGCGCTATTGCCAGGGCCGCTTCGGCCGACGTTCTTACGGGAACGATCTCAACATCGATCAGGTCCTGCCAATTGGCCGTCCATTGCCTCAGGAGCGCCTCGCTATCCGCCTCCATCACTTGGAAGCAGCGCCGGAATCCGAGATCCACCCAACTCGAGACGTACCGTACTCCCTCCGGTGCCATCCGTCCCCGATCACGGAAGCGACGGTACACCTCAGGAGCTTTGCCGGACCGAAAGTTCTCGATCACCATGAAAATCATGGCTCACCCGCCTCATTCACAACGAACGGCGGCACTGCGCAAGTAGGCGCAACCCTTGGCCGCCGTCGCGGGCGCGCCCGACGGGAGCCGACGGCCAGGCGTCTCCCAGTCCTTACCGGGACGGTCGGGGGGGCTTCTCGGCGAAGGGATTCTGGTTGTACGCCGCCGACCCACCGGGGGGAATGGTCAGATACCGCCAGTCGGCCCCTCGGAGCGCCTTCGCCAGAAAGACGATCTGGCCAACATGGTAGCTCGTGTGGGCGAGCGACCTATGCAGGGCGTCAAGAACCGAGAGTGGCACTCCACGGATCTTCACTTGTGCCTGCAGGTTTTCGTCCTCGAGGTGGGCAAGAGACTGTAGGAGAACCGTCCAGCCTTTCTCCCACTTCTCGTGAAGTTCCGCCTGCGGGATGGTCCGCTGGAGGAACTCGTCGTCTCGGTTACGCCAGGGCTTCTCACCGTCGGACTGGAGGAAGTCCGTGAATCGCGACTCGAGGTTGCCCGATATGTGCCACACGAGCGTCGCAATGGAGTTGCCGGCGCCGGCGTTCACCAGGGACAGCTGCTCATCGGTGAGCTGCTCGATCGCCGCTTCACCGAGCTTCTTGTAGCGCCGGTACTCGCCCTCAATCGATCCTACGATTTGGCGCATATTCCTCCTTGGGCAGCCTTGCGTTATCCTTCCCCATCGACGGGAAATCGGTCTTCGATGTAGCGGGAAAAGTAGCCGGCGTACCTACGCTGCAGGTCCGGCAAGCGCCAGTCTTCTCCCGTGATCACCTTGCGGCATTCGCGGGTGCCACACGAGCACTCCATTCGCTCGGACGGATCACCGTCAATCATCGCGTAGTCGATCGTGAGCTCAGATCCCGGCGGGACATCACGCATGGCCACGAATGTGATCTGGCCGCGAACCCCCACGTTGGGGTCGCACGAGTGGTTGAGGTGAAGCATGCTCGCTTCGACCTCCCCCGCGGTGCGGGGCGCGATGTAGAGATCGTCCTCAACCTGAATGTCCGCGGCGGAGATCTCGCACCGGACCGCGGCCAAGGTGGAGCGGTCCACGATGGAGCCGCCCTTGACGGCTACGATCTCACCCGCCGCGATCGCATCCCGAGCGAAGAGCCCTCGCCCTTGGATATCGCTAGCGCGCTTCTCGGTCTTCGGATTGAACCAACTGCTCATCGGGCAGATTCTGCGCCAAGACTCCGGGGCATTGGGCAACTCTACGGGCGGGACCACCCGAGCGGCGGGCCAAGCGGTGCGGTCTGAACATCACAGAATTACCGCGCTTTGCGCTCACCGTGACGGTGTTCCAGGGTCTTGCTCTTTAAACGCCAGGCGCGTGAACTCGTGAGCATCCCAGACAAGATACGAAATTCCGCACGGACCCACGTCGGTGGGCGGTCACGGGCTGGGTGATAGTGCGATACGCAACTGCTGGACAATCACGGTCGGACATTCGCATGGAGGGTTAGTCCCCTGCACCACCGCCGTGACCCGACGGCTCTGGAAACCAGGAGCGCTCACATCCACAACATACTGTCCGGCGGTTCCTAGTACGTTGCATTGCCCATTGCAGGGAATGATCGTGGTGGTTGCGCCCGACACGTTGAGCGTCGCACCCGTCACCGGGTCGCCCGTAGTGTCGCTAGTGACAATGACGGTGATCGCCAGCGACAAAGGGCACGGGAGGGCCAGGCAATCGCCGCCCGCGCGACCGCCACACGAAGCAAGAGCCACACTCAGAGCACTGAGTCCGGCGACCTGAAGCAGAAATGGCGGGAGTCTCAATCAAGCCCCTCGGCGGTCGAATCCTCGGGTCAGCGGCGGCTCCCTAGTCCCCGGCACCGGACGACTGCGTGAGCCGTTTACCCGTTTCGTAGACTGCGCCTTCCACGGAGCCTCGCCCAGCCCATCGATAACCCCATGATATCGCGGCCGTTCGGGTGATTGAAGACGCCGCTTGCATCCCCAAGCCCCGGCTGGACGTTGCCGGTCCAGGGCGATCCGAACTCCGGCACAAACCGAACTACGAAGCCCTCGCTGTGCGTGCCCATCCCGTTGGCGCTGAACGGCTCGGCCGGCGGACCCAAAGGCGGAAGCCCCGGGAGCACCTCCCGTTCAGTCGGCACGGTGACCCCTAGCCGCCAGGTGCTCCCGATGCTCGGCCGCCGGCTGGAAGAGCACGGGCTGCCCCACCGCGAGGCGCCCGCGGCGAGCTACGGTGCCGTAGACCCCGGCCATGTTGTCCCTCACCCGAACGATCGTCTTTAGCACCTCGGGGGCGGAGCGCGCCGAGCCGGGGTCGAGGTTCACCATCGAACAGCGCTCGTCGCGCGTCGTGATGCCTATGGCGGCGGCCGGGCTGGCTTCCCCGAACGAGAGGACACCTCCCACCCACTCGTCCTCCTCGAAGGGGGCGGATCGCAATGATGCAATCAGGATGTTTGGTCGGAATCTTCGGACGTCTGGACGCTGCGCCGCGAGCCTCCCGATTTCGCCGACCGTGGCGGAGGTAATCACGGAGATGGTCGCTTCGTCGAAGATGCCACGGTTGAGGTGCATCATCTCGACCGATGAACGATGGCGGCGGCCGACCTCCGTCGCCAATTCTTGGCCGAACACCGCCAGCTCCTCTCCTTCTGGCGTGCGAACGTGCGTGGGAAGGTCTCCGCCGACGACGGGTCCCCGCCGCAGCGGAGCAAAGAGGATCAGCTCCGGAAGCTTGCTGGCGGTCAGCCAGGGGAAGCCGCCGCGATCGTCAGCCCGACGGAAGGCCAGGCGCCGGTCGCCGTCAAGACCGTGCCAGCCCAGATCGGCGACCTCGAGAGGTTCGCCGCTCATGGACTTCACGGGATACCGGAAGAGGGCCTCTACTTCACCAATCTTGATGAGCATGTCCGATGTCGGCCGCCCAGCGTGCATATGGAGAGACCGGCCTATCGTGGTTCACTCCAAATGCAGACTCGGCCTGAAGGCTCCGCCTTGCCCGGCAAGGGCGTAGTCGCCCCCGTTGGATCGAACGACCAGAGCCGCGGAGCCCCTCTCGACGCTCAGTACCGGTATTGGTCCGATTTGTAGGGCCCTTCGACCTTAACGCCTAGATAGGCAGCCTGCCGAGGGCTGAGGGCGGTGAGCTTGACGCCCAACTTCGGCAAATGCAGCCGCGCGACTTTCTCGTCGAGCGCCTTGGGCAGGACGTAGACCTGCTTTTGGTACTGGCCGCCCTTGCCGGCGAGCTCCACCTGGGCCAGCACCTGGTTGGTGAAGCTGGTCGACATCACAAAGCTGGGGTGGCCCGTGGCGCAGCCGAGGTTGAGCAGCCGCCCCTCGGCCAGGATCAGCACGCCATGACCGTCGGGGAAGACCCACTGGTCGTACTGGGGCTTGACGTTGATCCTTCGCACGCCGGGAAACTTGCGCAGGCCGTCCATGTCGATCTCGTTGTCGAAGTGGCCGATGTTGCCCACGATGGCCTTGTCCTTCATGCGCGCCATGTGCTGGGCGGTGATGATGTCGCGGTTGCCGGTGGCGGTAATGAAGATGTCGGCCCTTTCGACCACGTCGTCCAGGGTCAGGACCGCGTAGCCCTCCATGGAGGCCTGGAGCGCGCAGATGGGGTCGATCTCGGTCACCACCACGCGCGCACCCTGGCCCCTCAGGGCCTGGGCACAGCCCTTGCCCACGTCTCCGTAGCCGCAGACCACGGCCACCTTTCCCGCCAGCATGACGTCGGTGGCCCGCATGAGGCCGTCCACCAGCGAGTGTCGGCAGCCATAGAGGTTGTCGAACTTGCTCTTGGTCACGCTGTCGTTCACGTTGATGGCGGGGAAAAGCAGGGTGCCTGCCATCTGCATCTCATAGAGCCGGTGGACGCCGGTCGTCGTCTCCTCGGAGACGCCATGGCACTCCGCGGCCACCTTCTGCCACCGGTGGGGGTTCTCCTTCTGGATGCGGGCGAGCAAGCGGAGCACGACCTTGAACTCGTCGCTCTCGGCCGTCGCGGGATCGGGTACCCCCCCCGCCTTCTCGAATTCGTGGCCCTTGTGGATGAGCAGGGTGGCATCACCGCCGTCGTCCACGACCTGGGTCGGCCCCCGGCCGCCGCCGAAGTCGAGGGCACGCTCGGTCAAGTTCCAGTAGTCCTCCAGGGTCTCTCCCTTCCAGGCGAAGACGGGCACGCCCTGAGGCCTCTCCACCGTCCCCTGGGGGCCCACCACCACCGCCGCCGCCGCGTGGTCCTGGGTCGAGAAGATGTTGCAGGAGGCCCAACGAACCTCGGCCCCCAGCGCTCTCAGGGTTTCGATGAGCACCGCGGTCTGGATCGTCATGTGGAGGCTGCCCGTGATGCGCTGGCCCTTCAGCGGCTGGGTGGCCGCGTACTCCTGGCGCACGGCCATGAGGCCGGGCATCTCCTGCTCCGCGAGCAGGATCTCCTTCCGGCCCCACTCCGCCAGCTTGAGGTCGGCGACTTTGTGTTCGAGGACCCCTTTGGGAGCGGGGGCGAGGGTGCTGGTCATGGATCGCTTCCTTTCTTCATGAACGCGGGAATGCGGGCTGGGCCGCCGGCCGCGCCATGGCCGGGGGCCGGCTGGCCGAGGCCAGGAACAGGGCGGGGCCCTTGGCCCCCGGCTCGGGGGGCAGGGCCCGGCAGGACGCGGACTCCAGGCCGGCCTCGGCGAGCCCGCGGCAGAGCTCCCCCGGCTCGAAGCCCCGGCACTGTTGCCCCATTTGCAGCCGAAACTCCTCCTGGTCGTGGCCGAGCAGATCCACGATCACCGCTTTGCCGCCCGGGCGGAGGATGCGGGTGGCTTCCCGCAGTGCGCGGGGCGCGTCCGAGACGTAGCTCAAGGCCAGGAGCATGAGGGCGGCGTCACACTCCCCGTCGGGCAGGGGCAGCGCCTCCAGCCGGCCCTGCTTGAGGACCACGTTGCCGAGGGCAGCCGTCCGCCGCTCCGCCGCCCGCAGCATCGCCGCGGATTGGTCCACCCCCACCACCTGCCCCACATGCGGAGCGAGGGCCGCGGTCAGAGCCCCCGTGCCGCATCCGAGGTCGGCCACCACCCAGCCCGCGGGGAGCAGGGCCAGAAGCGCGGCTTCAACGAAGGCCTCGCCATAGAGTTCCCGGCGCAGGCGGTCCCATTGCGCGGCCGCGCCGGCGAAGAACCGTTCCGCCCGCTCCCGACGAGCCTCCAGGCGACGGGCCAGCCGGAGCTGGTCCTGGGCGAGCGTCGCCCAACCCTCCGTCTGGTCGCGCGCGAGCAGCCACAGCCGCCGTGCCCCGGAGGGCAGCTCCCCCGTGTCCATGCGGTAGAGATTCGTGGTGCGCTGGGAGCGGCTGCGCACCCAGCCCTGGTCGGCCAGCATCTTGAGGTGGCGGCTGACCGTGGACTGGGGGAGCTGGACCACGTCGCACAGCTCCGCCACCGCCAGCTCGTGCCGCTCCAGGAGGCGGAGCAGGCGCAGACGAGTGGGGTCGGCCAAGCTCTCCATCCGCGCCAGCAGGTCGTGGGGTGGACGGTCGGAACGCTTCATCATTCAATCCGGATTGAAGGATATACGGCTGGAGGAGCGGTGTCAAGCTCGGGCGCGTTTGTCCCCCACCCGCAAGCGCCGCCGCCGGGACCGGGGGTCCCGGACAGGGAACCGGGCCCCCGGGAGGCACGTACCTAAGGTCGAAGAACCGCGCCAGCTCAAACCGCAAGGAGCCTGCCATGTCGTCCAATTTTCTGAACTCGACCGCTCTCGAGACCCCGGCTGACCCGGCGGACTGGGGGGAGTCTACAATCTCGAGTCGACGAAAGCGGGTACGGGTGAAGCGGAAACGCGCATGGCTGGTGGCGGCGGTCGTCCTGATTGCGGGCGGGCTCTGGGTCGCCTTTAACCGCGGCCCCGAGGCAACCCCGGTGCAGACCGCGCTCGTGGGCCGAGAGGACGTGCAGGCCAAGGTCACGGCCAACGGCAAGGTGCAGGCTCAGAAGAAGGTGGACATCTCCGCCACCATTGCCGGACAGATCACCCACATCGCGGTGAAAGAGGGCGACGCCGTCCGGAAGGGGCAGTTCCTCCTCCAGATCGACCCTGTGAACCCCCGCTCCGCCGCGAAAAGCTCCGAGGCCTCCATGCAGGCTCTGCTCAAGGAATTGGAGTCGGCCCGGGCCAACCGGGAGCAGGCCGGCACCGACTTGCGCCGCGCCCAGGAGAACTACCGGGCCCGCATCATCTCCGAGGCCGACCTCGACCGGGCCCGGACCACTTTCGCGACCAACGAAGCGGCCGCGCAGTCCGCGGAGCGTCGCGTGGAGCAGGCCCGGGCCACCCTGGAGGGCGCCCAGGACACGCTGTCCAAGACCACCGTGCTCGCCCCCATGGACGGGATCGTCACCGCCAAGCGCGTAGAGGAGGGCGAGGTGGCGGTAGTGGGGGTGTTGAACCAGCCCGGCACCGTGCTCCTCACCATCTCCGACATGTCGGTGGTGGAGACGGAGATGGAGGTCGACGAGACCTCGATCCCCGCCGTCCAGCTGGGCCAGGAGGCGCGGGTTCGCATCGACGCCTACCCCAACCAGAACTTCGACGGCCTGGTCACGGAGGTGGGCAACAGCCCCCTGGTGAAGGCGAACGCCCAGACGGAAGCCATCAAGTTCAAGGTCAAGGTCCAGATCAAGAACCCGCCCCCTGACATAAAGCCCGGCCTTTCCGTGCAGGCGGACATCCTCACCGGTTTCTCCGCCCGGGCCCTGGTCGTCCCCATCCAGTCCCTCGTGATCCGCGACATTGAGCGCAAGCCCGGGGAGGCTCCCAAGCCGGGCGCCCCCCGCGAGGAGGAAGGCGTCTACCTCATGGAGAACGCCAAGGCCCGCTTTCAGCCGATCAAGACGGGCCTTCTGGGGGAATTCAACATGGAGGTGCGCGACGGGCTACGGGGAGGGGAGACCCTGATCACGGGGCCTTTCAAGGCCCTGCGCGCCCTCAAGCCGGGCGACCCCGTGAAGCTGGAGAAGCCAAAGAAGGGCGAGGACCGGCGCCCGATCTGACATGGATCTCCGCGAGCTCACGCGCGAAGCGCTCCGAGCCATCCGCGCCCACGCCCTGAGGAGCGTCCTCACCCTCCTGGGCATCATCATCGGGGTGACCACGCTGGTCGGCGTGGTCTCCGTCATCAACGGGCTGAACGCTTTCGTGCGGGAGAAGGTCATTACCCTCGCCCCCGACGTGTTCGTGGTCAGCAAGTTCGGGATCATCCGCAGCCGCGACGAATTCCTGGAGGCACTCAAGCGGAAGAACATCGAGTGGGGGGACTACGAGCGGCTGGCGAGCCGGCTCCAAAAGGCGGAGCAGGTGGCGGCGGAAGCGGTGGGCAACTCGGCGGTGAAGTTCCGTGACCACCGCCTGGCCGACATCCAGGTGCACGGCACCACCGCCAACTACGGACGGATGATGAGCCTCGACCTGGCCTCCGGTCGATATTTCGCGGAGAGCGAGGACGAGACCGCACAGGCGGTGGCAGTGGTGGGCTGGGACGTCAAGGACGAGCTCTTCCCCCAGCTCGACCCCGTGGGGCGCACGGTCCTCTTGGGGGGGGCGCCTTACCGGGTGATTGGCCTGGTGGCCAAGCAGGGACGTACCCTCGGCCAGAGCCGGGACAGCCAGGTCTTCGTCCCCGTCCAGACCTACCGGCGGGCCTTCGGGGGTCGCAGCTCCCTCAACGTCCTGGTGCAGGCCAAGGGTGGGGTGGCGGGGGTGGAGGACGCGGTCGAAGAGGTCCGGGGAGTGATGCGCTCGCTGCGCCACACCGCCTTCCGCGCCCCCGACCCCATCGGCGTGGTCACCTCGGAGAGCCTGCAGACCCTGTGGGTTCAGATCTCGGCCGCGGCTTTCATCCTCTCCCTCCTCATCGCCTCCGTCTCCCTGGGCGTGGGGGGGATCGTGATCATGAACATCATGCTGGTCGCGGTGGTCGAGCGCACCCGCGAGATCGGCGTGCGCATGGCCCTGGGCGCCCGCAAGCGGGACATCCGCCGGCAGTTCCTGCTGGAGGCGGCGCTGCTCTCCCTGGGCGGGGGCGTGGCGGGCGTGGTCTTGGGCAGCCTGACTGCCTTCGGGGTCAAAGGCATCCTTGACTTCCCGGCCCAAGTCACGCCCCCCATCCTGGTCGCGGGCATCCTGCTCTCCGCAGTGGTGGGCCTTCTCGCCGGCTACTGGCCGGCCCGGAGCGCCTCCAACCTGCCCGTGGTGGAAGCTCTGAGGACGGAGTGATGCGCACCCCCTTGTTCCGCGTCCCCTGGACGGAGAACGTGGGCTTCGCTCTCGTGGCCATGCGCTCCCAGAAGCTTCGGAGCTTCCTGACCCTCCTGGGGGTCATGGCGGGAGTGGCCACCGTCATCATGATGGTGAGCTTCGTGGTGGGCTTCAACAATCAGGTGACCGCCGCCTTCACCGCCTTCGGGACCCACCTCGTGCAGTTCCAGAAGTACGAGCCGCGCTTCGGGGGGCCGGGCGGGCCCCCGGAGGAGCAGCGGAACCGCCGCGATCTCACGGTGGAGGACGCCCGGGCCTTGAAGCGCCTCTCCACCCTGGTGGCCGCGGTCTCGCAGGAGCGCTACAAGTTCACGAACGTGACCGTCAAGGCGGGCAAGGAGGAAGCCAACGCCCCCCTTCTGCTCGGCACCAACCCCGACTACTCCGCCGCCAACACCCATTTCGTCCAGGACGGCCGCTTCCTGACCGACGCCGACCTCACCCACGGCGCCCGGGTGTGCGTAATCGGCGTCGACGTGGCGGACGCCCTCTACCCCCATCGGGACCCCATCGGCCAGGCGCTGACCGTGAACGGGCGCGCTTACCAGGTGATCGGCCTCTTCGAGAAGAAGGGATCCTTCTTCGGGGGCAGCAACGACAACTTCGTCACCATCCCCATCACCGCCTTCGACGACCAGTTCCCGGAGATCAAGAACGGGGGGGGCGACACCATCCACATCGCCACCGTGCCCAAGCGAGCGGAGGACTACCCGGCCCTGATCGAGGAGGAGACCACGATCCTGCGCACGCGCCGCGGGCTGCGTCCGAACCAGGCCAACGACTTCGCCATCTTCACGAGCGAGGGCCAGCTCCGCGACTTTCAGCAGATCACGGGAGGGGTGGCGGCGGCCATGATCGTGATCGCCGCCATCGCGCTCGTGGTGGGCGGGGTGGGGGTCATGAACATCATGCTCGTGAACGTGACCCAGCGCACCCGCGAAATCGGCCTGCGCAAAGCCCTGGGCGCCACCCGGCGGGACATCGCCACCCAGTTCCTGATGGAGGCGGTCACCCTGACCGGGGTCGGGGGCGCTCTCGGCATTGGCCTGGGACTGGGCGCGGCCCTGGCCGCCCGTCTCGCCTTCGACTTCCAGGCCGCGGCTCCCGCCTGGTCGGTGCTCCTTGGCTTCGGGGTCTCGACCGCGGTGGGCCTGCTCTTCGGCATGTGGCCGGCCCTGAAGGCCGCCCGCCAGGACCCGATCGAGGCGCTGCGCTACGAGTAGCGCCCCTGCCGCGCGGGCTGCTGCTGGGTGAGGCAGTGGAGCGTGCCCAGGCCCCAGACCAGGTCCACGGCGTGGATGCCCACCACCCGCCGGTCGGGGAAGAGTTCCCCCAGCGTGCCCAGGGCCTCTTGGTCGGCGGGGTCGTTGAAGGTGGGCACGAGCACGAACGCGTTCCCGATGTAGAAGTTGGCGTAGCTGGCGGGCAGGCGCTGCCCGGCAAAGACGAGGGGGGCGGGCATGGGCAGGCCCACCACCTCCGGCCGCGAGCCGTCCTCCAGCCGCATTCCCTGCAGGCGCTCGCGGTTCTCCTCGAGGGGACGGTAGTTGGCATCGCGGGGGTTGGTCTCGCGGCAGAGCACGAGGGTGCGGGGGCCCACGAAGCGGCAGACGTCGTCCACATGGCCGTGGGTGTCGTCGCCGGCGATGCCCCGCCCCAGCCAGAGCACGTTGGTGGCGCCCAGGGAATCGCGGAGGATGTGCTCGAGGTCGGGGCGGGTGAGTCCGGGGTTGCGCACCTGCACGGCGGGGTCGAGCAGGCACTCCTCGGTGGTGATGAGGGTGCCCCGCCCGTTCACGTCGATGGCCCCCCCCTCGAGCACCACCGGCCGCTCCTCCCACGTGACCGGCCGCAAGGCCAGGCCTAAGGCCGCCGCCGCGCGCTCCGGCACGCGGTCGTCCTTCTTCCAGTCCGGGTACTTGGCCCAGGCGCGGAAGCGGAAGCGGGCGATGGCGACCGCAGGCGCGCGCCCCCCCCGGCGGACGAAGAGGGGACCGAAGTCGCGTGTCCACCCGCGGTCGGTGGGCCAACGGAAGAACTCGACCCGGCTCCCCTCCGCCCCTACCCGGCTGAGCACATTGCGGGCGCGGGTCTCCTGTGCGCGGGAGGGCACGATGATCCGCACCGTCTCGCCCTCCGCGAGCTTGCGCACGATCTCCCCGTAGACCCAGGGGATGGGCGCGAAGCGGCCCGGCCAGTCAGAGCGTCGGTGGGGCCAGCCCAGCCAGGTCGCCTCGTGGCGGACCCATTCCGCGGGCATGCGGAACCCGCCGGCCCTTGAGGCGCGCCTCCTCCCCCCGCGGGAGGAGCGGGCCCCGCTCCCCCGGGGGGCACGGGGGGCGGTCATCGCGGCCGGGCCCGGTGCCCGCTCAATCCAGGAACCGCCGGTCGAGCCCGGCGTAGGCGTCGATCCGCCGGTCGCGTAGGAAGGGCCAGTTCCGTCGGACCTCCTCGATGCGGCCGAGGTCCACCTCCCCCCGCACGATCTGCTCTGCGTCGACCGTCCCTTCCGCCACCACCGCCCCGAAGGGGTCGGCCAGGAAGGAGGAGCCCCAGAACTCCAGGCCCGGCCCGGCCTCCGGCGGCCCCTCGTGGCCGACGCGGTTCACCGCCGCCACGTAAACCCCGTTGGCGATGGCGTGCGCGCGCTGGATGGTCTGCCAGGCCGAGCGCTGCCCGGCGCCATGCTCCTGCTTCTCGTGCGGGTGCCAGCCGATGGCGGTGGGATAGAAGAGCACCGCCGCGCCCTGCAGGGCGGTCAGCCGCGCGCCCTCCGGATACCACTGGTCCCAGCAGATGAGGACCCCGATGCGTCCGGCCCGGGTGTCGAAGGCGCGGAAGCCGAGGTCCCCGGGGGTGAAGTAGAACTTCTCGTAGAAGGCGGGGTCGTCGGGGATGTGCATCTTGCGGTAAAGGCCCACCATCTGGCCGTTGGCGTCGAGGATGGCGGCGCTGTTGTGGTAGAGGCCGGGCGCCCTACGCTCGAAGATGGGCGCGATCACCACCACCTGCTTGTCGCGGGCCACACGGCCCAGAGCCTCGGTGCTGGGCCCCGGCACCGGCTCCGCGAGGTCGAAGAGGCGGGCGTCCTCCTTCTGGCAGAAGTAGGGCGAGCGGTAGAGCTCGGGCAGGCAGACCACCGCCGCCCCGCCCGCCGCCGCCTCCTCGACCTTGGCCACCGCCTTCTCCAGATTGCGGGCGGGATCGGCGGACATGGCCATCTGGACAAGGCCGATCTGGAAGCGCGAGGGGCTCGTCATCCGAAGCGAGTCTACACCGGGCGGGGGCGGGTCATCGACGCGCAGAGCGCCCAGAGCGCGTCCTCCCCCGCGCGGCCACGAAAGGGGCAAGCCCGCTCTTGGCGGTCGATCCAGAAGGCGTCCGATCGCCCCTCCGCCTCTGGGCTGGCCGCGAGCCACACCGCGGTGTCCGCTCCCTCCTCCGGCCGCCGCGCCTGGAGCTTGGCCCAGAACGAGGCCGCCATGCCCAGCATGCCGCCCGCCTTGGCGAAGAGCTCCGTGCTCACGAAGCCGGGGTGCATGGCGTTGGCGGTGACGCCCGTCCCTGGGAGCCGCCGGGCCAGGGCCCAGGTGAACATGCGATTGGCCTGCTTGCTCTGGGCATAGGCGGTGCGGCCCGCGTAGGGTCGGGTCTTGAACTCAACGTCGGCCAGATCCAGGTCGCTGGCCAGCTGGGAAGCCACGTTCACGATCCGCGCCGGCGCCGCCTTCTGAAGCGGGGGGAGCAGGAGGTCGGTGAGCAGGAAGTAGCCGAGCACGTTGGTGGCCCAAGTCGTCTCGATCCCCTCCGCGCTCTCCTGCCGCCTCTGGAGCCAGACCCCCGCGTTGTTCACGAGCACGTGAAGGGCGGGGTGGCGCCCGCGGAAGGTCCGGGCGAACTCGCGGATGGAGGCCTGGCGGGAGAGGTCGACCAGCATCACCTCCACCTCCGGGTTTCCGGTCTCTTCCGCGATCTCCCGCCGCGCGGCCTCCCCCCGCTCCGCGCTGCGGCAGGCCAGGATCACCCGCGCCCGCATCCGGGCGAGCTCCCGCGCGACGGCCTTCCCGATGCCGGCGCTGCCTCCGGTCACAAGGCAGGTCCGGCCACCCAGATCCGCCCTCACCGGCTCGGGCATCTCCTCCTCCGGCCCGCGATCATACCCGACGACCGCAAGCCTCCCGGACTCGGTGCCACCGGGGTTGGGCGGCTCCTGCCTCCCCGCTCAGCCACCCGCCCCGCCGGCGCGCGCGCCGGCCAGATCACGGTAGCGTCGCGAGAGCAGGAGGACCACCCCCACCCACGCCAGGATGACCACGAGGTTCAGCAAGGCGAAGCCCCGGAGCCCGAAGCCCAGGTGCGCGCTCAAGACGAACACCAACAGGCCCGACAAGACGTCGCCCGCCCGCACGAAGAACGTGTCCACCGCTTGTTTGGCCTTGTACTTCTCTTCGCGCCGGGTGGGGAGCCAGACCATTTGGCGGCCGGTGTTCATGACCGAGTAGTCCGCCGCGTTCTCGGCGATCTTGCCCCAAAGGACGGCGGAGAGGCCCACCCCGGTCGCGACCAGGCCGTCGAAGCCGAAGGAAACCAAGGGCGACGCGAGCAGCACGCCCAGGAGCCCGAAGTACTTGACGATCCGAGAGACGAGCAGGGCCTGCAGGACCACGCCCAGCACGTTCTGGTACAGGTAGAAGTTCCCGTAGGCGGTGCCCAGCACCGCTTCCTTCGCGATGCCCGGGCCCGCGGTCGCCTTCTCCAGCGAGGAGTCGAGGATGAAGTTTCCGTTCGTGTTGACGATGTTGAGGAGCACGATCAGCACCGCGATCAGCCGCAGGTAGCCGCTCGAGAACACGAGGCCGAAGCCGCCCCCCACCCGCAGCGGCTCCTGGGCCTTGGACGCCTCCTCGGGAAGCCTCGATTCTCGCCGGTTGATGACGAAATAGAGCAGAAGCTGGATCACGAGCATGGCCACCGGGGCCTGCAGGATGCGGACCGCGCTCAGCCCCGCCCCGAAGAGGCCCCGCGCCAGCCACGAGCCCAGCGGGCTACCCAGGGTGGCCCCGATGGCGATGATCGGGAACAAGCGCTCGCCCGCCTCCTTGCGATAGACATCATTGGCCAGCGACCAGAACTGAGCGACGGCGGCGTTGTTGAAGACGCCGCACCAGATGAAGAACGCCACCTCGATGTAGGGCACCCCGGTGGCGAAGCCGAGCACGAACAGCTCCAGGGTGACGATGAAGAAGAGCGTGAGCGCGAAGATGAGTTTGATCCGGTCCACCCGGCTGGCCACCCAGCTGTAGAGCGGGATGAAGCCCATGAGCACGATCGCCTGGCCGGCCGAGGAGTAGGCCTTCACCTGCGCGCCCAGCCGGGCGACGATGACCGTGTCGCGCAGGGTCTTGATCACGTAGTAGCCCAGGAGCAGCGTCAGCAGGTTGAAGAACATCAAGACGACCGTGCCGCCCTCACCCGCGCGCACCTCGCTGAACAAGCGCAGCATGCGGTCCAGCGGCCCGGGACGCCCCGGGGGGCGAACCGCGGCCGCGGTCGCCATCAGTTCTTCCTCCCGCGGGTGGCCGTCCGCGGAGCCGTCAACGCCCCGCGCCCCTCGACGAGCGCGGCCGCGAGGAGGGGGATCAGGAGCTCGTGATGCCCGGTGAGGCGGTAGCCGCGGCCCCCCCCCGCGGTGGGCCGCTCCACCACGTTGGCGTTGGGCCGGTAAGACTGGATGAAGTCCAGGTTGGCGGTGCTGAAGTCCCGGAGCGGGTGCCCGAGGTTGCGGGCCAGGGTCACCGCCTTGAGGAAGACCTCCGGGAGCAGGACCGCGGAGCCCACGTTCAGGTAGACCCCGCCCCCGCCCAGGCGCGCGACCTGAGCGGCGAAGGTGCGGAAGTCCAGGTGGGTCGCCCGGCCCAGGGCGGCCGGATCGCAGGAGGGATGCATGTGCACGATGTCGGTCCCGACCGCCACGTGCACGGTCGCGGGGAGACCCAGCCGGCGGGCCGCGGCCAGCAAACTCACCCCCAGGTGGGGGGGCCGTTGCGATTCCAGGTGACGGCCGAGCGCGGCCCCCAGGCCCAGCCCGTCCGCGTCCCCCCGCGTGATGGCGTGGTTGATCTCCTCCCCCGTCTCCCGCGCCATCCCGAACTCCCCCGCCCCGAGTCCGGCGGCCACGTCTTCCGAGGTTCGGCCCGCCACCGCCAGCTCGAAGTCGTGGACGATGCCCGCCCCGTTCAGGGCCAGCCCGGTCAAGAGACCCCTCTCCATGAGGTCGATGAGAACCGGGGAGAGGCCCACCTTGATGACGTGAGCCCCGATCCCCCAGAGGATCGGCTTTCCGCGGACCCGGGCCCGGAGTATGTCGGCGGCGAGCGCCCTCAGGGTAGCCGCCCCCAGGATTCGGGGGAGCCCCTGCAGGAACGCGCCCACGGTGCCCCCCCGCGCGTGGGGACGGGCGAAGTCGCCGAGCGCCACCCCGCTCCGGCGGCGGGACAGGGGGTAGGTGCGCACGCCCGCCAGGTCCAGGGGGACAATGCGCGGGGCGCGCCGCGGACGGGGAGGCGGGCGCATCAGCGGGTCATCGCCTCTTCCACCATCTGGCACAGGATGTGGACGACCACACCGTGGACCTCCTGGATGCGAGGGGTCTCGTGGTGGGGCACGTCGATAAGGTAGTGGACGAGCCCCCCCAGGCGCCCCCCGCCGCCGCCGGTCAGACCGACGGTGAGGAGCCCGCGGGAGCGGGCCGCGCGCAGGGCCTCCACCACGTTGGGCGACCGGCCGGAGGTGCTGATGCCGATGGCCACGTCCCCGGGGCGGCCCAGAGCCTCCACCTGCCGGCGGAAGACTGCCTCGTAGCCCTGGTCGTTGCCGATGGCGGTGAGGACCGAGGAGTCGGTGGTCAGGGCGAGGGCGGGGAGTCCCGGCCGCTCGCGCAGGAAGCGGCCCACCAGCTCCGCGGCCAGGTGCTGGGCATCGGCGGCGGACCCCCCGTTTCCGAAAGCCAGAACCTTGCCCCCCGAGCGGAGGCATTCGGACAAGCGCCCGCCCACCTCCACCAAGAGCCCCGCGTTCTCCTCGAAGAAGCGCTGCTTGAGGGCGCTGCTCTCCGCGGCGATGCGGCGGATGCCGTCTTCATCCATATGAGAGCACAGGCCGGGGCGACGCTCCCCTGAGGTCACCACCGCTCGGCAATGGGCGTTCCCGGCGCGGGGCCCGCTCCTCCGTGCGGCCGATGATAACCTGCTAGAACCTTCGGATGTGAACGGTCAGGAAGACGGAGAGCACGCCGGGGTCGTCCACCGCCACCTGAAAGACCTCGCCGTCGCGAACGCCGGGAGGAATACTGATGGGGAGGGGCAGGCGCCGTTCCACTTTTCCTTCTCCCCCGCACCGCTCGCAGTCGAAGATGTAGCCGCCGGTCCCCTCGCAGAGGTCGCAGGTCATGGCGAGGGGCACGTCCAAGGGAAGCACGCCTCCGTTGGCGGCTTCCCCCCGGGTGAGGAGGATCTCGCCGCTGAGGCTGCCCGGCCGGATCGGCCGCCGGAGGTCGCCCACGGCCGGGCTCCGCACGAACGACCAGGCCAGGGGCTCGAGTCGCTCCGCCTTCCCCAGGGCTTCATCGTACCGGCGGCGGCGGTCCGCGTCGGCCAGGGTCTCGTAGGCCGCCTGCAGGTCCTGGAAGGCCTCCTGGCTGACGTTGGCGCTCACGTCGGGGTGGTACCGCTTGGCCAGCCGGCGGTAGGCGCGCTTGATGGCGGCGGGGCTGGCATCCCGGGAGACGCCAAGGATGCTGTAGTAGTCCTTGGGTTTTTCCATTCCCAGCTACACCATAGGTCGTGGCCCGAAGGCCTGTCAAGTCAAAAGGAACACCGGCGCTAGGGTGCTCAGAGTGCGCTGTCTTGCGGCGCACGGGCGGACGCGCCCGTCCCGCCCCCGGTTCGGGGCTCCGCGAAAACCTCTCTTCCCCCGGGTGCCGCGTGGCACTGCCGGCGGCCCGCAGGAACCTAGAACCCCTTGACCTTGGGGGCCCGCTTGTAGAGGTGCCAGACGATGTGCCAGCCCAGGAGGATCACCAGGAGGAGCAGCACATAGGCGTACTCTCCCGGTATCCCGATCTCTGTGCTGACGGTCGTGGTGTGGGAGTTGATCATGGCCCAGAGCAGCGGCACCGACATGTAGGTGTTGTGGCGGGAGCGTGCCCCGGCCAACGCGACAACGGCGGGGTCGGGGGCGGTTCCCCCCTTGACCGCGGTGATGATCTTCTGCTGGCCGGGCCAGATGCGGTACCAGACGTTGAAGGCCATGGTGCTGCCGAAGAGGGCGCCCAGGTGGATGTTGAAAGCCCGGTAGCTAAACCCACCCCACGTGGCCATGAGCACGACGACCACCGCGACCAGGGCAAAGGCCACGGCGCCGAAAACCTTGGGATCCTTGCCGAGCCCGCTCTTGTGGAGCGCATCGTAGAGGAAGGGGGCGAGGAAGGTCACCGCGACCATGACCCCGGCGCCCGCGCCCCAGCCCTTGTCGCCGTCGAACATGATCCCGCCGTGGTAGAAAACGATGAGGAGGAGCAGGACGCCCGTCACCCACGTCCAAGCCGCCCCCCAGCGGAACCAGTAGAGGGCGCGCGGCATCAGCTCCGGAACCACTTTCTTCTTGGTGTCGCCATCCATGGTGCCCGCGAACGGCCCGTTGACCCAGTTGAAGAAGTACAGCATCCCGATCCAAACGACCCCGGCCAGGATGTGCAGCCAGCGGAACAAGGCGTTCAGAGTATCCACGTCGTTCCCTCCTTGAGCGTTGTCGCTGCGCCTTTGAGCGCGCGCAGCGGGAAGACCTCCTCCCGCAAGAATTCGGTGAGGGGAAGCCTAGCACAGGCGGTGCCCCCTGGCGCGGGGAAAGGCTGGCCGGTGGTGAACGGTGACCCTACCGGCGGTCGACAACACGCTGCATCTCCAGAGCGTTGCCGATCTCCAGCACCGGCTTCCTGTCCACCAAGTTCTCCCGCAGCAGCGCGGCCTCGTGCTGGGGAGTGTGCCCACGGGGTGTTCCGGACGATGGTGTTCGCACTTCGGTAACGACGCCGTTGCTCCCTCCGCGCTCTGGTTTCTTCGTGACGGTTTTACAGCTGATGGGGCCTATTTCATCAGCCTTCGTGGGTTTTCTCGCGGTCCCTTAGCCGCTTCGCGGTCTTGGGGTAGAGGGTCTCGAGGCAGGCGGGACAGATCCCGTGGCTGAAGCTCGCCTCCGAGTGAGCGCGGACGTAGGACTCGACCTGATGCCACCCCCCGCTATCGTCTCGTATTTTCTTGCAGGTTGAGCAAATGGGCAGGAGGCCGCTGAGCATCCGGACCTGACCGAGCGCCTCCTCGACCCTCTTGGAAAGCTCGATCTCACGGGCCCTGAGGGTTCGAATGCGCCATTGGACGGACGCCCCCGCTAACCCCAGGAAGCCGGCCAAGAAAAGAAGCTGGAATGTGCCCGTCCGGTACCAGACCGCCCGCGCGCGGAAAGCTACCGCGGGCCCGGGGGCGCTCCAGGGTCCGCCGCCTTCCCGGGCGCGCACCACAAACCGGTAGGTACCAGGTGGGACGTTGGTGTACTCCGTTTGTCGTGTGAAGCCCGCCTCGACCCAATCCGTCTCGAAGCCCTCGAGGCGGTACGAGAACGTGAGGCGCGCCGCATAGGAGAGAGCAACCGAAGTGTAGCGGAACAGCAGGCGCTCCGTCCCGGGCGGGGCGTCCACTCCCCCCCGCAGCGAGACGGACTGGCCGTCCAGCCAGGCCCCTTCAACTATGGGCGGCCGAATGGCGTGTGCGACCATGGGAAAGGCCGGGTCGATGGCAACGACTCCCTTCGGCGTCCCAAAGTAGAGGCGCCCGTCGGAGCCGACCGCCCCCCCCGGAGCACCACCGTTGCCCTCTGCGCTCGGCATTCCATCCGTGACGCCGTAAGCAACCGAGTTCACCCGTGGCATCCGACCGGCGGCGAACTCCTCGAACTGGGCGCGACTCACAGAGAAGATACCCTTGTTGGAGATCATCCAGAGTCTCCCCCGTCCATCATCGAGGATCGAGTAGATGACGTCTTGAAAGAGTCCTTGTCGCGTGGTGCACGGCGTGAGCCGGCCGTTCTTGAGGCGGTTCAAGCCGCCGCCGTACGTTCCGATCCAAAGCGCCCCGTCGGAGTCGGCGTAGAGGTCGTGGACCAGGTTGTGGGAGAGGCCCTCTTTGGTCGTGTAGTTGGTGAAGACGCCATTGGTGAGCGCGCTGAGGCCGCCATACGTGCCGATCCAAAGCGTGCCCCGCTCGTCCTCGAGCAAGGCTCGGATCCGGTCCCCGGCCAGGCCATCCCTGGTCGTCAGGGACCCGAATCGCCCGTTCTCCAGGAAAGCCAGGCCACCGCCGTCGGTCCCGATCCACAACCGACCGCGGCGATCCTCCAGGAGCGCCCTCACCACACCCGGAGCCAGCCCATCGCGAGTCGTAAAATGCGACCAACGGCCGCCTTCCAGGCAGTGGACCCCCAACGCGTTCCCGGCCCAAAGGCGACCGCGGCGGTCCTCCATTAGGGCCGTCACGGCGGAGCGGCCCAAGTCCCCGGGCGAGCCAACCTGGTGAACGCTGGCGCCCAGCATGAGATCGACGGTGGTGGCCTCTCCGATCCACAAGCCCCCGTTCCGAGCCGACAGCACCGTTTCGATGGAGCTGCTGGAGAGTCCCTGGGCGGACGTATAGGCGGTTACGGGCCCCTTGTGGAGGCGGTTGACCCCTCCCTGGATTGTTCCGACCCAGAGGTCGCCCTCCGGGTCTTCGAAGAGGGCCAGAATCACGTTGTCGCTCAGCCCGTCCTTGGTGCCGAGGCGAGTGACGGACCGGTCGCGCACACAATTCAGGCCGTCCTCGGTCCCGACCCACAAGGATCCCGTGCGGTCCAAGAGGAGCGCCTGGACCCTTGGGTGGGAAAGCGCGTGGGTGCGCTCGTCGAACACAACATGCTCACCCTCGGTTCGGAAGAGCCCGTCCGGGGTGCCGATCCAGAGCCGCTCACCCTCAGCCACGAGCGAGGTGACGGAGGGCTGGTGGGAACGGTCCGCTCGGTAGTGGCGAATCTGTCCGTCAGAGAAGCGGTCGAGACCCCCGACGCTGCCGATCCACACGCCGCCCACGCCGTCGGATAGGAGTGCGTTCACTACCTCGCTCGCCAGGCCCTCCTTCTTGGTGAACGATTGGAATCGGCCGCCCGCGAAGCGAACAACACCTGCACCACCGGTGCCGATCCAGAGGTTGCCCGCGCTGTCTTCAGTGAGGGCAAGAATCTGCGCGGACGGAAGGCCCTCCCGCTCCCCATACGTTTGGAAGGCCCCGTCTCGGTAGGCGACGAGCCCGCCGGTGTAGAGCCCGGCCCAGAGCGTGCCATCCTTCGACAGGTAGAGGACCTGGACATCGTTGTCGGGCAAGGGGGGCGAGCTTTGATGGTCGAACACCGTGAACCGATAGCCATCGAAACGCGCCAGCCCCTCGAGGGTGGCGATCCACAAGTAACCGTCGGGCGTCTGCGCGATCGATTGCGCCGAGTCTTGCGGCAAGCCCTCCTGGGTCCCCCAGGAGGAGTGGCTGTACCCCATGAGGGGCCTCGTGAAATCGAGGGGCGACGCTCGCGGAGTGGCCAAGAGCAAGACCAGGAGTAGCGCCGGGACCGCCGGTGCGCTCGCCAACCGACGGGCCGCGAAGACCGAGGAGTCAAGAGCGCGGGTTGCGCAGAGTCGGGGCTCGGGGGCGGGGCCGACCGCGCCGCCGGTCTCGTCCGTTCTCGATGCCTTGGCCAAGTTACCCGCCCGTGCGAGGCACGCCTTGCTCAAGCGCGCACACTAAACCGCGGGGTATCTGGATGGAAGGGCCGGGTCGAGGGTCCCACAGAACGGGTCTCGTTGCCGCGAATTCGGACGCCACACCCCCCTAGAAGGTAGGCTCCCCCCGCGTGGCTTTCACTGTACCTCATCCTTGAACTTTGGCACTACTGAGCGGCTCGTCTCAGGCTCGCCCGCCGCGCGCCACCGAGCGCACGAAGTTCCGGGCCGAGAACCGGCCCCCGCTCAGCCAGGTCAGCAGCCCCTCCGACCCCACCGCCCGGCGCGCCACCTCCTGCTCGGACAAGCCCTGGCCCAGCAGGTCGACGACCCTCTCCCGGAGCGCGCGCAGGCGATCGGCCTTGCGCCGCAGGGCGGCGGGCCCGTCCGGGACCGGGCCGCGATGGGCGCAGAAGACCTCCCGGAGGGGCAGGCGGCCCATGGCGTCCAGGGAATCGATGAGCGCGGTGAGTTCTTCGTCGGCGCGGAGGTACTTGAGCCTCTCCGCCAGGAAGAGGTCGCCGGTGAAGAGCCAGCCCCGCTCGGGCTGCCAAAAGCAGACGTGGTCCACGCTGTGCCCGGGCGTGGGAAGGACCTGGAAACGCAGCCGGCGCGAGAAAACCTCGCTTCCCAGGAGGCCGGCCCGGATCCGGCCCCGTCTCCCCCAGACCAGCGTGCGGTAGAGCTCCTGCGGGAAGCCGCGCTCCAGGAGGGGAGCTCCCAGAGGGTGGATCTTGGGCTCGAGGCCGCGCCGGGCCGCGATCAGGGGCGCGGCCCCCATGTGGTCCTCGTGGTGATGGGTCAGGACCAGGCCCTCGAGGGGCCGCCCCTCCAGGAAGCGGAGCATCTCCCGGGCCGTGACGGGGGGCCCACAGTCCACGAGCAGGCCGTCCACGAGATAGGCCCCGCCCCAGAAGAGAGGACGTTCCAGGACGCCGCGGGCCACCCTCAGGAAAGTGACCTCCCCGTGAAGCTCGGCGCGCAGCAGGCTTCAGGCCTTCCTGCGGCTGCGACGGAGCTCCAAGGCCACCGCGGAGGCGAGGAGAAGCCCGGCCAGCACCAGAAGGGGGAGGCGCAAGCGGGGCATGATGGCGGGATCGGGTGCGATCTCCACCACCCCCGTGGTCACGGTCGTTCTCGCCAGGGGGCCGTCGGCGGCTTCGGCCACGAAGAGCACGCCCTGGCGCGAGCCGCGGGGGGCGCCGGCGCGGAGGAGGGGGATGGGCACGGACACGAGGCCGGCGGCGGGCACCTCCACCTCCGCGGCCGGGTTCTCCGCCCGCAGGCCATGGGGGGTGAGGACCCGCAGGTGTACCCGGTGGGGGGCGCCGTCCAGGCTCTCGAGGCCCACGGCCAGGCTCGACCGAGTCTCCACGCGGCCCTCGGCGGCATCCACCCGCACCGCGGGCGGGGGGTTGGCGCCCAGGGCCAGGAGAAGGAAGGCGCGTTGGCTAACGGTGGGCGGGTTGGCGTTGGCCGCCGATGCCGCCTCGGCAAAGTCGAGGAGGAGGGCGAGCGGATGCACGCCCCGCCGCGGCACCTCTGGGGGATAGCGCAGGAGCAGGCTCCGCGACTCGCCCGCGGGCACCCCCTGGTCGAGGGTGCCCTCCTGGCGACGTCCCAAGAACTCCCCTTCCACGCTCACCGTCCCCGTCGCCCGATCCCCCACATTCTTGAGGCTCACCCGCACCGCGATCTCGCTCTCCGTCGCCTCCACCGCCCCCGAGACCTCGAAGCGGGCGCCCGCCCCCACGTTGGCGACGGGAACGAGGAGAAGGGCGCAGAAGGGGACGAGGGTAGAGAAACCGGGCCCGCTACCGGGCGAGGACGGGCACAAAGGTGACCCCGGTCGTCACGAAGGCATCGTGCATCTTGTTGCCCTGCTTCCGGTTGGTGGCGAAGACCTTGATGGCGGCGGCCTTGCCCGCGTCCTTCTCGGTGGGCGGGAACTCGCACATCCCCTCCGGTTGGACGTTCATCTGGAAGGTGCTGGTGCGCGTGGGCTGGTATTGATCGTCCACCGCCTGCAGGTAATACTCGATGACCTTCACCTTGCCCTCGCGAGGAGCGGGTATGGTCCCGCAATAGCTGATCCCCCCGAAGGTCATGTCCACGAAGCTGTAGAAGTCCTCCCCCGCGGGCCGGAAGTAGATCCGGGCCGTGGCCACCATGGTGTCCGCGCTCACGGCCGCGCAAAGGGAGATCGCCTTGCCGGGCACGGTACAGGGCACGGGCTGGTGCTCGATCACGGGCGGGTCGCCGGCCGCGGTCGCGAGGGGCAGGGCCCAGACCGCCAGGGCGAGCGCGCAGAGAGAGGGTGTCATGTGCGTCGCTCGGGGTCTACTTCCAGCTCACCTGGTTTTTGTAGGTCTCTCCGCGGGTGGTGTGCACCACGATCTCCATCGTCCAGGAGGTGGTGTCCTCCTTCCAGAGATCGGGGAGGGAGAGGAGCAGGGCCTTCTGTTTGGGGGCCACGTCCTTGGTCAGGGGCGGCACCGGCCCCTGGGAGCGCTTCCCGTTGACGGTGGTGGTCACGATCATGTCCCGGAGCTGGATGGGGGCCAAGCCCTCATTCACGAGGGAGATGCTGGCCGTGTACTTCTCCCCCGGCTTGGGCACGGCGGGGCTGAACTCGAAGTTGATCTTGCCCGGGAGGTCGGCGGGCTGGGTGCCCTTCTTGACCGTGACCCCCGCCGACTCCTCGAAGCCCTCGGGGGCGTTGCCCTGTCTCGTCTCTGCGCTCTGGGCCACGGTCTTGCCGGCCACGAAAGACCGCCCGAGCGCGGTGTGGGTCCCGCCCTGGGCCGCGGCCTGGGTCAGCGCTCGCGCTCCCACCGCGCTGGTCTTGCCGAGGGTCGCGCGCTGGTTCTGGGGATCCGCCTTCAGAACGTCGTCGTAGAGGTTGATGGCGGCGTCGTACTTCTGGGCGGCCAGGGCGTCATCCGCCTTGGCCAGGAGGCCGTTCACCGCTTGCTGTTGGGCCCTGTTTTTTTGCTGCTGCTGAGCCTGGAGCTGGGCCTCGCGGATGCGGGAGGTGAGGCTCGGGATGCGCGCGTCCCAGGGCGCGAGGCCCTGGGCCGCCTCCGCCTCCGAGGAGGCCTGGTCGTAGCTGCCCTGCCGCAAGGCCGCCTCCGCCGCGCGCAGATGGGTCTCCGCCTTCTGGCCGTTGAGGGCGCTCTCCACCAGCTTCTGAGCCTCCGGGTTGCGGGGGTCCTCCCGGAGGACCTCCTGGGCGGCGCTCAGGGCGCGGTCGTAGTTGCCGGCGTTGAACTGAGCCTGGGCGAGGCGGAGGGACGCGCCCCCCCGGGGCTTGGGCTCAACGGTGGCGATGGGGGCGGTGGTCGCCGGGGGCAGCGTGGGCAGGGGTGTGGCGGCCGCCGGCGCCACCGAGCTGGGGACGGAGGCCGTCGGGCTCGGGGGGGCCGTCGGTGGTTGGTTCTGCTTCCAATAGATCCAGCCGCCCGCGCCGAGCAGGAGGACGAACATTCCCCCCAGGGTGGAGTAAAGGATCGGGCTCCCCCCCGCGGACGCCGGGCGTGGCTCCGGCCGCGTAGGGCTGAACACGGTGGGGGGGGCGGCCTGACCCAAGCGGGTGGTGCCGGGCTTGGCGGTGACCGCGCTCCCGGGCCCGGGAGCCAAGAAGGTGGGGGCGGAGCGGCTGGTCACGTGAGTGGGGTCGGTCCCCGCGCCCGGGCTGGTGAGAGCCCCCCGCCCGCGGGTGGACAGGGGCCGTTTCGTCCCCGAGCCGGCCACCTCGCCCACATCCGCGGGGATGACGGTGGCTCCCCCGCCATCGGTGAGCGGTGAGGGGGGCGAGCTGGGCGGCGCTTCCATGTCGACCAGGGTCTCGAGCGCGTGCCGGCCGGAGGGCGTGGTGGCGTGGGTCTTCAGCCACTCCCGAAGGTCCACCGCGAACTCATAGGCCGTCTGGTAGCGGGCGTCGAGGTCCTTAGCCAGGGCCTTCTTGAGCACCGGCATCAGGCTGTCGTATTCCTCGCCCACCGGGATCACATCGAAGTTGGGCTCCTCGTGGGTGATCTTGTAGAAGATGGCCATCAGGTTGTCGGAGTGGAACGGCCGGCGATTCGAGATCAGCTCGTAGAGCATGCAGCCCGCGCTGAAGACGTCGCTGCGCCCGTCCACCCGGGAGCCCTTGACCTGCTCGGGGGACATGTAGTCGGCCGTGCCCACGATGTTGCCCGTGCCCGTCATGGAGGCGGTGGTCAGACGGGCCACCCCGAAGTCCATGATCTTCACCGTGCCCTCGGTGTTGATGAAGATGTTGGCGGGCTTGATGTCCCGGTGCACGATCCCCGCCTGGTGGGCGTGGGCGAGGCCGGCCAGAACCTGCACGATGATGGAGACCTTGCGCTCCAGGGTCAGGGGGGGCGGCTGCCGGACGGCCCGCTGGAGGTCCGTGCCCTTCAAAAGCTCCATGGCGATGAAGGGGGAGCCGTCGCTGTGGCTGCCGAGGTCGAAGACGGTGACCACGTTGGGGTGGGTCATCTTGGCCACGGCCCGGGCCTCGCGTTCGAAGCGCTGTTTCAGCTCGGGGTCGTCTGCGATCTGCGAGACCATGACCTTGAGGGCCACGTCCCGCTCGAGCACGGTGTCGTGGGCGAGGTAGACGATCCCCATGGCTCCCTTGCCCAAGGGCCTGAGGATCTCGTACTTGCCAATCCGTCCCGAGAGCTCTTTGATGGGCGCCTGGGATAACGACGTGGCGTCGGGCTGGTCAGTCATGGGCGCGCTTCACGCTCCGGAGACACTCCTCCCAGGGGACAGGGGCATTAGAAGGCATAGGCCCCGGGGTGTCAACCAAGTCGCGGCCCGATGCGCAGCCCGAACGCGGGCGGCCGGATGCTCTACGGCCCTTCCGTCAGCGCCCGCCGGCCTTGCCCGTCACGGTGAAGCGGTCACGTCGGTTCCGGGCCCAGCACTCCTCGGTCGACTCGTGGCAGACCTGGATCTCCTTTCCGTAGGAGACGGTCTTCAGGCGCTCTTTGCCCACCCCCAAGGAGACCAGGTAGTCATAGGCGGCCCGGGATCGCCGCTCGCCCAGGGCCAGGTTGTACTCGACCGTGCCCCGCTCGTCGCAGTGTCCCTCGACCGTGATCCGGAGGAAATCGAACCGCTTCAGGACCTCCGCGTTCTTGGTGAGGATCTGCCGGTCGCCCTCCCGGAGGTCGGACTTGTCGAAGTCGAAATGGATGTCGGCCAGGAGGCCCATGCGGTCGATCTCGTCGGTCGGCGTTCCCTTCAGCTTCGCGTACTCATCCACCTGGGGAGCCACTTCGGGAGCCCGGGCCGGGGCCGGCGCGGGCGGAGGAGCGGCGGGGGCCGCCGGCCGGGAAGCGGGCGCGGGCGGCGCCGGCGGGTTGTGGTGGCAACCGGCAAAAGCGACGGTGGCTACGAGAGCGGCGAACAAGGTCCAATGTCTCATTCCAGCACCCCTCTTTGGCGGTAAAGGCGCGATTCCCCGGGTAGGGTGCGCCTTGGTGATGAAACCGTTCTTGCGCTCAAGAGCGCGGCTTAAGTCTTCTTCTTTTCGTCTTCCCCGTCCTCTCTCAGCGATTTCTTGAAGTTCTTGATGCCTTCCCCGATGCCCTTCCCCAGCTCCGGAAGCCGGCTGGTCCCGAAGATCAGCACGAAGACGATGAGGATGAGGACGACTTCTGGGAAACCCAAGTTGAACATGACTTCCCTCCCGGGATGGGCGCCGACGGTTCCGAGGAAACTATCGCATCACGACCGACAATGATACTCCAAGCTCAACGGGGAGTGAGTTCGTCCGCGCCCGGGTTGAGCCGGCCCCTCTGGTAGCCCCGGGGATCGATGGTGGCCTCGGCATAGCCCGCGGCGCGGACGGCGGTCTCCACCGCCTGCCGCATCCCCGCCTCCTCGAGCCGCGCCATCTCCACCGTCGCGATCTCCACCCGGGCCCGCTCTCCGAGGTGCCGCACCCGCAACTCGGAGAAGCCGAGCGTACGCAGGCCCTCCTCGGCCCGCTCCACCCGGCGCAGGACTTCGGGAGTCACGGCGGTGCCGTAGGGGACGCGCGAGGAGAGGCAGGGGGAGGCGGGCCGATCCCAGGTGGGGAGGCCCAGGGCGCGGGAGAGGAGGCGGACGTCGGCCTTGGTGAGGCCCGCCTCCGCGAGGGGGCTCTTCACCCCCGCCTCCGCCGCCGCCCGGTGGCCGGGGCGGAACTCGGCCAGATCGTCCACGATCAGCCCGTAGGCCACATGGGCGTAGCCCTCGCGCGCGGCCAGGGGCAGCAGGTGACGGAAGAGCTCGACCTTGCAGTGGTAGCAGCGGTCGGGGGCGTTGCGGGTATAGAGGGGGTTATCGAACTCCTCGGTTCTGACCAGCCGGTGGGGGAAGCCGAAGTCGCGGGCCAGGTCCCGGGCTTGGGCGCGTTGGGCCTCGGCCAGGGAGGGGGAGTCCGCGGTCACGGCCAGGGCCCGCCCCCGGAGCACGCGGTGGGCGCGCACGGCGAGGTAGGCGCTGTCCACTCCCCCGCTGAAGGCGACCACCACCGAGCCCATCTCCGCCAGGAGGCGGTCGAGCGCTACTTCCTTGTGCGGGGGGGTAAGGCTATCCATCACTCCTCCCACTCGTCCTCGTCCTCGGGGGGGGCGGGGTCGAGCTCCAGAGGCGAGAGACCCACCACTTTCAGGTCGACGCCGCATTCGGGGCAGTTGATGATGTCGTCCTTGTCCACGTCGTACTCGTCTATCTCTATGTCCGCCTCGCACTCGGGACAGACCGCCATCGCCGCTACCTCCCACGAGCCTGAGAGCGCCGCGCGGGACGCCAACGCCTGCCGCCCACGCGGCCTTCGATCATACCCCAGAGACCCATACCCTTTAGCGGCCCCAGCTCGGGGAGTGACTGGCGTAGCGCCAGGACCGCTCGAGGTTCCGGAGAAACGAGCCCCGCGCGTCCAGGAGGTGAACCTCTTCCGTCTGGCGCAGCTTCAGGGCCTGGGTGGGGTGAAAACGCAGATCGAAGGTGAAGGTGGCGGCCAAGAAACGCCCTTCCGGGGAGGGCACCACGCTGCGGTAGTAGACCGAGCCCTGGGAGAGGGTCTCCCGGTTCCTACCGTCTGCATCCAGGACGTCGATGCCGTAGTTCTTACCCTCCGTCCACAAGCAGAGCAACCGGCCCGAGGGGAGGAAACGCGGGCAGCGGGATCGCTTGAAGCCGCCCGTGAGGCGGGAGGTGCGGCCGTCGGCCAAGCCCACCCGGAACAGGTTGTCTTCGCGCACGAAGACCACGAAGGAACCATCGGGGCTGAAGACGGGCGCGCTGTCGTCGAGTCCCCGGGTCTGGGTGAGGGGGTGCCGGGTCACACCCAATGGGTCCAGGTCGATGAGATGCAGCTCCGCGTTGGCGCCGTCGCTCTTCCGGCACGAGACCACGAGCCCCTTGCCGTTGGGCCGCCAGGCAGGGGAGGCGTCCCGCCAGTCGACGCCCAGGGTGAGGATGCGCACGACGCCCGCGTCGAGGGGGGCGAGCCCGATCCGCCCGCCGGTTGCGAAGGCCACTTGGCGTCCGTCGGGGGAAAGCGCAGGATCGCGGACGGGCTCGCTGGTAACGGTGAGCCGCCGCTCCGGACCCCGGGGGAGCCGTCTCACGTAGAGGGAGTCCACCCCCTCGCGGTCGCTCACGAAGACGAGGGTCCCCTTCACCTCCGGCGGCAAGGGCTCCTCGCGGAAGCGCAGGAAGAGCCCGACGCCGAGGGCGACAAGCACGAGGAGGGCGGCCAAGGCCCGCCGTGCGATCCGCTTCATGCGGCGGGAGTATAGTCGGTCCCCGCGCCCCCACGAGCCCCGGCGCGTCTAGCCCCGCCGATAGTCCCCGCTCTTGCCGCCCGTCTTCTTGACGAGGACGATGTCGGTGATGGCCATGGCCCGGTCCGCGGCCTTGACCATGTCGTAGACGGTCAGGGCCGCTACCGCCACCGCGTGGAGGGCCTCCATCTCCGCCCCCGTCCTGGCCTCGGTCCGGACCCGGGCCTCGATCATAAAGCCGTCGCGGCGCGGAAGAAGGTCGACGTCCACGTGCGTGAGGGGCAGGGGGTGGCAGAGGGGAATGACCTCCCCCGTCCGCTTGGCGGCCAGGATGCCGGCCAGGCGGGCGGCCTCGATCACGCCCCCCTTGCGCAGCCGTCCTGCGCGCAGGAGGCGCAGCGCGGAGGGAGCGATGCGGATGCGGCCTCGGGCCACCGCCTCCCGCAGGGTGGGGGGCTTGGCCGACACATCCACCATGCGCGCCGCCCCCCCCGCGTCGAGGTGGCTCAAGCGGGGAGCCCGCGCGGGCTCAGACCGGCGCGCCGTCACGTTCCAGGAAGTTCCCGAGGAGCAGGGCGGGCGCCCTCTCCCCGGCCTCCGCCCGCGTCCGCGTGGCCTCCAGCACCAGGAGGGCGTTAGCCTTGGCGTGGGCCACGAGGTCGGCGGAGCCCCGGGAGGAGACGGGGCTGGCCAGCAGCCGCCCCCCCTCCGACCGGACCCGGGCGGGGAGGTGAGCCTTCCGTCCCGAGCGGTTCTTCACCGCCTCCATGAGTTCGACTTCCACCGTGGGCCGCGAGACCTGGCGGGCTCCCTGCAGACGCAGGAGGGCGGCGCGCACGAAGATGTCGAATGTCACCTGCGCGGAAACCGGATTGCCGGGCAGGCCGAAGACCAGCTTGTCCCCCCGGCGGCCGAAAACAAGGGGCGCCCCCGGCTTGATGGCGACTCTCGTGAAGAGCAGCCCCACATCGAAGCGGGCCAGCACCTGCTCCACGAAGTCAAAGGCGCCTTCGGAGACACCCCCGGAGAGGACGAGCACGTCCGAGCGGAAGCCCTCGCGCACGCCCTCCGCGATCCGGTCGACCTGGTCGGGAAGGACGGCCAGGGAGGTCACGTCCGCCCCCGCCCAGCGGGCTTGCGCCAGCAGCGCGTACCCGTTGCTGTTTCGGATGCGGCCGCCGCTCGGTCGTTCCCACACGTCCACGAGCTCGTCCCCCGTGACCAGCACCGAGACCGTCGGCCGCCGCCCCACCCGGACCCGGCCCTTTCCCACCGCGGCCAGCACGCCGATGGCCGCGGGGTCGAGGGTCTCCCCCCCCGCGAGGACGGGGTCGCCCGCCCGCACCTCGCTCCCCTGGCGCGCGATGTTCTGGCCCGTTTCCACGGGCACGAGGATCTCGACCCTCCGGCCGCCATCGTGGACGCGCGTGTTCTCGACCTGCTGCACAGCGGTGGCACCCGCGGGCACGGGCGCGCCCGTCATCACCTCCACGGCCTGGCCGGACGCCAGCACCTGCTCCGGCCACTGCCCGGCGCGGGTCTGCCCGACGACCTGCAGGGTGACGGGGGCCTGGGCGGCGTCGCCGGCGCGCAGGGCGTAGCCGTCCATCCCCGCGCGGTCGAAGGGAGGCAGGTCGAGGTCGGAGCGGACGTCCTCCCCAAGGACGCGGCCGAGGGCGTCCGCCAACAGGACCTCTTCCTTGGGCAGCATCGGCGTGTGGGAAAGGACGATCTCCAACGCCATTTCAACAGGGATCACGGCGGTACCCCCTACTCACATCGGAGCGCTTGATTACAAGCGATCCCCCGGCAGCCGGTTGCGACCGCGCAAAGGCTGCCCTCCTGTTGGACGCGACTTGGCGTCCGCTCATAGTAGCATGGCGCCCTGACTCGCCACAGGTCCCCGCTGCGGGTCCGGATCGCGGGACGAGAGAGCAGGCGGAGCGGCGAGAGCCCGCCGGCCCCTGGGCGGACGCGGCGGGAAGCGTGAACGGCTCGTCGAGGACGCCGACTCCGAGTCAGCCGGCGAGGCGTCGCGGGCTCAGGGGAAGAGGCCGCGGGCCCGCGTGGTCTCGGCCACGCGCCCCACGGCCAGGGCGTGGGCCGCGGTCCGCATGTCCGTCTTGTGGCGCTTCGCGGTGTCGTTCACTTCGTGGAAGGCACGTCGCATGACGCGCTCCAGGTGGCGCGCGCCCTCCGCCTCCTCCCCGCAGAAGCCCTGGAGGTCCCGAGCCCGCTCCAGGTAGGAGGCGATCACCCCCCCCGCGCTGCAGAGGATGTCGGGGATCAGAAACACCCCCCGGTCGCGCAGGATCCGGTCGGCCCCGGGGGTGGTGGGGCCGCTCGCCACCTCGGCCAGGATGCGAGCCCTCACCCGGCTG
>Ga0210409_10001180_pt1 | contig 35454 bp, 24 predicted proteins | sample IncBWH17MmetaG_FD_161649 | JGI IMG/M metagenome (GOLD analysis project Ga0210409, IMG submission 161649) | Forest soil microbial communities from Barre Woods Harvard Forest LTER site, Petersham, Massachusetts, United States - Inc-BW-H-17-M | ecosystem: Environmental > Terrestrial > Soil >... | reverse complement strand
GGACGAAACAGTGGTTCGAGCGCCGCCCACTGGGCGTCGGTGAGGTCCATGTCCTTGATTTACGCCATTGGCCATAAGTTTCAACCGCTCTGTGCGTTGAAAGTGTTTATGAGATAACTTCTAGTCGAATTCCCGGACATGTGGCCCCCCACGGTTTAGAAACGGCATTGTGGGAAACGATAGGCGATTCTGGGGAAACACATTCAGATAATGGACCGCCGCGGCTGCGGGACAACTTCTGGTGGCACCAAAATTCGCACAGGCTATTGGCTTGGCGCTTTCAAATGGGGGTCCAGTTCAAACGCTTTCTGAAATTCTTTGGCCGATTCCTCTTTATTTCCTTTTCTCTGCAGTGCCAACCCTAGCTGATAGTGCGCGGGAGCGTACGCAGGCAGCGATTGAATGGCTGCGCGGAATTGCGAGATCGCGCCATCCAGATCCCCTGCGTTAAAAAGTTTGCGCCCGGAGTTTGTCGCGAACATCGCCGCTTGCTCGCTCGATTTCTGTTTCAGTAGCTCCATGCCCGTGCGGCTCTCCGCGGCGGCTCCGTCCGTGTCGCCGAGCTGCCGCAGCACGGCCCCCAGATTCGTGTGCGCCCCGGCAAAATCCGGCTGCAAACGAATGGCTTCTCGCAGCGCATCGGCCGCCGGCAGCAAGTCGCCTTTTTGCTTCAGCACGGAACCCAGCGTGTAGTAAGCCTCCGCATAATCGGGCTTTGCTTGCACTGCGGCGCGCAACTCCTCCGCTGCCGCCGCAAATTCCCCCTGCTGCCAAAGCGTTACCCCGAGCGTGTAGTGAGCGTCCGCCAGCTTCGGATCCAGTTCCTCGGCCTTCTTGAATTCCGCAATCGCTTCCGGCAAGCGATCTTTCATCTTCAGCGCCAGGCCCAAATCGTAGTGAAACGCGGCGTTCTGCGGAGCAAATTTCAGTGCGGACTGAAAATGTGCTACCGCGGCGTCAAAATCCGTCTTCTGCAAATAAGCGGCGCCTAGATTCCCTTCATACCCGGCGTCGTTCGGTTTGAGTTTCAGCGCCGCTTGAAATTCCTGAATGCTGTTTCCCGCATCGCCAATCTGTAGGAGCGCGAGACCCAAATCATTGTGCGCATCCGCACTCGCTGGCCTGATCTTCACCACCTGCCGGAAGGCCATTACCGCATCTTCTCCATTGCCAGAGCGCTGGAGCAGAATTCCCAATTGTTTTTGTGCGTCGGCATTGTAGGGATCCAGCTTGGTCGCATACTGAAATTCGAGCAACGCCGCGTCCGCCGCGCCTTTCGATTCGAGCGTTTGTCCCAGATAGTAGTGTGTCAGGGGATTATCTGGCTCGAGTCTTGCGGCCACGCGCAATTCGGACTCAGCTCCCTCGATGTCTTTTTGCTGTAAACGCAAGACACCAAGATGCAGATGGGCTTGTGCGAATTCCGGCTGAACTTTCAGCGCTTCAGAAAACTCAGCTGTTGCTTCCTCCATCTTCGATAGTTGAACCAAAACCGAACCAAGATCATCATGCAGCTCTGGCCGGCTCGCTTCGATCGCAATCGCGCGCTCTAATTCCTCCCTAGCACCACCGGAATCGCCTGAATAAGAGAGCGCTTGGCCCAGGATGTGATGTGTCTCCGAATCCTCGGGAACCAGCCTCACCGCTTCACTCGCCTCGCGCACCGCGCCCTGCGCATCTCCCTTCCGCAGCAGCGCGCGGGAGAGATTCATGTGCGCTTGAGCAAAATCCGGTTTCAAGCTCACTGCGGCTCTGAATTCGGCAGTGGCCGCTTCCGTCTCATCTTGCGCGAGCAAAACCCATCCGAGCGAATTGTGCGCTTCGGGGCTTCGCGGAATCAATTTGACTGTTTTTTCAAACGCCGCGCGTGCTGCCGACAAGTCCTGCCGCTGCAGTGCGTCCAGCCCTTGGCTGTAAAACGAATTGGCAGCCGCGGCGTCGGCGCTCGAATTCGAGTTTTTCGTTTGCGCGCGTCCGCCCGCACAAACCAGGAGGAACGCCAGCGCAAGCGCGCCGGCTCTCAACGCAGCGCGCAACTCGCGGCTAAACTCGAGTGAGTGCAAGTCAAATCTCGTATAAAGCTCCAAAGAAAACCGCTCGTACGAACAATTCCATTCCATTTTGCCAGACTGCCCCCGGCCGCGCTCTTTCAACGCTCCGTCTTGACCCCGCTTAACCCGCACCTTAGTATGCCAATAGTTCATGATTTCCGGTCCGACCCATCCTTCGCGGTTCCGTTTCGTAGCGTTCTGGATCTCTCTTGCACTGCTCCTGCCCTTTTCTATTCTCTTCGCCGCAAGCCAGCTCCCAAAAAGCAATCCGAAGCCCCTCGCTCATTTCACCGATATTGCGAAAAAAGCAGGCCTCACAGCCCCTGTGGTTTTCGGCGGCGTGGACACTAAGAAATACATCATTGAAACCACTGGAACGGGCGTCGCCATCTTTGACTATGATAACGACGGCTGGCCCGACATCTTCATCGTTAACGGCACAAGCCTCGATGCGCCCGCCTCTGGAAAACTGCCCACAAGCCATCTCTACCACAACAATCACGACGGCACCTTCACCGACGTCACGAAAAAAGCCGGCCTCACCCACTCCGGTTGGGGCCAGGGCGTTTGCGTCGGCGACTACGACAACGACGGCTGGGAAGATCTCTACGTCACCTACTACGGAAAAAACATTCTGTATCACAACAACGGCGACGGCACCTTCACCGACGTAAGCGAAAAAGCTGACGTCGCTGGCTCAGGCAAAGCCTGGGGCAATGGCTGCGCCTTCGTTGACTACGACCGCGACGGCCACCTCGATCTGATGGTCGCCAACTACGTGGACTTCGATCTTTCCACTGCGCCTGCTCCCGGCGAACGTGCTTCCTGCGTCTGGAAAGGTGTTCCTGTGATGTGCGGCCCGCAAGGACTACCCGCCTCAAAAAATATCCTTTATCACAACCGCGGCGACGGCACCTTTGAAGACGTCAGCGCAAAATCTCACATCGATAAAACCGACGGCCATTACTCCTTGAGCGTCTCCACCCTCGACTACGACGACGACGGTTGGCCCGACATTTTCGTCGCCTGCGACAGCACCGCCAGCATTCTCTATCACAACAATCGCGATGGCACTTTTACGGACGTGGCAATCATCGCCGGAGCAGCCTTCAACGAGGACGGCCACGCCCAAGCCGGCATGGGCTCAACTGTTGCCGACTTCAACGGCGACGGCAAGCTCGACATTTTCAAAACAAACTTCTCCGACGACACCGCAACTCTCTATCGCAACAATGGCAATGGCACGTTCGACGACGTCACCTATCCTGCGGGCCTCGGCCTCAACACAAAGTATCTCGGCTGGGGAGCTATGTTTTTCGATTTCGACAACGATGGCTGGCCCGATCTTCTTCTTGTGAACGGCCACGTCTACCCGGAAGTCGACAGCCAGCACCTCGGTAGTACGTTTCAAGAACCGCGCATTCTCTATCACAACAACGGCAACGCCACGTTTACCGACATTTCCGCCGACGCCGGACCTGGCATCACCACGGTAAACTCTTCGCGCGGCCTGGCCATCGGCGATTTGTGGAACGACGGCCGTCTCTCCGCCGTCATCAGCAACATGAACGCTCCGCCTAGCCTTCTCGTCAATGATCTTCGCACGGCCAATCATTGGATTGCGTTTCATCTCATCGGCGCCCCGACTCTTACAACTCCAGAGACCGGCGCGAAGCGTTCAAGCCGCGACGCCATCGGGGCCCGCATCACCATGAAAGCCGGCACGCGCCTCTTCGTGGACGAAGTCCGCAGCGGCTCCAGCTACGATTCGAACAACGACATGCGCGTCCACTTCGGCCTCGGCTCCGCCACGAAGCTCGATTCCGTGCAAGTCCGCTGGCCCAGCGGCCTCCTCGAACAATTCGATAATTTCGCGGTAGACTCAATTCACACTCTAGAGGAAGGCGCCGGCGTCTCGGTCAAACCTGCGGCGAAAAAGTAACTCGCTGCATTTCGCGCTGCGTACTAAAATCCCCCCATTCAACGTGGCGCCGCGATGAAACCAAAATCCAAGCCCAAACAAAGAGCTAAGCCGCAACCCAAGCAAGTCTCAAAATCATTCGAAGCCACGCTCGAACGCCTGCGCTCGAATCTCGGCTGGGTCGTCATCCGCATTCCATTCGACGTTCAGAAAATTTGGGGAACGCGCGGCATGTTTCGCGTCAAAGGAGAAATCAACGGCTTCGCCTTTCGTACCTCGCTCTTCCCCACGCGCAAGGGCGAACATTTTTTGCTCGTAAACAAAAAAATGCAGGCAGGCGCACATGCGACCGAGGGCGCAACGGCGGAATTTCTCCTGGAGCCCGATACCGAAGAGCGTGTCGCAATCGTTCCCGCCGAATTCAAGCGCATTCTCGCCGAAGACCGCTCGTTCCGGCGCTGGTTTGACGCGCTGAGCTATTCCATTCGCAAGTGGATTTCCGACTGGATCGTGCAGCCGAAGAGCCCCGAGGCCCGAGTCCGCCGCGCCGAGCAAGTCGCCGAGCAGCTTTTCTCCGCTATGGAAGCCGAGCGCGAACTCCCGCCTGCGCTGAAACTGGCTTTCACACGCGATCCTCGCGCTCTCGAAGGCTGGAATCTCACGTCGCCGTCGCATCGCCGCGGTCAACTCATCGCTATCTTTTACTACCGCTCGCCCGATGCACGCGCTCGCCGCATCGACAAAGTAGTCTCTGAAGCTATCGCCCTCGCCGAGAAAAAATCGAAGAAGTGATTTGCCTCGTCGGCAGCTGGCAGCCGCCGCCCGCTATTTCAAAACATCCGCCCCAGCTTTAGCACACTGCGCGTCTTGCGAGCTGGCCGCACCCGACACTCCGATCGCCCCAACAATCTTCCCGTCCATCACCAGCGGAATTCCTCCCTCCACGGCCACAACTCCTTTCAACGTCAAGACTCGTAGTCCATCTCCGCCCGCCGCCAGCGTATCCTGGAACGCTTTCGTGGGCCGCTTGAAGAGCGCCGCACATCGCGCCTTATCAATCGCCACATTCGCGCTCCCCAATTGCGTGTTGTCCATTTTCTCGTAGTACACGAGATTCCCGCTCGTATCGACGATCGCCACGGCCATATTCCAGTGATTCTTCTCCGCCTCCGCCAAAGCTGGTGCCGCCACCTTCTTGGCATTCTCCAGGCTCACATTCGCACCATATGGACTCGGTGCCTGCGCCGGCGTTTGCGCCCGCCCCATCGCCAATCCGCAAAGCAAAATCATCGCCACAACAACCGACCTCACTACATTTTTCAATGACATCCTCTCTCCTCCTTTAGCTTTAGCAATCAAAACGCTCCGCCTCTCCAATTTCGCGCGCCAGTCTTCGCCTCTCACTCCTCGCGCTTGATCGACACATAAATCGGTCCCGCTCCCAGCATACTCACCAGGAACCAGCTAAAACGTCCAGCTCGGCTCATGGCCTGAAATTTCAGATGGTCCCCAGCTGCAACATCCAGCTCCACCGTTTTCCAATTCCAAGTGTTGTCCACGCGCAATCGGTGGTGTCCCGCCGTCACTCGAATCGAAATCGTGTCGCCGTAATACAATTCCCCAACGTTCTCTCCGTCTAGCTTCACGATGATTTGGCGCTGCTGCACATCCTCCGGCGATTTCCGCCGGATCGTGATGCTTGCCTGCCCTTCTGAGGACTCGGAACCCATCTACACGCTCTCTTTCCAAGGCCATTGATGCTACTTCTTTCCGCATGACACCAACAAAAATTCTAAAAATGCCAGACTGCCTCTTCACATCCGGCAAACCTCTGCTACAATCCCGTCCATGAACCGACGCACAGTGCTCCAATCGCTTCCCGTCGCAACTCTTCTCCCCACCGCCGCCTGGGCCGCTCTCGTGGCCAGCGACTCTTCTCCGCGAGGAGACTCCGCACCGCCGCAATCCTCAACCACGGTCTACGAACTCCGCGTCTACCACACTTACGAAGGCAAGCTCGATGACCTTCTCCGCCGCTTCCGTGAACACACCATGCAACTCTTCGAAAAGCACGGCATAAAAAATATCGCCTACTGGACTCCCACCGACGATCCGCTAAAAGGCAAAACTCTCGTCTACATCATCTCCCACCCCAGCCGCGAAGCTGCCACCGCCAACTGGAAAGCGTTCAGCGACGATCCCGAATGGAAACAGGTCCGCGACGCCTCAGAAGCCAACGGCAAAATCGTCGAAAAGGTCGACTCGACCTTCATGACGCTAACCGACTTCTCCCCGCCCATCCGCTAATTCTTCTCTGTGTCCTCTGTGCCCTCCGTGTCCTCTGTGTAAAGTCCTTTTCCTCTATTTCGTAATCTTCGCAATGAACACGGAGTAAGGCTCCATCGGCAACTCCATAAACATCCCCTTCAATTGTTTGTGAAAACTCGTCAACAAAACTTCCATCTTCGGCTCCACAAACCCCGCCGGCGAAAGATCGAACCGCACCTTCTGCACCGCCGCCGACATATTCAGAATCACCAAAATCGCTTCACCCTTATATCTCCGAACATACGTCAACACATTCGGATTCTCCTCGTTAAGCGAAACGTAATCCCCATCCAAGAGCGCCGCCTCCGTATGCCGTAGCGCCAGAAGCTTTCGGTAGAAACTCAAAACAGAGTCAGGGTCCTTCATCTCGTCCGCCACGTTATGCGTGCTCGCGCTCGTCGGCACAGGCAACCACGGCTTCGCCACGCTGAATCCCGCATTCGCCGTGTGATTCCACTGCATCGGCGTGCGCTCGCCATCGCGTCCTTTTTCAAGAGGCCAGCCGAGTTTGCCGATGGGGTCCTGCACATCGTCTTTGCTCTTCGGATCGTTATTCTCCATCCCGATTTCTTCGCCGTAATACATAATCGCCGACCCGCGCAGCGTCAGATAAAGCGCCGCCATCATTTTCGCGATGTCGTCGTTGTGCGCGCCATCCGCATACCGCGTGTACGACCGCACGATGTCGTGATTGGTGATCACATAAACGGGCCAATGCCCCGCGGCATTCACCGCCGCGATATGTTTCCGGTATTCATCGGCCGAAAGCCCCTTGAAACCCGTCATCATCAAATCCATGGGCATCTGCAGCTCGTCGTTCTTTGTTCCGTAGTAATCCTTGAGCTGCTCCACATTGCTCGTCCACGTCTCCCCAATCAGCACCGAGCCATATTCATCGGCGGTCGTCCGCAATTTACGCATCGCATCGTGTACTTCCGGCAATTTTTTGTTGTACTTCTCGTTCATGTTCGGCCGCCCGAATTTGTCCTTTCCAGGAAGCACTGGATTGTCCGTAAGGTTCGGATCCTCGTAGAGCGTATCTACCGCATCCAAACGGAACCCCGCCACGCCGCGCTTGTACCAAAACCGCGTGACATCCAGCATCGCCTTTTCCACCGCGGGATTTCGCCAGTTCAAGTCCGGCTGCTCAGGATAAAAATAATGGTAATAATACTGGCCTGTCTTCGGATCCAATTTCCAGGCTGATAGCCCAAACGTCGAGAGCCAATTGTTTGGCGGCTGCCCCGGCCCTTTCCCGTCGCGCCAGATGTACCAGTCGCGGTGCTCCGCAGTCTTCGACGACTTCGAGTCAATAAACCATTTGTGCTGGTCCGAAGTGTGATTCACCACAAAATCCAGAATCACGCGAATATCTCGCTGCTTTCCTTCCGCCACCAGCTTGTCAAAATCCTCCATAGTCCCGTACATCGGATCGATCGCCTCATAATCCGAAACGTCATACCCGAAATCCACTTGCGGCGATGGAAAACACGGCGTAATCCAAATCGCATTCACTCCCAGCTCTTTCAAATAATCCAGTTTCGAAGTAATCCCCTTCAAATCGCCCACGCCATCATTGTTGCTATCCGCAAAACTCCGGGGATAAATCTCATAGAACACAGCATGCTGCCACCACGCATGCCCCTGCGCGTCCACGCCCTTCTGCTGCGACTCCGCTCGAGGCGCAGCCCTTAATACTGCCAGCGTCATCGCTGCCGTTAGCACTGTTCCCAAGAGAGTATTCTTGAATAAAGGATTGCTCATCCCATTCTCCAGTCGCGGCATGTATCTCGCCTGCTGCTGCAACGAGTGACTCTTATTGCTTTAGAAATTTTCGAGGTACTTTCGGTGGGTGAAAAAAGATCACCACTCGCTGGTGCGGGTATTCTTGGCCTTCTTTCCCTTCAAAATGAATTCGCAAATTCGTTCCGCCGCTCTCATTACTTACCAATTCCGCTCCGCGAACCGATTCGATCATGCTTGGGTTCCAAACCGCCAACTCGTAGGTTGCTCCCGCTCGTCCGGCCATAACCAATTCCATCGGTGCTGTCACATCCTCCATGTTCGCGGATAGGATCCGTAAGTCAGAGCTCGCGCGTCCCAGCTCCGGCAGCCGGAAGGCGTACGACACGCCAAAATCATTCGCCACGGGGATGTGAACGACGTTGTTCCCTTCTTTCAATGCAACTTTTATTCTCAGGTGATGATGCTCGGCCAACATTCGTTGGTCATAGGTGGTTGGACGTCCGTTCACGTTCACGCGGCCGACTAACGCCGTGTTTGCCAGTGCGGGCTCGAAATCCAGCGAGCATTCCCCGCCTGTGCGCGTTATTTCCAGCGTGATTTCGTCCAGAGTCTTCTGGTAGCTCAGATTCAGCACGCTGTCGCCGACGCGTACGTTATTGATTTTGAAGTTCGTCCAATCCGCCGGAACATGCGGCGCGAACGTTAGCGTCTTTTTCGTGGCGTCCTTCTCCAGCCCGAGCATTCCTTTCAGCAGTGGGCTCACCACCATGGCAGCCGACCAGATTTGGTGCGGTGAACTCGTGGCCAGCGGCTGGTAATCGTCGCCCGAAAGCACTTCCGTCACATGTCCAAGCGATCCGTCAAGCGCCAGCAGCGCGTTCGCGCGCAAATTTTCATACGCCGAAAATTCCTGGTGATATCGGTATTCCGCAACGGACGCCCATCCGGTGAACAGCGGCCACACCGACCCGTAGTGGTATCCGCCCCCGCTGAAAACCGCCGAACGGTTGGAAATAATCCTCATTCCCCAGTCCGTTTGCTGGTCCGCATCCGTAAGTTGCTGAATCGTGGAAATTGCTGTCGCGTCGCTGGGCAGCCCAAACCACATTGGCACGGTCGTCAGCACCGTCGGCTCATCCACCTGCTTGTCGTTCTTGTCCAGCGCAAACGCAAACCGTTTTTTATCCGCGATCCAGAAACTGTCGTTCACCAGAGGCCACTGCTTCGCGAATTCATTTTCCAAGGCCGTTGCGGAATCCACTTGTCCTGCGAAACGCGCCAGATTCGCAAGCGCGCGCAGCGCCTCAGCTCCCAGTCCGCTCTGATAAAACTCGCTTTTCACCGGGAGCAGCGGCCCGCCTTCCACCCACCCGTGCCCCACTCCCTGATTTTGCGGCAGCCCCCGCGCGTCATACGTCGATTTCAAGAACTGATACGCCTTCCACACGCTGGCCCATTTTTCTTTCGCAAAATTCGTATCGCCACTGTTCACCACGTAATCGTTCACCGCAATGATGTACAGCGGCGTCGCATCCGCCGACGCGTACGGGTACGGATAGTCCTTAAACCAATTCACAAAATTCGCGCCCTGCGAAATCTCGTGCGGAATCTTTCCGTCTTCCCGCTGAAACTTGCTCACAAATTCCAAAGCCGTCTTCGTGTTCGCAAAATCTCCAGCCGCATTCAGTGCGAACGATGTCCAGAACGAATCCCGGCCGAAATACCACGCGAACCCAGGTCGTTGGCTGTCGCCCGACGTGCGGTATCCCGCCACCAGTCCTGTGCCAAGAAATGGATTGGTCACCATGCCCTGCACCAGGCTGACTTTCGCCCAGTCGTAAGCCTGCTGAAGCTGTTTATCGGGGAGTTCCAAACTGACAGTCTGATGGAGATAGTTCCGGTAATACTCTGCCGATTGGCGCAACATATCGCCGTAACCGGAGGACAGCCGGCGATAGGCGCCCTCCGCTTCGGCCCGGCCCGTCATCGAACCTGCTATCACGATAATTTGTGACGCTTTGCCTTTGGCAACCGCCCCAAGCCGAAACGAATTTTCTTGCGATTCCGAATAGTTCGTTTGAAACTCCGTTTCTGCGTTTTCTGCAGTCGGCGACCCAACAATCGCCGCGAACTTTCTCTGCTCTTCTCCAAACGCAAACGCCCTCAGGCCCGAATCCCATCCTATATATGTCGCTCCCAGCGCCGCCGGCCACTCCAACTGAAAATCCCGGTGAAACGCTGCTTCAATCTCGAGCGGACTCTCCGTTTCCACTTCCAGCAAAATCACTGCCCCCAACTCCTTCACAGGCACAACAAATGTCTCGCGCACCGAAAATGTATCTCCGGTGTAAACGATCGTGCTCGACTCCGGCCGCGTAATCAGCGTCCGCGCCAGCGAATCCGCCGGAGTCGTTCTGCCATCAACGTGAAATTTCAGATGAAAATCCCGAAATATCTTCAGCGGATAGACCCACGCCTCCATCCGCCCCGATTCATTTCCAAGCAGCCCTGCGCGCATTCCCGTCGCCGAAAGAAATTCCCACGGCCGGATGGTCCGCGTTAATTCGATCGGCTGTGTCGCGGCGACAGAGGGCGCCGCGGCTTGCGTATGCGCCGGTTCTTGTGCTCCAGCTAATTCCTTCGCTCGCGCCGGTTCTTTCACCCTGGCTGTCTCTTGTGCCCGTGCGGTCGAGGTACCAAGAAAGATGAGCATGGCTACGCCAAGAAATCGCGCTCGAAAGCATCTCATTGTTCGAATTGTGCCTTTTCTATCGATCACGGTAGGAAGGTCCATAGCACAAGAGAACCGTTCATTCTCTTGCGCCCTCAGTGCGAATCGCAATTTAGCCGTACAATACGGAGCGGCGGCAAATCTTAGCATGAGCCAAACCCGGGAAGGTATTATTCCATTTGTCCTCTTCACGTCGCGCTTTTCTTAAATCTCTAAGCCGCTCCGCGCTTGTCTTGCCGCTCGAAGGCGTCCTGGCTCTGGCGCGCCCTCTCCATTCGAATCAAGCTCCGGCTCCGGTGACCAATTCGAATTCATATCCTCCGCCACCAAGCGATATCGGCGTCAGCTTCATCAACGTCGCGCGCAAATCGGGCCTCAACGCAAAAACAATTTTCGGCGGCGAACACAAAAATAAATATTTGCTGGAAACGACAGGCTGCGGCGTCGCTTTCTACGACTACGACAACGACGACTGGCTGGATATTTTCTTAGTGAACGGCTGGCGCCTAGAAGGCTTTCCCAAAGGCCAGGAGCCCGTCTCGCACCTTTTCAAAAATAATCGTGACGGCACCTTCACCGACGTCACCATGAAATCCGGACTCATTCATTACGGTTGGGGACAGGGCGTGTGCGTCGGCGATTACGACAACGATGGCTTCGACGACATTTACATCACGTCATTCGGCAAGAACGTTTTGTTTCACAACAACGGAAACGGCACGTTCACCGACGTCACTGAAAAAGCCGGCGTCGGCACGAATGGCAAACGCTGGAACACCGGCTGCGCGTTCGTCGATTACGATCGCGACGGCCATCTCGATCTTTTTGTCGCGAACTACATCGATCTGGATTTAGCCACCGCCCCGCTGCCGGAGTCCGGCCCATGCGTCTACAAGGGAGTGCTTGTCGCGTGCGGCCCGCCGGGACTCATCGGCGGAAAAAACATTTTGTTTCACAACAACGGCGACGGCACGTTCTCCGACGTTTCCGAGCGCGCCGGAATTCTTCAAGCCAACGGAACGTTTGGACTTGGTGTTCTCACCGCAGACTTCAACAATGACGGCTGGCCCGATATATATGTCGCGAACGATTCGACGGCCAGCGCACTTTATCAAAACAAAAAAAATGGCACGTTCTCCGACGTCGCCATGGAAGCGGGATGCGCGCTAAGCGCGGACGGTAAACCTCAGGCCGGCATGGGCGTTTCCGCCGCGGATTACGATCTCGACGGGAACCTCGACATCGTCAAAACAAATTTCGCGGGCGATACGCCCTCGCTCTACCACAACATCGGCGGCGGAAATTTCGAAGAGGCCACGTTCACCGCCGGGCTTGGCAAGCATACCCAGTATCTCGGCTGGGGCTGCGGTTTTTTCGACATGGACAACGACGGTTGGCCGGACATTTTAATTTGCAACGGCCACGTCTATCCCGAAGTCGAGCAACTGCGCACGGAAGCCGGGTATCCGCAGCAGAAAATTCTGTATCGCAATTTGCGCAACGGCCATTTTGAGGATGTTTCTTCGCAAGGCGGCACGGGCATCATGACCCCGGTCGCATCGCGCGGCGCGGCGTTCGGCGATTTCAATAATGATGGCGACATCGACGTGGTCGTGAACACGAACAACGATTTTCCTCAGTTGCTGCGCTGCGACTCGCGGCTCGGAAATAACTGGCTGAAAATAAAAACCATCGGGACAAAATCGAATCGCAGCGGAATCGGCGCGCGTTTGCGCTGCGTGACGCACCCGCCGGGCGAGACAAAAGCGCATCAACAAATTGACGAGGTGCGCAGCGGCGGCAGTTATATCTCGCAGAATGATTTGCGTGTGCACTTCGGCATCGGAAAAGCAGAGAAGGTCGAGCTGCTCGAAATTCGTTGGCCGAGCGGCGCAGTCGACACGTTGAAGGATGTGAGGCCCAATCAAATGATCGTCGTGAAAGAAGGCGCGGGAATTGTTCGTTCCGCGACATTCGAGAAGCTGAAACCAGCCAGTCCGGCACCGCCCGCCAAGCCGCCGACCGCGCCCGCGAAGCCAAGCAATTCTGTGGAGTAGGGAGTTGTCGAGAATGGGCTGCCGCACGCACAAAATATTGTTGGCGCTTTTTCTCGTTGCGGCTTCGTTGCGTTTCGCGGCTGGCGGGATTCATGTCGCTCCGAGCGAGCAACATCTGCCGTTCGGCGCGTTGCGGCGGGCCTCGGACACTCCGATTCTTTCTCCGAGAGGCGCGAGATGGGAATCCGCAGGCGTGTTCAATCCGGCGGTCGTAAGCTTCGGGCCGACGTTTTGGCTGCTCCACCAGACGAAAGTCGTGACCCAGAGAACAGCGATGCTCTACCGTGCGCAGGATGGTGCGGGCACGTCGCGAATCGGATATGCGGAGAGCACGGATGGAATTCATTTTACGCGGCGAGCCGAGCCGGTCCTTTCGCCCGCGACCGACTACGAAAAAGACGGCGGCGTGGAAGATCCGCGGTTGCAACAATTTGGCGACACGTACTATTTGACCTACACCGGTTACAACAAAAAGGATGCGCAGCTTTGCCTGGCCACGTCGAAAGACCTGATTCATTGGGAGCGCAAAGGGGTGATCCTGCCGGCGTACAAAGGAAATTGGAACGTGGCGTGGACCAAATCCGGCGCGATCGTGTCGGAAAAAATCGGCGGGAAGTATTGGATGTACTGGCTGGGAACCACCGCGGATAAGACCGACCAGATGGGGCTCTCCTATTCGGACGATTTGATCCACTGGACGGAGGCAACGGAAACTCCAGTGCTTGCGCGGCGGCCGGGAAGATTTGATTCGCGCGTGGTCGAGCCGGGGCCCCCGCCCATTCTGACGCCTGAAGGGATTGTGCTGGTCTACAACGGTGCGGACGACAAACTGGTGTATCGTACGGGAGTTGCCGTCTTTGACCGGGCCGATCCGCGAAAACTGATTTCGCGGACGGATGAGCCGGTCTTCCGACCGGAGAAAGAATGGGAGAAAGTTGGGCAGGTGCCGAACGTGGTGTTTGTCGAGGGCATGGTGAAGTGGGGCGGCAAGTTTTTGTTCTACTACGGCGGGGCGGATAAGTTTGTGGGAGTGGCTGAGGCGGAGGAAAAAACGAAGTAATGAGGTAAGGAAGTAAAGAGGCAGCGAAAGCCGAGGGGGAGCCCTCACCCCCGGTGTTTTTTGTAAGAGTGACAAACAAAGGACTTATGCTTGACGCGGCGTCAACATTCGACGATACGGTATTTAAAGCGATTGTGTTTTCTGGGGGTTGCACGGTGACCGCAACGCGAGCAGGTAACAGGTTCGGTCGCGAGGTGGGAGTCTCCGTACCCTGCGTTTGGATAACGCTGATAGTAGGCTTTCATAAGGGGAACATAGTCGGTGCCGGTCAGGAGCGATTCGGCCAGGGCAACGGTGAGGACTGTATCGTCGGTAAAGCAGCAATCCGGACTGAACAGATCGAACTGCTTGGTCTTGATGTTGTTCCAATGTCACCCGCTATTGCACCGATCATTTGGAGCTTCCTCGAAAGCGGCCGTGCCACGTCGAAAACGCATTGGACTGCTTGGGTATTATCCTCGGCGGAAGACAATTAGTCATCCTTATCGCGACGTTCGAGATCCGCATTCGATTTGCATACGTCTCCGACCAATAATTCCAGATGGTCTGTTGAAGGACGAAGAGAGATTTCTCTCTTCGCAGGCCGACACGTTCGCAGGAGCGAACGTGAAAGAAAAAGCTTCGGCCTGCTCCGTTCGAAATGACGGTGGGGTGTTGCGGTAAGGATAGGGGCGAGAAAGGTCGCGGGGGCCGTTAGCTACGCGATAGTCCAGAGGATGTCGATCTTTTTTTCGACGGTGGCGAAGTCTTGGTCGCTGGTGGCGAGGGAGGCCTTGCGCTGGGCAGCCAAGGCGGCAGCGAAGCAGTCGGTATAGGGGAGTCTGTGATCGGCGCGAAGTTCGGCGGCGGTGCGCGTCAAGTCGAGGCCGGCTTCGACGATTTCGATGGGGAGCTGCGCAATGTCCTCGATGATTTTACGGGCGACGCCGGGGCCGTGGGCGCGCCAAGTGGAGTAGTAGACTTCGCCCCAGTTGACCACGGACATGAAGAGGTGGAGCTTGCCGGCTACGGCTTGCTGGAGAAGGGCTTCGACTTTGGCGGCGCCGGGGCGGTTTTCGAAGAAGGTCATTACAGCGCTGGCGTCTAGGACGACACGTTTCATGGTTGGGGGAGATTCAGAGCTGGCGCTCGTGTTTGCGGTCTTCGAGGAGGAGTTTCAGAGCGGAGGGGTCGGCTTTTAGGGAGCCGCGGAGGCTTTTGACGAATTGGGGAGTGAGGGGTTGGAGGACGAGGCGGTTTTCTTCCTCTAGGAAGGCGACTTGGGTGCCTTTGCGGATGGCGTATTTGCGGCGGAGCTTTGCAGGGATGACGAGCTGGCCCTTGGTGGTGACGGTGGAGACTTCGGTTTTCATCGGTGGTCCTACTGAAGAGAAGTATACTACCAGATTGGATGTAAGTCAAATGTAAGCTTGGCTTACTTGACGCCTTTGTGGCGCTGTTTGCGAAAGGAAAGAAAGGGATTTTACACTGAGGTCGCAGAGGCGCAGAGGTCACAGAGAAGACGAGAGAAAAAGTAGATTCCTCGCTGCACTCGGAATGAGAAATTCTTGGTGAGGCACGTTCAGGGGAGGAAGACGATCAGGGTGTAGATGCCTAGAGTGGTGCCGAGGGGCAGGTCGGCGACCGAGAGAAAAGCGGCGACTAGAGAGAGGGTGCGAGCGGATTTTCCGGCGAGGAGGGCTAAGCCGGCGAGGAGACCGAAGAGTCCGGAGAGGGCGGTCACGATAATGGCGGCGATATAGAGCACGTGGAAGATGGCCATTAGGGACGCGTAATCGACGACGCGGGTTAGGAGGGCGCCGAACATTACCGTGGCTGTGCCGGCGTAGAGGACTAGGAGGATTACGGCTACGAGACGGAGGATAGCGTAGACGATCCAGAGGGCACCGAGGGTGGTGGAGTTGGCGCGCGGGTTTTGTGGGGTTGCTGAGCTGGTGGACATGGGTGCTCCTTAAGAGTTCAAACTGTAGCGCAAAAGTTTGACATGGCGGGTAGTTAAATTATCTCGGGTAAATGCGGTACGGCGGAGAAATAGGAATAGGAAAACACAGAGGGCCGCAGAGACACAGAGGTCACAGAGAAGAAGGAAAAAGTAGATTTCTCGCTGCGCTCGGAATGACAGTTTTTAGGGCTGGCGCCCTTGAGAGAAAAGCAGTCTAGGCACCGGAGAGGGTTTGCCAGCCGCGGCGGCTTAGGCTCCAGAAGATGAAGTAGCCGGAGAGCGCGGCGATTGCGAGAAGCACAAAGCCCATGAACCATTCGTGGAGGACTAGTTCGCCGATGGAGAACATGGCGCAGTAGACGAGGAGGCAGCCAGCGATCCAGTCGTAGGTGCTGGCGGAGAGGTCGCGGACGGGAGTGACTTCTGGGGCCAGGGCGGCGATACGCTTCCAGCCGTGGATGGTGGGGCGGACGCGGCGGTAGAACTGGACGAGTTTGGCGTCGGGCTCGGGCTTGGTGATTAGAGTGGTGAGGAGCCAGACGATTGTGGTGGCGGCGGTGGTGATCAGGGCGGTTTTGGCGAAGACGACCGAGCTGTTGCCTGCGAACTGGACGCGCGTTAGCGACATGGATACAACGAACGCTGCGATCATGGAGGAGATTTCGCTCCAGGCGTTGATGCGCCACCAGTACCAGCGGAGGAGGAGGACGGAGCCTGTGCCGGCGCCCATGCCGAGGAGAAGTTGCCAGGCGGATTGGATGCTGGTGATGTTGGCGGCGGCGTAACCACTGAGGATGACGAGCAGGACAATGATTATTTTGCTCGCGAAGACGTAGTGTTTGTCGGAGGCTTTGCGGACGAGGAAGCGACGGTAGAAATCATTGATGAGATAGGACGTGCCCCAGTTTAATTGCGTGCCAACTGTGGACATGAAGGCGGCGAGGAAGGCGGCGATCATCAGGCCGCGCAGTGCGGGCGGGAGAAAATCGCGCAGGACCATGACGTAGCCTTTTTCGGGCTCGGCGGCGAACTCGGCGCTGGGGTGGAGGCCGCCGTGAGGGGAGTAGACAGCGACGGCGACCAGGCCGGTGATGATCCACGGCCAGGAGCGCATGGCGTAGTGGGCGATGTTGAACCAGAGCGTGGCGCCGAGGGAATTTTTTTCGTCCTTGGCGCTGAACATTCGCTGGGCGACGTAGCCACCGCCGCCCGGTTCAGCACCGGGATACCAACTGGCCCACCATTGAACGGCGAGATAGAGCGCAAAGGTGATAACCGGGAGCGTCCAGAGAGCGTCGGTAGTCCAGCCGAGATGGAAGGACGGGAAGAAAGAGAGAATCGACCCAGTGGTCTCGCCGGATTGGCGGGCGACGGCGTCAACATGGGAGAGCTGGATTTTCAGGAGGGCCATGCCACCGATTTTGGCGACGGCGATCCAGGCGAGGACGATGATCATGGTCATTTTTAGGGCGAATTGAAAGAGGTCGGTGACCAGGACACCCCAGAGACCGCCGATGAACGTGTAGATGCCGGTGAACGGAACGAGAAGAAGGACGCAGATCAGGAGGGCGGTGTGTTCGGGTGTGCTGAGCGTGTAGGTGGTGAGATTGTGGCCGCCGAGGCCGATGCTCAGGACGCGGCCTTGCGCGATGGCGTCGCCCAGGAGGACGGTAGTGATGCTGATCATGGCTTTGATGACCCAGCCGAGGATGAGGCAGTTCATTAGCGCGCCGAGATAGATGGCGCGGAAGCCGCGGAGGAATGCGGCGGGTTTGCCCTGGTAGCGGAGCTCAACGAATTCGACGTCGGTGAGGATTTCGGCGCGGCGCCAGTAACGCGCGAAGAAAAAGACGGTCATCATGCCGCAGAGGCATTGCGACCACCAGAGCCAGTTGCCGGAGATGCCGTTGCGAGCGACGAGGCCGGTGACGAGAAGCGGCGTGTCGGCGGCGAAAGTGGTGGCGACCATCGATGTGCCAGCGAGCCACCAGGAAACGTTGCGGCCGGAGACGAAAAATTCCTCGGTGCTGCCGGAGGAGCGGCGGCGATAGTAGAGGCTGATGAGGAGATTGAGGAGCAGGTAGGCGGCGATGACGATCCAATCGGTGGCGGTGAGGACCATATTTCGTTTTGCTCCGCGAGATGCGCGAACTGCTGGTGCGTTGAGCGGCCTAGTATACTGCTATATAGCTCTTGAGATGCAAGCTAAATTGGATTGGCCATTTACTGCGAACTCCTTGGATTCTGATGGTTTTCCGAATCGATTTGGACGATAGCAAAGAGTTGGTATATATAGCACCGGCTGGCATAGTGTTGTGTGGCTGTGTGGCCGATGGCGATAGTACACGGGAGAGGCGGAGACAGGCAACGTTGAGCTGTTTATTATTCTGATGCGAGATTGCGGGGAATGAGGAACATGGCGGGGAAATGCTTGTACTACTGAATTCAAGCTATGAGGAATTGAGCCGGGAGGCGGCGCGCATTGTCGCTGGTGCGGTTAAGAGCAAGCCGACCATCACGTTGGGGCTAGCTACCGGAAGCACTACATTGGCGATGTATAAGGAATTGGTGCGGTTACACAGGGAGCAGAGACTGGATTTTTCGAAGGTGGTGACGTTTAACCTCGACGAATATTTGGGATTGGCGGCGGAGCATCCACAGAGCTTTCATTGTTTTATGCAGGAGAATTTTTTTGCGAACGTGAATGTTGCACCGGAAAATATTCATATCCCTGATGGGACGATCGGCGGCGATTATGGGGAATACTGCGCCGGGTATGAACGGGGGATTCGCGAGGCAGGCGGAATTGATTTACAGATTTTGGGGATTGGGCGGAACGGGCACGTAGGATTTAACGAACCGACCTCGAGTTTTGGGTCGAGGACGCGGCTGAAGGTTTTGACGAACGAGACGATAGAAGACAACCGGAAGTTCTTTGCTGCGGGAGAAGAAATGCCGCAGTGCGCAATCACGATGGGGATTGGGACGATTCTCGAAGCGAAGAAAATTTTGTTGCTGGCGACCGGAGCGGCGAAGGCAGAAACGGTTGCGGAGGCGATTGAGGGGCCAATCACCGCGTCGGTGACGGCATCGTGCCTGCAGTTGCATCCAGACGTGACGTTTGTGATTGACGAGGCGGCGGGGGCGCGGTTGAAGCAACGGGATTATTATCGCCGCGTGATGGAGTTGACGGCTCGGTTCACTCCTAACCGGTTGTCGTGAAATTTCTTGATGGGCACTACTTGATGCGGAAGGTCACCTCGATCGGAACGACTGTGGCGACAGGGTTGCCGTCGGGGCCCTTGGCGGGGCGGAATTGCCATTTTTTCACTGTTTCGATGGCGTTTTGTTCGAGGCCGTAGCCGGCTTTCCTTACGACCGAGATGTTTTCCGCTCGACCGTCGGCGGTCACGACGACTTGTAGAACCACACTGCCGCTAAACTTCGCGGCCCTCGCCGCGTCGGTGAAGCTTGGGTCAGGGCAGTACACGCAGGCGGGAACCGTCACTCCGGCCACTCCGGGACGCGCGATTCCAGCTAAAGCTCCACCGGATGGTCCCGCAGCACTAGTCGCGGCGTTTTCCGTGGATGCTCTTTCATCCGTCGCACCTGGACCTTGCCCAACCTGCGTTGGCCCTGCTTCTTGCACGACCTTGTAGCCGTCGCCGATGGCAAAAAGCGCGGCGTCGGGCTCTCGTCTCTGCAGCTCGGTTACGCGCACGGTCTGTACCCCATAGCGAGGATCCGTCCGCTTGGTCAGCAAATTGAGCCTCAGTTCGGCTGCATACCAATACTCGGTAACAATCGTAAGCGGGCGGTCATTGCCGAGCGCTCCGGTGGCGTAGGTTTGCGACACTCGCGTACCCTTGACAGGGAGACCTTCTATTGTGTCGGTGCCAATCTCTTCGCGTGTGGTCTCCGGTTTCGCTGTTGCCGCAACTGGAGTTGCCTGTGCTGCGACGGCAACCACCCACTGCCTGGCCAGCTTGGTCAAGGGGAACAGATCCGTTCTCGTTCTCGTCGCGGGATCGTACAACTCGACGCGAGTGAGCTTCGGTTCTTCCCCCTCAGCGGTGATCCAATTGCGCATCTCGTTGTGGGTGCGTCCCGCCGAATCGCGGGCGTCCAGATTGTAGGTCTTGTGCGTGATCACCGTGCCGTCCTGGAGCTGGCTCACCGTCTCCAATTCCACTTTCGCGGAAAACGGCAGACCTCGCACCGCAGGGATGCGCTCTCCATACACCCATTCCGTAACTCGCCCCTCGGAGGTAACGTTTGCGGGCGCAGAATCAGGTGTCTGTGCATGCATACGGGGAGGGGGGGAAATCGCAACAATTGCTGCCGCGAGGGCCAAGGCAAAGCGATTCATGATGTCACCGCCAAATCTTAAACTGCGACTACGGGAGTAGTCACAGCCGCCGCTTGTATAAGCCTATCACCATTCGGAAGGCCCGGACATTGCCGTGGACATATCTATCGGGGACCTACTAGCTTAAGGCTGTTGCTGTGGCGTGGTTTGCGGAGACACTTGCGCGTCCTGTCAGGTAAACTATTCTGCGGTTGCAGAGATCAACTTGGAGAGGACAAAGCGATGGGCAATCGAGACGTAAGAAGCAGAGAGAAAAAGAAGCCGAAGAAAAAAGAAGTCAAGGTAACGTATCAGCCAGCGAGGCCCGCGACCGTTTACAAGCCGACGCCCGCAGCCCCGCCGACACCCACCGAACCGACGAAGCCCTAGCCTATCGCGGGCTCCGCAAAACGTGCTCACACATTAGGTAGTGCGGCGTCTATTCGAAATGGGGTGAAGGGACGCAGCGAAGTCGTCTTTCTGCCTATTTCGTTCGCTACAGAACAATGGAGAGGTGTGTTCATGCGCAAAGCGTGTGGAATTTTTCTCGGGCTGTTGATTGGAATCGGATGCCTGGCGGGCCGGGCGGACGCACAATTTAAAAATGGCAACCAGGCGACGGAGTTGAATTTGCCGACGGTGAGCCAGCGTGCCGTGGTGATACAGCGAATTGGGCTAACCGATATAACGATCGTCTATCACGAACCTTTCGTAGGTGGACGCGAAATCTGGGGAAAGACAGTGCCCTACGGCAAGGTGTGGCGCGCGGGTGCGAACGAAAACACTACGATTACGTTTGCGGATGACGTTTCTGTCGAAGGGAAGCCCCTGGCGGCGGGGGCGTATGGGTTGCACGTGATTCCGAACGCGGATCACTGGACGATTATTTTTTCGAAGAATTCGACGTCGTGGGGAAGTTTCAGCTATGACGAAAAAGAAGACGCTTTGCGCGTGGATGTGACGCCGCACCCGGCGGAGTTTCGCGAAGCGCTGACGTATACATTCGACGATATCAAGCCGGAGTCGGCGGCGGCGACGCTGCGGTGGGAAAAGCTGGCGGTGCCATTTCACATTTCCGTGGACGTGAAGGCGATCACCGAGCGCAGCATTCGAAACCAACTGCGAAACACGGGAGGATTTACGTGGGCGGGCTATGACGAGGCGGCGATGTGGTGCCTGGACGGCAACTGCAGCCTGGAGCAGGGATTGAAGTGGGAAGATACTTCGATCCTAAACGAAGAGCGGTTTGAGAATCTTCTGACGAAATCGCAGATTCTGGCGTCGATGGGAAAGAAACAGGACGCGGATGCCACTTTTGCAAAAGCACTGGAGAAAGCAAGCGGCGTACAGCTCCACGTATATGGGCGCGGTCTTCAGATTCAGAAAAAACAGGATGAAGCGTTCGCCGTTTTTAAGATAAACATAGAGAAGCGCCCTAACGAGTGGTATACGCACGGAGAACTGGCACGGATGGCTTCGGCAAAAGGCGACTTTCCAACCGCGCTGAAAGAAATGAAGCTCGCGCTTGCGGGAGCGCCGGAACAAACGAAAACACAAATCCAGGGACTGATCGCTCGTCTGGAGAAAAACCAGGACATCAATCCTATTTAGGGCCTGTATAGGATCTTACATAGGATGCGCCTGTTTTCGCGTGGCGGCTTTAGGAAGTGATGCCGCCGAAACAGAGATATTTGATTTCGACGTATTCATCCATGCCGTATTTGGAGCCTTCGCGGCCGAGGCCGGATTCTTTTACGCCGCCGAAGGGCGCGACTTCGGTGGAAATGACTCCCGCGTTGATGCCGACGATGCCGTATTCGAGAGCCTCGGCGACGCGCCAGACGCGGGCAATGTCGCGGCCGTAGAAGTAAGCAGCCAGGCCAAATTCAGTATCGTTCGCGAGGGCGATGGCGTCCGCTTCCGTCTTGAAACGGAATAACGGCGCTACGGGGCCGAAGGTTTCTTCACGTGCGACGGCCATTTGCGGCGTTACATCGGTGAGAATAGTCGGCTCGAAAAAGCGGCCTCCGAGCGCGTGACGATGACCGCCGACGAGTATTTTTGCACCTTTGGATTGTGCGTCGCGGATGTGGCTTTCGACCTTTTCGATGGCTGCGTCATCAATCAATGGGCCTTGCGTTGAGCCTGCTTCCAATCCAGGGGCGGGCTTTAGCTTCATTACAGCGGCGGCTAGTTTTTCCGCGAAGACGTCGTAGACGGTGTCCTCTACGAGCAAGCGATTCGTGCAGACGCAGGTCTGTCCTGTGTTCCGATACTTCGAAGCGATGGCGCCTTCGACGGCGGCGTCCAAATCCGCGTCTTCAAAAACGATAAAAGGGGCGTTTCCACCGAGCTCCAGAGAAAGCTTCTTTACCGTGCCTGCGCACTGGGCCATCAGGATTTTGCCGATTTCGGTGGACCCGGTGAACGAGAGCTTTCGAACGATGGGATTCGAGGTGAGTTCGCCGCCGATTTCGGTGGCCGAGCCAGTAACAATATTTAGCACGCCTTTGGGAACGCCTGCGCGTTCGGCAAGCTCGGCGAGAGCAAGCGCGGAAAACGGAGTCTGAGAAGCGGGCTTCAGCACCACGGTGCAGCCTGACCCAATCGCTGGGCCCGCTTTGCGAGTGATCATGGCGAGCGGAAAATTCCAAGGCGTGATGCAGGCGACGACGCCGATGGGCTGCTTGATGACGACGATTCTTTTGTCGGCTTGATGCTGAGGAATGGTGTCGCCGTAAACGCGCTTGGCTTCTTCGCCAAACCATTCAAGAAACGCGGCCGCATAGGCAACTTCTCCACGCGATTCGGTGAGCGGCTTGCCTTGTTCGAGGGTCATGAGCCGCGCCAGGTCCTCCTGATTAGCCATCATCAGATCGAACCAACGGCGGAGGACGGCGGCGCGTTCTTTCGCTGTTTTCTTGCTCCATAGGAGGAAGGCAGTGTTTGCGGCCTCGATGGCGCGGCGAGTTTCGGCGCCGCCGAGTTTCGGCACTTTGCCGATGATTTCCTTCGTGGCTGGATTATCTACGTTGATTGTTTGGCCCGAGCTGGCTTGAATCCATTGTCCATCGACGTAGCAGGCTTCGCGAAAAAGCCTTGAGTCTTTTAGCTCTGCGGCCGCGCTCGCGGATTTTGTAATAGTGTCTTGCATGGAATGCTCCTGAAGATCTCCCTATGTTAGATGCGACTCGCGGTTATTGGGCGCTTGCAAATGAATTAGCACGCAACTATGCGTGAGAAAGCGCGGCCTGATTGCGTTCCGCGACGCCTGCTAGCGCGGCTTCGAGCACGTCCAATCCTTCGTTGAACTGTTCGTCGGTAACGACCAGCGGAACGAGGATGCGAATTACGTTGTTGAACGTGCCGGCGGTGATCATGATGAGGCCGTGCTCGTAGCAATACTTGGCGATCTCTTTTGTCTCGGTGTCCGCAGGTTCGCGAGTTTCGGCGTTGCGCACCAATTCGATGGCGCACATGCCGCCGAGGCCGCGAACGTCGCCGACCAGTGCCCATTTTTTCCGCCAGCCGCGGGCGCGTTTTTCAAAATGTTCGCCAATGGCAGTCGAGCGCGCGAGCAACCTATCTTTTTCGATGGTTTCGATGGCGGCAAGCGCTGCGGCGCAAGAAGCTGGGTGTCCGCAGAAGGTTCCGCCGAGTGAGCCGGGGCCGGGCGCATCCATGATTTCGGCGCGGCCTGTGACGGCCGCGATGGGCATGCCGCCGCCGAGCGATTTCGCCATGGTGATTAGATCGGGCTCGATGCCGAAATGCTCGGAAGCGAACCATTTGCCGGTGCGCGCGAATCCGGACTGGATTTCGTCGGCGATGAAGAGGATGCCGTGCTTGCGGCAGATGGTTTGGAGAAGCTTGAAGTAATCGCGTGGCGGAATGACGAAGCCGCCTTCGCCGAGAACGGGTTCGACGATCAGGGCGGCCACAGATTCCGCGGCAACCGAGCGTTTGAACGCGTCTTCGAGATGATGCGCAAAGTCGGCGGAACTCGCGCCGGATGGATTGCGATATGGATATGCGAACGGAATGCGGTAAATGTCGCTGGCAAACGGCTGGAAGCCCGCTTTATAAGGATGCGTCTTGCTGGTCAGAGACATGGTGAGAAGAGTGCGACCGTGGAAAGCATCTTCGAAACAAATCACGGCGGGGCGTTTTGTGTAGGCGCGGGCGATCTTTACGGCATTTTCGATGGCTTCTGCGCCGGAATTGAGAAGAATGGTTTTCTTTGCGAAATTGCCGGGAGCAAGCGAGTTCAGCTTTTCGGCGACGGCGACGTAGCCTTCGTATGGCGTGACGGCGAAGCAGAGATGCAAATGTTTTTCGAGCTGCTCTTGAATTGCGGACACCACGCGCGGAGAGCGATGGCCGATATTGAGGCAGCCGATGCCACCGGCGAAATCGATGTACTTGTTGCCGTCGACGTCTTCGATAGTTGCGCCATCGGCGTGCGCGGCGAAAACGGGCGTGGCGTTCGCGGGGCCGCGAGGAATGGCCGCTTCGCGGCGCGCCATCAGCGCACGCGAACGCGGCCCTGGGATTTCCGTTCGAATCTGAATCGTAGCCATTTTCTCTTCCTTTTTGCCACCAGCCCGGATGCGGCTGGCGTGCGAAACTCTAGTACCAGCCGATGGGCGTTTCCTCGAGATTGACGAAGACTTGTTTCGTTTCGAGATATTCCTCGAGACCCCAGGGGCCTAGTTCGCGTCCGAAGCCAGACTGCTTATAGCCTCCCCAGGGTGCTTCGACGTACGTCGGTTGCATGTGATTAACCCAGACGATGCCAGCGCGCAGGGACTTCACGACGCGAAAGGCTTTGTAGATGTCGCGTGTCCAAACGGCAGCGGCGAGGCCGTATGGCGTGTCGTTAGCAATGCGGATGGCGTCGGCTTCGCCATCAAAAGAGATCACGGACGCTACTGGGCCAAAGATTTCTTCGCGGGCGATGCGTGCAGTGTTGTCAACATCGTAGAAAATCGTCGGCTCGACGTAGTAGCCTTTGCCGAATTGCTTCGGGCGGCCGCCGCCGATGGCGACTTTTGCCTCTTTCTTTCCGAGCTCGAGATAAGAACTGACGCGGTCGTATTGTTCTTTGCTGACGAGCGGGCCCATTTTCGTTTCGCGTTCGCTCGGAGGGCCGAGCTTGATACGCTTTGCCTTTTCAGTCATGGCTTCGACAAATTTCGAATAGATTTTCTTTTCGACGAGGATGCGGCTGCCTGCGGAGCAGACTTCGCCTTGATTAATGAAAACGCCAAAGAGCGCGCCATCGACGGAGGCTTCCCAGTCGGCATCGGTGAAGAAGATGTTGGGAGATTTGCCGCCGAGTTCGAGAGTGACGCGCTTGAGAGTGTCCGCGGCGCTCTTTACGATAATCTTTCCGACGGCAGCGCTGCCGGTGAAGGCGATTTTGTCCACGCCGGGGTGTGCGACGAGCGCGGCACCTGCGGTTTCGCCGAGGCCATTGACGATGTTCACGACGCCGGGCGGCAGACCAACTTCGGCGAAATAGTTTGCGAATTCTAGTGCGGTCAGCGGCGTTTGTTCAGCCGGCTTGAGAATGCAAGTGCAGCCAGCCGCGAGAGCTGGCGCGAGTTTCCATGCCGCCATCAATAAAGGATAGTTCCACGGAATAATTTGTCCGGCGACGCCGACGGGCTCGCGGAGAGTGAAGCTGAGCGCGTTGGCGGGAACCGGATTTACACTGCCGACGACTTTAGTGGCGAGGCCACCGTAGTACTCGAAACAGGTGGCCACGTCCGCGATGTCGTATTCGGCTTCGACGATGGGTTTCCCGGTGTTACGGCATTCGATTTCGGCAAGGAGGGCGGTGTTCTGGCGGATTTTTTCGGCTAGCTTGAAAAGGATGCGGCCGCGGTCTTGTGCGGTGGTGGTGGCCCAGGGGCCACCGTCGAAGGCGGCACGCGCGGCTTTTACCGCGCGCTCGACGTCAGCGGCGCCGGCAGCGGCAACTTGCGCGATGACTTCCTCGGTCGATGGGTCGTAGACCGGGAAAGTTTCTCCCGAGACGCTGCCAACCCATTCGCCATTGACGTAATTCTTGTGCGTTCGAACTCCCGCTGTCGCACTGCTAGACATTACAGCCTCCCAAAATCGGCATCTTGGTGACACCCCCATGAGAACACGCCACGTTCAAACTGCCGGAACAGCCCCCGCAAGTTTTCTCGTGGTCTTGCGCCGCCCATAAACAAAAAAGAAAAATGCGGCAAGTCCGATGAAAAATAGCGTTCCCCCAACCATCCAAACTTCGTAAGAAAAGATAGACGTGACCTGCTGCGCCGGGAAAAAGGCCAGAGCGATTCCCAGAATTGTCGTGACCAGCCCGCTGGCGCCGGAAAGAATCAATATCGTCTTGCTATAGACGCCTTTCACAAAAGAATTGCCAAAGGCAATTTTTAGCAGCGCGCCAAACATGTACAGAAAAGGGATCAACTGAAGAACCACGGCGAGTGAGAGCAGCTTCTGGAAAGTTTCCTGCACGCCGGTTTCGCTGGCCGTTAGATTTGCCAAGACAAAACCGAACGACCGCAGGATGTACGCCACGAACGACAAGCCGATCAGTTTATTCCAGAGCCACCAGCCGCTGAAGTTCAGTACGACGAGCACCATGGACACCGCTGCGTGCGCTATTAGCGCCGCGTACGGCGTGCGGTAGCGTGGATGCACTTTGCCAAGCCATGCGGGCATGTAGGAATCGAGTCCTGCGACAAAGGGAATTCGCGCGGAGCCGCCGAGCCAAGCCGACGCGATGCCCGCAATAGACAAGCTGAGCAAAAACGCAAAGGGCGCAACGATCCATACGACTCCAACGCGGCTGGCCATGTGACCCACCGCCTGAACAATTCCTTGCAGCACGTTGATGTCGCCCTTGTTGATCGCGATGAGCAGCGTCAGGGTCGCGCCGATGTAGAGCGCGCCGGAAAGGACGCCACCCCCGGCGACCGCGCCGGGCAGAGTCTTTTGCGGATTTTCGATTTCATCGCCCATGACCGAAGCAAGCTCGAGCCCAACCAATCCGAAGCAGATCACGCCGAACGAATTCAGAACGAATTTTGGGTTGGGAGGGATTCGGAAGTCAGCCCAGGTCACGCTGGTACCGAACCGCAAACACATGACGACGCCCAGGCCGATCAGGACGGCGGCGGCAATTCCGGTGCCGATCGCGCCGAGATTGTTGATCCATTTCCCGACGCCGAGCCCGACGATATTCAGAACGACGAGAACGATGAGGAGTACGAGCGAGGCGGTCAGTGCAAATGTCTTGTTGTCTCCCAGCGCTTCGTGACCGGAGCCTAGCGCAAAAACGGAGACACCGACGAAGTACAGCATGACCGTGGGCACGTACATCATGTTGTTGGTCCAGTAGCACCAGCCGGAGAGAAAACCGTGGAAATCTCCGAAGACTTCCTTGGCCCAGAGGTAAACGCCGCCTTCGCCGGGATACCTGTGGGCAAGTTCGATGACCGCGATGCCTTGCGGCCAGAAAAACAATAGGAGCGAAATAATCCACAGCCAGATGGTGACGCCGCCATTAGCGGCGATCGAAGGAACGACGTTCAGGTTGAAAACTGCAACAACGAAAAGCAGAACGAGGTCCATGCGTCCTAACACGCGGCGCAGGTGCGGCGCGTCTTGAGCTACAGGCGCGATAGGCGCGGCGGACGCAATGGCGGCCTCGTTCTGCAACGGAACGGTCTCCTAAAATCAATGGCCCGCGGCACCGACGAAGTGTGCGCCACGCTCGACCTGCGCTTTTGCGAGAGAGGGCGCGACTTCATCGAACACGGCGAGATGCTTATCGATGTCGGCTTCGGTGTGCTGGACGGAGATGGTCCACTGCTCGTCCCACCAATAGGGCTGCGGCAGGACGCCGCGGTTGACCATCGCGAACCAGTAGTGGCGCCAAAGATCGACGTCGATTTTCGTCCAGTCGCGATAGTTGCGAATTTCCTGCGGGTAAAGCATCAGCGCGCCGTTGACTCCGGCACTTATCACGTAGGCTTGCAGACCGGCCTTCTTAACGATGGCCCGGTAGCCTTCCGTGAGCTTCGTGCTGAGCTTGCAAACATGCGCGTAGTTCTCGCGCGAAAGAACATCGCGGAACGTGGCAAGCCCCGCGGCCATGGCCACGCGATTCGTGTTGTAGGTGCCGCCGTGAAAAACTTTGTGCTGCGAAATCAGATCCATCACGGCCCGGCTTGCGCCAAACGCGGCAAGCGGCAGTCCGCCGCCGATGGATTTGGCCAGGCAAATCATGTCCGGCTTCACCCCGAAGTATTCGCTCGCGCCGCCCCAGGCCAGCTTTGCGCCGGTTTTTACTTCGTCGTAGATAAGCAGCGCGCCGTTTTTCGTGGCGATATCGCGCAAACCCTGCAGAAAACCGGGCTGCGGCATGCATAGCCCGACGTTCATCAAAATCGGTTCGAGAATGATCGCGGCGATCTGCCCGGGGTTTTCGCGGAAACGGCGTTCGACACTGGGAAGATTATTGAATGCAGCGACAACCACATTCGCAAGGGACGCCCTGGGCACGCCGCCTCCGCCGGGAACGGAGTTGGGCGCATCGGGGTCGCCGTAGTCTTCGCCCTTGGGCTTGACGCTGACGAGCGCGGTGTCATGCAGTCCGTGGTAAGCACCTTCGAACTTTAGGATTTTTTCGCGGCCCGTCGCCGCGCGCGCGATGCGGCAAGCGTGCATCGTGACTTCCGTGCCGCTCGAGCCGAAGCGCACCATCTCGACGGGATAGCGCTTGCAGATTTCTTCCGCAAGCTCCCACTCCATGTCGTGCGGCATGCCGAACGTTGTTCCTTCATGCAGCTTTTGCTCAACCGCCTTCACCACGGCGGGATGGCAGTGTCCGGCCATCAACGCGCCGAAGCACAGGTTGTGATCGATGTATTCGTTTCCATCGATGTCGTGAATCCTGCTTCCCTTTCCGTCCTTCACAAACAGCGGGTAGGGCTCGTAGTGGCGGTAGTTGCTGGCGACGCCAAGCGGGATGCGCTGCAATGCGCGCCTGTACGCGTCCGCGGATTTTGGCGTGCGCTTTTCGTAGGTGGCGATTTCCTTCTTCAGCGCGTCGTGCATTTCCTTATTCCATTTGCTGTGTAGCCGCTAAGCGGCCAACGCTTGCAGGTCTGTTCCCTGCGGTCAGTTTGTGCTGATAAAACCGTGGAGAGCGAACTGCTTCTCTCTATTCTTCGAACGTGCGAAGACGCCCCGACTAAGCCGGGGTGCCTCCTGAACCGTTTTTGTTCTCCACTATTGTCTCAGAAACGGAACTTCAGCGAGAACTGGACCAGCCGGGGATCGTGAACATGCTGCACCTGGCCGAACGTGCTGCCGGTGTTCGACACGTCTCCATCCACGCTGTAGAACTGCGCGTGATTCCAGATGTTGAAGATGTCGCTCCGGAACTCCATCTGGAGCCTTTCCCCAAAGTTGGTTTCCTTCATGAAGCTCATGTCCCAATTGTTAATTCCCGGCCCGCAGCAAATCGAACGCGGTGCATTGCCTATCGTGCCGGGTGCAACCGTAGCATTGGTGAAAAGGTTCGGGTCAAAGACGAAGCCGTTATTCTTGCGGATGTTTTGCGTGTGGAACGGCGCGGTGAGATTCGGTTCACCCGGAAACTCGAACAGATCCGTGGAGTCCAATTCTTCCACGTCATCCTGGGACGTAATTCGAATCGGGAAGCCGGTCTGGAAACTCAGGATTCCGGAGACTTCCCAGCCATCGAGCATCTTTCCCTTGAATCCGTCGTACTTCGGGACCGGCAGGTCCCAAACATAGTTGAAAACAAAACGGTTCCGCGCATCATAAGCCGAGAGCCCGTAAGTCGCATTGAAATTGAGCGGGTTTAGCGCACTTTCAAAACTCGATGCGTTATCCATCGTCTTGCTGAGCGTGTAGGAAGCCTGGAACTGCAGGCCGTGTGAGAAATTCTTCTGGAATAAGACCTGCAGGGAATTGTAGTTCGACCTCGCGACGGTATTCTCGCTGAAAATGCCGGAAAAAACAGGTGCCCCGTCCGCGGGGCATCCCGTGCCCGTAAGCGGCTGGCATAGTGGAGATGAGAACGCACGCAGTCCTACGAGGTTGATGCCGCCACCTGGCGCGGCAACCGTTCCCGCCGGGACACTCAATCCACCAGCTCCCGCATTGTACGGAAGGGGAAGACCTCCGGCGGGAATGACCGTTCCATTAGGAATGAAGTAAGCGCTGTCCTCTCCAAAGGGACCACAAGTCGTTGGACTTCCCCCCGGTCCCGACAGTACGCCGCCCGGATTTGCCGTTGAGATGGCTGCCAAAACGTTGCAAGTCGCTGGATTTCCGGGATTGGCTTCGTAGCTCGCCAGGAGGCGATGACCCTGCGATCCCACATAGCCGATTTGAAAGAGAATATCCCCCGGCAACTGACGTTTGATCGTCAGGTTGTACTGGTCGGAATATTGCAAGCGCAGATTGGGAGGAAATTCGCCGAAGAACGTCATTGGGCGGAATTGCTCCCAATCGATGGTCGAGCCCCGCGGCGGATTTAGGATCCCGTTGAAAGGATTTGGGAATGTGCTGCCGCTCTGGCTGACGTACGGAGTCTGCAAAAGCGGACTCGTAATGAAGTTGCTTCCACCGAAGGGCGGTTCTGCGCTGAACTGCTCAAGTACCAACTGTTCGATCGGGTTGTAGAAGATTCCATATCCCATGCTGACGCTGGTCTTGGAGGGTCCACCCGTTAGCTTGGCGAGCAATCCATCTTTCCAGCCGGGGCTCCAATTGAGGCCGAGGCGGGGCGCGAAGCCCTTGTAGTACGTGTTGGTCAACGCCTCTGGCACTCCTTTGTCACCCGGAAAAACTAAGCCGACTGGAGTGACGCCGGCTTGATCGCAAGTCGTGACGCTACCAGCAACATAGAGCGGGCTGGTCGTCGGGAGTGTGCAAGGGTATATCGTGGAAACCTGGCCTGGCCGGAATGTCTGCACTTTCTGACCGATGTCCGTAAGCGGCGTGTTCATTTCCCAGCGCAAGCCATAGTTCAAAGTCACGTTGGACTTGATCTTCCAGCTATCCTGCGCGTAGAGGTAGATCGAAGTGCTGCGGACGAGTTCGTGTTGCGCGGAGCCCTGGAAGAAACTGTTGCCTAATCCGAGAAGATAATTGGGATAAGCATCCGAGTAACCGAGGTCGTCGCCGGTCGGCGACGAAGCTGAGGAGAGGAAGCCCAGGTCGCCATTGACGTCAAAATAGAGCAGCTGATTGAACATTTGATAGCGCACATCGGCGCCAAACTTCAGGCTGTGAGTGCCGATGATTTTGCTGTAATTGTCGCTGAACTGGTAGGTGTTGCCGGTCTGCGGCAACTGTCCATTGAAATTGTTGCCGATGGAGAAGCCTCCACCCACGCTGATGAAGGGTACTCCTTCTTTGCTCGGACCGAGACCAGAGTGAAGCCCGTAGTTTGGGTTCGTGCCCAGCAAATTCCCGCTGTCATCGGTAAGAGGCGTATCGGAGGTGCCCGTAAAGCAGAAAGCGGCAGCGGCTCCTGTGCCACAGGAAGCCTGAATGGCATTGGTCCGCGTCGGCGAGTCGAACATCAGCTGTCCCTCGCGAAAATAGCTGAAGCGGAATTCGTTCACCGCAGTGGAACCGATCGTCGACGTGTGCGTGATGTTTAGCTGCTGCGTGCGCGTTGCGTAGTCTCCGGGAAAATTCCCGGTCGTGGCGCCGGAGGCCTGAAATTTGGCGAACGGGTCCAGTGTGTTGTCGTCATCGAAATAATAGTAGACCGAGGTTTTCTGATTGTTTGACCAATTATGGTCGACGCGAATCTGGAACTGGTCGCCGCTGTCCGTTTTGTTCGGCGTGACTTGCACTCCGCCGCTTCCGCCCGATCCAGGAACATACTGCAGCAAGCTGAGCGCGACGGGATCGAAACATTGCGTGGGGATCTTAAAGTTGGGAAAAATCGTGCTGTAGAGTTGCGGACCGCCCCCGCTAGCTACAGATTGCACGGCGGCATTTGCTGTCGGACCCAGATTTGCGCCGCAGCGGTTCTCCAGGATGTTCGCGACAGTAGCGTCGGATAAGGATCCGGCAAAACCGGGATTGCCGTTCGGATCAACGACGCCGTTGGCGATCCCATTGGCCGAAAAATCTCCATTGTTGAGTTCGGCCCCAGTGGGCACGCTAATCGGCTGTGACACAATTCCTTGAATAATCCGGCGCCCTTCGTACGAGCCAAAGAAAAAAGTCTTGTCCTTCTTGATTGGACCGCCAATGGTGCCGCCGAACTGGTTTTGTTTGAAGTCCGGCTTCGGAGCGGAGAAGAAAGTGAAAGGATGCGCGTTAAGCACGTCGTTGCGGAAGAACTCATAAAAGCTGCCGTGGATGTTGTTCGTACCCGACTTGGTTACAACGTTGACGACCGCGCCGGAGTTCCGGCCGTATTCCGCATCGAAGGAATTGCTGATCACACGGAATTCTTCAATGCTATCGGGTGAAGGCTGGATGGCCGGCAGGTTGGCGAAGAGGTCGTTGCCGTCGCCGCCGTTCACGGAATAATTGTTGGCGCGGCCACGTCCGCCGTTTACAGTCACGACTCCGGGTTTGTCCGAACCGTAAAACGTATCGTTGCCGAGTTGGGATTGTACGCCGGGTTGCAATTGCAAAAGCTGATAAACGTCGCGCTCATTCAGAGGCAATTGCGTTGAAGCGCGTTCGTTGACTACCGCACCGAGTTGCGTCGAGCTGGTATCCACAACGGGCGGCGCGCCGGTGACTTCTACACTCTCGGTTGCCGCGCCCAGTTGTAGCGCGATATCAACGCTAATGACTTCATTCAAGTCCAGCGCGATGCCTTTGCGCACAAATTTCTTGAACCCGGCCTGGATGACGTCGATTTCATAACTGCCGACAGGAACTTCGATAAAAAGATATTCGCCGCTGGCGCTGGTCTGCATCTCGTGGGCGGAATGCGTCGCCTCATTGAGGAGTGTTACCGTGGCTGCGGCCACGGAGGCTCCGCTGGGATCGCTTACCGTTCCGCGAATCCGGCCGCCGGTGCTCTGCGCTCCGGCAAACGGTGCGGCGAAAAGAATAGCCGGCGCGAGAAACATCAGAGAAACAATATTGCAGCGGCGGAGCGTATTGCTCCGCCAAAATCCAGCAGCCAATTTCATGAACTCACCCCTTGTCTCGAAGAATTCTCTTGGCAGTGAATTCTTCGAGGTTGCTGTGCCCCCGAAACCTTACTATAATCCCGCAAACTTAGAGAAAGCCGGGAGCCGTGTCAAGCGGAAAGAATTTCTCCAAGCCATCAGCAAATCGAACGGTGCGCCGCCTGCTGCGCATCAGCGAGGTGGCGCGACGCGTGGGCATTTCCTCTTCTGCGTTGCGCGCCTGGGAAGCGCTGGGCCTGGTTTCGCCTCATCGGACGGCGAGCCGCTACCGTCTCTACGCGGAGGCTGATGTTCGTCTGCTGCAGCGCGCGATTTTTCTTCGCCGTGCCCGCGGGCTGAATCCCGCAGCCATCGTGCACGTTTTGAAGCGCCAAGGGGTCGTCTCTGCGCCGGCGGAGAGTGTTCCTCTTCCCGGCCAGCGTTTCCGGCGACTGCGCATGCGGCGTGGACTCTCGCTCGCGCAGGTGGCGCGAGCCACGAAAGTTTCGGTTGGCTTTCTCAGCGCGCTCGAACGCGGGCAGATGCGCTCTTCCATTTCCACGCTGCGCCGCATCGCGCGTTTCTACCGTACGAACATTCTCTCGCTCTTCGAAACTGCGGCGGAAAATCCGCGCCTCGTTCGCCGCAGCCAGCGAAAAATCCTGGAGACTACTCCCGGAGTGCGCATGGAGCTTCTGGCATGGGGCCAAACGGCCATGGAACCGCATCTTTTTCGCATCAAACCCGGCGGCGGCAGCGGCGAATCCTACTCGCACGAAGGCGAAGAGTTCTTGCACGTCCTTCGCGGTGAATTTGAGATTTGGCTGAACAGCAAGGAACACTATCAGCTCAAGCCCGGAGACAGCCTCTATTTTGAGAGCTCGACGCCGCACCGTTGGAGAAACCCCGGGCGTTCCGAGACCTGGCTGCTATGGGTGAATACACCACCGACTTTCTAAAAGGATGTGACTCGTGAGTGGAGACTCGCGGATGCCGCCAAAAATTCAGGTAGGGACGTGCGAATGACCGCATTGCGCAAAGTCGTGATCGTGCTGGCGATTGCCGTTCTTATTACTTTGGGATCCTCTACCGCGGCCATCGCGCAGGATGCGAAGACCCAGTCCGCGGACACTATCCTCATCAACGGCAAAGTGTATACCGTGGACGCCAAACAATCATGGACGCAGGCTGTGGCTATTCGCGGCGAGAAAATCGTCGCCGTGGGTGACGACACCGAAATCGAAAAACTTCGCGGGCCGCAAACAAAGGTGATCGACGCCGGCGGAAAGCTGGTCCTGCCCGGTTTCGTGGATTGCCACATTCATTTCCTGGAAGGCTCGATCAGCCTCGGCCAAGCCAATCTCGAAGGCGCCAAAAATCCTGCCGACATCCAACGCATCTTGCGCGACTATGCAGCGAAACACCCCGGCGATGGATGGATTCTAGGCGGCGGCTGGAACTACGCGATGTTCGGCGACGAAAATCTGCCTGACAAAAAATATCTCGATGAGTTGTTCCCAAATCGCCCCGTTTTTCTTTCTGGCTATGATGGGCATACTTCCTGGGCTAATTCGAAGGCGCTGGCGCTTGCAAAAATCGACAAGGACACGCCGAATCCCGCCAATGGCGCCATCGTGCGCGATTCGAAGACCAGCGAAGCCACGGGAGCCCTAAAAGAATCCGCCGGCAGGCTGGTCAACAAACTCGTGCCCAAGCCGACGCCAGCAGAAAAACTCGCTGCCCTCCGCGCCGGCATCCATTGGGCCAACGAAAACGGCCTTACGCGCGTGCACAGCGCAGGCGGCGATTTCGAGGAGTTTGCTCTTTACGACGAACTGCGCCGCCGCGGCAATCTGACGCTTCGCATGTACATCGCCTATTTTCTGAATCCGCCGGAGTTGCGCCCCAAAGATATCGACGCGATCGAAGAAGCGCGCAGAAAATACACTGGCGACTGGCTCTCGGGCGGCGTGGTGAAGATGATGATTGATGGCGTCATCGAATCACACACCGCCGCCATGCTCGAACCCTACACCGACGACCCTTCCACGAAGGGCAAATTGTTTTGGGAGCCGGACAAGTA
>Ga0210409_10001179_pt1 | contig 35477 bp, 33 predicted proteins | sample IncBWH17MmetaG_FD_161649 | JGI IMG/M metagenome (GOLD analysis project Ga0210409, IMG submission 161649) | Forest soil microbial communities from Barre Woods Harvard Forest LTER site, Petersham, Massachusetts, United States - Inc-BW-H-17-M | ecosystem: Environmental > Terrestrial > Soil >... | reverse complement strand
CCGCGAGGGAACAGATTTTTACCTTGACGAATATCGGATTCATCATACAGACGGGAGCATCAGATTCCTGCGTGCCATAGGACATCGCAATGCATCCGGAGAGCCAGGCGAGTACGTCGGCGTCACCATGGATATTACAGATCGAAAGCGCGCCGAGGAGGAACGCGAAAGGCTGCGCCAATTAGAGGCTGATCTCGCGCACATTAACCGCGTCAACATGATGGGAGAACTAGCCGCAGCGTTGGCGCACGAGATAAAGCAGCCGATTGCCGCCTCGGTCACAAGCGCCAGCGCGTGCTTGCGATGGCTTCGCCATGATCCGCCGGACCTTGAAAGGGCGCGTGCAGCAGCCGCCAGGATTGAGCAGGAAGGAAATCGTGCGGCCGATATCATTAACAGTTTGCGCTCCTTCTACAAAACGGGCACATCAGCTGAACGCCAATCGGTTGACGTCGAAGGCACCATTCAAGAAATGACGGCTCTGCTCGGAACCGAAGCGGCTCGTCACGCCGTAACGATTCGCGCCGAGAGTGAGGCAGACATGCCTCACATCCGGGCCGACCGGGTGCAACTGCAACAGGTCCTCATGAACCTGATGCTGAACGCGATCGACGCTATGAAAGACACCGGGGGCGACTTGACGATCAGATCGCGAGTGAATGCCGAAGGCCACCTGACCGTTTCCATAAGCGATACAGGCGTAGGGTTGCCAGCGGAAGGTGCGGACCTGATCTTTGATCCCTTTCATACGACAAAACCACAGGGAACGGGTATGGGGTTGACCATCACTCGGTCGATCCTGGAGTCTTACGGAGGGAGAGTCTGGGCAACCGCCAACGAGGGTCCGGGCGCGACTTTCCATTTCACGCTTCCCACCGGAGCAGAGGCGCCTGCATGAATGCCGCGGCTGTTCCCACCGTGTTCATCATTGATGATGACTCTGGCATGCGTCAGGCGGTCCAGGATCTCGTCGAGTCTGTAGGTCTGCGCGCCGAGGCGTTTTCAACGGGCGAAGAGTTTCTGAGAAAGCCGCGAACCACTTACCCTAGTTGCTTGGTTCTCGATGTAAGACTGCCGCAGATGAGCGGCCTCGATTTCCAACGCCAGTTGGCCGAGATCGGCGTGCAAATCCCCATCATCTTTATTACGGCCCACGGAGACATTCCAATGTCTGTCAGGGCGCTTAAATCGGGCGCCGTCGAGTTTCTGACGAAGCCCTTCCGAGACCAGGATCTTTTGGACGCGATTCAGCAGGCACTTCAACAGGACCGCGCTGCAGGTGAACAACTGACGGAGATCAATGAACTGCGCGAGCGCTACAGTGCACTCACCACGCGTGAACGCGAGGTGATGACCCTCGTGATCTCAGGCATGCTCAACAAGCACATCGCCGCGAAGATCGGAGCGAGTGAAGCAACGGTAAAGATCCACCGAGGTCATGTTATGGAGAAGATGAAAGCCGGATCGTTGATCGAACTGGTCCGCATGGCCGACAAACTCAACTCGCCGCCCAGATAATCAATTGATTCCAAATCCCTGCGGTTCCATTATTGAACTTTTAGCGTAGTAGCCGCGTACCACCAAAGTAGTAGTTTGTTCGACGCGGGACGGATTGCGTTGCACTGCGGATGGCGCTACGTTTCATTTATGGCCACAGAACAGAGTTCATGTCTTGTTGCAATTCTCGACGACGACGAATCGATACGCGATGCACTGCTTGACCTGGTCGAATCGGAGATGCTACCTGCAGTGTGCTTTGGTTCGGCTGAGGAATTCCTCGATTCCAAGGCTGGACGAGAAGCCTCGTGCCTGATTGCCGACATTCGAATGCCGGGCATGTCTGGTCTTGAGTTGCAAGCAACACTTCAGGGCGAGAGGTGCGCTGTGCCGATCATCTTCATCACTGGCTTGGGCGACATTCCAATGGCAGTGCGCGCGATAAGGGAAGGAGCGATCGACTTCCTGACCAAACCGGTCGATGATGCTGCCTTGCTGAATTCGGTTGAAAGAGCATTCCAGCAGTACCGCGAGAATCGTCGGGAGGCGATCGAACAAGACAGGTTTGACGCTCGATACAAGACCTTAACGCCCCGAGAGCGACAGGTGTTGTCGCTGTTGATTCGCGGCTTGTTGAATAAGCAAGTCGGATTTGAGCTGGGGATCACTGAGTACACGGTTCAAATCCATCGAGCGCATATCATGCGAAAAATGGAGGCTGACTCTTTTGCATCCCTAGTCAAACTCGCCGCGAAGTTCACCGTTGAACCGCTTGGTTCCGGAGGGACAGTTGAAAAAGAAAGTCCCGAAGACATACCGAGTGCTGCGAGAACAAGAAAGCGAGAGCTGTTAAGACGTTAACTGGCGTTCGCGATGTACGCCGCGGTTGGACGTGGCTCATTCTGTTTAAATCCTTGGATCTGACGATCGTCAGACGGGAATCAGCGCTTAAGTTTCAGGAGAACTATCGCGACGCCGTTCCAACTCGTGTGAGATGAGCCATCTGGCGGGCGATTTTCCAAGGCCACCGTTCCGACTCTGCTGGTATCGAGGCTAAAGCGGCCCTGAAGGTAATTGCGCACGAGAATCGCCCGACGACGCGAAGCCGCTAGACGATTGACTTCATCGCCGTCCGAATAGCCTTCCACAATGACCGGACTGTCGAAAATCCGTTCGCCATAGCGCGCCAATGCCGAATTGAGAGCGGACCTTCCTTGCGAGGTAAGTTCCTCCTCGCCACTTGAGTTCTGGTGGAATAGCTGATCCGCTGGCAGCCAAGCGCGATCTGTGTTCTGAGTGGCAGATAGCCGATCCTTCCGATACAGATCGGGAGAGATATTGGCGAGGCTGTAATAGCCCCGGTTGCGGAAGAAACCGCGCAGCAGGAAGTTATGTTTGAGGGCTTCGCTCCCGTCCGCCATATTTGCGGATGCCAGACTAACGTTCGACAGCGATTCCCGAATGGTCGTCGCGGCCGTGACTCCGCCTTCATCCGGTCCTGTCAGGTCCGTAATCGCCTGCCGAATCTGTGCTGACGCCGCATCAAGATTTATCACGCTTTTCTTAGCCTCTTTGACCGTGTCGTCGACTTGACCGGGAAGACCCTTGGATTGCACTTCGGACATCAACGCGCTGGCCTGGGCCGCCGCCCGATTCAACTCGCTCGTCGCGCTTTTGGCGTTTGCCACTGCTTGCCTGACTTGATCCGCGAGCGCTTCGTCGCGCAGCAACATTCCGGCAGGTCCGCGTCCTTCCTTGATGCCTGTAACGATCTCGTTGGCATTCGAGATTGTCAGTTTGGTTTTGTCCAGAGTTGCGTTGAGATTGCCGGCGACGGACGTGATGAGAACGTTGGCATTGGTTACCAGACTGTTGGCATTGCTCACGGTTTTGTCTACGTTTACAATTGTGCCTTTCGCCAGTTCCAAGAGGGCAGACAGGTCCGTCGGTTCGACACCATTCAGAGTGTCACCCGTGGCGACCGCGGGCGACCGCGAACTTCCGGCGCTGATCTCAAGAAATCGGTTGCCCACGACGCCTTCCGTCCCAACAGTGACCACGGAGTCCGCCCGCACGAGCCCCATCAACTTCTCATTGATGCGAACCTTGACTCTGAACTTTGCGGGCGGGGAGTTTGGAACTTCCATGGCCAGCACTTCGCCTGCATCCATTCCCGCTACCTGAACCTTAGCACCTGGCACTATACCGGAAACATCCGCAAATTCGGTATAAACCTCCACGTGGCGAGCGAATGCCTCGTGCCGATTGCCAATCATAAACAAGCCCGTAGTGAACAGGGCAAGACCCGCAATAACGAAAAGTCCGACCATCATGAAGCGATTCATGCCGGATAGTCCTCCGAAATGAGTTTTCGCGCCGTCTCATCGCCGCTGCTTTCGACTTCGGAAGCGGTGCCGTGCGCGATTAGGTTCCCCTTGTGGAGCACGGCGAATTGGTCACCCACCCGCCGTGCTCCATGTACGTCGTGGGTCACAACCAAAACAGTCATTCGTTTATCGTGTTTCTGGCGCAGCAAAAGCTCGTCGATCTCAGACGCCGTGATTCGATCGAGGCCGCTGCTAGGTTCGTCCGCGAGAAGAACCTTGGGTTCAAGAACCAGCGCCCGCGCGAGGCCCGCTCTCTTTCGCATTCCGCCCGACAAGCTGGATGGGAACTTGTCCTTGTCGCCTGCGAGGCCGACATGGCGAAGGACATCGTCGACCGCGAAGTCGATTTCGGCCGTGGTTTTCTGGGTCAGCCGACGAAGAGGGAGCGCGAGATTGTCATACAGAGTCAGAGAATCGAAGAGGGCGGCGTCCTGGAAGAGAAAGCCCATCTTTCGGCGCGCCTTTGAAACACCGCCGGGGTTGAGGCGCGTAATATCGTCGCCGTCAACCCAGATGCTTCCCTGGTCCGGCTTGATTAACGCCATGAGGAGTTTCAGCGTCACGCTTTTCCCCGTGCCGCTCCTGCCCAAGATGCAGAGGGCGTTCCCGGCCGGAACCGAGAACGACACGTTTCGCAGCACCTGATTCGGCCCAAAAGCCTTGAATACTCGATCGAACACCACGGCTGGACCCGTATGTCCGCTCATAGAGCGTTCTCCGGGAATGCGAAGAAAATGCATTTGACAAGGATGACGTCAGCCAGGATGACCATCAGGGACGACACGACGACACTATTGGTGGCAGCTCTCCCTACACCCGCGGCTCCCATGTTTGTCGTATAGCCAAAATAGGATGAGACCGTCCCAATAATGAAGCCGAACACCGCCGTCTTCAGTGTCGGCGCGACGAAGTTGGCCCACTGGAGATCAGCGAATGCACGCCTCATGTAAAGAGCGAAGGAAGCCCTTGAAGTCGAGTACTCTGCCAGGTAGCCACCGAGCAGGCCCGAGAAATCCATGAATAACGTCAAGAGCGGCAGCGCCACAACGCATGCAAGGACTCTGGGTACCACAAGAAACTTGAAGGAGTCGATCGACAGAGATTCGATGGCGTCGATCTGTTCGGTCACCCGCATATTAGCGAGCACCGCTCCGATCCCTGACCCAACTCGCCCGGCCAGCAGGAGGCCCGCGACAAGCGGACCGATCTCGACAAAGAAGGCGAGCGCCTGGACAGTAGGGATCATAGCGCCGGCGCCGAACGTCACCAGAGTATTACGGGTATGTAGAGTCATCACCGTGCCGAGCGCGAAGCCCGCGGGCACGACGAGCGGCAAGGATTTGTAGCCTGCCTCGATGATGTGGCTTAGAATTTGACTACCTTCGAAGGGAATGCGAATTGCATCACCAATGACGCGGAACCCAAATGAGCTAACTCGACCTACGAACTCGATTAGGTTAGGCAATGGCTACACCTTTTCTCCGACAAGGAGCTTCGCCCAGCGTCCCGTCGAGGCAGTCATCGACAGCAAGTGTGTTTCTGCTGATAAGAAAGTCCTACATCTTGCCATATACTCCGACTATGACTCCATAGACACGTCCCGTCTATAGCGGGTTTATGTAGTAGGCAATTTGTTCGGTCGAACAGGAATATTTAGGAGCGTCGGACACAGCAAACCGTGAACACAGCATCTTGAATCGCGGGGTTGTTCTTCGGTAGCGGGATGCCTGCTGGGAACGCCGCGAGACGAGAGGCGCGGCGAGCCGATCCGCGCCTCGCCGGTCTTGCCCGGAATTCTTAGCGAGCTGATCGAGGCGATGAAGGAGCAGGGGTCTGGAAGAGCTGGTCGGCAAGCAGCGCGGCCGCCGGGCGAAGGACCGAGCGCGTGGCAGAAGATGTGGCGTCTCCAATTCGACGAATTCTTTCCAGTCAACATGGAAAAGTCTCATGCCCTTAGTTTTGTTGGGGTCGCTGTGGGCCAAATTGTCAAAATCGAGGAGTATGCCCCATTGCTTGCTGCAGCTCCGCCCACGCAAGGAGGTAGCCCAGGTTTGCCTGCAGAGAATCCGCCTGAGCTTTGTAAGTCTCGGCAATAGCTTGCCGATGTTCGGAGACCAGCAGCGAACCCTGATTCAGCTGGTTCTGTGCCAGCCGCTCGTTTTCCTGATGCAGTTTCACAACCTCATTCGTCACCTCGACCAGGTTTCTTGTTCTTTCGATCTTGTGGTAGCTGCGTTCGATAACGACGGCAACCCGGTCTTTCAGGAGGCGCAGATTTTCTTCCGCTTGAGCCAGCTCCTCCTCCCGTTCGCGCACGGCCGCGCGGCGCTTGCCGAAATCGAATACATCGAAAGTTAAGCTCACACCGAAAGTCCCGAAATTTCGCACAAGAAAGGGGACCCCGTCCTGATAACTGTAACGAGCGTAAGCGGTGACGTCTGGAACATACATAAGCTTGCCAGCGCTTACGTTCGCGCGAGCTTTCTGGATCTCCTCGATTGCCGACAAGATTTCCGGATTATCCGACCACGCGGATTGCAGGTACTCCTCACGCGGCCGGAGCTCGAAGTTGACGGATACCGTCGGATCCAAATCAAGCTCCGTGTTGAGAGGCAGCCCCAAAAGATCGTTGAGTTCTGTGTTCAAATCCTCAAGCTGAAGGTCCAGCGTGAGCGCCGACTGTCGACTCTGGAGCACCGCAGTCCGGCCTTGTAGCGCCGCGACTTTTAGAGCACTTCCGTTGCGCACATCTTCTTCACTCTCCCGCAGGCGCTCTGTGGCAACCCCGGCCTCCTGGCCCACCGCTTTCCTTTGGAGGCGCGCAATCAAAATTCCGTAGTACACCGTATAGACTTGTACTGCGAACTCGTTCTCTGCCTTCTTCAGGTCTTCGCGAGACACGGCGACGTCCGCGGTTGCGACGCGATTGACCTCGCGAATCCGGAGTAACTGCGTCAATGGCTGGGATATTTGCGTCCCGCTTGTAAATAGAGTCGTCTTTCCCTGAGGCAAATCGATTCTTTGCGCGGGAACAAGGGTACCCCCTGAGGAACCAAATGCGCCTGTGGGGATTCCGATGGTCTGAAGTTCGGTCACGTGAAGCACGTTCGATTGGTTGCTTATCGATGGGAAATAGGAAGACCGTTCACCCGCCTTCTTCTGTTCTCTCTCGGCTACCCTCAGTCGCGCGATTTTCAGCGCATGATTCTGGCTGAGGGCCAGACTTACGGCCTCATTTAGAGTGAGGCGGCGCAACTCAGCCGCTTGCTGCGGCCGGGGCAAGAAGATCAGCAGGCCGGCGACCGCCAACGGGCAGATGGCGTTCGTTCGAATCATCGCATGTTTTCTCACGGCATTTTCCTCAATTCCATGTAGCTGATCCTGGCAGGCCGTAGGAACAACATGAGCAGGAGATAAGCGACGGCCATCCAACAAAGAAGGATGAACCCGTCTGACGTCGCCAGGGTGTAGGCCTGTGCTCGCACTTGTTGGGCCAGGACGGTAATCGCACGGGTGTGAGCATCGTCGAGATCGATTGAGGATGGCAGTATCCCTGCGGTCAACATCCGCACCCGCTCGTCAGTGAGCCATGCTCCGCTTTGAATATGCAAGCCCAGCAGGTTCGAGTGAACCTTTTCTCGCTCCGCGATGAAATGGGTCATAGCGGCTACGCCCGTTTGGCCTCCGAAGAGTCGAATAAAGTGAAGGAAACCGGAATAGGTCGCCGCACTTGCGAGATTCGTCAATGCACCGGCCTCGAGTCCTTCAATAACGAGCGCGCCGACCAACCCGACGTAAGAACATGCGAAGCCGACCGCGAGGAGAAGCTCAAGCTTTTCAAAGCTTCCTCCCGACCATGTCGAATCAAGATGCCCACACATCCAGCAGCCCACCGCGACGATGGTCAGCCCAAGGGCAAGCGTCAATCGCGAGTTCGTTCGAATCACGACCATCGCTACGAGCCAAACGATTACGAACATCGGAACCGCGACCCACGCGAGGGTATGGCCGACCTCTAGGGACCGGTACTGTTGGATGTTCCCGAGAAATCCCGGGATGAGCACGATGGTCGCGAGGTGAACGAACTTGAACGCGAAGATCGAAAGCGCCAGTATGAAAATGTTTCGGCGGTTGAGGAAAGATAACTTCAAGCTCGGATTGGGCTCGAGAACTCGTCGTAAGGCCGCGGCGAGCACTAAGATAGCTCCACCGGAGAGCATCGCCACAATCACGCCGGAATTGAGCCAGTCCAGACGCTCACCCTGATCCAAAGCCCCATACAGCAGTGCGATCCCCACGCTGAAATAGGCGAATCCTCGCCAACTTGGGCGTGGGCCCGCAGGAGCGTGGCGCGGAATTCCGTAATAGACACATGCCATCATGGCCGGGGTTACCACCGTTGCGGTCCAGAAAATCCATCGCCAGGAGAGAGTTTCGATATACCAGCCCTCGACGAGAGAAGCGATGTTACTGACAAAGACAATGTCCGCGGCGTAGGCGGCAATTCCGAAGATGATCAGTCGTTTTGGCAGGGAGGCTAACACGAAGGTCATAGTCAGCGAGTAGAATGTGCCGGACGCAATACCGGCGATGACAGTAAGTGCAAGAATCTCGAAATAACCCGATGCAAATGGCAGAACAGCCGACGCGAGGGTGAAAATGCCCGCCGCCGGAAGCAGAACGCGACGCGGCCCGATCAGTGAGGCTATGAAAACGACGAAGACCCCGCTGAACATCGTTGCCATGTTCAGCGCTGTCGGAATCCACGAGGCTTCGTCGACGCCCAGGCCGAACACGCCACGCAAGTCGGGCAGCCCGACACTCAGCAGACGCGCGTTCAAAGTGGCGATACCGGCGCCCAGGAAAACGCCCAGAATACCGACGTAAGGTTTCGCGGTGAATTGCGGAGGCTTGGTCATTGCCGGCTGACTTGGCCGTTCCGCCGTGGCTGTGTCTGCGGTCGTCATAGTGTCCCCGTTACTGGGTGGCGCCGGCGGGACGAATCGTAACAGCGGCTGACATGCCTGGCCTCAATCGCTGGTTCTTAGCGTCGGCCGCATCCAGCAATATCTTTACGGGTACTCGCTGCACGATTTTTGTAAAATTCCCGGTGGCGTTGTCAGGGGGCAGCAATGCGAATTGCGATCCGCTGGCAGGAGCGACCTGGTCAACCTTACCGTGGAAAATCATTCCGGGAAACGCATCGACGCGGATCTCGGCGGGATCGCCCGGCTGGAAATGACGAACCTGTGTTTCCTTGAAATTGGCCTGGATCCAAACATCCTTTTCCACAAGGGAGATCACTTGAGTGCCCGGACTGACAAGCTGACCCGGGCGAACCTTGCGCTCGCTCACGATTCCGTCAGTTGGTGCAATTATTTGCGTGTAGCCGAGATATGTTCGAGCCAGGTCAAGCGAGGCTTTCTTGGCATTCAGGTCGGCGCGCAGCTGGAGCCCCTGTGAATCGAGAACGGCACGCTGACGCTTTTGCGCTTCGAGCTCAGCTTGGCTGCTGGCTTTTCTTGACTTTGCCCGGGCTAAATCCGCCTCACGGCTGGCTAGCTGAGCGGTAGCCGCGGAGACGTCTGACTCACGGCTTTGAAGATGCGCCTTGTATCGCTCCTCGTCTGCCACGACCTGCTCCAGCTTTTGACGTGTGGCGGATTCAACTGCGAAGAGCGCTTCCTGCCGGCGGCGCTCTGATCCCGCACGCTGGGCATCGGCCTTGACGCCGTCAATCCCGCTTCGTGCATTGGCAATCGACGATTTCGCGGCATCGATACCGGCCTCTGCAGCCGTGATCTCGGCCTCTGCCGCCCGGATTCCCTCTTCTGCCTGCAGAATGCGTGCGTCTTGCAGTTCGTTCTGCCGTTGATTATTGATCAGAGCATACTCGCCCGCCTGCACACCGGCCGCGGCCTGCGCAACCTGCGCGCGAAAGTCCTCGTCTCGTAACGTGACAAGCAGGTTGCCGGATTTCACGGCTTGATAATCGGAAACCGACACTGACGCGACGAGCCCAGCGACTTTTGTGCTCAATGGTGTGAGGTCCGCACGCAGGTACGCGTCGTCAGTTTTCTGAGTGACGCGATCACTCGCCCAAGCATCCCAATTTCCGGCAATCAGAAAGACAATGCCGCCCGCGAAGAGGAAAATTGCGGCGGGGACTAGAAAAGGCTTGAGACGGAACGTTCGCTTCGACTCGTTTGTTTTGGGACTCTGTTCAGGCATCTTCGCTCCTTACCTGCCGTGCGACACTTAAACCGCCTGCCAATGACAGGCTGAGATTTTCTCTGCATGGATGCGGCTGCTCATGAAACTTGCTTTCTGTTTGGTTTCCACCGTTGTTAAAGGGAGTGAGAAGAGCCGCGTTTTGTTGGCTTGCCTCTCGAACTCCTTGACATGACGGGCAGGGGGGGCCGAATTGTGGAGTCTAGGACCATGGGCCCGATCAAGAATCCTGGAGGAGGGTTTCGCTTCAAGCCGGAATAAAAACGTCGAACGGCTCCTCCGCCGACTAGATCGGTCGTTCAGTACCTGCCCAATAACCTTCACGCAACAGGCGTTTTAGAACCTTGCCGGAACCACTTTTGGGCAGATCAGTATCAGAGAACTTCATTTGCCGGGGGATTTTGTAATTTGCGAGGCTCCGGCGACAATGGGCCAGCAAAGTTTCTTCGGCGAGGTCCGCTCCAGGCTTAAGAACGACACAGGCGGCCACCAGCTCTCCCCACTGAGCATCCGGAATTCCGAAGACGGCGGCTTCCCGAACTGCCGGGTGATCGTGAATCACGCCTTCAACCTCGCCGCAATAGACGTTCTCGCCGCCGGTGACAATCATATCGTTGAGGCGATCCAGAATGTAGAAGTAACCGGTGGCATCCTGATAACCGATGTCGCCTGTGCGGAAGAAACCGTTTCGAAAGGCTGAGGAGGTTTCTTCCGGGTTGTTCCAGTAGCCACCGGTGACATTGGCCCCACGTGCTACGATCTCGCCCCGGTGTCCGGTTTCCAGCAGGCGACCCGACTCGTCCGCAACCCGAACTTCGATGCCGGGACAGGATCGACCGCATGACGTCAGCCTCTCTTCGGTATGTTCTCCGTCCTGCAGGCCGGTGAGATAGCCCGTCTCGCTGAGACCGTAGACCTGAACGAGCTTGATGCGTGGAAGAACATCGCGGGTTCGGCGAATCAGATCGGGCATCATGGGAGATCCGCCATAGGCGAGGACCTGGAGAGAACTAAGGTCGTGTTTTTCAATTTCCGCGGACTGAGCGAGCAGATTGATCATGGTCGGGACCAAGACCGTGTAATTAACGGCTTCGGTCTCAATCGCGGAACACAGGTTGGCGACGCTGAATCGAGCCAACGTCGTCTGACAAGCCCCAAAGGCCGGCGCGGCAAACAGCGCGGGAAAATCGGCGATATGAAACAGCGGCGCGGCGTGAAGATAGACTCCTCCCTCGCGATAGGGAATCCAGTAATTGAAGCTGTGGACATTCGACCAGATGTTGGAGTGGGTCAACACAACACCCTTGGGGTGACCCGTCGTGCCGCTTGTGTAGATCAAGGCAAGAATTGCTTCGGAGTCGTAGCAAGGGTGGGGACAGGATTCGCCTCTGCTCTGAGGCTGTTCCTGGTCGAAGACCACTTCCCAGGGCACGCGAACGCCGGGCACGGGAAGAGACGAATGACGAACGAGCCCATGTGGGGCAGCGTCGCTAAGAACGTGATCGATCTCGATTGTCGAGAGCCTGGTGTTGATAGGAACCACAATCACACCGAGCCAACTGCACGCATATACCAGCTGGATGTACGCGGGCCCGTTAGGGAGCAAGAGCGCCAACCGATCGCCGCTTTTAAAGCCCGCAGCACATAAGGTCCCAACGAGGCTCCTGACCTGACCATGAAGTTCCCGAAACGTCGATCGCCGGTTGCCGAGGCTCAGCGCGGGCTGATCGCCATAATACTGGACGGCTCGCAGCATTGAGTGTACGTAAATCATTTACGCTTGCCCCCCGTACTCTCGTGCGCGTTGCCGTCACGACAGTATCGAACCGGATCAGCCACGGCGATTATCTTGAGATCGCGCCTCTGCCAACGCCTTTGTCCATCACGGCGTGGCGGTTTCCCCGGGAAATGATGACCCGCGATCATCTCAAAGAACGTCCGTGGTGCCGGGCGACAGGTCGACGCGATGGCACAGGGGCGCTAAACAGCGGCTGAAAGTTCAGCATAGGCGACGCCTGAGAGATTTCCCTGCGCGAACAGCAGCGTCTTCCTATCTGACCCGTCAAGATTGGCGCTGTAAACGGACCCACCAAGGTCTGTCAAGAACATCCTCCGGCCTTTCAAATCGAGGGCCAACCCGATGCCTTCCATCAGATGCGCGAGAACGATTTCCGGCTCTTTGCGAACACCGTCCACCGAATCCATAGGCGCACGGTTTACAGTGTTTCCCCGCGGCGGATCGCCCCGATCGGTCCAGTACAGCATGCGATGGTCTAAATCGAGGTCGAGATCGATTGGTTCGGGGAGATTGTCAAAAAGCAACTCGATGTCGGTTCGATTGGCTGGATTCTGCCCTCGCGGAACTTCCACATTTGAGCGGAAGATGCGGCCGACGCCGGCATTATCGGGTCCCTTTTGTGTCCAATACAATTTTCCCGCCTCAATATCGAGGGCGATCCCCACGCACCAGTTCCGTGCGTCGCGCCGGTCGGATTCGCCATGGCCCGTCTCGATTAGGGTCTCGACGTTTGATCCGTCCAGGTTTGCGCGCATCACGCGCATGCCTTCGCGATCGGACCAATACAACTTGCCATTCTGCTTGTCGAGCTGAAGCTGTTTGGGGGTGAAGGTAACGCCTTCAGGAATGACAGTTGTGACGTTCCCGCCATCCAGATCGGCGCGCATGATCGAACCATCGTTCTGGCTCGGGTTGCCCATGTTAGTCCAGTACAATTGGCGGCTATTGACATCGACGACGACACCGTCGGGCAGGTGCCGGCCTTCGCTCACCAAGGTCCTCAGGTCGGTGCCGTCTGCGTTCGCTGACAGGATACGCCCTCCGCTGAGATCCAATATGAAAAGTCTCCCGGTCACGCTCATCGAGCACCTCCGCTGAATTCCTGCGAACTGTGGGGAATAGCACCGCTCGCGCGAAATTCTTCGATTTGGCGATCCGAAAATCCAAGCTCTGTTAGAAGTTGGTCGTTATGCTCGCCAAGTTCGGGAGCCCGCCGGGCAGAGACTTTTTGAACACCGTGAATTTTCAGAGGACTGCTAACCGTCAGTTTCAGCTTTTCACCGGCGCCTTCGAGGGGCACGATGATGCCGTTCTCCAGCAACTGGGGATCGGCGATCACGTCTGCCGGGTTCTGAACCAGCCCGTAGGTCATGCGGGCGTGTTCGAAAGCCTCACGCCAGTGGCCCCACGGCTGCGACAGAAAAACGCCATCCAGCGCTTCGGCGAGGTCGCGTGAATTCGCCCCACGCTTAGCGTTATCGACGAAACGGGTATCCGTGAGCAATTCCGGACGTCCAATGGCGGTTGCCAGGGCCTGCCAATCCTTGTCCTGAACGATGATCAGGAACCACCGATTATCTGAGGTCTGATACACGTTGAAAATCGCGTTGGGCGGACTCTTCCGATCGTGCAGTGGATAGAACTTTGCTCCGCACAGCGAAGCCGCAACGGACATGGAGCAGGACCAGGCACCCTGAGCGATCAGGGACGTCGTGACGTGAGAGCCTTTCCCCGTTCGCTCGCGCCGATACAATCCGGTCACGATGGCTCCGTACAGACCGGTCGCCGTTGCGTGATCGCCACTGGCCGATACAGGAAGGGTGGGGGGAGCGCCTGCATCCCGTGTTAGCGCCAGCAGACCGCTACGGGCCCAATACGCGGTAAGGTCGAATCCCGGCAGATCGGCATCCGGCCCGTTATCGCCGTACCCAGTCACGTCGGCATAGATCAATCTGGAATTCCATGGCCCAACATCGTCGTATGTCAACTTGAGACGCTTTCGCACAGACTGCGGAAAGTTCACGACGAGAACGTCCGCCCACTTGACGAGGCGTTCCAGGATTTCCCTCGACTCGGCGGACTTAAGATCGACGGCCAAGCCGCGCTTGTTGCGATTGTCGAGATGCCATGCATAGTTTTCCTCGGACTGGGGTTGGGGTGGGATCTTGAAGGTATGGCGGTGGGGGTCGCCAATGCCGGGCGGCTCGACCTTAATGACCTCGGCGCCATAATCGGACAGCATCGTTGCGGCGCCGGGGCCGGCGATGAAGCTGGCGAGGTCGACTACTTTCAATCCAGAGAATATGTTGTCAGTTGCCATTGGTCTTTCTCCTTCAATCAACGTCCTTGAAATTCAGGCGCGCGCTTTTCGAGAAATGCTGAAGTGCCTTCCTTTTTGTCTTCGGTCGAGGTGCAAAGCGCGACAAAGGTAGATTCGAGAACGAGGCCGCCGGCAAGATTCGTTTCCATACCTCTATTGACGGCTTCGAGCACGTACTTGACCGACAGAGGCGCGTTGGCGCTGATCTGATTCAGCACCGCCTGCGCGCGATCGATCAGTTCGGCCTGGGGCACGACTTCATTCACCAGTCCGATTCGGTAGGCCTCGTTTGCGTCAATCATTGCTCCCGAAAGGATCAATTGGAGCGCTACGCCCTTCCCGACCAATCGCGGCAGGCGTTGCGTCCCGCCATAGCCCGGCATAATTCCGAGCTTCACTTCCGGTAATCCGAACTTCGCGTTCGGTGCGGCCAATCGGATCGTGCAAGCCAGAGCTGCTTCGCAGCCTCCACCCAAAGCGAAGCCGTTGACGGCCGCGACTACGGGTTTGCCGAGATTTTCGATCAAATTCATGAGGTCCTGCCCACGGCGGGTTTTTTCTTCTGCTTGTACCGGCGTGTCGGTGGCCACCTCGTTGATGTCGGCCCCGGCAATGAATGACTTGTCGCCCATGCCGGTCAGAATGACTCCCTGGATGCTCACGTCGTCGCGAGCGTCTTCAAAGGCGGCTCTCAAGCCGTCCAGGGTGATTCTGTTCAACGCATTCAAAACCTTCGGCCGATTCAAGGTCACGAATGCAATCGAATTGTTCTTTTCATAAATGATGGTCTCGAGTGATAATCCTGCGACGGCGGATTGGCCCATTGCATTTCCTCCATACAGCGGTGTCTGTGTCAGAGAGCGGTCAGCGGGGCAATTTGTTGGAGCGCGAATGATGACGCATCTTGCTCCGAACACCATCGGGCGGTTAAGAACTCCCTGGCCCGCCCCCGGTGGGTCAAATCCCCTAGACGAAGGCGCCCATTCCGGTGATCGCTTTTCCGACGATGAGCGTATTCATCTCGCGAGTACCTTCGTATGAATAAATCGCTTCTGCATCAGCCACAAAGCGGCCTATGTGGTGGTCCAGCAGAATGCCGTTCGCTCCAAGGACCTCCCGCGCATACCCCACGGTTTCACGCATTTTGACCGTACAGAACGCCTTCGCGAGCGATGCGTGCTCATCCTTCAGCTTGCCTTGGTCCTGGAGTTGAGAAAGCCGGACGACCATGCATAGTGATGCCGTGATGTTGCCGAGCATCTTCACCAACAGATCCTGGACTAATTGAAATTTTGCGATCGGTTTGCCGAATTGCTCGCGTGTTTGGGCGTAGGCAAGCGCGTGCTCGTACGCGCCCATCGCGCAGCCGACCGCCTCCCAGGCGACGAAGCCTCGCGTCATGCGCAGTACACGCGCCGTATCACGGAAGGATGTATCCAGTTGCAGACGGTTTTCCTCAGGCACACGGCAGTTGTCCAACGTGATCAAGGCGTTCTGTACGACTCGTAACGCCATCTTGTTTTGAATTTTCTCGGCCTTGAATCCCGGCGTCGTCTTGTTCTCTACGATGAATCCCTTGACTTGATTGTCGGCCAGATCGCGAGCCCAGATAATCGTAAGGTCCCCCCAAGTCGCGTTGCCAATCCACTTCTTTTGACCGTTTAACACCCAGGCGTCTCCGTCCCGTTCGGCTGTCGTCATCAGTCCGCCCGACGCGCCCGAACCCACCAAGGGCTCAGTCAGGCCAAATGAGCCAATCTTCTCGAGACGCGCCAGGGGTGGCAGCCACTTCTGCTTTTGCTCCTCGGATCCGCACAAGAAGATCGAGCCCATCGCAAGCCCACTGTGGACGCCGAAGAATGTCGCGCACGAGGAGTCGACTCGTGCCATCTCCATCGCGATAAAGCCGGTAAGCAATGTGGTTCCGCCTGGGCACCCGTAACCTTCGTAGCCAGTGCCGGCAATGTTCAAATCGCGAATGGCTGGGAGGATCTCGAAGGGAAAGGAATCTTCGGCCCAATATTTATTAATGATCGGAGCGACATGGCCTTCCATGAACGTGCGGACGCGTCTCAAGACCTCTCGGTCGCTTTCAGTAAGCGATGCGGTCATCTGATAGAAGTCGCTGTCAGGCTTCGGAAGGTCGATCTTCGAAGGCCGAACGGGAGGGTTACTGATGCTTGCCATTTTGTTTCTCCTAGAAGACTTAATGTGTGAAAGTTGTCAATTGGCGGGAACATTGGTGCGAGATCGACTCGCGCGCGGCCCCCCATAGTGATTCACGATGAGTCGGGAGCCTCGTTGTCCAGTGACGTACGTCCAGACCCACTGCACAAAGACGCTTACTCGCAGACTGGACTGCGCCAGGAACTGAAGATGAATGCCGACCCATGCAAGCCAGGCCAGGAAGCCACTCATCTGGATCTTGCCGCTTTGTAGGATGGCGAATCCCTTGCCGACGACGGCCATACTGCCCTTGTCGAAATAACGGAAGGGCGGAGGGCCGGATTGGCCCTTCAATCGGCATTGAATTAGCTTTCCGACATATCGCCCTTGCTGGATCGCTACTTGCGCAACGCCGGGTAGCGGCCTGCCGTCCTGGTCGAGCGAGGCGGTGTCACCAACGACGAAGATCTCCCGGTACTCTGGCACTGAACAATCCGGCTGGATGCGAACCCGGCCTGCACGGTCGGTCGCCGCGTTCAGCCACTTACCCGCTGGCGAAGGAGCCACGCCGGCTGTCCAGATCACGGTTTTTGCGGAAATGCGTTCGCCGCCGACGACCACACCGTCGGCGTCGATCTGGTCGACGCTGCGGCCCAACCGGACTTCCACACCTAAGTCTTCCAGACGTCGCCTCGCAGCTTGAGACAGTTCCTCGGAGAATGCGACAAGAACTCGTGGGGCCATGTCCAGGAGGATGATTTGAGCAGAATCGGGCTTCAGCCGCCTGAATTGGGACTTGAGCGTCTGCTGGATCAAAACTGCGATCGCACTCGCCATCTCGACGCCGGTCGGGCCGGCCCCGACCAAGACAAAAGTCAGCAGATCGCGATGCCGTTCTGGATCGTCTTCCGCCTCGGCCTGTTCAAATGCCTGAAGGATCTTGTTCCGTATCGCGACCGCGTCCGCAAGAGTTTTAAGCCCAGGAGCGAACTCCGCGAACTCGTCGCGACCGAAGTAACTATGGCTAACGCCCATGGCCAGGATCAGAAAATCGTATTCAAGCGGAACGTTCTCTCTGTCAGCCAGGTCGCATACGACGCGTCTCTGTTCTTTATCCAGCCCCGTGACCTCACCGAGAATAACGGTCGTGTTTTGGTGTTCTCCGATGATTCCGCGGATGGGGGAACCAATCTGACCGGGTGTCAGCACCGAAGTAGCGACTTGGTACAGCAGCGGCTGAAACAGATGATGATTTGCGCGATCAATCAGTATCACCTGCGCCGCAGCGTCTTTGAGGGCCTTGGCGGCGGCCAAACCGCCAAAGCCTCCCCCAACAATCACCACACGTGGAATATGGGCACGCATCCTCTTGAAATTCCTATCTCGTCGATCGTTACCATGGTGTATTGGCCGAACGACGTCGGAGTTTAACGAGCTCCAATAGAGCTTCGTCCCGTATCTCAGCCAACTCATCGACAGTCCGACCGCCGATCTCTTCCGTCACGCCGGACACCATTGTCTCTTTGCTTCCCTCCGGCCATTCCGTAAAACTGCCGAGGTCTTTCCACCACATGGCCACAGGTCCAGAGAGATGCTCCATGAAATGCTGAATCCCGCCTTGGCCGCCTCCCAAATGGAACAGCATGCTAGGCCCCATGATTCCCCAACGAAGTCCCGGGCCCCAACATACGGCGGTATCGGCGTCTGCAACATCGACCACTCCCAGTCTGATGAGGTTGACAACCTCTCGATAAATTGCGGCCTGGAGCCGATTTGCAACGTGGCCGACGACTTCCTTCCGTAGATGAATGGGCTTCTTTCCGATCGACGCGTAGAAATCAATCAAGCGGCGAATCACATTCGGAGACGTCTTCTCGCCGCCAACCACCTCGACCAGGGGAATCATGTGCGGTGGATTGAATGGGTGTCCGATGACGCACCGCTCTGGGTGCTCACAAGAGGACTGCATCACACTCATGGTCAGGCCGGATGAGCTGGATGCAATGATCGCGTCGGTCGGAGTGGCCTTGTCCATATCGGCGAAGAGTTGGATCTTGAAATCCTTCCGCTCGGGGCCGTTCTCCTGAACCAGGTCCGCGTCGGAAACAGCCTTCTTCATGTCCGGGGCGAAGCTGAGCCTATCTCGAGATGCATTCTTGGCCAGACCCATCGCGGTAAGCGCCGGCCATGCAGCATCAACGTACTTACGCAAAGCTGTTTCCGCGTTTGGCGCGGGGTCGGCAGCGGTCACGTCGAACCCTTTTGCTAGATATTCAGCGGTCCAACTCGCACCGATGACGCCCGTGCCGACAATCGCTATGCGACGAATAGATTTCTCTGAGTTCACGAAGTTTCTCCTGAACGGAGTCCGCGCCGGGTATTCGCGAGATGAGCTGCTCCGTTGTTTCCATTAAGTTGTCGATCTGAGTTGGAGAGCGTGGTACAGGGTCTTTTGTTTGGACAACTCAAACACAAATCCTTCCTAAGCGCTCCCTTGAACGACTCCAAATAAGAAAGACCCTGTCCGGGAGGGTCTTTCAACGGGAGTGGGAACGGATAGCCGACGAATTCGCTCATAGTCCGAGCTTCGTTGAGTACATTCATGGAGTGATACACAGCGGCCGTGCGGCCGTGTCGAGTACCGACGCTTAGTGTTCCGAGTGCGCTCATCACGTTGAGCTTATAAGGACGAACGCGTTATTGGCTCATGGTCTTCGACTGTTAACTGGCCGATCCGACCGCAAACACACTGCGTCGAAGATAGCGGCATGTAACTTTTCACTTTGTGCCCCCAACAAACGGCACTTCTCGCCGCTCTCGCAAATGAGGGAAAGTATTCCGACATGCGCTCCTCTTGGAAATTGACGGGCTTGAGTGCGGTGGGCTCCGCTACAGGATTTGCCCAAGGACTACATCCTGTCGCGAACGTATTTAAGCCGTTGGCTAGCCCGGCGCAGTCGATCTATAACGTGTCGATGCTCATGTTCGCGATCTGTGCGGCGATTTTCTTCGTTGTCGGAGGGTTGCTGCTCTTCACAATAATCCGTTTTCGGCAACACGAGACACCTGACAATCGCGAGCCCGCGCAGGTGTACGGAAGCAATCGTATTGAAATTGCCTGGACCGTAATTCCGATTCTCATCGTCACGGTGCTGAGTATGGCGACTGCACGAGCCGTCGTAGAAGTGCGAAACAAGCGAATGCCGCCCAACGCCCTACAGGTTACGGTCATCGGTCACCAATGGTGGTGGGAGTTTCGGTATCCAACTCTCGGGATTGTCACCGCAAACGAACTTCACGTGCCGGTCAGTACGACGGCAATGCTTACGCATACGGTTCTTCAGCTGGAATCGGTCGATGTGGCTCACAGCTTCTGGGTGCCGCAACTGGCAGGCAAGGTCGACGTTATTCCCGGGGTCACCAATACGATGTGGTTTGATCCTCGCGAGAGTGGAACATTCTTAGGGAACTGCGCGGAGTACTGCGGAACGCAGCACGCGAACATGTTGATCCGTGTGATTGTTGAGCCAGCCGCCGAGTTCGAGCGCTGGGTCGCCGCGCAGAAACTCGGCGCGGCGCCGGACGCGAGTCCTGAAACGGCACGGATGATGTTTCTCTCGCTCAATTGCATCAACTGCCACACCGTGAACGGTACGCTAGCGCAAGGCACATTCGGCCCCAACCTTACACATCTCATGAGCAGAACGACGCTAGGCTCTGGCGTGATCGCGAACACTCGCGAAAACCTGCGCGCCTGGATCAAGGACCCACAGGCGGTTAAGCGGGGCAATCTCATGCCGAACCTGCAACTCAACTCGCGGGAGCTGGACGAGGTCGTCAACTATCTCTCGTCTCTCAAATAAACAAATGGCGACCGGTATCTACACCCCACACAGCACCTCAGACGTCGAGGAGTTCCCGTTATCCGCCAGGCTCCACGAGTGGCTTGTAACGGTCGATCACAAACGGCTTGGAATCCTCTATATCGCGACGGCGCTGTTCTTCTTTGCGGTGGGGGGGATACTCGCCGCGCTCATGCGCCTCCAACTCGCCTATCCCAATGGGTCCATCGTTCCACCGGAGGTGTTTAATCGCCTGTTGACCATGCACGGAACTACGATGGTATTTCTCGTCGGCATGCCGTTTTTCGCCGGGTTGGCGAATTACTTGACACCCCTCATGATCGGCGCCAGGGACATGGCGTTTCCACGTCTGAATGCGTTCGGATATTGGATCTTTCTCCTGGGCGGGCTGCTGCTGTATTTCAGTTACATCGCTGGAGAAGGCTTGGCTGGACATGGAAGTGCGCCCGATGTCGGCTGGTTCGCTTACGCTCCGCTGACCGAACGCGCATTTTCACGCGGCACAAGCACCGATTACTGGATTCTCAGTATCGTTCTCACAGGCATCGGAACCACCACGAGCGCGCTCAATGTCGTGGCAACGATTGTCAGTATGCGGTGCAAGGGAATGACGCTCGCGCAGATGCCGTTGTTTGTCTGGTTGATGCTCGTCGTCTCGTCCATGGTGCTGTTCATACTGCCGCCATTGACCGCGGCTCAGATTATGCTTCTGTTGGACCGCTATCTTGGCTCGCACTTCTTCGACACACAGGCCGGCGGGTCCGCGGTGCTCTGGCAACACTTCTTTTGGCTGTTTGGCCACCCTGAGGTTTACGTCCTGATGCTGCCCGGTTTTGCGTGTGCGTCCGAAATCATTCCCGTCTTTTCCCGCAAGCCGATGTTCGGTCGAGCGGCGATGATCGGGGCGACCATCGGCATCGGAATGCTTTCATCGGGCGTTTGGGCGCATCACATGTTCGCGGTAGGAATGACGACGTCCTCGAACATTTATTTCGCGGTTGCATCGATGGCAGTCGGCATTCCGACGGGAATTAAGATTTTCAACTGGCTGGGCACGATGTACGGAGGAAGGCTCCGCTTTGATACCCCCATGTTGTTCTGCGTTGGCTTTCTGTTTCAGTTCCTCATCGCCGGCCTGACGGGCATCATGCTTGCCGTTGCGCCGTTTGACTGGCAGGTAACGGATTCGTACTTTGTTGTCGCGCACTTCCACTATGTGCTCTTGGGTGGACTGATGTTTACCCTTTTTGGAGCGTTGTACTACTGGTTCCCAAAGGCCACTGGAAAAATGCTCAACGAGACCTTGGGCAAATGGCACTTCTGGCTTCTGGTGATCGGATTCCACCTGACATTTGACACCCTACATTTCGCGGGAATTCTAGGGATGCCACGACGCATCTATACTTATGCTCCGGGCCGAGGCTGGGACACCCTGAACCTCGTCGCCTCGATCGGAGTCATCTTCCAAGCTGCAGCCACCGCGTGTCTTCTCTTGAATATTGTGTGGTGTCTCCGGAAAGGTAAGCCTGCGGGCAACGATCCCTGGGACGCTTGGACTCTCGAATGGTCGACCACATCGCCGCCGCCTGAATACAACTTCGCAATCACGCCGGAAGTACGCAGCAGCCGCCCCCTGTGGGACCTCAAGCATCCGGAAGATCCCGATTGGAGGTACGAGTGACCCCCACTAACGCCATGAACGCCAGGGGCGTTCGGCAACTTGCGCAGTCCGAGTGGGTGTTACCTGATCGTGGACGCGTCGCGGTCTTATGTTTAATGGTAACGGAATTTGCGCTCTTCACGATTTTCGTTGTCGCTTACATCTTTTACATCGGCAAGAGTCTCTCGGGTCCGATGCCGGCCGATGTGCTAGAGCTGCCGGTATGGGCAACCGCGTGCCTCCTATCGAGCAGCATTACGGTAGGACTCGCCGAGCGCGCGCTGAAATCCGATCGCGCGCCGCAATTCAAGCTCTGGACCGCTGCGACCATTCTTCTTGGCCTTGAATTCATGCGCAATACAGCGGTCGAATGGCACCGCTTGATCCGTGATTTTCATTTGACAATCGCGACCAATTTGTTCGGGACTACCTTCTACTCGCTTGTCGGATTGCATGCAAGCCACGTTGTTCTCGGCCTGACTCTCCTGACGCTTACCCTGGTTCTCGGACTGCGCGGAAACATGGACGGTCAGGGTCGGCGGTTCGAGCTCTTGGCCTGGTACTGGCACTTTGTGGACGGAGTGTGGATCGCGGTTTTCACCGTCGTCTACGTGATCGGACGATAACTCGATGATCTCTGATAGCCCTAAGCCAATCATGGTACCGGCGCCGACGCCATGGCCCTTCGCCGTTGCCCTCGCCATCACCCTGATCTTTGCAGGCGTGGTGACCCATATCGTGGTGAGTATTACGGGCGTGATTGTCCTCCTTAGGTCGGGTATCGGTTGGTGGTTTGACGTCCTCCCTGCGCAGAGAGAGGAGCCTGTCACTACGGTTCCTGCCGATGAAATAACTGCCAGTCTCCGCGCCGTCGACCGTCTGGCTCCAAGCCATCGCAAACAGATTCCTGTCGAAGTGCATCCTTACTCGACGGGATTTACAGGAGGGCTGGTGGGCGGCGCAGCAATGGCTATCGTCGCCGTGATTTTCGGTCTGATCTCGGAGCACAGCATTTGGTATCCGGTGAATCTACTTGCGGCAGGCGTCGTCCCGTCGTTGGCCAGCGTGTCCGTGGAACAGCTCCGGCACTTCAGCCAGCCCGGTTTAATCGCCGGAATTCTTGCTCACGGAACCATTTCGATCCTGGTCGGATTGCTTTATGCAGTATCGCTGCCCATGTTCCCTCGCGGTGCTACATGGCGGAGCGGACTGCTGACACCGGTTCTCTGGTCGGGACTTGTCGCAGCGACGCTCTGGACCATCAATCCGACGCTGAACGCTCGTATCGATTGGGGCTGGTTTGTTGCTTCGCAGATCGCGTATGGCCTGGCGGCCTCACATGTGATCGCCCGGACCGCCAAGATTGCCACCATGCAAAACCTGCCTCTCTTAGAAAGAGCAGGCATCGAGGGCCAGCGCGAACCGAACGAGAATGTAGACTTATGAAAAACCTCTTCGTCGTTGCGCCGGCATTACTGCTTGTCGCTTGCGGATCTCGTGTAGAGAAATTCGAAATGCCAAGTCAGGTCGCGGATTTCGCCGAACTTTATCAAGGCAACTGCGCAGGCTGTCACGGTCGAGAGGGCCGATCAGGTGCAGCCCGCCCCCTTAACAGTTCGGCCTTTCTGGCCGTCATCGGAGAGCAGGAACTCACGGACGTTATCGCTAAAGGCGTGCTTCAGACTGCGATGCCGGCCTTTTCGAAAAACGCAGGAGGCGATCTGACGGATCAGCAGATTGCGATCCTCGCCCGCGGAATCAAACAGCAATGGTCCCGACCGCAGGACTTCTCAGGTATCGTTCTGCCGTCCTATCGTGGCGAGTTGGGCGACTCCCGGGCAGGCGCCGAGGCGTTCAACAGGTACTGCAAGGAATGCCATGGCGTCGCTGGCGCCGGCGGACCCAAGGGTCCATCAGTCGTCGATCCGTTCTTTCTTGCACTCACGAGTAACCAGTCGCTCCGGACTACGGTGATCGCCGGGCGAGAGAGCACGCCCGACTGGAGAAGCTATGTTCCGGATCAAGCCATGACCTCAAAAGAGATCTCGGACGTCGTTGCTTGGCTTGCCTCGTTTCGACCGCCGGCTATAACCATGACCCAGAGAGGACGACTTCCATGAGCGAAATGAATTCGGATTGCGGCTGCAAGAAGGCCTCTACGCAGGATAAAGCCCGAGAGCCGATCTCACGCCGCAATCTCATGTTTAAGATCGGAGCGGGACTGAACGTAATTGCTGGCGCCTTGGTGGGCGTGCCGCTGCTCGGATATGTTTTGTCTGCATTCTCGCGCGTGCCTAACAACAGTTGGGTCACGCTGGGCCGTCTGATCGAGTTTCCCGAGGGCGAAACTCGGCTTGCGGTCTATCGGAATCCGGTCAGTCAAGCGTGGGACGGAGACACCGCCGAAATCCCTTGTTGGGTTCGGCGGATCGAAGGCGACTCGGTCCAGGTCTTCGCCATCAACTGCACGCACTTAGGCTGTCCCGTCCGTTGGTTCAAGGAGTCGCGCTTATTTATGTGTCCCTGCCACGGCGGCGCTTTCTACGAGGACGGATCGCACGCCTCCGGTCCCCCACCGCGCGGGCTCTTCGAATATAAGACCAAGGTCGAGGGCGGCGAATTGAAGGTGTTAGGTGGGCACCTTCCCACGCTTGCGGAGCCATTTAGCACGGAACAATCCTGAGGATCACATGCTGAAATCGATTGCGCTGTGGGTCGAGCAACGGTTGCATATAGCAAAGCTATTTCAATCGACCGCAGGCCACAAAGTCCCGCCAAGCACCAACAGCTGGTTCTATGTCTTCGGCAGTGGCACGTTGTTGTGTTTTGTGCTCCAGATCATGACAGGAACATTGCTTGCCTTCGTGTACGTACCTTCAGCGAGCCAAGCCTGGACCAGCCTTCAATACCTAAATAACGAACAGTTTCTGGGTTGGTTTCTTCGCGCCATGCACAACTGGGGATCGATTTTTATGGTCGCGATCATGTCGGCGCATCTAGTTCAGACATTCTTATTTGGCGCGTACAAGTATCCTCGCGAGCTCACTTGGGTCAGCGGCTGTGTTCTTTTTCTGTGCACGCTGGGCATGGCATTTACCGGCCAGATTCTGCGATTCGATCAGGACGCGTACTGGGGCCTTGGAATCGGAGCCTCGATTATGGGCCGAGTCCCATTCGCCGGCGCGAATCTGGTCCATCTGATGCTTGGAGGACCCATTATCGCGGCCCAAACGCTCTCGCGGTTTTTCTCACTGCATGTCTTCATCGTGCCCGGTTTGATCATTGCCCTCCTCAGCCTTCATTTGCGTTTGGTTTTGACCAAGGGCATCAACGAATATCCGCAAGCGGGGCGGACGGTTCGAAAGGATTCATACGAGGCCGAATACGAGGAGATAATCCAGAAGACCGGAATTCCGCTTGTGCCCAATGTCATCGGCAAGGATCTGGTCTTCAGCGCAATGCTCATGATAGCGATCGTGACCTGCGCTTTGGTTTTCGGGCCAATGGGGCCTTCCGGGCCTCCCGACCCTACGCTTATTCATACCGCACCCAAACCCGACTTCTATTTCCTTCCGATTTTCGCGGTGCTCGCGCTGTTGCCGCCGTATATGGAAACGTTTCTCCTATTGGTCGCGCCGGTGGTGGGGATCTCCATATTTGTCTTGCTTCCGTTTTATTCCGGGACCGGTGAAAAAAGCTATCGTCGGCGTCCGATCGCGGTCGTAGTTGTTCTGCTGGCGTTTTTGACAGCTGGGCTGCTGGCGTATTCAGGGACGTATGCACCTTGGTCTCCGCACATGGAAGCCTGGAGCCGCGAGGTCACGCCCGCAGTCTACTTAAAAAGGCGATCTCCGCTTGAGTTGCAAGGGGCGATCCTCGTCCAGAGTAAGCAGTGTCGCAATTGTCACGCACTCGGTGGAGAAGGAGGACTACGTGGCCCCGCACTGGATACCGTGGCAACGCGCCTCACGAGCGACCAACTTGTTCGGCAAGTCATTCAAGGAAGTGGAAACATGCCCGCCTATGCCAAGAATCTTCGTCCGGCGGAGGTAACTGCACTGGTCGCATTTCTGGAGACATTACGGCCAACGTATCAGCCGGCCGCTCGCGACGCCAATACGCATAGCGCGGACAAACGTTGAAAGAAATTGTATGGATCCAGTCGCTTCCGCCATCCTCGAGCCGTGGTCAATCCACTGGGACACGATTTTCCTCTTAGTGGCCGTCGCGGTGGTGTACATCCGCGGGTGGGTTCATCTTCACACGGAGTTGTCACATCGATACGGTCGCGGGAAACTCTGTGTTTTCGTCAGTGGACTGGCAGTGATCGGGTTGGCACTCGAGTCGCCGATTGATGCCTTTGGTAGCGTGTTGTTGCAGGCTCATATGATTCAGCACCTGCTTCTCATCGCAATCGCGCCTCTGCTGCTGCTTCTTGGCCAGCCAGTGCTGCCTTTATTACGCGGCCTTCCACGATGGATTTTCAAAGATGCCCTCGGGCCGTTTCTCGGCGCACACGAATTGAAGCGGGCCGGCCGTGCGATCGTTCATCCCGTTTTCACCTGGATCGGATTCTCAGCCGCAATTATTGTCTGGCACTTACCGCGCTTCTACGAACTGGCATTAAACTCGCCTGCCTGGCACCAAGTCGAGCACGCGTGCTTCTTTTGGGCAGCGATCTTGTTTTGGTGGCCGGTGATCGGTGTGTGGCCTGGCGAACGCGTCTGGCCCGAGTGGGCGATGGTCCCGTATCTGCTAGCAGCAGGAATGGTCAATATGGGCCTTTCCGCTGCCTTGAGTTTTTCGGACCATGTTTTCTATCCGACCTACGCCACGGCGCCCCGACTCTGGGGTATCTCTGCTCTTGAGGATCAAGCGGCCGCGGGGGGCATCATGTGGGTTCCCGGCTCGATCGTGATGCTGATTCCAGCGGCGATCCTGGGAGTGCGGGCGCTGCAAAAGCCTTATGCAGGACCCGCACGAACCGCGCCGCGAGTATTGACTCCCGTGCGTCCCGGAGTATGGGACCTCTTGCGTACTCCGGTAATCGGGCCGGTCCTTCAACATCGGCGCTTTCGGCAAACCGCACAGATGGCGATGCTTGCCCTGGCGGCGATGGTGACGTGGGATGGCTTTAGGGGATCACAGATTGCTCCGTTGAACCTCGCAGGCGTTCTCCCGTGGATCCATTGGCGTGGGTTCGCCGTCATCGCGCTGCTAATGGCTGGAAATCTTTTCTGTATGGCGTGTCCTTTCACGCTTCCGCGCGACCTCGCCAGACGACTCGTAACGCCGCGCTATCGGTGGCCAATATGGCTTCGCTCCAAGTGGCTTGCGGCGGGTTTGCTGGTTACATATTTGTGGGCTTACGAAGCGTTCGCGCCGTGGGACCGCCCGCGCGCGACTGCCTGGATGATCGTCGGCTATTTTGCGGCTGTATTGACCGTGGATACATTATTCAAGGGCGCCAGTTTCTGCAAGTACGTCTGTCCCATCGGCCAGTTTCACTTCGTGCACTCGCTGGTTTCACCACTGCGAATTGGTGTCCGTGAACCGTCCATATGTAGGACGTGCGCGACACACGATTGCATTCGCGGAAACGCTGGCCAGCGCGGCTGCGAGCTCAAATTGTTTCAACCCAAAAAGCTCGGGAATTTCGATTGCACGTTTTGCCTGGATTGCGTTCAGGCATGCCCGGAGAGCAATGTCGGGATCTTGCGCGCCGACCAGACAAAGAGCCTAGTTAAGACTGATCCTGGTTCGGGAATCGGACGTTTGAGTCAGCGATGGGATGTAGCCGCGCTTATTCTCATTCTTGTGTTCGGAGCCTTCATAAACGCGGCCGGAATGACGGAACGAGTGATGATGTGGATGCATCGATGGCACGCTTACCTTGGTTCGATGCTTGCGGTAGTGACCTTGATGTACGCCGCTGGACTATTGATCATACCGGCCGCCCTGATCGCTGTCTGCGGCTGGTCCACGCGGCGCACTGCACACATATCCTGGCGAGATGCGATCTGTGGTTTCGCTCCCACTTTCGTCCCGCTCGGGTTTAGCATGTGGCTCGCGCATTTCTCGAATCATCTTTTCACCTGGTCAAACAGCCTGGCTCCGGCATTGGGGTCCAATTGGATCCCTTCTCTCGAACTGTTCGTCCTGGACTTGGGCTTACTAGTCACCCTTTATGCGAGCTGGCGTGTCGCGGGCCGCTTCTCCGAGATTCCTCGAACGGTTTTCACGGTTTCGTTTCCTTGGACCGTGCTCGCCGGCGGACTCTACGCCTCAAGCATCTGGATCGTATTCCAGCCAATGCAGATGCGAGGAATGTTGATGCGATGAGACAACGCTTGGCGATCATGACTGTTATCGCGCTAATTCAGGCGTCCGCATTTGCGGACGGTGCTGCTGTGCAATTTCGTATACCGTCCGGCGAATTAAACGTAACGCTATTCGCTTCACCGCGTCCGATCGCCGCAGGCGTGATCGAACTGAGCCTGCTTGTGCAGGACAAGAACGGGACCGAGCTGGCGTTGGGCACAGATGCCTCGATGGTTCTGCGCGGACCTTCTGGCTCCACAGTCAGTGCGTCCGTCATCCGCCGGCCCGCCGGGCTTTACGAGGCTTCGGTAGCGTTCGACCGGCCCGGCAAATGGGAAGTTACCGTGAAACTGGAACGAAACGGTGAGCAGTACGCTATCGGGGGCAATATTGATGTAGCCCCTCGTCCCAGCAAGGCAAGTTCGTATGCCGGATATTTTGCCTTCCCTCCCATAGCGGTGGTGCTTTTTGTAGTTCGTGAAACTCTCCTCCATAGAAGATCGAAAGGTTGAATAATGCGGGATTACCTGGCACTTACTAAGCCGCGGATCACAACGCTGATAGTGATTTGTACCGCCGCCGGATACTATTTCGGCTCTGCGAAATCCATTGATTGGCCCGCCTTCGTTCACGCCATGGTCGGCACAGCGTTGATAGCTGCCGGAACCGCTGCGCTCAATCAATGGTACGAGGCGGGCTCAGACGCACGGATGAGGAGAACTCGCAATCGCCCGATCCCAGCCGGGAGAATCAAGAGCGTCCATGGACTCCTTTTTGGATTGGGGTTGTCCCTAATTGGCTTCGCCGACCTGTGGATGGAGACAAACAAGGTCGCCGCGCTGCTAGGTTTTTTTGCCCTAGTCACGTACATCCTTCTCTACACACCCCTGAAGCAGCGCTCACCCGTTTGCACTACGATCGGCGCCGTTCCGGGTGCTATGCCACCGCTCATCGGCTACGCGGCGGCAACGGGTCGCCTAGATGCCGAGGCTTTGATGTTGTTTCTGATTCTCTTCATTTGGCAATTCCCGCATTTCTACGCGATTGCATGGATGTACCGTGAGGACTATGCGCGAGGCAGGATACAGATGTTGGCGGTTGTCCAGCCTGACGGAGAATCGACGGCGAGACGCATTGTATTGTGCTCTGTCCTCTTGATGTTCGCCAGTTGTGCTCCGCGGTTTCTGGGAATGGTAGGGCCGAACTATCTGATCGCAGCTGTCGGGGCCGGGCTCGTATTGCTCGCCTTCTCCATCCGTTTCGGGAAAACGCGGACCTTTTCCCGCGCGCGCCACGTTGTGCTTGCCTCGGTCTTCTACTTGCCAGTCATATTTGGTGCCATGGTGATGGCTCATCACGTAATGATAAATGAGCGCGATTTGCAACATCATTCAAATGCCAACTCCCGTTCAGAGAGATCGGGCGGAGCACGATCATCACGCCACGATCAGGACGACGACCATAAGGATGGTCACGATCATAGCCATGGCTTCGACTGGGCCGAAGCGAGCCGCATTGCCTTCGTCGCGCTTGCCGCGGTGGCGGTGTGCCGTCGTCTCTGAGGCGCGACAAAGAGGCCGCCCCCGATGTATTCGTGGTGCGCAAGGGCTAAATCCCCGGCGTGATCGCTGCCTCAGATACCGTGCGCCCCGAGGCCAAAGGAGCCAACGCTCGCGTCGCATTCATCTCGCTTACTGCAATTCCTTTGTCACTGTTGGAGGCGATAATTGTCCTGACTCGCGTCGGGATCAGCATCAATACGCTCACACTCGGAGGACTCGCGATTGCGATCGGCGAAGTTGTAGACGACGCGATTATTGACGCCGAGAAGATCTTTCGTCGACTGCGAGAAGCAGGGCCGAATCTATGCGCTGGCGACATCTTCCGGATCGTTCATGATGCTTCCGTTGAAGTGCGCAGCGCGGTCGTGCATGCGACGTTTATTGTGGCGCTGGTGTTCTTGCCGGTTTTGACGATGTCGGGTGTTCAGGGCCGTTTGATCGCTCCGCTCGGCATCGCATACATTCTGGCGGTTATCGCGTCGCTACTCGTTGCGTTAACCGTCACGCCGGCTCTCTCATATTTCTTGTTGCCACAATCAAGCCTGGTTGCGGCTGAGACGAGGGTTGTAGTGGGCCTCAAGAAGCTCTACGTTGGACTCCTGCGGACAATCAGCCGGGACCCATGTCAAAGCGCGCAGGTTCAACCGTTGTCGAGGTCAAAAGTAGCCACGCGGTGTACGTGTCGCAACCTCAGGCCGTCGCCCATCTCATCGAACAGGCCGCGACTGGTACCTTGGCGGCAACGACGGGCAAACCGTAAAAGGCAAATTAGCCGCAAGGTACAGGCACGGCTAAAGCATTTACCAAGAGATACCTCGTATCCAAACGTGCCCGAAGCGGCTCAACGGCGTGGAAACGTCTGTAACTGCCGTATCCGGCCGTCGACTTCGGTCATGAGATATATACCCTCTGCGCAAGCCGGATGCACACGGCACTCAAAACTATTTAATCGGCCGCGCACCGGCAATAAGGATATCGACCAGCCTTCGCGCGCTTTGCGGCCAGTCAGGGCTGGCCGAGACATTGGCGACGCCGACGATAGCCCGAAGGAGATCGAGCGGGTCGAGGTCCTTGCGTATGTCGCCGCTCTTGATCGCGCGCTTCACGAGCGCAAGAAGCGCTTCATGAATCTGGGCGTAGGACGTTTCGAATACCTTCTTTGGGTCGCCGACGAGCGTATTCAGCACGGGGGCGATGATATGCTTCGTCTCCACAGCGTCGACGAACAACAGTAACCATGCCCGCAATGCTTCAACCGGAGACTTGCTCTCGGCCAGGGTCCGCTCCGCCGCAGCCAGCTTTTCCATTTCGGACCGGTAGACCGCCACGAGCAGGTCCTGGCGCGTCGGAAAGTGACGATACAGGGTTCCCGGTCCGACGCCAGCTTTCTTGGCGATGTCCTCAAGGCTGGCGTTTGCGCCGACTCGCGTAAACTCCTGTTTCGCCACTTCGAGAATACGATCGCGGTTGCGCTGCGCGTCCGCGCGCGGCTTTCGATTTGTAATTTCAGGCGTTTTCGTAATCATCAAGAAAATTCTTGCAACCGGAGGCTCCCTCCGCTAATCTAGGAGCTATACGGAGGCTACCTCCGTTTGTAGCAAGTTAAGGACGGCTCGTCAAGATCGCCATGTTGGCGCCTGCGGGCCAGAAGGAGAAATAACATGCGTATCTTCGTTACCGGAGCCACCGGTTTTATCGGTTCTGCCGTCGTTCCTGAGCTTATTAAGGGGGGCCATCAGGTGCTGGGCCTCACCCGCTCCGACGCTGGCGCCAAAGCGCTTACGGCTGCGGGCTCCCAGGCGCATCGCGGCGAGCTTACCGACCTCGAAAGCTTGCGCAAAGGGGCGGCGCTGTCGGACGGTATCATTCACCTGGCCTTCATTCACGATTTCTCGAAATTCAAGGAAAATTGCGAGATCGATAGGCGCGCCATCGAGGCCCTGGGTTCCGTACTCGCCGGTTCCAACAGGCCGTTGATCGTCACCTCGGGCACTGCGGGATTAGGCGCGCCAGGCCAGCTAGCGACTGAGGATATGGACGTACCACCGAATTTCCCATTTCCCCGTGTTTCGGAACAAGCGGCTCTGTCACTGAAGGGCGTCAAAGCTTCGGTCGTTCGACTTCCCCAGGTTCATGATCCCGTTAAGCAGGGGCTTGTCACCTATTTGATCGCCCTGGCACGCGAGAAAGGCGTGTCGGCTTATGTCGGGGAAGGACGCAATCGCTGGTCCGCGGCGCACGTGTCGGATGTCGCGCGGCTTTACAAACTTGTCCTGGAAAATAACGAGGCCGGCGCAAAATATCACGCTGTGGCTGAAGAAGGCGTATCCATGCGTGACATTGCCGAGGCTATTGGCCGGGGATTGAAGATTCCGGCGAAATCAGTATCACCGGAGGAAGCGCAGTCTCATTTTGGTTGGCTAGCGATGTTCGCCACCCATGACCTTCAGGCCTCAAGCGCCATAACGCGCAAGAAACTGGGCTGGAACCCAACCGGACCCGGATTGATCGCCGATCTTGATCAAATGCGTTATCACGAAACTGATATGGCCGGCGCATCTGCTGCGCGCCGCGCCTAAACTCTAAGCAAGGGAAAAAGTAACGATGCAAATCAAGGATCGTGTTTTCATTGTCACGGGCGCTTCGTCCGGAATCGGTCTGTCCACGGCGATCGCTCTGTCCGAGCGGGGCGCGAAAGTCGCCCTGCTCGCTCGAAGCACCGATGCGCTGAAAGAATTGGCACAGAAGCTTCCGGGCAGCCTGCCTGTCACGGTAGACATGACGCAGTTTGATCGCGTTAAGGAAGCCATAGCCGCTGTGCACAAGCATTACGGCCGCGTCGATGGTCTCATAAACAACGCGGGGCGCAGCTATGCCGCCTCCGTCGAGGAGATCGATCCCGCTGTGTTTGACGAAATCTTCCACCTCAATGTGCTGGGGCCGATTGTCGCAATGCAGGCCGTGATACCGCTCATGCGTGCACAAGGCGGCGGAACCATCGTGAACATCAATTCCGGGACTGCTTTCATGACTATTCCGCAATACAGCGTTTACTCAGCTTCGAAGCGCGCGCTTCTTGGCTTTAGCCTCACTGCGCGCGCCGAGCTCGAAAAGGACCACATCGTCGTCAGCGAGATCTACCCGTTTATCACGGCGACGAACTTCGGCAAGAACCGGATGGGAAATCCGGCCGGCGGCGGACCGGCATCCAATTACGCCGAGGGCGACAAGCCTGAATTCGTAGCGGGCCTTGTGCTGCAAGCCATCGAAGAAGGTCAGGCGCAGTATTTCGCGAACGATCGGCTTCGTAATATGGCCGGGGCCGCTGCCTGAAGCTGGCGAGGAGAGCGACATATTTGTCATCACTGGAATCACGGGTCAGGTCGGCGGCGATGTCGCGCGCAGTCTTCTCTCAAAGGGTCAGAAGGTACGGGCGGTCGTACGCGATCGCGCAAAGGGCGACAAATGGGCCGCTCTTGGTTGCGAGGTTTCTCTTGCTAGCATCAATGACGCAGCGGCTCTGACCGAGGCTTTCCGCGAGGCGGAGGGCGTCTTCCTCATGACGCCGCCCAACTACGATCCGGAACCTGGCTTTCCCGATACCAAGCTGAATGCCGCGGCGATCCGAGCCGCTATCGAACAAGCTCGTCCCGCTAAGGTCGTGTTCTTGTCCACTGTTGGCGCTCAGGTAAATGAACCAAATCTGCTGAACAACTCCGGCATTACGGAAGCCATGCTCCGAACCGTCTTTGTTCCCGTAGCGTTGCTTCGAGCGGCATGGTTCATGGAGAACGCTGCTTGGGATGTGGAATCGGCCAGGCAGGGCGCCGTAAGGAGCTTTCTGCAACCTCTAGCTCACAAAATCCCGATGGTTTCCACAAAGGATATCGCCAAGACGGCGGCAGAAATCCTGGAGGAGACGTGGCAGGGCGTTCGGGTCGTCGAATTGGAGGGGCCCGCGCGCTACTCCGCCGATGACGTGGCGGTTGCACTGGCAGGCGCCCTGGGAACAAAAGTACGCAATGAGTCCGTGCCGCGCGACTCCTGGGAGAACCTCTTCCGATCGCAAGGAATGAAGAACCCGCTTCCTCGCGTACGAATGCTGGACGGGTTCAACGAGGGATGGATTGATTTTGAGGCGGGAGAAAGCACACGCAAAGGCACTATCACGCTCGATTCCGCAATCCGATCAATGGTTTCAGGCAGGCAGGGCTAAGTTATCTTCACCGTACACTTAGAACGAACCGTAAGGATACCATGCAAGACAAACGCATCGCCCTGGTAACCGGGGCCAATCAAGGAGTCGGACTCCAAGTCGCGAAGGATTGGTGGCGAAGGGCATAACTGTACTGGTAGGGTCGCGCAACCTTGAGCGCGGCGAGGCCGCGGCCAAGGAGATCGGGCCGGGCGCCATCGCGCTCCAGCTCGACATGACTGACCGGGTTTCGATTGCCGACGCGGCGGGACGCATCCGCAAGGAATTCGGCCGCCTCGACCTGTTGGTTCAGAACGCTGCTATCTCGAATACCAGGAAGGGCAGCTTTTCAGAATGGGTGCCGCGCAGTTGGCCAGAATTGACGCTACAGCGCGGTGAAGGCGTGGGGCTCCACTCCGCGGCCTGAATTCCCCGGACGCATCTCCCGGCGCAAGGGATCGAAACCGAACGGCCGAGACGCCGCAAGGGGTTCAGGCCGAAGCCTGAAGAGCCCGAGCTGGCTTCAAGCCGGATACGCCCGCCTGCCTTGCAATTCATGGGCTTCAAGGGTTCCCAATAGAAAAACGCCCGCCGAAGCTCCCGAAGCCAACATTCCGGTTTGGCGTATTCTGCAAGAGAGTTGTCGTCTTTTGCTAGTTACACCGAGGGCTTATTCAGCCAGAATGAAGCTGTAGCTGGGGCTAAAGAGACTCGGCGAACTTCGGAAGAAGCTCCTAAACATCATAAAGGGTGACACAAATGAACGAGAAAGAAACCGCGGCTCCGGTAAGAGCTTTTGGTCGCGCCTACATCAACGGCCAGTTCGTCACTCCCCATGGAACGCAGGTCGTAGACCTGGTGAACCCGACCAACAACAGGGTTATTGGCAAGGTCACCATGGCGGATGAAATCGACACCCGACAGGCCATCGCCGCGGCCAAGGAGGCGTTCAATACCTTTTCGCAAAGCAGCAAGGAATACCGCATGGACTGCTTGCAGCGGTTGCATGATGCCGTTGCCAAGCGAATGGATCAACTCGTTGACGCGACGGTTCTGGAATACGGCGCTCCGCAAGACCGCGCGAAGGGCTCGAACAACCTCGCGGCTAACATTTTCCTGCACTTCAAAGAAGTTCTCAAGGACTTCGATCTGGCAAGAACTGTCGGGACTTCCAAAGTCGTCATGGAACCGGCGGGCGTGGTGGGCATATTTACGCCTTGGAATTCGAGCGCCGGTTCGATCGCGATCAAGGTGGCTCCGGCAATCGCTGCCGGATGCACTGTTGTCATCAAGCCCAGCGAGATGAGCGCGATGCAAACGGAAGTGTTGATGGACGCTTTTCATGAAGCCGGTTTGCCTCCTGGCGTTATCAATTTCGTGACCGGCCTCGGTGAGGTCGTCGGGACGGAGTTGACGAAAAGTCCCGACATTCAAAAGATCGCGTTCACCGGTTCGACGCAGATCGGAAAACTGGTCG
>Ga0210409_10001178_pt1 | contig 35485 bp, 42 predicted proteins | sample IncBWH17MmetaG_FD_161649 | JGI IMG/M metagenome (GOLD analysis project Ga0210409, IMG submission 161649) | Forest soil microbial communities from Barre Woods Harvard Forest LTER site, Petersham, Massachusetts, United States - Inc-BW-H-17-M | ecosystem: Environmental > Terrestrial > Soil >... | reverse complement strand
CGCCCGGGCATAGTCCAGCGTCAGCCCTGGCGTCCACGCCATCGTCACTGCACGTTTCCTGATCTGGGCGGCCACCCACAACTCCGGCGTTGCCAGAATCCGCAGGAAAACCTTCCAGCCGGCGCGCTTGCCGTACAGGCGGCCGACGGCGCCGTCGATGGCGGCTTCCAGCGCTTGCGCTACGGTGCTGGAACAATTGCGATGGGTCAGGTTGTAGGTGGTGTCGCTGCGATAGCGCAGCCAGAAAGACTGCAGCCGGCGCGGATCGTAATTGCGGATGCGCACCTGGATGGTGGATGGACACCATGCTTTCGATTCCGTCGCATAATCCGGCTGGAATACGCCCGGCACATCGTTCTCGCGGGTGGCGCGCAGCAGGCGCCCGAAATCGTCGGGCGAACGGTCGATCTCTACCCCCGGGTACAGGCTGATGTAAATCCCCTCCGGCGTTTCCAATGCCGCATGCCCGGTAGAGATCACGCCGTTGATATCGACCGCCGCGATGTAACGGTCGACAATCGGATAATTCTGGGTCGGCGACTTGGCGGAACCGGTAGGCGTCCAGACGTGCACCGTGAGCGCCTGTTCATGGTCTGCCGGCGGTCCCTCCCATTCCACTTGGGTGAAGGCAGCAGCAAGGGCTTCATCCGGCTGCACTGCCGGATGCGCCGACTCCGACAAGGCGGGATTGCCGCTCATGCGGCGCACACGCGCTGCCAGCGCAATCATGTTGGCGCCGCCGAAAATCAGGAACAGGCCCAGGCAATATGGCAGCGTGCCGACATAATGGGTCGGGTAGGGCTGGTAAAAAAAGATCGCCAGCAGGATCTCGGCCACGCCCCAGGAAAAGGCGACGCGCCAGCGGCGATAGCGCACCATATAGGCTGAAATGCACTGTATCAGCCCGTCGCTCAGGAACAGCGTACCGAAGATCATCGACAGCAAGAAGTTGCCATGGTGATGGCCGGCGAAGATGAGTATCGCCGCCAGCACCACGGCGCTGCCTTTCACGTAGCGCAGGATGCGCTGGCCGCCGACGCCGGTCCATGCCACGGCCAGCGTCGCCAGTCCTTCGATCAGGAACAGGTAAGCAAAGAAATTGATGGGGAAGTACGCGGCATTGTCGAGCGCATCGACAAACACGACCAGGCCGGCAATCAGCCACAGCAGTCCGATCACGAGGATGCTGCGCCAGCGCTTGCGCAGATACTCTACCCCTAATAACAACAACACCAGGCGGATCATGGATATACCCCCAAATTCGTTTGTGGCAACGATGCATGTCCCACGGCCAGGGCGATATGGCGGCGCACGCATTGGTCTGAGCCGTTCCAGATGAATTATTTTCTTCTTGGCAATGATGTCATGTCAAGCAAATTGGCTGAGGGAAGGTTTATCTTTATGATGATAAATGAGATGTGCGGGTTGTTTGCGCAGCAAATCCGGTAGAAAAAATATGCGGCTGCCGGAAGCCCGGATCTGTCCACGACGGGACCAGCGAGCGGCGCTGGAATGCAGCGCCGGCTAGCCTGACAATGCATGCTAAGATCACGCCACGATTAGCATGGAGAACAAAATGGCTTTTAAAGAAACCAAGGGAAACAAGACGGTCGAAGCGCAGGTTGCGCCAGCGCCGGGCGGTATGTTCAAAGGCGTGATCCAGGTATCGACGCAGCGCGGCGATCAGGTTTTTGTGCAAATCATCGGTAAAGGCTGCGGTCGCCCGGTAAAGACCGAACAGGCGGCGCTGGAACTGGCTGAGCGGGAAGCGCGTCGCGTTATCGGCGCGTGAAGCAGGTAAAGCACGGCTGGTAAAACAAGAATTACAAGAGTTGCGAAGCCGGGCAGTCGGCTGGCCGAGGCCTGACCGGCTGGTTTGCCTGCGCTTTGATTGCCGGTTTTTCAGATTACCATTTGCAGCCCCCATCTTTTTTTGACAGCACGGCGTCGGCGACCAGGAACAACGGCGCCAGCAACCCCGTTGAGCTTTTGCTTTGCAGGCAATCGGCGCGTGCACTACGCTGTATGTCTTGCGCCAGGCGGCTGTCGGGATTGTCCGCTTGCAGCGGATGATTTTTCAATTGGGCGACCGCTCTGTCGTCGCGCATGCCGTTTGGATCCCTGGCAAATTTTCCAGCCATTTTCACTGCAGCGTCCAGGTCCACGCGAGGTCGTGGCTCTGGCAGCGCCTGCTGTTCTTGCATTTCCGCGTGAATTGTCTCCTTGACGTTGGGCGATGCCGGCAGGGGCAGCGTCATGCTTTTCTTGCTGCTATCGGATGCGGGTCGACGGGAATTGCGTTGCGCCGCCTGCGGCATGGCAGGTTGCAGGCGTTGTACCTGTGCGAGCGCCAGCCGCGGCTGCGGCGCCGGCAACAGAAACAGCGTCATATCCGCGGACGTGCTGCGGGTCTCAGTGACCGGCGCGGCGTCATGATGCAAAAACATTTGCAGCAGGACGGCGTGCAACAGCAGGGAGACAGCGATACCCCAATGCATGGCACGTGAATGCCGCGCTGATGGCCAGCGGCTTGCGTTAGACATTTTCCATTCACTCCGTAATTGGGCAGCCTGCGAGCCCTCGTATCCTAGTCGCCAGCAGCCTCCGGCAGCTTGCCGTCAGGTTCGTAGCTCAGCAGGTCACCCGGCTGGCAGTCGAGATAGCGGCAGATCGCTTCCAGGGTTTCCAGGCGCACGCCTTTCACCTTGCCTTGCTTCAGCAGCGACAGATTCTGTTCGGTAATGCCGATGGCTGCCGCCAGATCCTTCGACTTGGCCTTGCGTTTTGCCAGCATGACGTCCAGCGTAATCACGATACTCATCTACATCCTTAAACGAACTGTCGGTTTTCAGCCTCGACTTCGCTGGCGCGCTGCAGGATGCGGGCAATCACGGTGATGGAAGCGGCCATGAACAGGCACACCACTTCATTGCTGCCGAAGCCGACGGTGAGCAAGCGGTGTCCGGCCGGCCGCATCATCGTCAGCCAGGCGCTCGACAGCGGCTGGCACAGCACGCCCAGCAGCACCCACCAGGCTACGCTGTAGCCGACGCGGCCCAGATGGATAGCGGCCAGCGGCGAAAAATATTCGCCCTGGGCATAGCGCTGGAACAGCGCGCGCAGCTGATATAAACCGTATGCCAGCGCCAGCAGCGGAATGCTGGTGATCACCATGACGCCCGCCAGTTGCCAGTGCGGCAGGCTGGCCGGATCGACGCCAAGCGAGGTGGCGCTCTTGGTGAAATCGGCCAGCGAGGTAAACGTTTCGGGGAATATCCAGCAGACGATATTAAGCACCAGCATGCCAACCAGCAGCAGCATGGTAATACCCGCCATGTGCTGGCTGGTCCGCGCAATCCGGTCTTGCTTCAGGTTCTGTTGTTTAGGCGCTGTCATTTTTGATAATTCAGATGGATGGAAAGATAGGCGTTGAAAACATTGCCCAGGCGCGCCATGGCGTGGTCGGCCGGGCCAGCATGGAAACCTATTTTCATGGAACCATGGATGCCGATCAACGGCATGACCTTGAAGCCGACATACAGCGCCATGATGGCGATCGCCAGCCACGAACTGAATGTCGCCAGGCACCGGCGAGCGAAAATGATGAGATCCGGCTTCACGACGCTTCCTCGTTGATGGGATGGTCGTATTCTAATCTAAAATTATCGTAAAACAATAATAAATGATGATTTTATGGTGATTTATTATTGATTGTTAATTTCCCGGAGAGGCGGCCGTCGCGATTTTTGCCGAAGCGCTTTGCCAGCTTGCCGCTGGCCAGGGCGGTCCCCAGCAGCACGATGGCGCAGCCGGCCAGCATGGTGGGGGTGATCTTTTCCCCAAGGAAGAGCGCACCCCATAGCAGTCCGAACAGCGGGATCAGGAAGGTCACCGATGCCGCGTACGTTGCACCCGCGCGCTCGATCAGGCGGAAGTACAGGATGTAGGCAAAGCCGGTGCAGATCACGCCGAGCGCCGCCACGCAGCTCCAGGTTGAGATAGCGATGGCGTGGCGCGGCCAGAACGGCAGCGCCAGCGGCAGCAGCGCGATGGCGGCCGACAGCTGGCTGCCGAAAGCCACTACCAGCGGCTGTACCCCGGCCAGACGGCGTTTCGAGTAATTTACCGCGAAGCCGTAACAGACCGCAGCCAGCAGCGCGGCGGCGATGGCCAGCGGCACGCCGGCAATGCCGGCGCCGATGGTATCCCACACCAGCAGCACCACCCCGGCCAGACCCAGCAGCAAGCCGGCCAGCTGCTGGCGGCCGAGACCGGCCTGGAACCAGACGGCGGCGATGAGCGCAGTCCAGATCGGCGTGCTGGCGTTCAGGATGGAATCCAGTCCGGCATTGATGTACAGCGTGGAATAGGCAAACAGGCCGAACGGCAGCGCCGAATTGCTGATGCCGACCACCAGCAGCGGCCAGGCCTTGGCGCGCAGCTGGCTGCGCGCCGACGCAGAACGCAGCGCTGGCGCCAGCACCAGGGCGGCAATACCGACACGCAGGGCGATCAGGGCGAGCGGGCCGAATTCGGGTGCAGCGATGCGCAGGAACAGGAAGGAGGCGCCCCAGATCGCCGCCAGCAGGCAGAGTTCAAGCAGGTTCATGGTGGCTTTCCTTCAGGTTGAGCGGCAAGCGCCGCGAACCTGAAAGATACTGCTGGTCCAGACCGCTGAAACTCTGGTTCTTGCGGTGAAATTCAAGCTGCGCACGCCGGCGCGCCGCAGCGTGCCGTTACTCTGCCAGGCGCTTGACCAGGCGATACAGGAATTCCCGGTTTTCATACACGCGCGGGATCTCGACCCGTTCGTCCAGCCCGTGCGTGCGGCGGTCGGACGGCTCGACAAACAAGCCCGACACGCCATACATGGGAATCCCGGCATTGCGCATATAGCTGCTGTCGGTGGCGCCGGTGCTCATGGCCGGCACCACCGGCACCCCTGGCCACATCTCCTGCGTCAGGCTTGCCACCGTCTTTACCAGGTCGCCGTCGAGTGGCGAAGCGGGGCTGCGCCGCGGCTTGTTGGTGTAGCGCACGCTGATCTTGTCATTGCCGATTACCTGTCTGAGCTGGCGATCTATCTGCTCCGGATCGTCTTGCGGCAGGATGCGGCAATTGACCGTCGCCTTGGCCGATTGCGGCAAGGCATTTTCGGCATGGCCGGCGTTGACCATGGTCGCCACGCAGGTGCTGCGCAGCAGCGCGTTGTAGTCCGGAATCGCCGACAGGCGTTCGATGGCGGCGTCGTCCGGCTTGCCGCTGCCGACCGCGCGCATGTCGGCCGCCAGCTGGCCGCTGGCGAACGGTGCGCTGCGGGCGAAATAGCCAGTGGTGACTTCCGCCAGATGAACCGGGAAGCGGTAGTCGCCCAGCCGGGTCAGGGCCGCCGAGATGGCGTAGATGGGATTATTGGCATGTGGCGTCGAGCTATGGCCGCCGGCGTCGCGCGCTTCCAGTTCGTAGGTGGCGAAGATTTTTTCGGCGACCTGGATGCGCTGCAGGTTCGGCTTGCCGCCGCGCAGTTCGCCGCCGCCGCCTTCGTTGATGCCGAACTCCGCCTTGAGCAGCTCGGGTTTGTTGGCGATCAGCCATTTGGCGCCGTTGCTGTCGACGTCGCCGCGTTCTTCATCGGTGGTCAGCGCCAGGATGATGTCGCGGCTGGGCTTGAATCCTTCCTGTTTCAGCTGGCTCAGCACCGAGACGAAAGCGGAGGCCATGGCCTTGTCGTCGATAGAGCCGCGCGCCGTGAAGTAGCCGCCGCTTTCCTGCAGCTGGAACGGGTCGGTTTTCCAGTCCTCGCGTTTGGCTTCGACCACGTCGATATGCGCCAGCAACAGCAAGGGCTGCTTGCTGCCGTTGCCCTTGAAGCGCAGCACCAGGTTGCCCTTGCGCGGAAACGGTTCGATCACCTGGACCTCGGCGGCGCTGAAGCCGGCTGCCAACAGATGCTTTTCCATGGCGTGTGCGGCCTTGGTGGTGTCCCCGGCGGAGTGCGTGGTGTTGATTTCCACCAGTTCCTTGTAGAGATCGTGATAGCGTTGCTGCGCGGGCGTGAGCGTCTGTGCGGCGGCCGACGCCGCCAGTGCGGCAAAGAAAAGGGATAGGGGCAGGGACAGCATGGTCTTCAGCGGCAATGGGCGAATCTGCGTTTTCATGGATTTCCTTTCTTGGTTGGCTGGATGCTCAGGTAGCCTTGCACAGCTCGTCGGGGATGTCCAGGTTCAGCATGGCTGAACTCAGGCATTTACCGTGCGCGTCGAGCGCCAGCGACCGTGTCACGCCGCCGCCCAGGGCGCGCTGCATGACGAAGTTGAGGGCGCCGAGCTGCGGCAAGGCATAGCGCGCGACGTCGCCATCGACAATCTCCGAGAAATGCAGTTTCACGCGTTCCGGCGTGAGATAGCTTTCCAGCAAGGCATAATCTTTTTCATGATAGGCAATCACGGAAATATTCGAGATGTCGCCTTTGTCGCCGGCGCGGGAGTGAGCGAGTTCGCGTAGTTTCATGTCAAGCCTCTGTAAAATGAATGGCGCCTTGCACCAGTTGCCGCGGCAGCAGGGTGGACTGTACGGCGACCACTTCGCGCGCCGCCCTGGTGACGCCGCCGCCGGCTGCCGGCCCGCAGGTATACAGTGTTTCAACCTCGTTGCCGATGCGCGTGGCATCGCGCAGATTGCTGCAGCGGGCGCTCACCCGCACACGTACTTCGTAAGGCGGCGCTGCCTGCGCCGACAATGCAGCGCCGTGGATGGCGTCGACCCCGAGCAGGTCGTAGCGGATTTCATCGAAGCCGACGCCGCTCAGCTGCAGCCGCTGCGCCACGATCTCCAGCGCCAGCCGGCCGCGCTCCAGCGCCCCTGGTCCGGCGTAGGAAATCTGGCCTTCGCCTATATAGCTGTCGATATAGCCTATCGATACCTTGAGCGTATCGGTCCTGGCGCGTCCGCTCGCGCCTTGCAGCAGCACGCGGTCGGGCCCGATTTCAGTCACGCGCACGGCGGAAAAATCCGCGACGACATCCGGCGTCAGGTAGGCGCCGGGATCATGGATCTCGTACAGCAGCTGTTCCTTGCAGGTGGCTGCGGTGACCTGTCCGCCCGATCCCGCCACCTTGGTGATGACCACCGAGCCGTCTTGCGCCACTTCGCCGATCGGAAATCCCAGGCGCGCCAGCCCGGCCACGTCCTTGCAGCCGGGATCGGCGAAGTAGCCGCCGCTGATCTGTCCGGCGCATTCGAGCAGATGGCCGACCAGCGTGCCTTGCCCCAGCCGCTGCCAGTCATCCATGGCCCAGCCGAATTCGTGGATCAGCGGCGCCAGGAACAGTGAGGGATCGGCGACCCGGCCAGTGACAATGACGTCGGCGCCTTGCGCCAGCGCCTCTGCCAGCGGCGCCGCGCCGAGGTAGGCATTGGCCGATAGCAGCCGGTCTGCCAAGGCATTGACCGGGTGGCCCTGGTCGCTGACATAGGCGCCGGCTTTCAGCGTTTCCAGCACATCGTCGCCGGTGATCGCTGCCACCTTCAGGTCGAGCTGCATGTCCGCGGCAATCTGCCTGACCCTGGCGGCCGCGGCGAGCGGATTGGCGGCGCCCATATTGGTAATGATCTTGATTTTTTTTTCGCTGCAGATGCGCAGCACGGCTTGCATCCGCTGTTCCAGCAAGGGATCGTAGCCCAGCGCCGGATTGTGCATCCGGGTTTGCTGGGCGATGGCGATGGTGCGCTCGGCCAGACATTCGAACACCAGGTAGTCGAGCTCGCCTTTTTCGGCGAGTTCGACGGCGGGTTCGATGCGGTCGCCGGAATAGCCGGCGCCGGCGCCGATTCTGATAGGTCTCACGATAAGCTCCTGGGCTGGTTCTGTTGTTACAAGGGGAAGACGCCGATGACGACGCAGGTGATGGTCATGATGACGGATGCCGCGAACAGATATTTGAAAGTGTATTTCTGGTGGTCGGCGAGATCGATGCCGGCCAGGCCGGCCACCAGGAAAGTGGCCGGGGTCAGCGGGCTGACTGGGAAGCCGGTGGTCATCTGGCCCAGCAGCGCGGCTTGCGCCACATGCAGCGGCTGTACGCCCAGCATATGACCGACTTCGGCGATCACGGGCAGCACGCCGAAGTAGAAAGAGTCGGGATCGAACAGCATCGACAACGGCATGGCCAGCAGGCCCAGCACCACAGGGATATGCGACGCCATGGAGGGCGGCACGAAGCCGACCGCCATCTTGGCCATGGCGGACAGCATGCCGGAGCCGCCCATGATGCCGGTGAACACGCCGGCGGCGAACAGGATGCTGGCCATCAGCAGTGCAGCCTTGGCATGGGCGTCGACACGCGCCCGCTGCATGTCGACATTGCGGTAGTTGATCATCAGCGCCAGCACCACGCCGATCATGAACATCACCACCGGATCGACCTTGCCGCTGATCATGACGCCGAGCACGACAACGGCCAGCACGAGGTTGATCCAGAAATTCTGCGGACGGCGGATTTTCTGCTCGTCTGCCGATAGCTCGCGCGCGTGCACGATACCGGCTGCCGCGCCCTTGCTCAGGCCGAGCCGGCGTTCTTCCTTCAGGCCGAGATACCAGGCGACTGAAAAAACGAACACCAGGCCGACGATCTGCACCGGAATCAAGGGGATGAAAATCTCGCTGACCGGGATATGCAAGGCGGCCGAGGCGCGGATCATGGGGCCGGTCCACGGCAGGAAATTGACGCCGGCGGCGAGCGAGGCCACGCAAGCCAGTATCCGCTTGTCTATGCCTAGCCGCGCATATAAAGGCAGCATGGCGGGGATGGTCACCAGGAAGGTGACGGCGCCGGAGCCGTCCAGGTGAATCAGCAAAGCTAGCAGGGCGGTGCCGGGGACGATGCGGCTGGGGCGGTTGCCGACGATGCGCAGGATGCCGGAGATGATCGGATCCAGCATGCCGGCGTCGGTGAGGATGCCGAAAAACAGGATCGCAAACACGAACATGCCGGCCACCGGTGCAATCTTGGTGATGCCGGCAACGATGAAGGTGGAAGTCTCAAGACCGAAGCCGCCGATCAGGGCTGCAGCGATGGGGATGGCGATCAGGGCCACCAGCGGCGACATCCGTTTCGTCAGAATCGCCGCCAGCAGCGTGAAGATGGTGATGAAGCCAAGCAGTGCCAGCATGTTGTCTGTCTCCTATCCTGTGGATATTTTTATGGATGTATTTGTTATTGTTTTGTACTTTTCCCGATTCTGGCGGCCTGGGTTTGTGCTGTAAAATGTTTTTTTTCGATAAATTGATCGAAAAAACAGAATAATAGGCGGCCCGCCATGAAGCTGAATATTTCCACCCGTTCGCTGCACGCCTTCCTGGCATTGCAGGAGTGCAAGCATTTCACGCACGCCGCCGAGCGTTGCTGCATGTCGCAATCGGCATTCAGCGTCATGATCCAGAAGCTGGAACAGGCGGTCGGCGCCAAGCTGTTTGAGCGGGACACCCGGAACGTCACGCTGACGGCAGAAGGCGAACTGTTCGCCGACGTTGCCCGCAACCTGGTCGGCGACATTGAAGCGGCGTTTGCCGACATGAGCGATTACGTGGCGCGCCGCCGCGGCCGGGTGGCGATCGCCGCCTTGCCGTCGCTGGCGGCGCATGGCTTGCCGGCGGTGATCGCCGAATACAAGCAGGCTTATCCGGGCATCACGGTGCAGTTGTTCGACGCCTTGTCGGACCAGTGTCTGGCGCTGCTACGCCAGGGCAAGGCGGATATTGCCTTGACCGCGCCCGGCGCCAGCCTGGGGGAATTCGACACCAAGACCTTGTGCAGCGATCCCTTCTACCTGGTGTGCCGCCAGGATCACGCGCTAGCCGGCAAAAAGCGCATCCGGCTGGCCGACCTGAGCGGCTGCGAATTGATTCATCTGGCCCGCTCCACCAGCGTGCGCCAGCATGTCGAGTTATTGTTGCGCGGCATAGCGGTGAAGAATTCCGGGCTGGAAGTGGAGCACCTGGCGACCGTGGCCGGCCTGATTGAAGCGGGGCTAGGCGTCAGCCTCGTGCCGGAGCTGACCTTGTTCCAGTTCCGCAAGATGAACCTGGTCAGCATTCCGATGGAAGCGCTGGATGTGGTGCGGCCGATCCTGATCGTGAAAAAGAAGGAGCGCGCGCTCTCGATAGCGGCGCAGGGCATGTCGGAACTGATTGAAAAGCGGCTGCTTAAAATAGCACCCGCGAGCAGCAGCCGGCCGCTGCGGCGCAATCCGGCGCGCTGAAATTCGCCGACTTACTGCAAGGCCATGCCGAAACGTTCGGTGCGCGGCATCCAGTTGCCCTTGATGTCGGCCGACACCAGGATCCGTTCGGCGCGTCCTATCAGCAGTTCGCGCGGCACGAAGCCGAAGTGGCGGTAGTCGCCGCTGTTGTCGCGGTTATCGCCCAGCATCAGGTAGTGATCCTGCGGCACCGTGATGGGGCCGAAATTGCGGTTGGCGTTGACTTGCGGCAGGACCTGGATGCGGTGCTGCTCGCTGCCCATTTTTTCATTGAGGCGCAGGGCGACGATGCTGTCCTGGCCCAGCGGTTCCGGCGCGCTGTCCAGTACCGCATAGCTGGCTTCATGGCCGTTGATGATGATTTTTTCATCGCGCATTTCCACCGTGTCGCCGGGCAGGGCGATGACGCGCTTGATCAGCCTGGTGTCGTCCAGCGGCGAAAAGAAGGTGACGATATCGCCATGTTTGGGCTCACCCAGATGGCCCAGTACGATATTGGTAAGCGGTACTTTCAGGTTGAACGCCAGGCGGTTGACGAACACCACGTCGCCTTCCAGCAGGTTGGGGCGCATGGAGCCGGACGGAATCGGATTCCAGTCAGCCACGGCGGTGCGGAAAATCCCGAAAAGAAACAGGAACAGTAAAAATCCCTTGTTGAGCCGGATCCAGTTTTTCATTGTCATTCCGCCTTCGAGTGATTGCCGATGCATTCCTGGCGCCGCCATGTCTTGCGTGGCGGTCCCAATCTCTTTATAGCCTTATCATGGAGCATATCCGCTCTCAGATCCGCACAGTATGCCACCAAATTCACCAACCATTCTTTACTCCGCGCGGCTGGCTTTGCGCCGCCCCGACAGCCGGGATATTGCCGCCCTGTTCAGCATCTACGGCGATCCGGCCACCAACACCTTCAATCCGGCCGGCCCCTATCGGAGCGTGGCGGAAGCGGAGATCACCATGGAGCGCTGGCTCAGGCAGTGGGAGCAGTACGGTTTCGGACAATGGGCGTTGAGTTTGAAAGAGGATCCCGGGCAGGTCATCGGTTTTGGCGGCCTGACTTTTGCCCGCTTCGGCGAGCGGGACAAGGTCAACCTCGGCTATCGCTTTGCCACTAGCGTGTGGGGGCAGGGACTCGCTACCGAATTGTCCGCGCATGCATTGGCGTTCGGTTTCGCGACCCTGGAGCTGGAGCAGATCTGGGCTCTGGTAAGGGAAACCCATCAAGCCTCGCGCCGGGTGCTGGAAAAAGTCGGCCTGGTGCAGGTAGACAAGGTTGCCGAACCGCTGGGCGGCGCCGGCAGCGTCATCTATGCCCTGAGCCGCGCCGCTTACCAGCCGGCATAAAAGCGGCTTAGCTCTTGGGTGTCTGCGGCAGCAGGTCGAAATGGTCGGTCTGATACTGAAACAGCAGGCAGTCTTCGCCTTTATTGCAGCCGCTGTAGTGAGGCAGCCTGGCCGGCAGATCATAGAAAGAACCGGCTGGATATTCCACCCGCTTGCCGTCGATCACCGCGTAGAACGTCCCTTTCAGCACCACTGTCGGCAAATTCTGCGAATGCGTGTGGTAAGGATTGTCTTTCCCTGCCGGGAAAATCACGAACGCTTCGTAAGGCCCTTTACCCGCCAGGTTGCCGCGCAGGTTGGCGTACTTGATGCCGCCGCTGCCTGGAATTGCAGTCCACTGCAAATCTGTCGCCGGCACGGAAATCAGCGCGCCGGCGCGTTTTGCATGGCCGTCGCCTGCAGTTGCATGCAGTTGAGCGGAGACTAGCAGCGCGCTCAGGGCCAGTAATGTCTTGGAGAAGGTATTCATCAACATCCTTTCATGATTTGGCTTAAGCCAGGGGCAGTTGCAGAAGCTGTTCGGTGGTCAGCAGCGCGCCGAAGGTGTCGGCGATGGAGGCCAATGCCGCGCGATGCAGCAGGGCATGCGGCAGTACGCTGCCGTCGGCGCTGTCGAGATCGCGGGTGGCGCAGGCGTCGTCCGCGACGATGACTTCATAGCCGAGCGGCACGGCGTCGCGCGCCGCTCCGGCCACGCAGGCATGGGTCATCAAGCCGCTGATGATCAGCGTCTTGATGCCGGCCGCCTTGAGGCGCTGGTCGATATCGCTGGTCGGGAATACGCTGACGGAAGTTTTTTGCACTACGTTGTGATGCACCGCCGGCAGCAGTTCGTCATGGAATTGCACGTTAACGCTGTCGGCGGCAAATACTGGCGCACCGGCCGGGCTCAGGTGCTGGACATGGAACACCGGCATGCCGGCCTGGTCGGCCATGGCGATCAGGCGGCTGGCGTTGCGCAGTGCGCGCGCGCCGTCCGGAATCGGCATCCTGCCGCTGAAGTATTCGTTCTGGAAATCGATCACCAGCAAGGCGGTAGCGGCGGTGTCGAGTTTGGTCGGCGCGACGGCGCCGGCCATGGTGCGGATGGTTGGATGTTGTTGCATGGTGAGGCTCCCGGTTGATGTCAGGCACGATGGACGCCCATCGTCTATCGCTGCCTGCGCCGTCTCCCTTGGCGGGAAGCGGCGGAACAGGACGCAGTATCGGTGGCTGGGGCTGGGAGCGAAAGTGTCCCGATAGACATAATATGATAGGATCGGGCCATGTTGATTTCCATCCCCATTGCCGAAAAATGCATACCGTTGCGGTAATCGCCTTCGAGGGCATCAGCCCGTTCCACCTGTCCGTGCCCTGCATGGTGTTTGGCGACGACCTGGCGCGGCTGGGCGTGCCGCGCTACCGGCTGCTGATCTGCGGTGTGCAAACCGGCCTGGTGCCGACCATGTCGGGCTTCAATATCGAGGTGGAGCACGATTTGTCGGCGCTGCAAGAGGCCGATACCGTGATCGTGCCGGCCTGGCGCGATCCGGATGAAAAACCGCCGGAATTATTGCTGCAGGCTGTGCGCAGCGCCCATGCGCGCGGCGCTCGCATCGTCGGCCTGTGCCTGGGCGCCTTCGTGCTGGCCGAAGCCGGCCTGCTGGATGGCCGCGCCGCGTCCACCCACTGGGTCTGGAGCGAGGATTTTGCGCGCAAGTATCCCAAGGTCAAGCTGGACCAGAAAGTTTTGTACGTGGACGACGGCGACATCCTGACCTCGGCCGGCACCGCCGCCGCCATCGACTGCTGCCTGCACCTGCTGCGGCGCGATCATGGCGCCGACGTCGCCAACCGTATCGCCCGCCGCATGGTGGTGGCGCCGCACCGCCACGGCGGCCAGGCGCAATACATCGAACAGCCGTTGCCGGCCAGCGGCGGCAGCGACGCCATGACCGTCACGCTGGACTGGGCCATCGAACACCTGGAGCAGCCGCTGTGCCTGGATGTGCTGGCCGAGAGGGCGGCCATGAGCCGGCGCAATTTCACTCGCCGCTTCAAGCTGAAGACCGGCACCACCGTCTCGCAATGGCTGCTCAACCACCGCCTGGCATCGGCGCAGCGCTTGCTGGAAACGTCCGACAAGGCGATCGACAGAATTGCCGAGCTGGCCGGCTTCGGTTCCACGGTGTCGCTGCGCCAGCATTTCAGCGCCGCCTTCGCCATCTCGCCCGCCGCCTACCGCAAGCAGTACCGGCGCCCATGAGGGTTTGGCGCTGCTGCTATACAATGCGTCTTCCCGCATTTTTTGCAATTTCCAGGATTTATAGCTTTCCGACGCAATGACAGATCATTCCGCAGCATCCCCCGAAGAATCCGCCGCCGCCGGCGCCGACCAACAGATCCAGGAACCGCGCCTGTGGCAAGACGACGGCTGGACCGCGCGCATCATCAAGAACGACGACGATGACGGCTGGGCGGTGGCGATGATCAAGGATGGCGAACCGGAACCGGCGCTGATCGGCCCCTGGACCATGGGCCGCGACAAGAAGAATCCGAAGCCGCTGGATCCTTCCGCCTTCATCACTTTGGTCAAGACCGCCTCCGAATTCGTGCGCCGCCATGAGCAGCAGCTGCATGCGATGCTGCATAAGACCGTCGTCGTCAGCGATGGCGCGGCAGACATCAGCGTCACCCTGGACATCGTGCCCGACGATGACTTCCCTTACGCGCTGCTGAGCGCCCACGACCAGGACCGCGAACAGCTGGCGCAGGTGCGCGTCGCCGCCAGCTTCAAGCTGAGCCCGGCCAGCGCCAGCGCCTGGGTGGATAGCGGATTCCGCAAGCCGCACTAACCGAATCCCTCGCTGACTTTTATCGCCGGCGCATCATGGCCGGGATGAATACACGCGCCCGGCATAGTCTTGCATGACGGCCTGGCCGCCGATTTTCAGCACGCCGGGAGGTAAGAGATGGCCGGTTAGAGTAATTAATCCATATCATTGCCTATTGCAAAAAAGGGCAGGTATGATTGCCACCGAAATTGAAGTTTTGGCAAAGTATTTCCAAGGCCGCCGGTGCATTATTTGATAACAAAGGGAGAACCACCTATGTCGCATCCGTCTCAACAGCCGTCTTTCGCCTTCGTCGCTGCCTCATGGGCGGCGCTGCTCGCCGGTTTCATCGCTTTTCTGGTCGGCCTGTTCAACGCCAACATGCTGCTCAACGAGCGGGGCTACTATTTCACCTTGCTGGTGTACGGCTTGTTCGCCGCCATTTCCGTGCAAAAAAGCGTGCGCGACCGGGTCGAGGGTATTCCGGTGACCGGGATTTACTATGGCTTGTGCTGGCTGTCGGTGCTGCTGGCCGTGTTCCTGCTCGCCATCGGTCTGTTCAACGCCAACCTGCAGTTGAGCGAAAAGGGTTTCTACGGCATGTCGTTTGCCCTGGCCCTGTTCGGCGCCATCGCCGTGCAAAAGAATACGCGCGACATGCAAGGCACAAAGCAGGTCGTCGCCGACTAGGAAATACGCCCGCGTGGGCAGCAGTGCCCACCCTACCAATCGGCTAGATAGGGTAGGGTGGGCAAGTTTTTTTGCCCACGCGATAGCGAAATGTGTTCTACAAATCAGGATAATGCTTGGTGCGATTTAAGTTAAACCTTATACTGGGTATTTATACAGTTTTGGTGAACAATGCCGCACAGGTTTCGTCGTTTTCTCATCGTTGGCTTACTGCTGACATCCTCCGCTTTTGCAACCGATTGTCCCTCCCATTACGCTGCCGGCCAAGCCCCCAGGATTCTTAACGACAAGCTGGCGCGCCAGACGCAGGAGCTGTGCTTCCAGGCTTTTGCCGTCATGCATTCAGGCATCACGCGCACGCCGCTGTGGTCGGCCGAGCACCTGACCGGCAACACCATCATCGCGGCGCGCACGCTGTCGCGCGAAAACTCCTTTCATCCCGAACCGGCCTTGCTGATCAATGACCGCGCCGAGCTGAAAGACTATGCCCGTTCCGGTTTCGACCGCGGCCACATGAGCCCGAACGGCGACATGGCCAACCGCACTTCGCAATATGAAAGCTTCAGCCTGGCCAACATGGTGCCGCAGAATCCGCAGAACAACCGCCACATCTGGGCCGAGATCGAGAGCGCGGTACGGCGCCTGGCAGTGAAAGAGGGCGAGCTGTACGTGATCACCGGCCCGGCCTTCCTCGGCCAGGACCTGCAAAAGGTCGGCAACGTGCTGGTGCCGACCTATATCTATAAAGTCGTCTATAGTCCGAAGAGACAGCAGGCGGCCGCCTATTTCATCAAGAATGCGGATACCTCGCACTACCAGACCTTGTCGCTGTCGCAACTGGAAAACACCTTGCGCATCGATTTGCTGCCTGGCGTGCCGAAGCGCGTCAAGGACGTGGCCATGGCCTTGCCGGCGGCGGGCGGGCGCGGCAGCGGCGGCGAACGTTACGCCGCGGACCGCAATGTCCCGGAAAGAAGCGCCGAGCCGGCTGCCCAGATCAAGAAAATAGAAAAGGACTTGCTGTCCAAATTGATGGATGATGTGGTGAAGATGCTGGTCAATTTCGTTACGAACCTGATAAACAAAGGATGGTCGCATGTCTAAATTTGTGCCGTTTGCCGATGAAAGCGCAACCCTTGCCATCGGCAAGCTGAATGTCGAAAACCGCCTGGACCGGGTCAGCCTGTTCGGCGATCTCGACCTGACGCTGGACCGGGCCGGACTGGAACACGCAAAGACCTTGCAGGCGCTGCTCGATAACGTGGTGGCGGTGCTGGAATCGCAAACCTTGCCGGACCAGATCGCCGCCGCGCCGGTAGTCAAGGTCAGCAATCCGTTTTGAATACAAGAGGCAGGCAGATGGATGAGGCATTGAATGCAGCAACAGCGGATAGCGATGGCGGCTTGAGCGATGTCGGCATGCTCGGCAATGGCGCGCCGCAGAGCCAGCTGCTGGAACAGGTGGCCATGCGCAAGCACGGCGTCGACGGCTGGGAGCCTTTCCATTACGAGAAGATTTCCGAAACCGAATACGAAGTCAGCGGCGGCGTGCCGGCGTTGATCGGCGGCGTCAAGAAGTGGCCCGGTCCGCACAGCGCGGTAGTGGTGACCATGGCTGAGCTGGCACAGGCCAGCGCGCCGCCAGTGGCGGTCCATGCACAGCCGCAAATCGCTGCGCCGCTGACGCCTGGTTTGCCGGGACAGGGCGCTGCTGGCGGCGCCGCGCCAAATTTTCTCACGGTGGTTTTGCAACTGCCGCCGGACGAAGCAGGCCGCAAGCGGATTTGCCATGCGCTGAGCCTGGATGCGAATTTCTTCGGCGCCACGGTAACGGCCACTTCGCTGGCTGACGAAATCGCCGTCAACCAGCTGCTGGAGCTGCGCTGCGATCCGGCCGACGTCAGGGAAGCGCGCGAACGCGCCGCCAGCCGCAGGCCGGCTGCCTCATAAGGACGTGCGCAGGGAAAACAATTCCGGGAACAGCACTACGTCCAGCATCATCTTCAGATAGCTGGCGCCTTCGGTGCCGCCGGTGCCTTTCTTGAAGCCGATGATGCGTTCCACCGTGGTCAGGTGGCGGAAGCGCCAGTAGCGGAACGAGGTTTCCAGGTCGACCAGTTTTTCCGCCAGCTCATACAACTCCCAGTGCTTGTCCGGAGTCTTGTACACCGTCAGCCAGGCCGCTTCCACCGAGGCATCGGCGACGGTCGCCTTGCTCCAGTCGGCGTTCAGGCGTGCCGGATCCAGCGCCAGGCCGGCGCGCGCCATCAGCATCAGCGCCTCGTCGTAGATCGAGGGCTGCAGCAGCGCATCTTGCAGACGCGCGTAGGATTCCGGCGACTGCTGGTGCACCTGCAGCAGGGCGGCGTTCTTGTTCCCCAGCAGGAATTCGATTTCCCGGTACTGATAGGACTGGAAGCCGGACGAGTGGCCCAGGTAGGGCCGGATCGCGGTGTATTCCGGCGGCGTCATGGTCGCCAGCACATCCCAGGCATGCACCAGCTGGTCCATGATGCGCGCCACCCGCGCCATCATCTTGAACGCCGGCGCCAGTTCGTTGGCGCGCAGCTGCCGGCGCACCGCGTGCAGCTCATGCAGCATCAGCTTCATCCACAGTTCGCTGGTCTGGTGCTGGATGATGAACAGCATCTCATTGTGATTGGGCGAAAGCGGACGCTGCGCTGACAAGACCTGGTCCAGCGCCAGGTAATCGCCATAGCTCATGTCTTCCTTGAACTCCATCTGCGCGCCGTGCCAGCTCTCGTTCGGCTTATAAGGGCATTCCATTGTTGTCTCCTAGGTGACAGCTTCTTGCTGCGCGTTGGTCTGATATTCCTGGTTTACCAGTATCTGGCGCAGGGTTTCGACCGCGTCCCAGACGTCGGCGAAGCCGGTGTACAGCGGCGTAAAACCGAAGCGCATCACTTGCGGTTCGCGGTAATCGCCGATGACGCCGCGCGCGATCAGCTCGCGCATGATGCCGTAGCCGTGCGCATGGGCGAAGCTGACATGGCTGCCGCGCTCGGCGTGGGCGCGCGGCGTCACCAGCGTCAGGTCGAGGCCGGCGCAGCGGCTCTCCACCAGGCTGATGAAGAGGTCGGTCAGCGCCAGCGATTTCTTGCGCAACGCTTGCATGTCGGTTTGCGCGAAGACGTCCAGGCCGCATTCCACCAGCGCCATCGAAACGATCGGCTGGGTGCCGCACAGCGCGCGCCGGATACCGTCCACCGGGGCGAATCCGGGCTGCATGGTGAACGGCGCGCGGTGACCCCACCAGCCTGACAGCGGCTGACGGAACTGCGCGTGGTGGCGCGGCGCGATCCAGGCAAACGCCGGCGCGCCCGGACCGCCGTTCAGATATTTGTAAGTGCAGCCGACGGCAAAATCGGCATGCGCCGCATGCAGGTCGATCGGCAAGGCGCCGGCCGAATGCGCCAGGTCCCACAGCACCAGTGCGCCTTGTTCCTGCGCGGCGGCGGTGACTGCTTGCATGTCGTGCAGGTGGCCGCTGCGGTAGTTGACATGGGTCAGCATCAGCACCGCGGTTTCAGCGTTGACGACGCTGGCCAGTTCCTGTGGCGAGTCGATCAGATGGATGCGGTAGCCGCGCTCCAGCCATTCGGTGAGGCCCTGCGCCATGTAGATATCGGTAGGGAAATTGTCGCGTTCGGTGACGATCACCTTGCGTGTCGCCGCATCCGGCTTGGCTGCTTGCAGCTGCAGCGCGCCGGCCAGCAGCTTGAACAGGTTGATCGAGGTGGAATCGGTGATCACCACTTCGCCGTCCCTGGCGCCGATCAGCGGCGCCAGCTGGTTGCCGAGGCGGGCCGGCAGATCGAACCAGCCGGCCTTGTTCCAGCTGCGGATCAGGTCGACGCCCCATTCCTGCTGGATCACCTGCTGCGCCCGCTGCAGCGCTGCGCGCGGACGGGCGCCGAGCGAGTTGCCGTCGAGGTAGATCACGCCGGGCGGCAGATCGAACTGCGCGCGCAGCGGCGCCAGCGGATCGCTGGCGTCCAGCGCCTGGCAGGCGGCGCGGCTGTCTATGGTGTTGGTCATGGCTGGATTCCTGATGATGAAAGAGGGCGCAAGATGGCACGCACCGGGCTGGCATCCATGCCGGCCAGGCGCAAGGGTAAAGCGATCAGTTCGTAGTCGCCGGCGGCAATCGCGTCGAGCACGATGCCTTCGAGAATCGCCATGCCATGCCGGCGGACGGCGTGATGGGCTTGCATGGTCTTGGATTCCTGCGGATCGAGCGAGGGCGTATCGATGCCGACCAGGCGCACGCCATGCTGCGCCAGCAAGGCAATGGTTTCCGGCGCGACGGCGGCAAATGCCGGGTCCCACTGCTGCTGCGGGGCCCGGGCGTAGGTGCGCAGCAGCACGCGCGGCGGCACATTGGCCAGCGCGTGCGCGATATCCTCCGGCTTGACCGGCGCGGCGCCTATGCAATGGATGACGCGGCAGGGGCCGATATAGGCATCCAGCGGCACCTGGTCTATTGCCAGGCCTTGGGTGTCATAGTGGCTGGGGGCGTCGCAGTGAGCGCCGGTGTGGGTGGAGAGCGTGATGCGGCTGACATGTACCGGGCAGCCGTCGGCGATTTCCCAGGTGGCCTGGGCGCTGAAGGGGGTGTCGCCGGGCCAGACCGGAATGCTGGCGGCGAGCAGCGGGCTGATGTCCCAGATTTGTTGTGCGGTAGCGATGGTTTTCTCCTCTGGCCGGATGGAAACGATGGAATTATTTTAGGCGAGCGGCTTGGAATTTTTATACGAAATTGCTGTAAAATTTGCATTAATTTTAGAATATATATAGATATTAACTATAAATATTGAAAGATAATTTCAATGCAGCTCGATGCCATCGATTTGAACATTCTGACGCTGTTGCAGCAGAATGGCCGTATCAGCAACCAGGACCTGGCGGAGCAGGTGTTCCTGTCGCCTTCGTCCTGTTTGCGGCGGGTGCGGATCCTGGAGGAGGAGGGCATCATCAGCCGTTACAGCGCCTTGCTGAGTCCGGAGAAGCTGGGTCTGGAACTGGATGTGTTCGTGCAGGTGACGATGCGGCGGGATGTGGAAAGCTGGCATGAGAATTTCATGCAGGCTTTGCAGAATTATCCGGAGGTGGTGGGCTCCTATATCATTACCGGCGACGCCAATTACCTGTTGCGGGTGAAGGCGCGCAACCTCAAGCATTATTCGGCGTTCGTGCTGGAGAAGCTGTACAAGATCCCGGGCGTGCAGGATATCCGTTCGAATATCGTGCTGCAGGCGATCAAGGAAACCTATGAATTGCCGCGCGAGTTATTGCGCGATGCTTGATGATTTAACCGGACTGTAAAAGCAGATTGAAAATATGGCAAAGACGATAGACGAAATTCGTGACAGGCAAAAGGACGGTGCGCAGTTTGTGCTGTCGGCGGCGATGTTGGGGCTGGAGGTCGAGGAGTTCGATACCGTTGCCCGCGTCTGGGTGGCGGACGGCGGCCCGGGATTCAAGGTGGCGGGCGTGCCGCACCGCAAATGCATAGACGGCGAATTCTTCATCGACCGTATAACCGTCACCAAAACACCTCAGCTGTAGAAGTCAAATGGGGTTAGAGTTTTTTTACGACGGCTTTATCGTCGTAAATTACTCTGACCCCATTTGACGTTCTACGGAGTACATGCCTTGGCATACTAAGAACGGCCTGCGCGTTGCTAAAACAGTTGCTACTCCGTGGATGCAAGCCGGGAGCGGCCCGGCAGCCGCCTACTTTCTTTTGCTTGCCTGCGCGGCCCGGCCAAAAGAAAGTAGGCAAAGAAAAGGCGACCGCACAGCCGTTGCCCTCCCTTCGGTCGGGTCCCCAAATCCGGCGCGTGTCAGCCGGGAATTGTGAGGGGCACGTTTGAGCCGAAGGCGAGTTTTGCCCCTCACCCGGCTGACACGCGCCGGATTTGGCAACGTCCGCATGCGGGATACTTCAAAAGCAACGGCAACTTCAAAAGCAACGGCAACTTCAAAAGCAACCCCAACGTCAAAACCTCGGCGCAATAGTCAATTGGGGTCAGAGTTTTTTTTCGCGGTTTTTTGCGAAAATTACTCTGACCCCAATTGACGGACCACGGAGTACATAAAGTTGCGCCCCGATCAGTTATCCTTCTCGCAGTTGACCATCCAAGGCGTGCCGAACTGGTCAGTCAGCATGGCGAAGCGGACGGCCCAGAAGGTTTTTTCCAGCGGCATCTTGACGCTGCCGTTTTCTTTCAATGCATTGAACACGCGCTCAGCCTCGGCGATGTTGTCGACGTTTAGCGAGAGTACGGTGCCCTGGGCTTTTTCGAAAAACTCAGGCGGGCAATCGGAGCCTAGCAGCACCATGCTGCCGGATTCCAGGCGCACGTGAGCGATCTGGTCTTGCGAACCGGGTGGGCATTGTTCGGCCATCGGGGTTTCGCCGAAGCGCAGCTTCAAGGTGATTTTCCCGCCCAGGACTTTTTCATAGAACTTGAAGGCGGCGTCGCAGGTACCGTTGAAATTGAGGTAGGGGTGCAATTGCATGACATGCTCCTGTAATGGATGACGAATGATGGAAATGCGGAAAGGGATGCTCGTCGCTTATTTTTCTGCAACGCTTTTCAGGGTGGCAAGACCGCTTTCAAAATCCTTGCCGATCATGTTATCCATGCTGAAAAAGATGCCCATCACCTTGGCGACATAGGGCGATGGTCCATACATGGCCCAGGTGACCTTGCTGCTGTCGCCCTGGGTGTCGATGCTGAATTCGGCCGTGTTATGGCCTTCCAGCGGTTTCGTGAAATCCAGCGTGATGAGGACCTTGCTGGGCGGCGTAGACTCCTTGATCTCCATGCTGCCGGCGCCGGCCTTGCCGCTGCTGTCCCAGGCATAGGCCGCACCCTTGCCGCTGGCGGCGCCGCTGAAACTGCGTTTCATGCCCGGATCGAGCTTTTCGAAAGGCGACCAGCTGCCCCATGCGTGAAAGTCGTCGATCAGGGCAAAGATTTTTTCCGGCGGCGCCTTGATCGTGATGGAGCGCTGGACGCGGAAATCGTCTGGCCGCAACGTGGCATAGCCTAGGATCGCGGCGATGGCGACGACAATAACGATGGCGATGGTCTTGAGCATGGGTTCTCCGCTGGTCGATGGATGGAAGGATCAAGGCTTGGCGTTGTCGTTGGCCTGGCGGCGCAGACGTTCTTCGGTTTCACGCAGTTCCGGCGTCAGCTCATCGCCGAAATCTTCTGCTTCGAATACCTGGCGCAGCTCCAGTTCGACACCGCCGCCGGCATCCAGCGGCGGCCAGCGCTTGACCCACTCGAGGGCTTCCTGCTTTGACTTGACCTGGATCATGGTGAAACCGGCGATCAGTTCCTTGGTTTCGGCGAAAGGACCGTCGAGCACGGTCGGCTTGCCGCCGGAGAACTTGATGCGCGCACCCTTGGCGCTGGGCTGCAAGCCTTCGCCGGCCAGCATGACGCCGGCCTGTATCATTTCTTCGTTGTACTTCATCATGGCCGTTATCAGTTCTTCGCTTGGCATTTCGCCGGCTTCGGTCGCCTGGTCGGCCTTGCGTATGATCATGAATCGCATCTTGAAATCTCCGTTGGTTGTGGTTGCCTTACGTAGCTCTTGGTTCTTGGCCCGTGGCCGATTAAATCCTGAATCTGCTAACTAGTCGAAGGGCGCAGGCCCGAATCGACAGCCGCGCAATATTTTTTCGATTATATTTGCTGGCGAGCGATTGCTTGTTAAAGCATCACATATTTTCTCTGGATGACAGCGCTGGACAGTGCTGCACGGTTGGACGGCCTGGGCGGCGCGCGGGTTCAATCGCAGCTTAGGCAAGCGCGCAGGACAATCAAACTGATCGATCGCTCAAATCCCGGGCCGTGCCAGGGAAGATCGGATCGAGGGTTGCAATTGCCGATTTTTTGGGCATTCAGCCAATATCGCGCACAACATTAAGCACGGCGGAAAAAACCATATAGATCAGCTACATAGAGGATGTTGACAGAGGTTATCAACAGGACTATCCACAGATTCTGTGAATAACTTTGGGTGAATGAGAATTCAATCCGGAATGTTCAGTCAATCACCACCGCCATGAAAACGGTCGACAGGCTGAGCAGGGTGAGGCCGAAGATGAAGGCGATATCGGCATATTGTTCGAGGCGCGTGCTCTGGCGCGAACGCATCGATGCGTAAGAAAGTACGCCGCTGGTGAGGAACACCAGGCTGTTGAGCGCCAGCAGGTGGCTGAGCCAGATGGCCAGGCCGCTGAATCTTGCGAGTTTGATAATCGACAGCGCGGTGATGCAGACGCCGATCATGGTGGCGGAGGAGGGCAGGATGTGCTGCGATAAATTATGGTTTTTTATCGGATTGAACATCTCTGCCCCGAGTGTGGTGAGCCTTAGCCCAGGTTTAAAGGAACGAAGATCTTGTCCTTGTCACGCTGTACCAGCAGGGCGACGTTCTTGCCGGCCTTGCTGACCAGCTGGCGCAGCTGTTCGACGCTGTTGACCGGCTTGCCGTTGAGCGACAGTATCACATCGCCGCGCTGGATGCCGGCCAGCGCCGACGGTCCGCTGGCGTCTTCCACCACCAGTCCGCCGCGGATGCCGACCTGCTGCTGCTCGTCCGGACTGAGCTCACGCAAGGCCAGGCCCAGCCGTCCCTGTGAGTCGCTGCCGTTGTCCTTGCCGGCGATTTTCAGCGGCGTGGCTTCGGTCAGCTTGACGGTCAGGGTCTTGCTCTGGCCGCCGCGCATCACTTCGATCGTGCTGGACGTGCCGGGGGCGGTGTCGGCCACCAGGCTCGGCAGGTCGGCCGAGTGATTGATGGCCTGGCCGTTGAAGCGCAGGATGACGTCGCCTGTTTGCATGCCGCCCTTGTCGGCCGGGCTGCCTTTGTCGACCGAGCTGACCAGGGCGCCGGCGGCGCTCTTCAGGCCGAACGATTCGGCCAGGGCCTGGTTGACTTCCTGCACGCTGACGCCGAGATGGCTGCGGGTGACCTTGCCGTGCGCCACCAGCTGCTGTTCGACTTTGGTGGCGACGTCGATCGGTATCGCAAACGACAAGCCCTGGTAGCCGCCGGTCTGGCTGTAGATCTGCGAATTGATGCCGATCACTTCGCCTTTGATGTTGAACAGCGGGCCGCCGGAGTTGCCGGGATTGACGGCGACGTCGGTCTGGATGAACGGCACATAGGTGTCGTCCGGCAGCGAGCGCGACTTGGCGCTGACGATGCCGGCGGTGGCGGTGTTTTCAAAGCCGTACGGCGAGCCTATCGCCAGCACCGGTTCGCCGACGCGGGTCAGGGCCGGATTGCCGATCTGCACCGTCGGCAGATTCTTGGCGTCGATGCGGATCACGGCAATGTCGCTTTGCTTGTCCGAGCCCAGTACCTTGGCCTTGAATTCGCGGCGGTCGGTCAGCTTGACGGTCACTTCGGAAGCGCCGTCGACGACGTGGGCATTGGTCAGGATCAGGCCGTCAGGGCTGATGATAAAACCCGAGCCTTCGCCGCGCATGATTTGCGGATGGCGCGGGATCTGCAGCTGCGGGCCGAAGCGTTTGAAGAACTGCGAGAAGGGATCGTTCGGATCGAGCCCGGAGTCGTCATCCTGGTCGGAGACGGCGCTCTGCTTGGCCTTGCCGGTGACGCTGATGTTGACCACCGCCGGCCCGGCGCGCTCGACGATGCTGGAAAAATCGGTGGCCACGGCGACGGCAGGCGCGGCATTGCCGGCCGGCGCCGGACTGGCAACTGGCGCCGTCACTGCCGGCGGAATTGCTGCGTTGGCGTTGTCGATGCCGATATCGCCATTCCTGGAATGCAGGTATGCGCCGCCGGCTACGAGCAGAACGGCGATGGCGATGGCGCTGCGGTTAAAGGTCAGACGGCTCATGTGTTGCTCCTTCGCTGATGGAATAACACACAGCATAAAGAGCCAGAATTAAAGCAAACTTAAAAAATCCAAAGTCTTTTTGCGGGAGGGGGGAGGGTGGGCACGCTTTTGTGCCCACGCTGTATTGCTATCCGCGTGGGCACAAAAGCGTGCCCACCCTGCCTATGCGCGATAGCGTCCCCTTTGCTCACAGATACGCCTGAACAATCAAATCCAAAGTTTTTTTGCGCCAGTCTGGCGCCGCTTCAGGCCGGGAAGTGCACGCTTGCCAGCAAGCCGTGGCCGGTATTGCGCAGGCTGACGCTGGCCCGGTGGGCGTCGGCGATCTGCTTGACGATCGCCAGCCCGAGGCCGCTGCCGACGGCTTGCGCCTGGCTGCCGGCGGCGCGATAGAAGCGGTCGAACACACGCTGCAGATCGGCTTCCGGGATGCCCGGGCCGTGGTCTTCCACTGCCAGCGTGACACCTGCGGCGTCGCTGGCGAGCGAGACATCGATGCTGCTGCCGGCGGGACTGTAGCGCAGCGCATTGTCGACCAGGTTGTTGAGCAGGATGCGCAGGGCGTCGGCATTGCCGTTGATGCTGGCCGGGGTCTCGGCGCTGATGCCCAGGTCGACCTGGCGGTCATTGGCGGCCAGCGCGAAATCGCTGACCACGCTGTGCATCAATGCGCCCAGGTCGAGCCGGGCGTGGGCTTGTTCAAAAGCGCCTGGCTCCTGCCGCGCCAGCGTCAGCAACTGTTGCAGCAAGTGGGTGGCGCGGTCCAGTCCCTGCTTGAGATCGCCGAAAGCCGCTTGCCGTTCGTGGTCGTCGCTGGCGCGCTCGGCCAGTTGCACTTGCAGCCGCAGGGCGGTCAGCGGCGTACGCAGTTCGTGCGCGGCGTCGGCGACGAAGGCGCGCTGGGCATTGATCGATTGTCCGAGGCGCGCCAGCAGATCGTTCAAGGCTTGCGTCAGCGGCTGGATTTCCTGCGGCAGGGTGGCGTCCGGGATCGCCGACAGCGCGTGCATGTCGCGCGCCTGTACTTCGGCGGCGGCACGCTTGATCGGCGCCAGGCCGCGGCTGACCGCGATCCAGATCAGGACGCCGAGCAAGGGGAACAGCAGCAGCAAGGGCGTCACGGTCTTGACCGCCATCTGCGCGGCGATCTGGTTGCGCGCGCTTTGCGGTTGCGCGATCTGCACTACGGTGTTGCCTATCTGCGCGCTGTAGACCCGCCACACGCCGCTGCGCAGGCGTACGTTGGCGAAACCCAGTTCGGCCTGCAAGGGCAGGAAATCCTGGGCATGCGAGTGATAGATGACGACCCCGGTGTTGTCCCAGATCTGGATCATGATCTGGTCGTCCAGCTGCGGACCGCCGACGCTGCCGTCGATGATCGGCGGAAAGGCCTGGCGCGGCAGCGAGGCGACGATCTGCCGCATCTGGTAGTCGAACAGCGCGTTGGCTTCGCCGCGCGCCTGGTAGTACAGCGCCAGCCCGGCCAGCAGGATGCCGCTGCCCAGGCCCACAGCGAGCCAGCGCAGCAGGCTCTTGCGGATCGACGGCAGCGACGACGTCATTCTCATTTGGCCACCATGTAGCCGATGCCGCGCACATTCTTGATGAAATTGCTGCCCAGCTTCTTGCGCAAGGCGTGGATGTATACCTCGACCGCATTGCTTTCTATGCTGTCGTCCCAGCCGTACATTTTTTCTTCCAGCTGGGCGCGCGACAGCACTACGCCGGGGCGGTCCAGGAAAGCGCGCAGCAGGGCGAATTCACGTGCCGACAGATTGACTTGCTGGCCGTCCAGCGTGACTTCATGGGTGGCGGGATTGAGGACCAGGCCGCCAAGTTCCACTAGCGGTTCGGCGCGTCCCGACTGTCGCCGCAGCAGTGCGCGGATACGCGCCGCCAGCTCTTCCAGGTCGAACGGTTTGACCAGGTAGTCGTCGGCGCCGGCGTCGAGCCCGGCCACGCGGTCCGACACCGCGTCGCGCGCGGTCAGGATCAGTACCGGAATCTGGTTGCCGCCGGCACGCAGCGACTTCAGCACTTCCAGCCCGTTCTTGCGCGGCAGGCCGAGATCGAGCAGCAACAGTTGATAGTCTTCCTGTCCCAGTGCGCTCAGCGCAGCGACGCCGTCCTGCACCCAGTCGAGCGCAAAGCCGTCCTGGCGCAATCCCTTGCGTACGGCTTCGCCCACCATCAGGTCGTCTTCTACCAACAGCAAACGCATAGCTCCGGCTCCTTAGAAAAAACTGTGGGCGCATTCCTGCGAAATCATGCGGCCGCCAATTGCAGCAGTTTAGCCGGATTGAATTAAATGATTCTTAAACAAATGACGCCACGCTCCGAAGCGGCCTGTGCCGCCATCCGAGCATGGATAAAAAACCTATACAGATCAGTGGCTTAGCTAAATCACTCAGCAGTTATCAACAGGACTGTCCACAAAATCTGTGGGTAAGTATACAGAGCGAAACTGAGCAGAGACAAAATTCCCTTACGGATCAAGCACTTAAGGGAATTGCACGGTAGTTATCAACAATGCTGTCCACAAAATCTGTGGGTAAGTCCGGATGCGCACTTTGAGCAGCGATGAAAATCCCATATAAATCATGCACATAGCTAGATTGCCGCAGGGTTATCAACAATCCTGTCCACACAATCTGTGGGTAAGTAGGCAGGGAATAGGGAATTAGAAGCGGAAATCTAATGGCCGATATTGTCAATTCTTAATTGTTGCCACGTGCCAATATTCGCCCGGGCATGCCTTTGCTGCCGCCCGCTGAGCGCCAGCCGCGTTTAGCGGGCGACCGCGGCCTATTCCGCAGCCGGCGCCTCACCGCAACTTGCGCCGGACCTTCCAAGTGATCCAAAGATGGCAAGACAAAACAAGGAATCCAGCAATGAAAACTCTGTTTGTATTTTGTGCTTTGTGTTCGAATATGGCGCTGGCGCAAGTCGCCGCCGATGTAAAACCCGATCCCGCCTACACTCATCATCTGTCCTCGGCAGGGCCGTTGTCCAAGGAACAGCTGCTGAAACAGAAGCCGGCCAAGACGCCGGCTATACGCAGCCTGGCTGCCGGCGCCGCGGTCAACGCCGCCAGCACCAATACCTATACTTATTTGCGCTGCTGGTACCGCACCGGCAGCGATCCGACCAAGCCGACCACCACCTATGCCTGGGGTCTGGATCCTTCCAGCGGCGATTATTACCGTATCAACGGCTACTGGTGGGCAGGCGGTTTGCTGAACTGGGAAAACATGTTCTACAGCGATACCGATCAGGGCACGCTGCAGTCGGTATGCAAAAGCACGCTGAACGCCAAGGGCATCAGCCAGCCGGTGGCGCTGGTCGCCGCCGCCGACAATGCGCTGTCGTTCAACTACACGGTCTGGACCAACGATAGCGTGGCGCAGAGCGGCATCAACAAGATCGTCGCCTTCGGCGACAGCCTGTCCGACAACCAGAATATCTACAACGCCTCGAATTGGAACTTGCCGAATTCCAGCAGCTGGTTTCTCGGCCGCTTCAGCAACGGCAACAACTGGGTCGAATATTTCGCCAACAACCTGCAACTGCCTCTGTACAACTGGGCGATCGGCGGCGCCGGCGTCGATACGCAGCAACTGGTGATTCCAGGCGTGATCCAGCAGGTGCAGTCGTATGTCAGCTACATGCAGAAGGCGCAGAACTACCAGCCGCAAAATACCTTGTTCACTTTGCTGATCGGCGGCAATGACCTGGTCAATTACAACAGCACCGTGGACCAGGTCATCAGCGGCGAAACCCAGGCCCTGCAAAGCCTGATCCAGTCCGGCGCCCGCAATATCCTGCTGCTGAAACTGCCTGACGTTTCCAAGGCGCCGGTGTTCGGCATCAAGACCACCGGCCCGACGGTGGCGGCGCAGGTGATCGACCTCAACAACCGACTGACGGCGCTGGTCGCAACGCTGCAGGCGCAATACGGCAGCAGCCTGCATATCCAGCTGTTCGATACCTATGCCTTGTTCAACGACCTGCTGTCCAATCCGGCCAAATACCAGGTCAGCAACACCACCCAGTCCTGCCTCAACATCAACACCGATTCCAGCACGAACTACCTGAGCAAGCAGAGTGCGCGCTCACAGTGCAGCAATCCGGATAGCTTTGTGTTCTGGGATACCTTGCATCCGACCACGCATACGCACAAATTGCTGGCCGATGCGGTGACGGCGTTCTACCAGGCCAACCTGCAACCTTAAGCGTGTTGTTAAGCGCCAACAGGAAGCCAGCGAGGTAGCCAGCGGCGGCGAAGCGGCCCGGCAGATCCGCGCCGGGCCGCATCCCGCATCAGATATACACATCGACGTTGCCGCCGGCGCCATGCTTGCGCCGCTCGGCCGGCGGCGCCGGCCGGTCCTGGCCTTTCTGCTGCGGGCCGGCCATGGCTGAAGCCGCATCGCCTAACTGCGGCAGCGCCGCCATCTGCGTCAGCCTGCTGATTTCCGCTTCTATGGAAGTGATCTGCAGCTGAAGGCTCTTGACTTGCATTTCGGCCAGCTCCTTTTCGCCGGGCCCCGGCATTTCCTTCAATGTCGATGACAGTTGTTTCTGCAGGAGCGCGAGCTGCTTCTGCAAGGCGGCGATCTGCGTCGCGATATTGCTTGGCGAAGGGGCCGCAGCCTGGCTTGCGCTGATTTTCATGACATCCTTTCAGGGTTAGTGTCATTCAGATAACGGCAAAATCTTCGCTTTCTTTAATCCCGTGCTGACCGCAAGGAAAACGGCAGCGCGCCGCAAACCGCAGGCAGCGACGTAAAATACGGATCTGAATCCTGATCGAGAAGCACATGACACAAACATCACACAATCATCTGCACGGCGTCACGCTGGAGGCGATGCTGACCGAACTGGTCGCGCATTACGGCTGGGAAGGCCTGGGCCAGCGTATCGACATCCGTTGTTTCAAGAGCGATCCCAGCATCAAGTCCAGCCTGACATTCCTGCGCAAGACGGAGTGGGCGCGCGAGAAGGTGGAAGCCCTGTACGTCGGCATGCGGCGGGCGATGAAATGAGATTTCTGAAAATAGGGTAAAGTTTTGTCGCAGCCGCGTGGATTGCCGGCGGCAAGGAATTGCTTGTTGCGCCATTTCAAGAAACCCGGATGACCCGTGGCGCTTGTTGATCTCACTGCCCTGAAAGAAGAACCAGCATGCGCAACGTGATTTATAAGACCGTGGTCTTGAAGGCGTCTGCCGAAGCGCTGTTCGACATGTATCTCGATCCGCAGCTGCACCAGGCCATCACCGGCTTGCCGGCAGCCATAGGCGCCGAGGCTGGCGACCCGTTCCAGGCCTTCGACGGCGCCCTCAGCGGCGTCATGCTGCAGGTGGTCAAGCCGCGCCTGATCGTGCAGACCTGGCGCTCGCCGGCATTTGGCGCCGACGAGCCGGATTCCATCCTGTTTCTCTCCTTCCATCCGCAGGGCGAACACGGCCGCATCGACCTGGTGCACCTGGACGTCCCCGAGCAGGACTACGAGGAGGTCAAGAAAGGCTGGCGCGAAAAATATTTCGAACCCTGGCGCGAGTTCCTGGCCAATGAATGGTCGGCCACGCGCTAGCGGATTGCCGGTGTTTGCCTAAAACAGCGCCACCGTCGCCTGCAAGCCCTTCATCTGCGCGGCATGGTCGATCGCCGCTTCCAGTGCGGAAAAAGCGAAGGTCTTCAGCTCCACCGCATCCAGCGGCAGCAGGCCGGCCCGCACCAGCGCCAGCAGCGCGCGGTAATCGGCGGCGGTGTACATGAAGTTGCCGATCAGTTCCCAGTTATTCAGCAGCATGGCGCCGTACGGCAGCGGCAGATCCACCTGCATGCTGCCCATCAGCAGCAGCCGGCCGCCGCGTCCCAGGCCATGCAGCAGCGCCAGGGTGCTGCCGGCGTCGGTCGCCTGGCCGACCATGTCCAGTCCCAGCGCGACGCCGCTGCCGGCAGCGGCGCGGATGGCTGCCGCATCGGCGGCAACGTCGCCTGTCAGCAGCACCGCCAGCACCCGCCCTTTACCCAGTTCGACCAGTTGCTGCAATGCCTGCGCATTGCGGCCGAGGGCGATCACCCGGGCCGCGCCCATCGCCAGCGCGGCCAGCACCGCAGCGGAGCCGAAGTAGCCGCCGGCGCCGTTGATTGCCACCGTTTCGCCGGCGCTCAGGCGGCCGCGCCGCAAGCCGCCGAAAGGAACGATGAATTTCGCCAGCAGCGCCAGCCGTTCTGCCGCCACATGATCGAGTCCGTCCAGCGGCAGCAGCGTGGAAGCGGGAAAGTCGGCGACCTCGCGCCAGCTGCCATGCGGATATTCCGCCAGCATGGGCGCGCTGTCGGCGCTGATGCCGGTCAGGCCGATCAATACCTGCGGCGCTTCCGCCACGGCCTCGTCGGCGATCCAGTAAGGATTGAGGGCAACCCGCTGTCCAGGCCGCAGCGACTGCACGCCGGCGCCGACTGCGACGATGCGGCCGATGCCGTTGGTGCCCGGCGTAAAAGGACCAGGCGGGTAAGCGTAGGGCAGCTCGCCTTGCAGATAGTTACGGGTATAGCTCAGCAGCGGCACCGCTTCCATGCGCACCAGCGCGGCGCCGGCGCGCAATTCGGGTTGCGCTGTATCTTGCAGCGCCAGTGTCAATTCGTTACGGTTGAACATCCATGCTTTCATGCTGCTCTCCTGTGGGTTTGTGACGACGACGATTGAACTTTAAGGCGCGCCGACGTATATTTGAAATCAATTAATGGCATAGGACCTATCAATGTGATTGATCTTCGCGGGATAGACTTGAATTTGGTGGTGTCGCTCGACGCCCTGCTGGAAGAGTGCAATGTGACCAAGGCGGCGGCGCGCCTGCACCTGACCCAGCCGGCGGTGTCGACCCAGCTGGCGCGCTTGCGCAAGGTGTTCGACGATCCCTTGCTGATACCGGCCGACAGTGGCCGCGGCATGACCCCCAGTGCGCGCGCGCTGGGCTTGATTGCGCCGCTGCACGCCGCGCTCAGCGATCTGCAGACGGTGGTCAGGCAGCGTCCGGCCTTCGATCCCTGGCAGGACAGTCGCCGCTTCGTGATTGCCGCCAACGACAACGCTACCGCCGTGCTCGGCCTGCGCCTGATGGAACAGCTGCCGCAACTGGCCGGCGGCGGCGTCAGGATCGCTTTCGTCAGCGCCGATCAGCGCCAGGTGGCGCAGCAGCTGGAACGTTCGGAGATCGATCTGCTGCTGGGTTCGGAGCGCATGGTGCCGGCTGCCATGAAAGCGCGGAAAATCTATGACGAGCACTTTGTCATGGCGCAGCGCAAAGGCCATCCGCGCGGCGCCGCTGCGCTCGATCTGGATCAGTACTGCGGGCTGAAGCATGTGCTGGTGTCCACCAGCGGCGGCAGCTTCCATGGCTTCATGGATGAACATCTGGAATTGCTGGGACGGCAGCGGGAGGTCATGCTGTCCGTGCAGAATTTCACGCTGGTGCCGGACTTGTTGTGCAGCAGCGACTATGTAGCGACCTTGCCCAGCCGTTTTTTACAGCGCCATCGCGAGCGCCTGGATGGTTTTGCATTGCCGTTCCCGGCACGGGGATTTTCCTTGTTCGCTTGCTGGCACCCGCGCAACCACAACGATCCCGCCTTGCTATGGCTGCGCGACGCCATTGCGGCGCTGACATGATGACTTTAATACTATCGGAAACGCATTGTCGATTAGTAAATGAATGACAGGATTCTCGATTTGTAAACCTGTTAAATGTGACAGGTGTGGCGGCAGCGGATTCTTACTAGAATGAGTTGTCTATCGGAGCCTATCCTCTCCTATGTTGATATTTAGCCCGCTGCCGCAAGGTGGCGGGCTTTTTTTATCTGCCGCATTTCCTGCGTGTTTTTCAGCAGTCGCAAAGATTGCATGCATCTTAGCTTGCGCTTAAGATCTGCCATTGCTCATTGCCATGACTGCAACGCTAGCCATCACCGGGAAATTGCATGCAAAAAACCAAGACCATTTTATCCGCCTTGCTGCTGTTCGGCTGTGCCTTGCTGCTGGCCGGCTGCGCTTCCTTGTCGACTTCGATTTCGCAGTTTGAAAAAGGTAACTATGTCGCCAGTGTCAGATCGACAATCAGCTATCTCGATGACAAATACAAGAAGCCCGGCTACGATGACAGCGATGAGCGCAACGGCATCCGCGAACGCTTCCGGATTATCGAAGCCAGCTACGAATCGACCGTCAAGAATGCCGGCGAGCGCGACTACGACCAGAAAATCGCCGCCTATTCGGCCTTGCTGGAAATCCGCAGCTTGCTGGCCAGCCGCAGCTATTACGCCAAGTATACCGACTTGCCGGAGCGTTATTCGGAGCCCGTGCTGCGCGACTTCCTGGCCAGCCAGTACTACCTGAAAGCCGGCACCGCGGCCGCCGCCAAGGATAACCGCCAGGCCGCCATCGGCTATGCTGCCGCCGTGGAGACCTTTCAGCAATATGGCCCCTACAAGGATGCCGCCAAGCTGGCGGAAAAATACAAGCTCGCCGCCGACAGCCAGGACGCCGGCGAATTCTACCGGCAGGGCCAGGACCTGGTCGCGCGCAACCAGCAGCGCAGCCGCGCCATGTACCGCGACGCCGGCCAGGCTTTCTACAATGCCTACACGGTCTACCGTGACCATGGCGCCTACAAGGATGCGCAGACGCTGGCCGACAAATACCGCGCCATGGGCACGGTGGTGCTGCAGGTCAGCAGCAACGAACCCAACGGCGACATCACCCGCAGCGTGCTGGCCCTGTTCGATCTTGGCTTCACCCGCTTCCAGTACCAGAGCGGCGGCACGGCCGACCTCGGCATGTACCTGAACACTTCCTATCTCTACTATCCGCCCAAGGTAAGGCAATACGTGGAAGCGGTGAGCGAGAATGTCGACGTCAAGAACCAGGACGGCACAAGCTCGGTACGCACCTATCGTTTCAACCGCCGGGTGATGGTGGAAGAAAATTCGATGCAGATCACTCTGGACCTGTCGGTGACCCGGGTGCCCAACCTGGACCTGCGCTATAACGAAGTGGCGGAAAGCCGCCGCACCACCATCAGCTACTACGGCGATGTGCCGGGCAACGGCCGTTACGGCTATCGCACCGAAGGCTACCTGATGGACCGCGACCAGTTGTGGCAGGCGGCGCAGGCCCAGCTGATCAACCGCCTCAACAGCGACAACCGGATCCGCATGATCCAGGACGATATCCGCAATTTCTGAACGTCGCGCAGCCGCTCTGGGCGAAGCGGCCGGCGGCAAAAAACTGCCGCGCATCCTGCTAAACTAGCGGATTCGGCATGTCGCCATTCTTTCAGCTTATTTTTATTGACCATGACTTCGATCCGCGGCCCATCTTTCCAGCTAGTCGACCAGATCGACGCCGAGCAGCTCCAGCGCGACGGCGGCTTCGGCGCGCGCACCCGGCCGCTGCTGGTGAAAGGCGCATTGCGCAACTGGCCGGCGCAGAGCAACTGGTCGTTCGAGCAGATGGCGGCGCTGCGCTACAAGGATGGCGGCGAGCCGCAGGTGAAATTCCAGAACGGCCTGGTGGAGCAGGGCCAGACCCGGCACCGGCCGGTGATGCCGGTCGGTCCTTATCTGCAGGAACTGGCGCAGCTGGCCAGGGAGCCTTTGGCGGACGACGTCGGCCTGCTGCCGGACCGCCGGCGCCGCCAGCTGGCGGCAGGCGAGAAATTTTTCCTCGACTGGTCGCACATGCAATCGTTCCAGCCGGACCGCATGTACTTGGCGCAGTGGAACATCCTCGACGAATTCCCGGCGCTGCGCCACGATTTCTCGATCAGGGATCTGTGGCCGGGCTGGCGCTGGACCTGGGAATACGTGTTCATGGGGCCGGCCAACACCGTCACCGGGCTGCACTACGATTTCCCGCACAACTGGTTTTGCCAGGTGCGCGGCAGCAAGGAATTCATCCTGTTCCCGCCGGAGAATACGCCGCACATGTGCATCTCCGAGAAGTTCGACTGGGGCGCGATCCTGAGCGATATCAACATCTCGCGCCTGGACCAGCAGCCGGAACAGCTCAAGGAATTTGAAAAGACCCAGGGTTTGTATGCCAGGGTGGAAGCGGGCGATGCCTTGTTCATTCCCAAGCGCACCTGGCACGCGGTGGTGGCGCTGGAGCCGTCGATCAGCCTCGGCGTGTTTGGCCTGACGGCGCCGGAAGTCCTGTTCGGCGGCGTGCCGAACGAGATCAAGCACATCTTCCACAAAATGCATCTGTACCGCTGGGGTAATTGCACCTGCCATAAATACTAGTGTCGTGTCCTGCCTCATCTGTCGGTATATCGCGCCGGCCTTGGCCCGTAGCGCTAGGCGTGCCAAGGAGACATAGCGGTGCTATGGCGACGAGGCGCAACGACGCGATACGGGTCAAGGACCAGCGAGATGCCGACAGATGAGGCAGGAC
>Ga0210409_10001177_pt1 | contig 35542 bp, 31 predicted proteins | sample IncBWH17MmetaG_FD_161649 | JGI IMG/M metagenome (GOLD analysis project Ga0210409, IMG submission 161649) | Forest soil microbial communities from Barre Woods Harvard Forest LTER site, Petersham, Massachusetts, United States - Inc-BW-H-17-M | ecosystem: Environmental > Terrestrial > Soil >... | reverse complement strand
TCGGCAAAAACGTGGGGCTGTGTGCTGGGCGAGCTTTTCGATTACGTGAACGGGGTGTGCAATACGTCTGATCCGTTTGGTCAAGGGGACTACGGTCCATCCGGCGAGGACGTGAGGAACCGGTTCGTGTTTGCGGGGACATTTCGCGCGCCGGGCGGATTCGAACTGACCACGCTGACGCAAGCGGAGAGCGCGCGTCCTTTTGTGATCACCACGGCTGACAACAGCGCAAGGATATCGGTGAACGGAAAGCCGACTTCGCTCGATGAATTCCGCGGAAGGCCGTACATCCAGGCGGATTTGCGCGTGAGCCGGCCGTTCAAGATACGCGAGCGGTGGTCGGTTTCGCCGTTCATCGAATTTTTCAACTTGTTCAACCGCAACAATCCCGGGGCGAACTATGTGACGAACGTGGCGGCGTTGCCAGTGCCGGCGTCGCAAGCGCAATCCGGGAACGTGACGGACATTTGCACCAACGCGGCGTGCACCACTACGCAGCCGATTACCAGGCTGAGCCAACTAGCTGTGCCGGCGGGCGGGCTGGGCGATTTCTTCGGCCCCGGCACGACGGTTGGAATTCCCTTCGCTGCGCAGATTGGTGTGCGGCTAACGTTCTAAGCCCGTCAGATTCATTCCCGGCCGTGATGTAGTTGCCTCGCGTCTCTACCGCGATTTTTTTCCTCGTGCAGGCGGTGACTCCCAGACGCAAAGGCGGAGGGCTCCCCTCCGTGCATACGCAGGAGCGCAAGAGGCCAGAAAAGCACGTCGCTGCGGCAGAGCAATTGCAGGAAGAATACAGGAGCCGCGCACGAGCTAGATTCTGCAGTAAAGGAGGGGCGACTGTTCCGGAATGGAGCACGCCAGATCGAGAAATGGAGCGAATACCAAATTAGTACTCTATGTTCAATAGCGAACAGTCATACGTTAGAGGCGTCGCTATTCTTTGCGCGAGTTAACTCCGACTAAACCCGGGAGGCGGTTGGGCGCGGAAGGGAACTGCCTCCCGGGATTATGTCTCCCAGTCCGTATGTCAACGAATTCCGAATTCAACCTCGAGCTCGTAACACGAGCGTCCATCCCCACGGCACCGGAGCAGCGCCAAAACCTGGTGCGAATTCTGTTTGTTCATCGTTACGCGTCGGATGTGGAGCGCTGTGTGCACGAACTGCGGAGGATGCGGTACACGGTCAGCTCCGAAGTCGTCTTGACGCCGGAGCAGTTCGCCGAGCGGCTGCAAACGGAAGCCTACGACGCGATCGTGGCGGAGTATCCCAGCCCCAACTGGCAAGAAACGCAGGCGCTGGAAATCCTGCACCAGATGGGGAAAGACATCCCGCTGGTATATCTTGGGCAGGGTTTGAAGCGGGAGACGGCCGCGGAATTAATCCTGAAAGGCGCGGCGACTTGTATTGAAGTGGAAAGCATTGGGCACCTGCCGGTGGCGGTGCATCAAGCACTCGAAGAGAAAGTGCTGCGGAATCAGCGTGATCGCGCGGAAAAGGAATTGCGGCGGTCGGAGGCGCGGTATCGCGCGCTAGCAGGAAACTTGAGCTACGGAATTTGCCGCTGCAGTCTGGACGGAAGTTTTCTGGAAGTGAACGAAGCGATCATGAGAATGCTGGGGTATGGCTCCAGAGAAGAGCTGCTGGCGCAAAACCTGGCGCGGGACATCATCAAGGATCCAGGCAGCCGGGCAAGACTCCTAGGACAACTGCCCATGGATATACCCGTCGATCCCCTGGAAATCGAATGGAAACGGAAGGACCAAGCGCTGCTGAAGGTGCGGCTAAGCGGACGAGAAGTGATCGGGGAGCAGGGCGAGTTGGATGCCTATGAGCTAATCGCGGAAGACGTCACGCGGCAGCGCGAGCTGGAGGATCACCTGCGGCGGCAGGCCGCCAGTGATCCACTGACCGGACTGGCCAACTATCGCCGCCTGGTGGACGTGCTGGACTCGGAGATCAAGCGCAGCAAGCGCACGGGCCGGGAGTTTGCGCTGTTGTTCTTTGATATGGATGGGTTGAAAGGAATCAACGACCGCTACGGGCACATGATCGGAAGCCAGGCACTGTGCCGGCTGGCCGATGTTTTGTCTGCGTGCTGCCGGGACATTGATACTTCGGCGCGTTTCGGTGGAGACGAGTTCGCGCTGATTTTGCCGGAGACGGACGCCAAGGCGGCCCACCAGGTGGCTCGGCGAATCTGCCAAAGCCTGGCCAATGACGGCAAAGGGCCGAAGATTTCCGTCAGCGTGGGAGTGGCCGTCTATCCCGAAAATGGCCAGACGATTGAGAGCCTGCTGTGCGGAGCAGATTCGGAACTTTATTCCGGAAAGCTGCAAAGAATGATGACGGCGGAGTCCGGGCAAAGCGCCGCGGGGCAGTAAATTTGCTTTGCCACCCGGCATGGCTGCGCGGTGGTCCACAATCGGCTAACGGCTGATTCGCGTACTGCGATTCTTCTCCTCGTTTTGTCCGCTCGATGGGCGAATGCTCGTTTCCCTAAGCTGAAATCCTGGACGCGGCTCGTTCGACCTTTGATGAGCCTCAACCTGATATGCTTCCCCTCGAATGCGATAGCCGCTCGTCGCCGCCATGACTGATAACCGCACGCTTGATGCCGCACGGACCTATCACGAAGCCACCAAACATTCCTACACCAGCATTCGGAGTAATCCGCATTTCATGGACTGGGCCAATCAGCCTTTGCCCTTCAAGATTTACCCGACGCTCGAGCCGATAGGCTTGCCGGGAGAAGTGCGGCAGAGCGGCGTCGCGGCGCTCTCGGCGATCGCCTCGAGTGTTCCCGCGCAGACCAACGCGGCTCCTGACCTGGAGGCGGTAGCGCAACTGCTGTATCTCTCGGCGGGTATCACGCGCAAAAGAAAATATCCTGGGGGTGAACTCTACTTTCGGGCTGCGGCTTGCACGGGCGCGCTCTACGAGGTCGAGCTTTATGTGGTTTGCGGCGACCTGGCGGGTGGTCTGCAGGCCGGCGTGTATCACTTTGCTCCGGCGGAGTTCGGACTGCGGCGGCTGCGCGCCGGAGATTATCGCCGCGTCCTGCTGGAAGCCACCGGTGGTGAAGCGGCCATCGCGCATGCGCCGTTGAGCATCGTTTGCACTTGCACGTACTGGCGCAACGCCTGGAAATATCAAGCTCGCACGTATCGCCATTTCGGCTGGGACAACGGCACTCTGCTGGCCAACCTGCTCGCGGTCGCTACCGCGTTGGGGCTGCCGGCGCGCGTGGTATGCGGCTTCGCGGATGCGCAGATCAACCGCCTGCTGGATGTTGATTCCCAGCGTGAAGTGGCTTTCTCTGTAGTCGCTCTGGGCCACTCCGTCGCTGCCCTGCCAGCGGCTCCGGCGGAAATTGCGCCGCTTGGTTTCGAAACTGTGCCGCTCTCCCAGCACGAGGTGGACTATCCGCTCATGAGAGAAATGCATGCGGCTTCTTCGCTGGATTCGGCCGAAGAAGTGGAAACCTGGCGCGGGGGGACGCCGACCGCGGAATTGCCATCGCCCGCCGGACCACTGGTTGCGCTGCGGCCCTCGTCCGATTCTGAGATGCCGCGCGACCCCATCGAGCAGGTGATTCAGCGGCGGGGTTCCACGCGCAAGTTTGCACGCAGCCCCATTACCTTGACGGAGCTTTCAACAATCCTGGATCGCGCGACCCGCGGCGTATCCGCAGATTTTGCGGATCCTCCCGGAGCTCAGCTCAATCAGCTTTACTTGATCGTCCATGCCGTGGATGGGCTCCCGCAAGGGGCTTACGTTTTTCACCGCGACCTTGGCGATCTCGAGTGCCTGAAGGAGGGAAACTTTCGCGCGGAAGCCGGCTACCTTGGACTGGGGCAGGAGTTGCCCGCCGATGCCGCCGTGGACGTGTTTTTTCTGGCTGATTTGCGACCCATCTTAGAGCGCTTTGGCAATCGCGGCTATCGCGCGGTACAACTGGAAGCCGGCATTCTCGGCGGCAAGATGTATCTGGCCGCCTACGCGCAACGCCTCGGTGCCACCGGGCTGACCTTCTTCGACGACGATGTGACGCGCTTCTTTGCTCCGCACGCCGAAGGCAAGAGCGCGATTTTCCTGGTGGCCCTCGGGCACAGCGCAAAACGCAAGGCAGGGTGATCGACGTCTAAACCCGTTCCCGCTCTCCGGGTATACTATGCCCTCCATCCAAGGAGCTCTCCATGAATCACGTTCGCAGACTGGTTCCAGCCCTGACATTGCTTGGGCTGTTTTTTTCCTCCGTTTCCTCTTCAGCCGCGGAGACGCAAGACAAGAACTTCGTTTCGCACACTGTGGACATTGACGGCGTCAAGCTGCATTACACGAGCGGCGGGCACGGGGCGGCGCTGATCCTCTTGCACGGATATGCGGAGACCTCGCGCATGTGGACGCCGATCCTGCCGCTGCTCGGGGAAAAATTTACGGTGATTGCGCCGGATTTGCCTGGGATTGGAGAGTCGTCGATTCCGGCGGATGGGCTGGACATGAAGACTGCGGCGATTCGAATTCATGCGCTGGCGCGGTCGCTGGGAGTAGAGAAAGCCAGAGTGGTTGGGCACGATATTGGGTTGATGGTGGCGTACGCGTACGCGGCGCAGTTTCCCGCGGAAGTCGAGAAGCTGGTGGTGATGGACGCGTTCCTCCCGGGCGTGGAGGGATGGGAAGCGGTGTACAACAACCCAGGTATCTGGCACTTCCGTTTCAACGGGTCGACGCCCGAAGCGCTAGTGCAAGGGCGCGAGCGCACGTATTTCGAACACTTCTGGAACAATTTCGCTGCGGACAAGACACGTTCGATACCGGAAGCAGACCGGAAAGCGTATACGGAAGCGTATTCGCGCGCGGGGCGCATGCGAGCAGGCTGGGCCTACTTCGTTTCGTTCCAACAAGCGGCGAAAGATTTCGCAAAGCTTTCGCAGAGCAAGTTGACGATGCCGGTGCTGGCGATTGGCGGGGAGAAGTCCTTGGGAGAAGTGCTGGGACAGCAGATGAAGCTGGTCGCTACCGATGTGACCGTCGTGGTGTTGAAGGACACCGGGCATTGGATACTGGAGGAAAATGCCAAGGGGACGACCGAGGCGCTGGTGAAGTTTCTCTGAGAATCGCGCCTTTGCGCTGGGCGAAGCAGATAGATTCACTCGACGCGCTCGGCCCTGCTATCCTTAATGAGGACGGACGAGGCATTCGCGTGAACCATGTTTGAGAATCTAACTGAAAAGCTGCAACGAACGTTTAAGAACCTGCGCGGGCAGGGCAAGCTCACGGAAGAGCACATTGATGCGGCGCTTGGGGAAATTCGCGAGGCGCTGCTGGAAGGCGACGTCAATGTGGGCGTGGCCGACGAGCTGCTTGCGAATATTCGCGCGAAGGCGATTGGCAGCGAAGTGATGCTGCAGCTTTCGCCGGATCAGCAAGTGTTCAAGGTGGTGCGCGACGAGTTGGCGGCGATGCTGGGCAAACATGCCAAGCCGATTTTTGCGTCGCGGCCGCCGTCGGTGTGGATGATTGTGGGGTTGCAGGGTTCTGGCAAGACCACGACGACGGGCAAACTCGCGAAATGGCTTTCGCAGCATGGGCACCGGCCGCTGGTGGTCTCGACGGACGTGTATCGTCCGGCGGCGCGGGAACAGCTTGCGCAGGTTGCGAAGGCGGTGGGGACGGCGCTGTGGCCGGGGACCGGGACGGACAAGCCACTGGAAATTGTAAAAGGAGCGATTAAGGAAGCGAAACTTTCGGCGAGCGATGTGGTTTTGGTGGACACGGCGGGGCGCTTGCACATTGACGACGATTTGATGAACGAGCTCAGCATGCTGAAGAAGGAATTGCAGCCGAGCGAGATGCTGTTCATCGCGGATTCGATGATTGGGCAGGACGCGGTGCGGTCGGCGGGGGAATTTCACAAGCGGCTGGGGCTGACAGGCGTGATTTTGACGAAGCTGGATGGCGACGCGCGCGGCGGGGCGGCGCTTTCCATCGGAAAAGTAACCGGGGCGCCAGTAAAGTTTGTCGGGTTGGGGGAAAAATACGATGCGCTGGAAGGATTTTATCCGGAGCGTATCGTTTCGCGCGTGCTGGGAATGGGCGACCTTATGTCGCTCATTGAGCGCGTGGAGCAGACGGTTGATAAGAAGGCCGCGGCTGATCTTGAGCGCAAGCTGCGCAAGGAAGAGTTTACGCTGGAGGATTTTCGCGATCAGTTGAAGCAGATTCGAAAGATGGGGCCGCTGGAAAAAATCGTGGACATGCTGCCGAAGATGGGGCCGCTGCAGAATCTTCCGAAGGATGCCAAGGTGGACGAAGGGCAGCTTACGCGCGTGGAAACGATTATTAATTCGATGACCAATCAGGAGCGGCGGGACCACAACGTGATTGACGGCAAGCGGCGCAAGCGCATCGCCAAGGGCAGCGGCACGACGGTGCAAGACGTCAACACCGTCCTGAAGCAGTACCTACAAATGCGCACGATGATGAAGCAATACGGCAACATGGCCGCGCGCGCGAAGATGAAAGGCCTGGGCAAACTCGCGGGCTTGTCCTGAGCTGCGCGTAAGGGCCTGTCAGGCCAACAGCGCATCGCTTTTTTACGCAAGCAAGCGGATGCGCAAGCTGCATTAATCTCTCTGTAACACGGCTGCGCTATCTCTGTTTGTCCCCTGAGACAGCCTATGACACGCATTGCGCTTGACGACCCGCGCTACTACTTGAACCGCCACGTGGAGTGGCTGGAGTTCAACCGGCGCGTTCTGGAAGAGGCGCGGGACATTGGGAATCCGCTGCTGGAACGCGTCAAGTTTCTGGCCATTACGGCGAACAACCTGGATGAGTTTGTCGAGGTGCGCGTGGCCAGTTTTCTGCAGCGCATCGAGCACGGCTCGCGCGAACTGAGTCCCGACGGACTCACCGCGGCGGAGGAACTCGCAAAAGTTTCGGCGGCCATGCAAGTTTTCGTGAGGGACCAGTACAAGTGCTGGAACGAGGAGCTGCTGCCGGCGCTGGCGAAACAATCCATCCGGGTGCTGCGGATGGAAGAACTGGATGCGGGTGCGGCAAAAGCGGCAAAAACTTTCTACGACCGGCGGGTGAGCCCGATGCTCACGCCCGTGACGGTGGACCCATCGCATCCATTTCCGCACGTTCTGAACAAGGCGCTGTGCGTGGCGTTTTTGCTGCACCGGCGACGCGGAGGCAACGGGAAGCCGTACTTTGGGGTGGTCACGGTGCCGCGGGCGCTGCCGCGGCTGCTGCGCGTGCCTTCCAAAAACAGGAGCATTGATTACGTTTCGCTGCAGGAAGTGGTGTCGGCGTTCACGGCGAAGCTTTACCGGGGATTCGAGATTCTGGCGTCGGCGCCGTTTCGAATCACGCGCAACAGCAATCTTTATCTGGAAGAGGAAGAAACGCGGAGCTTGCTCGACGCGGTGGATTCGCAGGTAGCGCAGCGGAGAAAAGGCGACGCGGTGCGCCTGGAAATTGAGGCGGGGGCGCATCCGGAAATCGTGGAGCGGCTGGTGTCCACGTTCGAGCTGGATGAATCGCTGGTGTTCCGGGTAAACGGGCCGGTCAACTTGCAGCGGCTTTTCCATCTTTACGAGGAAACGGCGCGGCCCGATCTGAAATATCCGCCGTTTGTGCCGCGCCAGGTTCACGTGGGCCATGATGCCGATTCGATGTTCGAGGCCATCCGCCGCCAGGATGTTCTTCTGCATCATCCGTACGATTCTTACGATGGGGTGGTGAATTTCCTGCGGACTGCGGCGCATGATCCGCGCGTTCTTTCGATTAAGCAAACGCTTTACCGCACCAGCTCCGACTCACCGGTGGCACGGGCGCTGCTGGAAGCGGCCGGGAAGAAGGAAGTAACCGTGGTTGTGGAATTAAAGGCCAGCTTCGATGAAGCCACGAACATCCGCTGGGCGCGCAGCTTTGAAGACGCGGGAGTGCAGGTTTTTCACGGGGTGGTGGGGCTGAAGACGCACGCGAAGCTTGCGCTCATCGTGCGGCAGGATGCGGACGGCAAGATCCGGCGGTACGCGCATCTGGGAACGGGCAATTACAATCCGTCCACGGCGCGCTATTACACGGACCTCAGCCTACTCACGCGCGACGACGCGATCACTTCCGCGGTTCACAACGTCTTTAACTACCTCACGGCGTACGCCGAACAGCCACACTACAAGCCGCTGATGGTGGCCCCGCGCGACATGGCTAAGACCTGCATTGCCCTGATCGACCGGGAAGCGCGCCACGCGCGTCGCGGGGGACCGGCGCGGATGATTGTGAAAGTGAACGCGGTTGTCGACCCCCCGGTGATCCGGGCTCTTTATCGCGCGTCACAGGCCGGAGTTGAAATTGACTTAATTGTGCGCGGGCAATGCGCGCTGGTGCCCGGGGTTCGCGGACTCAGCAGCCACATCCGGGTGCGCAGCATCGTGGGGCGCTTCCTGGAACACAGCCGCATTTTCTATTTTGAGAACGGGGGCAAGCCGGAAGTCTATCTGGGCAGCGCGGACTGGATGCAACGGAATCTTTACGAGCGGGTGGAAGTATTGTTTCCGCTGAAGGATTCGCAGCACTGCGAGCGAGTGTGCACGGAGATTCTGTCTTCGTACCTGGCGGACACGCGGAAAGCGCGGATTCTGGGAGCGGATGGCAAGTACGCGCGGCCGCGCACGGTGCGCAACGGGCACGGTTTCTCGGCGCAGGAACATCTGATGCGCCTGGCCGCGGGCTTGCATGAAACGGTGGGAAACGCCGCGCCGCATGGTCCTGCAGTCGTTTATCCGTCCAAGGAGGTTACGGCCGGAGCAGCAGGCCACGAGGCCGAAAGCGCTGCGCAGGACTCTTCGAATGCGGCCGTATAATTTGATGGTGAATGGCAGCGGCGCGCGCGGCGAAACGGACGCCTCGCGGCTAATTCAAATCGATCCCAGCAAAATCACGGGAAGATGAGCCGCAAGGGCATTGGCGAGCTTTTCGTCGGCTGTCACAAGTTGGGCATTCGATTCCACGGCGAGGGCGACGTATAGACTGTCGTACACACTTCGACCGTAGATGACGGCTTTGTCAAAAGCGGAGTCCAGCAGCGCCAGAGCTGGAAACGCCGGTATTTTGTATGCGCGTAGAGTGGCCAGTGCAGCTTCCGCAGTTTGCCTGGTGCAACGTCCGCGACGGACCATTTTCCAAAGGATATTCGCCAATTCCGTCCAAAAGAAGTCCGGCACAATGAGCTGGATTTCGCCATCGGTCCAGCGGCGCAGAAGACGCAATGCCTCTGCGCTTAGGGGTTCATCCGCACCAGGAAGCACCCATTTCGCGGCGACGCTGGCATCCGCCACAAAGACGTTCACCGCTCGCGGTCCTCGCGAATCATTTCCTCCGATGAGGGGAACGGCCCTGCCGAGGGAGACGGTGTAGCGCGCAGTTTTTCGAGCTTCTTGTACAACTTACGGCGCGCACGCAGTTCCTTTTCCGTAGGGATACTAGATTCGAGCAGGGACAAGACCTCTGCGGCGATGGAGCGGCGCTGGCTGCGGGCGCGCTTGCGGAGGGCTTCGTAGAGATCGGCCGGCACGTTTTCCACGTATAGTGTTGGCATAGGATTTCCCTAGGGAAAGCATAGGGCACTCCTAGACCATTTGCAAGGGACGAATGCGTCGCCGATGACCGCGATTGCAAGCCGGCTACACGAAGCACGATGCCAGAAGGCGTTCCCAGAAGGAGGCGATTCCTTCAGTTCCTGCCCGCGGTTTCGTTCCAGAGAAACGCGAGTTCGTCGGCGGTGTCGTTGACGAGTTGCGTGATGGAGACTCCGGTGCTGTGGCCGGCTTTCAATTCGTAGTGCAGGAGGATGGGGCGGTCGCTGCCGTTTTCGGTTTGCATGAGCGCGGTCATCTTGCGGGCGTGCAGAGGATCAACGCGGGTATCGGAGTCGCCGGTGTTAAAAAGAATCGCGGGATATTTTGTTCCGGGCTTCACGTTTTGATAGGGCGAGTATTTCAAGAGATACGGGAACTGGTCGGGATTGTCGGCGGAGCCGTACTCGGTGGTCCACCAGCGTCCCACTAGAAAGTTTTGATAGCGGAGCATGTCGAGCAGCGGATAACCGCACCAGATGGCTCCGAACAAATCGGGCCGCTGGGTGATGGCTGCGCCCATGAGGAGTCCGCCGTTGGAACGGCCGCGAAGGGCGAAATGGGCGGCGTTGGTGTATTTGTTGGCGATCAAGTATTCCGCGGCTGAAAAAAAATCGTCAAAGACGTTCTGCTTTTTTTCAAACATGCCGGCTTTATGCCAGGCTTCGCCGTATTCGCCGCCGCCGCGAAGATTGGGCATGGCGAAGTACCCGCCCTGTTCCATCCACCAGGCAAACTCTGGTGCCCAGTAAGGAGTAAGGCTGACGTTGAATCCGCCGTAGGCGGACATGAGCAGGGGCGCGGCGCCGTTGCGCTCGAGACCTTTCTTGGAGGAAATAAACATGGGGACTTTGGTGCCGTCTTTAGAAGTGTAGAAGACCTGCTTCACTTCGTAGTCGGCGGTAGAAAAAGGAACTTTGGACTTGGCGAAGACTTCGGTTGCGCCGGTCTCCACGTCGTAGTGATAGATGGTGGGCGGCGTGATGAAGGATTGAAACGAGTAGAAACCGTGGCGCGAGGAGGCAAGCCCGCGCAGCGTGGAAGCAGAACCCAAGGCCGGATAGCTGAGCTGACTCAGGAATTTTCCATCGAGTGAGTAGACTTTGGTTTGCGTAACCACATCGCGCAACCCGCCGACGAAGAGCTTTCCGCCTACGATGGAAATGTCTTCGATGGCGTCTTTGCTTTCCGGAATGATGGTTTTCCAGTTTTCGGGGGCGGGGGCTTTGATGCTCACCTTGATGACGCGATAGTTTTCCGCCTGGTAGTCGGTGAGGACGTAAAGGTCATCGCCTTCGTTGACCGGCCGGAATTGATTGTCGATGCCATGGATTACCGGGAGAATCGGGGCGTCGGGTGTGCGGAGATCCTTGGCGTAAATGTCCACGCGTTTCGCGGGCACGCCATGGGCAACGTGAATGAGAAGGTATCTGCCGTTCTCTGTGACTTCCACGTTGATGAGTTCCATGGGGCCGAACGTCTCGTCCTTGAATTTCTTGCCGAAAACGAATTGGTCGGTGTCCACAGGCGTGCCGAGGCGATGGGAATAAATTAGCGCGCCGCCCGGCTCGACTTTCGCGTAGTACAGGTTTTGGTGGGCAGTGTCAAAATTTACGCTGAAGTAGCGGGCGCGTGGCAGCAGGTCCTTCAATTCCTGGTGCTGGCTGACGTTTAGTAAGTGAATCGTTCGTTCGTCGGCGCCGCCCTCGCGAACGCCGTAAGCGAGCAGCTTTCCATCCAGTGAAACATCATCGATCTCCACCGACGTATTTTGATCGGCGCTGAGCTTGGTGGCGTCGACGAGGCGCTCATCACTGCCTTGAAGGCCTTTGCGCATGTAGATGGAAGCCTGATTTTCGTCGGCCAGCCGCTTGGTGAAGAAGTAATTTCCTCGAGCCTCGGCGGGAATCGAATAACTTTCGACGCGCGATAGCTCGGTGAGGCGCTTGGCGATTTCCGGGCGGATCTTAACCTGCGAGAGATAGCTCTCGGTGTAGTGCATCTGCGCTTCGATCCACGTCCGTGTGGCGGGACTGTGAGCATCTTCGAGCCAGCGGTACGGATCGGTGATGGCGGTGCCGTTCAGAGTTTCGGTAACCGGCTTTGCTTCCGTTGGTGGCGGAGAAGGAAGAGTGATCCCGCCACCGCCGCGGATTTCCACGGTCTTGTTGGCGGCGAGTTCCATTGCGGCGAAAAAGAGCAAGAAAAAGGAGAGGACTTGCAGAGCTTTCATGGCCATCTTTTTAGCACTGCAAGTGAAGGGGATGCAACTAACTTCCTGCGGGAGCCAGCGTATCGCCCGCTCAAATTGAGCCAATGCCAGCGACGCGGTTTTCTTGACCCTGTGCGCGAGGGTCGAATACACTACTAGATTCGAACGCAGCCGGTGAAGAGGGTAGAGTGCTGTTCCGGCGTCGCGGGTGATATGGACCGCCCGGCGATCGCGTATTACAGATCAGGTATAACAAAGGGGGACTGTTTTGCCAAAGCGCACATTTCAACCGCGCAAACGCCGGCGCGCCAAGACGCACGGCTTCCGCGTACGCATGAAGACGAAGGGCGGGCGCAAGGTGCTGGCGGCGCGCCGCAAGAAGGGACGTCATCGGCTTACCCCCGAATAATCCGGGGAGTCCGTTGCCTTCGGCAAGCGCGAGGGGGGACGGGCAGGAATTCCCGCGCGAGGCGCGGCTTGTGCGGAAGGCAGAGTTTGATACTGTGTACCGCGCCGGAAAGCGCCGCTCGAGTTCCCACTTCACAGTTTTCTTCCGCGCCAATGAACTGCCGCAGAGTCGCTTTGGCTTCAGCATCAAGAAGGCGCTGGGCGGGGCGGTGGTGCGCAATCGAATCCGGCGGCGTCTGCGCGAAATGGTGCGCTGCCACCGGCTGGAGATACCCGCAGGATGGGACATCGTCATACACCCGAAGAGCACGGTGGCGCGCGCGGAGTTTGCGGCGCTGACGGCGGATTTGTTGCGGCTGCTGAAGAATCCGCCGAGCGGGAAAACGTAGAGAAACCTTCCGTGGCTTCCGTGCCCGTACGCGCGGCGCTATTTGCGCTGCGCTTCTATAAAGCTTACTTATCCATTTTGTTTGCGGGGAGCTGCCGGTTCGAACCGACGTGTTCGCGGTATGCGTATGAGGCGATCGAGCGTTTCGGCTTGGCGCGCGGAGTTTGGCTGGGAATCAAGCGGCTGCTGCGATGCCAGCCGCTCTCGCGCAAATTCGGTTATGACCCGGTTCCGGAGAAAAAGAAAAACATGGGATTGGAAATGAACGCGGCGGCTAGCGCCGGCCATTCGTCAGGTGCGGCGAATGAGGTGCGCTCGTGAGCGTGCCGGGACAGAAGGACAAGTTCACGCCGGAGCTGCGGATCCTCGTGGCCTCGTTGTTGTCCATGGGCGTGATCTTGCTTTGGGCGAAATTTTTTGGGCCGAAGCCGCCGGTGCAACCGCCGCAGGCGAACCGTCCGGCGGTGAGCGCTCCGGCGACGCCGGGTACTTCAGCATCTCCAGGGGCGACAACTTCGCCGACGGCCACAACGGCAGCGGCGATGGCCCCGGCCGCACCGGTTAGCGTTACGCCGGTCAGCGACGCGCAAGAGCGCAGCATCGTTATCGAGAACGATTTATATCGCGTGGAAATTTCCAATCGCGGCGCGGTGGTGAAAAGTTGGCAGCTCAAAAAATACATGGATGATGCGAAGCCGCAGCGCGTGCTGGACGTGGTGCACCCCGATGCTTCGCAGCAAACCGGCGGCTGGCCCTTTGCGGTGGTGCTCGACGATGAGCAGTTGCAGAACGCTGCGAACGCGGGGCTTTATCAGAGCTCTTCTACGGCGACTTCGCTGCATGCTCCCGCCGACGCGGAATTCACATGGAGTGACGGGCACCTGGAAATCAAAAAGCATTTCCACTTCGATCATACATACGTGGTGCGTGTGGAAACGTCGGCCAGCTTAAACGGCAGGCCCATCAATGCCGGCTTGGGCTGGCTCGGCGGTTTCGGCGATTTGACGGTGACGAATCCAGCTCCCGTGGAAACGGTTTCGACGTACTACACCGAGAACGGCAAGATTACGACGTATCTGCATAAGAAGCTGGACGGGCTGGACAAGTGGGGCCCTGGCGTGTGGCAGGGCGGGAAAGATTTCGTTGGGATCGAAGACCGCTATTTTACGGCGGCTTTTTTGCCGCTAAATGGAGCGGCGCCGGGAACGCTCGCGACGCGGTACTGGAAAACATCACGCACTGTGCAAGTCGGCGGGCAAGACACGCTGGAGCCCGTGCCTGAAGTTGCGGTGGCGGCACCGGCGCAGCCGCTGGCCGTGCGCGTCTACGTCGGCCCGAAAGATTACGACGATTTGAAGAAGATGAATCCGCCGCTGAACGGGCTGGTCAGTTTCGGCTGGATGGAATTCATTGCCGACCCGCTGTTTCATGGATTGAAGTGGCTGCACAACTACATCCCGAACTGGGGATGGTCCATCGTCGTGCTGACGCTGATCGTGAACATGCTGCTGTTCCCGCTGCGCATTTCCAGCTACAAGACCACGCTAAAAATGCAGCGTGTGGCGCCGGAAATCAAGGCCATTCAGGAGAAGTACAAGAAGTACTCGATGCGCGATCCGCGCAAAGCGGAGATGAACAAGGAAGTGATGGCGATCTACAGCCGCGAGGGCATCAACCCGGTGGGCGGCTGCTTTCAGATGTTTCTGCAGATGCCCGTGTGGTTCGGGCTGAACACCGCGCTGCGTTTCGCTATCGAAATGCGGCACGCGCGCTGGTTCGGGTGGATTACGGACCTTTCGTCGAAAGACCCGTACTACGTGCTGCCCGTTATGATGGGCCTTTCGATGTATTTGGTTTCGAAAATGACGCCGATGACTTCGACGGATCCGCAGCAGCAGATGATGATGAAAATCATGCCCATTACCATGGCGGGACTTTTTATGATTTCGCCAATCTCCAGCGGATTAGCAGTGTATATTCTCACCAGCAGTGTGGTGGGTATCGGGCAACAGTGGTATTTGAACCGGACGCATCCTGTGGTGGTGCCGGTGAAGCCGGTGCGCGGGAAGAAGTCTTAGCGTTGGGATTTTTTTAGAGATACGGGCGTGGGTCCTTTTCTTTCGAACAGGTCATGGCCACGGAACTTATTCACGATGGAACGCTGGACCGTCAAGCGACGGTTGAGGCACTGCGGCAATTTCTGGAGAGCATGGTGCGCGCCTCTGGGCTTGAATTGAAGGTCAGCGTGCGTGCCGTCGCTCCGGATGCGGCTGGGGCGCAAGGTGACGCTGAAGTCCTCGCGGATCTAGACGGGCGGGATAAAGAGATTTTGCTCGGGCATAACGCGGAAGTTTTGAAGGCGTTCGAACACCTGGCGTTCAAGGCGCTGCGCCTGGAGCCGACGTACCACGAAAAAATTCATATTGATAGCGGCGGGTATCGCGCGCTGCGCTTTGAAGAATTGAAAATGACGGCGCGCGTGGCCGCCGAACGAGTGCAAGCGTCACGGCAGCCGTTCCGGCTGAATCCCATGTCCTCGCGAGAACGCCGCATTGTGCATTTGGCGCTGAAGGATATGACCGGGGTGCGCACCGAAAGCATCGGCGTGGGCGAAGAGCGCCAGGTTGTCATCCATCCCGCAGAAAGCAAAGCTGCAAGGTAGTGTGCCGTTCGGCGAGTTCACTCGCTGCTAAGTAATGGATCAGTTCCCGATTACCCGACTTGCCAGGAGTTATCGGGGTTGGATTGAATGTGTTAGTTCCGCTTTCTCGATAAGCGGTCTTGCGACGCGCTCCCAAGTGCTCCATGCGCGAAACCACTTGCCCTCTACTCCGTGGAAAATCGTACGCACATTGAGTCCGGCCCATTCGTCGGCATCGCCGGGCAGATATACGTAACCCTGCTCAGCGCCTGGACTGAACGCGTAATAGACCACGTAAACGATTTGGTCATTTGGATCTGTGTGGAACGAGACTTGATACCTGCGAAGGGACACAGGCGGTTTACTAACCGGACCTTTAGTCCAATCGATTATGAGTGACTGCCTGTCGTCGGTACTCGTTCCTGGACCTGTCCAAACCTGGAAATTCTCTAGAATTTTGGGATCGGAGATCCGAATCGGTATTTTGAGGTCCGTTCCTTTGATTGTGATCTTGACTGTTTTTCCTTTCGCTAGCAGTGCGGCAGGCGCACTTAGAATCAGCAAAGAACCGAGCAAAACTGCAAGCGCCATCCTCATGTTAGGACCTCCGGCTAGGTGCCCTTAAGAGCCGTCACTACCGAATTGTACTCTGAACTCAGGACGCGCAAAGGACTACAAATGTTAGCAGCGGGTCAGAGTGGGCGTGTAAGGCCCTAATCGGAGAGCAACGCGATACCTTCCGCGGACCTCATGCGGGAAGCCAAGTCGAATCGCGCAGGCTAAAGCCTGTGCTACTTACTGCGTGAGCCAGCCTTTGGAGAGGACGGTGCCGTCGGGGGCGAAGCGCACGCGATAGGTAAAAGAGGCGGCGCGACCGGGGCGGGTGCGGGGGAAGCGCAGGTCGGAGATTTCGACGATGGCTTCTTCGCCTTCTTTGTGGAAACGCGTTAGAGGGAAGCGCGCGAACCACATTACCGTTTGTACTTCCGGGAGGCGCTTGGCGGCTTCGATGTAGGAATTCGGGAAGGCGTCGGGGAAGTAGGTGTGCTCCTGTGCGAGTAATCCCGCGTCGCCGGATGGCTTCTCGCTGAGATCCATGCGCAGCTCATAGACGCCGCGCGGCGTGCGCACCAAGCCGTCCCAGCGCCAGAGGGATGGCGGCAGCGGCAGCGCGCCAATGGATTGCACATCGAGGTGATCCAGTTCGGCGAATTTTTCGATGCGGGCGAATGCGGCGTGATGGGCGACCACTGCCAGCGCGACGTAAATCAATGCGGCGGCGAAACCTGCGCGGTTCCAGGTGCCGTGCTTAATGTTCACGCCCCAGCCGCCGAGCGCTGGAAAGAGAAACAGCACGGTGAATAGAAACATGGCGCCCAACACGTAACGACCGGAAATCGGCGCGCCGACAAGTTCAGCGATTTTGGCGATCAAAAACGGAGCAGGCAGAAAGACCAGCCACATGCCGAGGGCCCGCCACTTCACCTTTTCTGGTTGCGCATAGACCCACGCGAGCAATTGCGGCACGAGGAGAATGGCGGCGAAGGTGAAGTCCACGATAAAAAAGAGGTCCCAGGCTGGGCGCGACCACTCTAGGGGCGACCAGATCATGGTGCCAAACGTGGTGACCAGGTCGAGCAGGATGTGGCTCAGGATGCCGACGGCATAGATCGCGGTCAACGCCGCAAACGAAGGCGCTTCCCACTTTCGCCAATTGGTGAACGCCCGCGTGATGGCCGCGAGAAGGAGCGCCCACAGTGGAAGCATCAACAGCGAATGCGTGATGCTGCGATGCCAGGTGATCATCAGCAATTTGTCGTGGGAGAAAATGTCGCGGATCACGTCGGAATCCGGAAAAATCGCGCCAAGCATCAACGACCAGGTGATGATGCGCCCGCGGTTCATGGGATGCGGAGCGAACATGTCTTCGCCGCGGAAAACGGCCTTGCCTATTAGCGCGCCCGCGATCCCGTGAGTGATGGTGTCCATCGTTTGAGTTTATGAGATGCCCTCAGAATCCGACATTCTAGTGGCTAGTGGACCAATATCAGCGGATTTGTTTTGTGGATGACTTTTCCGATTTTGCGGGCCGCAACGCCACGACTTTCGAGCGCGGAGATGGCGGCGTCGGCGAGTTCGGGGGAGATGGAGGCGAATAGGCCGCCGGAAGTTTGCGGATCGAAGAGCAGGTTGCGAACTTCTTGCGGGACGTTGGAAACAAAACCGACGCAATCACCAATGAAATCGAGGTTATTCTTTAGGCCGCTCGGAAGGAATCCTTCGCGCGCGGCTTCGGCGGCGCCTGGAAGATACGAAATCGCGGAATGATCGATCTCGAGGGATACTGCTTCGATTCCGCGTTCAGGATTCCCAAGGGCCATTTCCCGCGCGTGTCCGAGCAATCCAAAACCGGTAATATCGGTCACGGCGTGGATCGGGGAAGAGGCTCCCGCTTTTTCCTGCAGTTCCTGTAACGCTTCCGCAGCGGCGCGGTTCAGTTGCGACATGGAAGCAATGGCGGCCTGCAGGGAGCCAGGCGTGGCGCGGTCCTTCTTCAGAGCCGTAGAGAGCACACCCGTCCCGATAGATTTGGTTAGCAACAAAACGTCGCCAGCGCGCGCGCCGACATTTCGCCAAACTCGCTGCGGATGCATGATGCCGGTGACGGCGTAGCCGAATTGAATGTCGTCATTGCGAATGGAGTGACCACCAATGACGCTGCATTTCGCTTCCGCCATCTTCGAAAGCCCGCCGCGAATAATGGCCTCCAGAATTTCCGGATCGCCCTTGTCTGGAAAGCCCACAATGGAAAGCGCGGAAACAGGTTTACCGCCCATGGCGTACACATCGCTCAACGAGTTCGCCGCGGCGATTTGCCCGAACGTGTAAGGGTCATCGACGATGGGCGTAAAAAAATCGACCGTTTGAACCATGGCCATTTCGGGGCTCAGTAGATACACCCCGGCGTCGTCGTTGGTATCAAAACCAACGAGCACGTTCGGATCAGTTGGCCGCGGCAAACGGCGCAAAACGGAATCCAGCAACCCTGGACTCAGCTTCGCCGCTCAACCCGCTGCCTTGACCATAGCCGTGAGTTTCACGGATGGGGTCAAGCCGCACCTCGCTGTAAAGCATTTTGATTATAACGATATGCCGCCGTTCGCGCTTGCGAGCGGTACGCTTATCGTTACTTGCGCGGCAGACGCAGAAGTGTTCTGATTCGCGGATGTCTTGGGACATCTGGCTGATTTTTTTCGTGCTGGGCGTGATACTTCCGTGGCGCGGGCGCGCGCGCATGAAGAAACTGCTGGAGCTGCCCTCTGTCAGCACGATGGAGCGGCTAGCGCTTTACGCTTCGACGATCACCTTTCAGTGGGTGGCTGCGACGTTGGTCGCTTGGCGGGCCTGGGCCCATGGCTACACGGCGGCGCAACTGGGATTGAACCTTCATGGCAGAACCAGGATTATTATCGCTTCGCTTGTCGGCGCCGCGACCATTGCGACGCTTCAGTGGCTGAACTTGCGGCGTATGGGGAAAGTTCCTGTCGCATCGCGAGGCGCTCTCCAAGCTATTGCCGAGCGAATCTTGCCGCAATCTGCCGTGGAGCTGCTTCCCTATCTGGCGCTGGCGATTACGGCGGGCCTGTGTGAGGAGTTTCTGTATCGTGGATTTGCCATGGCGGTGTTGTCACGGGTGGGATTCCCTGTCTGGGCAGTCGTTCTGCTGTCCTCGGTCTTGTTCGGGCTCGCGCACCTCTATCAGGGGCGAGGGGGACTTGTGAGCACACTGGTCGTCGGCACAGTACTCGGAACGGGCCGAATCGCGTACGATAGCGTGGTCCCGGTGATCTTCTGGCATAGCGCGATTGACGTGGTGGCGGGAATTGCAGGACCCCGGTACTTACTGCGAGCGGCGGCGGTAGCGCCGCAAGGAGAGAATTGAAGCAGACGTAAAATAGTTACTCTTATGTCAACACCCAGCCCTGCCCCACTGAACGCGGAGAAGATCCAGCGCGCGCTCGGAGAGTTCCAGCTCTCTGCGAGCGACGAACAAGTGCTTCAAATTCAACAATATATAAAGATTTTGCTGTACTGGAATGAGAAGGTCAATCTGACCGCCATTCGCGACCCCCTGGAGATACTTTATCGTCACTTCTGCGAAAGTATGTACGCGGCCGCGGCCGTGCCTGTGGGACATGGTCGGCTCGCCGACGTGGGCTCGGGAGGCGGTTTCCCGGGCATTCCGCTCAAGATTATCCGGCCGGAATTGCGCGTTTTTCTGGTTGAGTCGAACCTGAAAAAGGCTACCTTTCTCGCGGAAGTCGTTCGAGAGATTGGACTTCCGGACACGCAGGTGCTTGTGCGTCGGTATGAGGAGTTGGGCGAGGAGGTCGCGCCCCTCGATTTCGTCTGTTCACGCGCCTTGGGGGAGTTCCCGTCCCTTCTGGATTGGGCTCGTTCGCAACAGATAGCAGCCAAACAAGTTATTCTATGGATCGGCGCTCGCGACCTGCCTGATATACAAAAAATCCGAACGTGGGAGTGGCGCGAGCCGATCCCAGTCCCCCATTCGTTGCAGCGTCTCCTCCTGGTGGGCGTCACAAAAGGCTGAAGCGTCGGCGCATCGACCTGGGAGTAAAGTCTTCCGCATCGCGTTGATGAATTATCCATTTTGAATCGCGATTTGCACTCAAGAGAGAAGAATCCATCGGCGTGTGAAATTGGATATGTTTCACGTGGAACATCGACCGGAACGCCGTAGCGGCCTGATTTCTTGCAGGGGACGGGTTTCATAGGCTCAAGGCCGAGCTGCGAGCGTTCCACGTGGAACAGAAGAACAGGCAATTTAAGTTCGCCGGGTCTGGATTTTCAGTAACAAGGTCCGTTCAAGAACAGTCCAATACCCTAGAATTGTTCCATATGGAACATTTAGGTCGTCCTCCGCCAGATTTCCACCGCCAACACAGCGTTCCACGTGAAACAACTTGCATCATACCGCAGGCTTTGCTAGATTTTCGCTGGCGAGGAAACGATTGGCTCGGGTCATCGCGGTTGCAAACCAAAAAGGCGGGGTTGGAAAGACTACAACAGCGGTGAACTTGGCCGCATGCCTCGGTGCCGCTGAACAGCCCACTCTGCTGATTGACTGCGATTCCCAGGCAAATTCAACCGCGGCCATCGGTTTTCCGAAAGACCCCTCACGCAGAACCCTCTATCACACCCTAATTCTGGGCGAATCCTTCGACAAAATCATTCAGAAATCGCAAGTCGAGGGCTTGGATGTCGTCCCCGCGGACAAAAACCTTGCCGGAGCCGCAGTTGAGCTGGTAAACGCGGAAAATCGCGAATATAAACTGCAAACGGCCATAAAACCTCTACTCGACAAGTATCGCTTCATCATCCTGGATTGTCCTCCTGCCTTGGACTTGCTTACATTGAACGGGCTAGTGGCGGCCAGCGCGGTTCTAATTCCGATCCAGTGCGAATACTTAGCCTTGGAAGGGGTCTCCGAGCTTCTGGATACCCTGATGCGCATCCGGCGAACCCTGAATCCGAGCCTCGAAATCGAAGGCATCCTGCTGACGATGTATGACGAGCGCACGACCCTCTCGCGGCAGGTTGCGACCGATCTGCGCAGTTTTTTTGGAACACAGGTCTTTCAAAGTGTCATTCCGCGGAATGTACGCCTTGCGGAGGCGCCAAGCTTCGGAAAACCAATCATTTTCTACGATCTTCACAGTAAAGGGGCCGAGGGCTACACGCAACTCGCCCAGGAGGTTATTGCCAATGCCGAGAAACGCGCTGGGACGGGGGCTAGGAGCGCTCATTCGGGAGCCTGAGCAGCAGGCTCCTGCGGATGCACCCCCAGTTCAACCTCACGCCACGACCGCGAGCGCTGCGGCGGCCGTGCCTGCACGCGAAGTTGTGCATCCAGGCCCGCAACAGATAGACATTGACCTGATTGAGCCGAGCCCTTACCAGCCGAGGACGCGCTTTCGCGAAGAAGCGCTCGATGAACTGGCGCGCTCGATTCAAGCCAGCGGCATAATCCAACCACTCGTTGTGCGACCGATCGGCTCCCGATTTCAGCTTATTGCTGGAGAGCGCCGTTGGCGCGCCGCGCAACGCGCCGGCTTAACGAAAGCTTCGGTCATAGTCAGGCAAGTTCCCGATGAGCTTGCGCTGGAAATGACGCTGGTGGAAAACATCCAGCGCGAGGATTTAAACGCTATTGAAGCGGCGCGTGCGTTCGAACGCTTGATGGATGAATTTCAATTGACGCAGGAATCTGTCGCGGAGCGCACGGGCAAGGACCGGGCCACAGTTGCGAACGCCATTCGGTTGTTGAAGCTGGAATCCACGATTCAGGAATGGATTGAAGAAGGCAAGCTCACCGCAGGACACGGCCGCGCACTGCTGGCCGTGCCGGATACGCAATTGCGCATGCGCTATGCGCAGCGAGCTGCCCGAGGCGGACTGACCGTTCGCCAGATCGAACGACTGGCATCGCGGCGTTCGCGCGGAAGCAGCCATGCAGCCACAGAGGTTCACGTGGATGCAAACATTCGTTCCGCGCTGGAAGAGCTGCAGCGGCACCTCGGCACCAAAGTGTTGCTGCGCCAGAAAACAAAGATGCGTCCGGGCCAACTCGTTCTGGAATATTACGATGACGCACAGCTGATGGGAATTTACGATCGCCTCATGAAATAGCCATTACGAGTATCACGGCGAGCAACTGTCCCTTCGTTCAGTCGTTTCATTCGACAACTCACGTGTGAAGCTGCGTTGACTTGTTTGTGCATGCGGCTACAGTGGAAGAGTCGCTCATTGGGGGTTTGGACATGGCATGGAAGTGGCCCGCCGCCGCGAAAGACGGCAGCAGTGAAGAATGGACAGGATTCATTGACCAGGGCGTGATGCTTGAGGGCACGCTCACGGTCAAGGGGACGTTTCGCATTGATGGCAACGTCAAGGGCAATATTATCTCCGACCAAACGGTGATCCTCGGCGAGGGCGCCAAAGTCGAAGGGCAAATCGAAGGCAATCGCGTGGTGATTGCCGGCCGCTTCGACGGCGTGATTTTTGCGAAAGGCCGCGTCGAGATTCAGGTAAAAGGTGTGGTGACGGGAGAAGTGCACTCGCCCTGCATGGTCATTGATCCCGGCGGGATTTTTGATGGCCGCTGCCATATGCTGGCGTCTTCGGATACGGCTTCCACGGTTACGATTCCTATTCGTGCCGTCGGCAACGCCTGATCAACATTCCTCAAATTATCAAATAAGCCGTAAGGGTTTATGCGACCGGGAGAGAAGAAACTCCCATCGCTTTCTCTGCTCCCTGAATACCCGTCTGGATGTTTGTGTCCCAATCCAAATGCGGAACGGTCGAAGCGGCCGCGGCTTTGTAAAAGCGCAGAGCATCCGCGGGGCGATTGAGTTTTTTCAGCGAGAGGCGCCCTGCCGAGAGTAGCGCCAGCAGGGATTGCCGTTCGGTTGGATGCGTTTTGGCTAGATGCTCGTACTCACTAACGGCGCGCTCGAAGTCCTGTTTCCCCTCGACGATGCGGCACAATTCCAGCCATGTCGACGCAGGCATGCGATCCCCGCCAGCGTTTGTATACTCCACATAGTCCTCCCAGGCGGCATCCGCATCTTGTGATTTGAGGTGGAGCTGGCACAGCTTCGCCAGCGCTTCATAAAAGGCGGGCAGATCGTTCTTGCGCCAGTAGAGTTGCCGCAAAAGCGAATAGGCGTCGAGGGCTTCCGGTTTCGCTGCGACGTGCTTCTGCAGTATGGCGATGGCCTCATCCAGTTTTCCCTTTTCCATGAGCTCGGTGCCCTGCACAACCGCGGGATCGGCAGTCCAGCCGATTTTATCTTCGATAACCGCGTTCGCCTGGTGCTCCAGCCCGGTCCGCTGAATAACAAGTGCAGCAATAGCCCCAAAAATAAATCCTCCGACATGAGCCCAATGCGCCACACCCGAAGCTTGCCCAAACAAGCTGCCATAAAACACTTCCGTGAAGAGCCACAGGGGCAGAAGCCAGTAGGCATAAGCCTTGAAACGAATCCGAAAAAACAGCAGGAACCACATCATTTCAATCTTGAGCTTTGGAAAGCGGACCAGAAATCCACCCATGAGCGCGGCAACTGCGCCCGAAGCACCGAGCGTGGGAACGATGCTGTGTGAATAAAACATGGCGTGCACCAGAGACGCCGCGATTCCTGCAAGCAGATAAAAGATGGGATAAATGACGCGGCCCCAGCGGTCCTCTAGGACGAAGCCGGCCAGCCAGAGAAACCACATGTTGCCGATGAGATGGATCCAACCTATATGGAGGAATATAGAGGTTAGGTACGAAATCGGTCTTGGATGCGCGGGCACAAAGGCGTAGTTGTCCATAATGGAGCTCTTCTCTTCCTCTGCAAAGCGTTGTGAGAGTGAGTCCATCTGTTCTTGCAAGAACTCCGGGTCTTCCTCGAGCCGAGTCTGCGCGTCCCAAGCGTCTCGGGACTTGCGGCCGGACGTAGTCAATTGCTTCCAGGCCGCCTCCGGGGCGCTCCTTTGCACTTCGTTGACATACTGCTGAACGTCATCGGACATCTTCAATTCGGGATGCATCGCCGCGAGCAGGATGATGTGCATGCGGACTTCGTAGCGCTCGGGGTTTTGCGCCTCGATTTTCCAATGGGTGCCAAGAAATGCGAGAACGTTCAGCGCGATCAGGGCAAACGTGACCACCGGCCAGCGACGGCCCTCCATGTTTTCGTGGCGCAGCGGAATCAGCATGGCGCAGCCCTTTCCGTACAAGCTAAACGCGGAGAATAGTTCAGTTGAGTGTAGAAGCGGTCGCGGGGGCCGTGTAACTGGCCTTTGGAACAGGAGAGAACAATTGATAAACGCTTCCGGGTTTCGCGCGAGCATCCCTATTGCGTGCGTTGGAGTGGAGCGCGGGATGGGCGAGAGTTCGGTGCGCTTTGCGAAGCCAAGTTGACACGTTCGAATTGCGCGTCTATCGTTCGACAAGGTCGTCCACGAGGTTTTGCAAATGAAGATTCTGGTGATTGGCGGCGGCGGACGCGAACACGCATTAGTGTGGAAGCTGAAGCAGAGTCCGCTCGTGGAAAAAATTTGGTGCGCTCCCGGAAATGGAGGGATTGCTGAGGAGGCGGAGTGCGTCGCGGTAGATCCGGGAGATGTTACGGCCGTCGTCGCGCTTGCCGAAAAAAATCGGCCGGACCTGACGATTGTCGGACCAGAATTGCCGCTGGTGAATGGGCTGACGGATGCGTTTCGAGCGCGCCATTGGGCGATTGTGGGACCTTCGCAACAAGCCGCGCAACTCGAAGGCAGCAAGGTTTTTTCGAAAGAGTTTTTGCAGCGCCACGCAATTCCCACCGCCAAAACGTACGGCGCATATGATTCTCCGCAGGAGGCTTATCGCGCACTAGGCGCGGCGAAGTGGCCACTGGTGATCAAGGCGGACGGATTGTGCGCCGGCAAGGGTGTTTTTCTCGCATCGAACGCGGAGGAAGCGACGGATTTTATCCGACGCGTGATGGAGAAGAACGAATTGGGTCCCGGGGGACAGCGCATCCTGCTGGAGGAAACGCTTGAGGGCGACGAGCTCTCATTCATCATCCTCACGGATGGCGATCACTATGCGCCGCTGGTGCCAACGCGGGATCACAAACGCGTCTTTGACGGCAACGAGGGGCCGAACACCGGAGGCTTGGGAGCGTACTCGACGGACGATTTGCTTCCAGACGATCTTCGTCAAACCGTCATCTCCAAAATTGTTGAACCCACTCTGCGCGGTCTCGCCGCAGATGGCATCCCCTATCAAGGATTCTTGTACATCGGGCTGATGCTCACGAAGTCCGGACCGAAGGTGCTGGAATTCAATTGCCGCCTGGGCGACCCGGAAACGCAAGCCATCGTCGCGCGGATGGACTTTGACTTGGCGGAGATTCTCCGTGATGTTGCTGCCGGGAATCTGCAGTCGTCCAAGTTGAAGTGGAGGCCGGGAGCGAGCGTGTGCGTGGTGTTGGCGTCGGGCGGCTATCCCGGCAAATTTGCGAGTGGGAAGCGCATCTATGGGCTAACTGCTGCAAGCCAGATTACCGGTGTGAGGGTCTTGCATGCCGGTACGAAGCGTGTTGGAGAGTCGCTCGTTACAAACGGCGGACGCGTTCTTGGAGTCACCGCCGTGGGAGCATCTCTTCCAGCGGCTCTCCGGGTCGCGTATGCCGCCTGTGGGAAAATCCAGTTCGAGGGCATGCACTATCGCAAAGACATTGGCGCACACGCGGCGCCACTAAAAGCCGCAGGAGATTGAAGGCCATGCCGCGGGTATTGAAGCTGTTCCGCTCTCCGAAGAAACACTTCCCGATGGAAGAACTGCCGGAAGTGCGCGTCTTGAATGATGCCGGATTCGAAGGCTGCGCGCACTCGAGACCGGGAGGAAAGAGACAGGTTTTGCTCGTGGACCGTGAAACGTTGGATGCCATGAACCTTGCGCCGGGGGTCATTCGTGAAAACATCACCACTGACGGCTTGAATGTAAACGGCCTGGAACTTGGCCAGCAACTGCGCATCGGCGAAACGCGCATGGAAGTGAGCGCCGTCTGCACGCCTTGCGACGAAATGGAAAAAATCCGCCAGGGCCTTCGCAAGGAACTTTGGGGACGGCGCGGGATGATGTGCCGCGTAATCGAAGGCGGAACCATCCGCCGCAGCGATACCATTGAGAAGCTATCCTGACAGCTAGGGCTTGGGGGTTCTGCGAAGCGTGGGCGCGTCGGGAGGACGATTCTTGTCCTGCTCCACTTTTTCGACGGGCTCTTGCGGCGGCACGATCCAATCCACGCCCCGCCGCTCTTCCATGGTGCCGAGGATAAACGGGGCATTACCGGCGATCAAGGGCAGCATGGCACGCATAAAATCCGCGGAGTCCAACGGAACAGCTTTCTGTGCCTGGCCGCCCCGCAGAGAGTCCAGCACCTTCGAGAAGCGTTGTTCGCCGGAACCGAGATGGGTGATGCGCGGATCGTTTCCCTGGACTAACTCGGCCAGTGTTGGACCCGTCTCGCCGGGTGGGTAGCGGCTTTCCACAATCGTATGGGGCGCATGTTTTTCCGGTGGGTACAGTTGCGTGAAGCGCGGGCGCAGGATGCGCGTTTGCCAATAATCGCCGCGCGTAGCGATTTGCTCCTGCTCGATGCGATACTCCACAACCCATACTTCCGGGCCGTAGCCCTCGGGCGCATTGCCGAGGATGACCACCTGAAAAATCGGCTCGTCCGGCGCGAAATCGAGCTTGTGATGCAATTGCGAGACTAGAGGGCGAAGCTTTTCAAGAAACGCCGTGCCGAGCGTTTCGAGATCGGATTCGGCCTCGCCCGGAGGGCCTTGGTAGCGCGGGTCTCTGCCGGAAACGCGTTGAAAATTGCGATCCAGCCGGACGGGCTTGGGGTCGGCCGGTATTCGCCACTCCGACGCGCCAAAGAGAATCCCAATGTGCGTGGCGTCCAGGTCCATTACGCGCGGCGGAATGGAATTCCGTTCCACGGGCTGATCGATCGCGGCAAAGATGATGACGTCCTTGGCGACATGCACGATGGCGCGACCGCCAGCAAGATTGGCGACAATTTCATCCTCGTGGTTCTGGTCCTGAGGGAAACACGGAAGGGCTACGGCGAAGCACAAAAACAGAAACACCGACGAAAGTCGCCAGGATCGTGGCGCGCTGCGGAGTCTAACCGGCAATGCTGTCGGTCTAAACATTCATTTATTGGGCGGCACAGCGGCTGCCGCGGACCGCGCCCGGGCGAGCAGCGCGTCCAGCGCGGCGCGATCGAAATACTGGCCGTTTCGAATCACAGCAAAAATCTTACGCGTATTCGAGATATTCTTCACTGGATTCGCATCCAGCAGGACCAAGTCGGCAGTCTTGCCTGCTTCGACCGTGCCAGAGTCATTTTCGCGGCCTAAAAACTGCGCCGCGCCCCGCGTGGCAGCTTGGAGCGCTTCCATCGGCGTGAAACCGGCCTGGACGAACTCGGAAAGCTCCCGATGCAGGCTGTCGCCCGGGAAAACAAAAGGGTCCAGACAATCCGAGCCGACCAGCAGCGGCACTCCGGCGCGATGCATTTCGCGGGTCAGTTTCCAATCGTTGGCCGAGAGCCGCCCGAGCTGCGCGGCGCCTTCCTTCGTGCGCGCATTGCTTTGAGAGTCGCGCCATTCTTTGGCAAGCGATCGAGGAATATAGTCCAGATTCGAATCATCCAGTTTCCAGGCTTCAGGATGCGATGTAATGTCTAGCGACGCAAGGGTCGGCGTCACCCAGGTTCCATTTTTCTTCAATGTTTGAAACAGCGACGACGCTTTTTCCTCGCTGTAACTGGCGCCGGCTTCCACTTCAATTTTTTCCCAGGCAACAGAGTCGCGATTTTTCCGCGCTTCCAGCAAGCGTTTACGAAGGTCATCCTCCTGCGAGGAAAACGAGAGTACGAACTCGCTGTAGAAAAAATGCTCGATGCTGCGCATACCCGTGTTCGAAGCTTCGGCCGCTCCCACCTCGAGCGGAAGATGGCCCACAAACGAAATTTTCTGTTTCCGCGCCTCGTCCGCAACAGCGAAGAAAGCCTCGCGCGACGGCAGCGAAATTATTTTGATGAAGTCCGCGCCGCGCTGCTTCAGGTCGCGTACGGCGGCGCGCGCCTCTTCGGCATTCGCAACGGGAACCTGTTCCGGCGAGGGCTTGCCGCGGCCTGCCAGCCACGGACCGGAAGCAACGATGTGCGGGCCAAGGAGTGCCCCGGACTCGACGTCGCGCTTCCAGGCGAGGAGCGCACTCAGATCGCCGCCCATGTCGCGGACGCCGGTAATGCCATTGGCCAGGAGCAAGGGCAGAAGGGCGTCTTTACTCCACGAGGGATCCGCGTTCACGCCGGCGAGGTGGACGTGCATGTCCCATAGCCCAGGTATAAGGAATTTGCCGCGGGCGTCCACGATGTGCGCCGTTTTGCCGTGTTCCGCGGGTCCGGCAGGGCCGACTGACGTGATCCGGCCGCCGACAATGACCACAGTCTGGTCGGACTGCGTCGTGCGGCCCGTGCCATCAATGATGGTGACATGCTCCAGTACAAGCGTGATCGCCGGGCCAGCAAAAGATTGGAATGGATAAACGAGGACCAGAAACAGCAGCTTTGCAAGGAGCTTCACGCCACACGTCCCATCCGGGCAAGTCAAGAATATTGGCTTCGCACGATCTCACCCGCTATAGATAGACGGATGGAGCCGGACATAAGCTCAAGAGAAAACCTCCACATGAGGCGCTGAATCTGCGGAGTTCCGCGCAGCCTTCAGTTCCAGTAAACTATAGACCCGGAAGCATGGATGGTGGACGGAGTATGGGACTTAGAAAACCGAAGAGCATTAAGCATAACGGCAAGAGACTGACCGAAATTCTGGAAGCGCACGAACTTTTTTTCAGCGGCAAAGACGGCGGAGCGCGCGCAGACCTGAGCGGCGCGGATCTTTCCAGCTTGGACTTGAGCGGGGCAAACTTGAGCGGAGCAATTCTTCGCAACGCGAACCTGGAAGGGACGGACCTGCGCAAAGCGAAACTTCCGGGGGCGGACCTCACCGGAGCTAATCTCAGCAAGGCCGATCTGCGCAACACGGACATGACGGAAGCGATCTTGCCAGGCGCCAACTTGACGGAAGCGCAGGCCAGCGGCGTGGAATTCTTTCGCTGCGATCTTTCAAACGTAAACTTTCGGGGCGCACAATTGCGAAACGTGAATCTGCGGCTCGCCAACGTCAACGGCGCGAAATTTTCCGGCGCGGATATGGGCGTGGCCATTCTGCGCGAGACGGATTTGACGGGCGCCGATCTTTCCGGCGTGGATCTTTCCACGACGCTGCTGCCCAAAGGCTTGTCCGCCGCGCAAGTCCAGAAAAAGAGCGCCTGAACACGATTCTCAGATGCTTGCGAATAGCAATCCGCGCCCCTGCATGGTAGCCTCTCGCGGAAGACAACGAACCCCTTCGTGAGTCCGGTGGCCACCTCGATTACGCAACTCGACCGCTCGGCCGTGCGCGAGCGCGTTCTGGAAGTGATTCGCGCGCTGCTCATGGAACTAGGCAGTCAGGGCGCGCTCCCCATGCTCCATCCAGGCTCGCAACTCGACCGCGAACTGGGACTCGGCAGCCTGGAACGCGTGGAATTGCTGGCGCGCTTGGAAACGGCATTCGACATCCGCTTGCCTGACCGTACCGTCTCCGAAGCCAACACTCCGGACGATTTGTCGCGCGCTATACTCGCGGCGCCCGGAGCGAGCACGGAAGATGCGCAAGCCGGCTCGGCAGTGCGAGCGTCAGTCACCGCGCAGAAACTGCATCGCGAAGCCGCGGACGCAGGAGTTTTTGCCGCGGAGACTCTTCTCGACGTTCTGCGATACCGGGCCGCCCATGACGCCGAGCGCACCCACCTGCAGATCACGGAAGATACCGACGGCGTAGAACGCAATTTCACGTTGACGTTTGCTGAGCTGTACGAGGCCGGCCAGCGCTGCGCCGCGGAATTAGCCCGTCGCGGCGTGCCCGCGGGCGGACGCGTGGCACTGATGCTTCCCACATCCCGGGCGTTCTTCGTTTCGTACGCGGGAATCCTTCTTGCGGGAGCAATTCCCGTGCCGATTTATCCGCCGTTCCGCGCGGACCGCATCGAGGAGTACGCAGCGCGGCAGTCGGCGATTTTGAACAACGCGGAAGCCTGTCTACTGCTGACATTCCGCCGCGCCGAAGCAGTGGCGAAACTGCTGCGGCCCAAGGTGAGTTCGCTCACCGGCGTGGCGGATGCGGAGAAACTGCTTGAGGCCGCGGACAAGGCTCCGCCGCCTTCGCCGGGTGCGCTTCCGTTGCATCTCACTGGCAGCCGCGCACGAAAGGGCACCGACATCGCGCTGCTGCAATACACCTCCGGTTCCACAGGCGATCCCAAAGGCGTGACGCTCACGCACGCGAACCTGATTGCCAACATGCGGGCCATCGGAGAAGCGCTGCAAATGAGCGCCGACGACGTGGGCATCAGCTGGTTGCCGCTCTATCACGATATGGGCCTCATCGGAGCGTGGCTGACGCTGTTGCACTTTGGAACCCCGCTGGTGGTTATGTCGCCGCTGTCGTTTTTGACGCGGCCGGAGCGCTGGCTGCAAGCGTTTCACAAACATCGCGGAACCATCGCTGCGGCTCCGAATTTTGCGTATGAACTTTGCGTGCGCAAAATCGCCGACAAAGACATCCAAGGCGTGGATCTGAGCTCGTGGCGCGCGGCGCTGAACGGCGCCGAGCCGGTCAATCCCGATACGTTGGAACGCTTTGCGAATCGTTTCGCCACTTATGGCTTTCGCCGCGAAGCGCAGCTTCCCGTCTACGGTCTGGCGGAAGCTTCGCTGGCGGTCACCGTGCCGCCGCTGGGTCGCGGGCCGCTGATTGATCGCATTGATCGCGAAATCTTCACGGCACAAGGATGCGCGGTGCCGGCGAACTCTGAGGATATCGCCGCCATCGCGTTTGTTTCTTCCGGAAAACCCGTGCCGCGGCATGAAGTGTGCATCGTGGATGACAACGGGAAGGAAGTTCCGGATCGCACGGAAGGATTCTTGTGGTTCCGCGGACCATCAGCAACCAGCGGCTATTACCGCAACGCCGCCGCAACGAAAGAACTCATGCCGATGGGCGCCGATGCCGGCGAAGGGGAATACCCCTGGGTGAATTCCGGTGACCGCGCCTATCGCGCCGACGGCGAAATCTACGTCACCGGGCGCGTGAAGGACATCATCATTAAGGGCGGGCGGAATTTATACCCGCACGAAGTCGAGGAACTTGCCGCGCGCGCCGACGGCATTCGCAAGGGTTGCATCGTGGCGTTTGGCCTGAAGGACGAAGCCTCCGGCACAGAAAAACTCGTAGTTGTTGCCGAAACGCGCGAGAGCAATGCGGCGCGGCGTGCGGCGCTGGCTTCCTCCGTAACGGACCTGGTCGCGCAAGGATTGGGACTCCCGCCGGATCGCGTGGAACTGATTCCTCTCGGCAGCATTCCAAAAACTTCAAGCGGAAAATTGCGCCGCGAGGAAACCAAGCAACTCTATCTCGCTGGAACGCTTTCCGCTTCCAGGCCGCCGGCGTGGGTGCAGATCGCGCGGCTCGGCACCAGCGGCGCCGCCCGTAATTTCTGGCGTGAAGCCCTCGCGGGAATAAAGCGCGGCCTGGAAATCCTGTACGGCCTCTATTTCGGAGTGGTGTTCCTGGTGTGGATTGTGCCGACCTGGGTGATGGTTCAATTCATTCAGGATTATCGCCAAGCGGGACGTTTCACCTCTTCCGCCCTCAAGATACTGTTCGCTCTGATCGGCTGCCGCGTGCGCGTCGTGGGCAAGGAATACATGGACACGCCCGGCGCAAAAATCTACGCGTCGAATCACACCAGCTATTTCGACGTGCTGGCGCTGATGTTGGGCCTGGGAGTCCCGTACCGCTTTGTGGCGAAAATGGAAGTCACCCGCATGCCCTTTATCGGCACCTTCTTGAAACAAATGGGACACCTCAAGTTCGACCGCACCGACGCCGAATCGCGCCTGCGTCAGGCGCAAGAGATGGAAGAATTTCTTCGCCACGGCGAATCTGTGTTTGTGTTTCCGGAAGGAACGTTTACGGCGGAAGATGGCGTGAGGCCATTTCAACTGGGTGCATTCAAAGCATCGGTAGCGACAGGGGCGCCGATCCTTCCGGTGTCACTCGCCGGAACTCGAAAATTTCTTCGCGAAGGAACCTACCTGCCTCGTCCGTCCAGCGTGATTATCACGCTGTCCCCGCCCATCTATCCGCGCGTTGCGAATGCCGCAGATAGCTCCACGGATCCTTCCGGCTGGCACGAATTGATTCGCTTGCGCGACGCCACGCGCGAGGCCATCGTCCGCCACTCCGGAGAACAGTTGCTCTGAAGGCGGCCGTAGACTGCGGCTCACATTCTCTGCAACCCATAGTTGTTCCCCCGCATCTATTTTTCAAACGAGTAGAACTGCGGCCTTGCTGCCCACCTGCCTTGGGCCTGTCGCAAACTCGGGGGTTGTAAACGTCGTACCTGCCCGCGAGAAAAATCCAATATTTTGGAGGATTCATGAAGGTTAGATTTGTTGTGTCTTTGCTGGCTCTTGGGACGATTTTCGGGCTATCGGCCAGCGCACAGGAGGTCCCAAAAATAGACGCTTCCGTCAGCTATTCGTACCTTCGAGCAAAACCCGCCACGTCGCCGTTCAACGACTTCAACCTGAACGGAGGCAGCGCGTCGGTCGCCTATAACGTCAAGGACTGGCTAAGCGGCGTGGCCGATTTCGGCGGCTATCACGTGGGCAGCGCTAACGGCGTGAACGTGGACGGAACCCTCGCCACGTATCTCTTCGGACCGCGTATCACATACCGCACACGCCGCTTTTCGCCCTTCGCTCAGGCGCTATTCGGGGCAGCACACGCAGGCTCAGGCGTGTTAGGCACGTCCGACTCGCACAGCGCCTTCGCGTCCGCGTTCGGCGTTGGCGTGGATTGGAACGTGCGTGATCGCTTCTCGATCCGGCCGATACAAGTCGACTATTTGCTGACCCATTTACCGGAAATCGGCAACGGTAACAATCAAACGCAAAACAACGTGCGTGTTTCCACCGGAATCGTTTTCCATTTCAAATAATCCTTCCGGCGCATAACACCAGGAATCGGTTGCCCCGGTGCAGGCAGAAGGGCCGCGCAGCAAAGGCAGACGCGGCCCTTGCACCGTTTACTAAATCTTTCAATCGCACCGCGCGAGTTGGTTTCACTATTTATGGCTGACTCGGTGCCCATCTTTGCAATAAGCAAGGGCCGCCCCGCAATTGAGGTGGCCCTTCTTCTTGCGCTCTCGCGCGTGGCTCTGGGCCAAATCTTCAGTGCTGCATCGTGTAGACCACGATGATGTACGTATCAATCTCCACCGGCTGGCCGTTGAGAATCGTTGGCCGGTAGCGCCATTGCGCGACGGCTTCCTTCGCGGAGAGATCGAAAAGTGGATCACCCGTCACAATCTGTAGAGACTGAATCGTGCCGTCAGTCCCGATGATGGCGCGCAATTCCACGCGTCCTTCTTTGTGAATCTGCCGCGCCAGCACCGGATAAACAGGCTCCACGCGGTGAATCAGCATCGCCGGATCGAGATTTGTCACCTGCACAACGCGAGGCCGCGTGACTGGGCGCTCGGAGTTGGGCGGCGGCAAGACTCGCTGCCTTGCGTCCCCCAGCGGGATTAGCCCATCTGGCGCGCCCTGGGGTCCATCGCCAATTCCTTCGGGGGGTGAGTTGTCCGTCCGCTGTCCGGAAGAATTCAGTTCCCGCGTAACGATCGTAGGAGAGATGATGTGTGGTAGGCAGAAGCGACACGGATTTTGTGGGCCGTTCGGATGTGGTCGCGGCGCCCCGGGATTGGCCGGTGCATTCCGGTACGGAGAATAAGGAGGAACGGGAGTTGCATAGGCAAAGGCGATGCGCTGCGTCTTGCCGAAAAGCGGCACAAGAATAAGCGCGGCAAGAAACGCGCTCTGCAAAGCAATCGAAATGATTAGTGCGCGGCGCCGCACTCGTCGTTCGCCCCGCCGCTGCTCCGCGTCGCCCTCCACCAAGCACCCGCGTAAAGAACCAAGGCCTTCTTCGGAATTTTCTTTAGAAACTTTTCCCGGCTCGAGAGACATCACACACCTCCACAAATTTTGCCGCGAGCCTCGGCCGCATATCAGTCGTTTTTTCCTTCGCCGCTCCTCGGTTACTCAAAAACGAACGGCGGAAATCTTGCGGCGCCGATTTCCTGGGGGTTGCTCTAGTTCTCCAGGAGACCGGCGCCGCGCTCGCAGGGATGTGAGGTTGCGCGCGTCCTCCCTTCGTTGGACACCGTGCGCACGCACAAGTTCCCACCGCCCCCGACGGGAGGCCTCCCCGCCGGTAACCAAGATTGCTTCTTGCTCCACTAAAAATTTATACAAGTCTTTTATAATTAACACGTTACAGGAAACTGTATCCCTTCGCCGCTCTGGCGCATCTCATGTTTTGTGGACGTGGATCTGAGGAGGATTAGCCCCATGGACCGGCGTAATTTGGAAACTGTTGGTGTGCGCCGCACCGGCTGGGCCGCTTTGGACCGCGATCCGCAGCAGGACACGGTGGAATTCATCTGTCCGCACTGCGGCGCGCGGGACAAGAAAAATGCCCGGCGCGAACGTGCGCTGTATCATTTCACGGATGGCTTCTTGCAGGATTTGCAAGGCGAAGTAACACTGTGCCACTCTTGCAAACAATCCGTGCGCGTTGTTCCCATCGTGATGCTTCACGATCAGGATGAAACGCGCCGGTTCGAAGCCGTCTTTTCCGATGAGCACCTGGTGAGTTCGAACTAGATTCGTTTTCCCAGTTGAAAAGAAGAACAGGGCGCCCCGATCGGGCGCCCTGTGTGTTTATATCCAGATTTGCCGCGAACTAGTGGCGGTCGTGATCGTGGTCGTCCCAATCGCGATCGCTGTGCCACCGATGGCCGTCTTCATCCCACCAGCGATGGCGCTCGGCCCAGCAGTGTTCCCGCGCCTCGTGCAATTCATGGCGCCAGTGATCCGCTTGCTTGCTGTCCCAGCCGTGGTGCTCGACGGCTTCGTGCAGTCTGTGATCCGCCTTGACGATGCGATGCTGGCAACCGTCATCGCTATCAGCGAATGTCCTTTGCGTTCCGGTGAAGGCCAGCATGCCAACCAGCGCGGCCGAGGCCAGCATCACCCTTCCAATAAACTTCTTCTCTCCCGTTTGAAGTTTCATCGTTTCTCCATCCTCTCGTTTTTGCCCCGACTGGGATGGGGATGGGACCTAAGTGATAAAACACAGCACCAGCGAGAATGTAGCAAGCGCCGGTCCATACCATAAACGATTGAGAATAAATAGCTTGTCGCTGGTGTGGCGTCAGTAGGCCTGTAAAAAAGGGTCCGCATCCATGTGGTATTTCTCGAGCCCGGCACGGATATGCTCAAACGCGTCGTCCACGGTGTCGGCGAACTGCAGCATTTTGTACTCGTCCTCGCTGATCGTGCCCGTGCGCACCATGGCCTTCCAATTGAGCACCTCGTCCCAATACTTGCGGCCGTAGATGAGGATGATATTGTGCTTCGGAAG